>TARA_R100000278_G_scaffold107042_2_pt1 | contig 53352 bp, 61 predicted proteins | sample TARA_R100000278 | Tara Oceans TARA_R100000278 (sample SAMEA2620755) | marine metagenome | biome: marine biome (ENVO:00000447); feature: deep chlorophyll maximum layer (ENVO:xxxxxxxx); material: "saline water (ENVO:00002010), including plankton (ENVO:xxxxxxxx)" | depth 66 m | reverse complement strand
GTCTTTGCATTTCATTGAAGTCTTGTGCTTCATCAACAAATAGAATATCAAATTGAGGTAGAGGCATGTCCATTACCAATGGTAGCCAAATCATATCATCAAAGTCTATCTCGTTTGTTATGAGTTTACATTCGTCAAGTATTTGACATACTGCACCAACTCCCATTACTTCTTCACGGTCATTAGCGAACTCAATATTGTATTCGTCAATCAACTTATAGATTTCTTTTTCATCGGTGCAATCAATCATTGAACCCTTGACTAAACTAATTAGTTTGACAAGTGGTTGTGCTTGATAATCACGGCCAAAGATACCATCAATGATATTCTTTACTTTCCAGTTGTTTACTCTAGTGTTGCCTACTGCATCTCTAACTGCTTTCATACCTAGTGCATGAAATGTCTTTGCTTCTACATGTTCGGGTAGTCTTTCAGCAAGTTCAGTTGCGATAGATTTGTTAAATGCTAAGAATCCCATTCTTGGGGCATTTGCTCTATTAGCACCTTCTACGATTGTGAAAGTCTTACCTGTTCCTGCACCGGCATTGACTATTACATCATTATCAGTATTCACTATTTCATTCCATATTTTTTCTTGTTCTTCTGTTCCTTTTATCATTTTTATTCACCATTTTTATTTCGGGTGGAGTGCGAGGTGGCCGACTAAATATAAGCATCACATGTTCCCCCCGAAACATGGTAAATTATTAGAGAGCGAGGTGATATAAAATTCTCTCTCACAATAAACTTCATTGTTGCGCCTTGCTTTATTATCTAGCCGACCATTTGAAACACTTAACAGTAGATAGTCAAACTATCACCGTTAAATGTGAGGGGCGAAGTCGGATTCCGACCTCATCAAAGAGGGGGTGGATAGTATATAAAGGGGGGGCGAAACCTCCCGACCCTTGATTTTTAACGGAGATAGTAAAATTACTCGTCTTCAACGGGCGTTAGCCCTGCTACCGTTCCGTCCCACTTCCCATCTCGGAACTCTTTTTTGAGCCTCGTCATTAGTCGCTTTTTGTTCGCATTGGCGAACTCTTTGTTTGTCTTATAGAAGCCACCGCCTGATTTCTTATGTCTTGGCGTGATGAATCTAATCACAGGGTCATGCTCCATGTAGTCAAGCGAAGCCGAAAACATCTTCTTGCCTAATTGCTCTACCACTACCCTTACTTTAGCGGGAAGGTCGCTCTTGTTTCCTTTGTGAAAGGGTGTCCCTTCCTTGTCTTTCAGCAAAGCCTTCATTGACTTTACAACACCATCTCTTGCCTTTTCATCATTTTGCCCTACTTCAAGGTTCAACTTCAAGACTTGAATTAGTCCACTTGAAATGTCAGCCCCCGAATCTAGGTATTCTTCCACATCTAACTTAATGTGAGTCCATGTATTGTCGTCCATTAATTCATCTACAGGTCATTGACATATAAAACAGGCTTTAATCATTAAAATGAAAAAATAGGGGTGAGTATTGTTATCAAACTTTACATTACATTTTAAAATAAATCAATTAACACTATTCTCCTTAATTTAAGCACTAATGAAGTTTATGTGACTACAAACCTGCACCACAAAGTAAAGTGTGTTTGTATAGACGACAAATTTTCCGACACGATAACGACACCCCTAAACGGGCAACTGCGCCTTAAACGACATTTGCGACATTTGCGACACCCCCCTAGAATATATTGGGGAGAATAACTATGAAGATTCTTAATAATAAATTAGAGGGGGAGAGGGGTTAAGATAGAAGGGGTGTCGTTATTGTCGTATTGTCGGTAATAATATATTATTATTAATAATATTAATAATAAATTAATTACTATCAAGAATCTTACTAGTAAATATGCGACACTTTTACCGACACCCCCTGCCTCTATCCTGTCGCCTATCCGATTCTTCTATATTATATACTATACAATATGAATATTTCAATAAATATAGGTAATACATTATACATTCAATTGAAAGTGATACTATCAAAGTGTCGTATATCTGTCGCTAACATGTCATACACAATTGAGAGCCTATGGATATAAATAGACTTGGTTTACTTTGGAAACCCACAGACAAAATAAAATTTTTGAAAATGAGAGGCGGATTTGAGTTTTATTTCAAATCCGCCCCTCTAGCAATATTCAACAGAACTATTGTTGAATTTAATCGTGCTTATCGTAGGTGTTCTTGTAGAAGTCGTCTGTTGTTCTACAGTGATAACATTCACTTACCTTATCACTTATTCGCTTACTACAAGTGTTGCATCTATTTTGCTTCCTAAACTTCATTGGTTTCTAGCCTCCCTTGTCATTTTTACAATGTCGGGTGTGCATTTGCTTTCATTGAGAGTAATTGCTTTGAAATTACAATCAATTTCAACATTATCAACATCATATCCGAATTGTTTTGTCTTCAAGACCCTTTCAACTACGCTTTGGACTTTACCAAGTATTTCAAGTGGGAAAGCCACCATGTATTCTTCAATTGTTTCCTTTCTTTGGACTGTTTCACAACTCCAAAATGTTTTGAAAATCAACTCCATACCACCATAGTTATTTTCAAGTTCTATTCTAATTTTAACCCCATTATCCAAAACAATTCTATTATCTCTTTCAATTTCCTTAAAGTTAAATAGACTATTTTCTGTCGGTGGATAAGTATAGTATTGTGTTTCATCAAAAGCAGGAACTAAATAATCACCTTTTGGTTGAACCCAATCTTTCTTAGTGGTTTCACTTACTATTCTATCAGTGCTTACATTTTCAAATTTATTTGACAAACCTTCAACTATTTCATTTGCAGTTGAAATGTATTGAACAGTAAAGATTAGTTCATCATCAATGTATATACCATGTCTTGTTGATTTCTTAGTTATGGTATTATAACCGTATTCGGGAACTTCGCCCCAATAGGTTGTCATCATTGTCAAACCTTTCTTTTGTAGTTGATGAGCCAACTTTGCTTCTTCTTTTTGATTGAGTCTTTCATCATGCTCATATCGTATTTTCATAGTTCTATTATATTCTATCGCCATAGTTAATAACCTCCAATGATAATATGTTAGGTTAGTATATATCGTGGGTTCTCAAAGTAAACCATATGGTTGTTTCACTATTACTTTTGTTGTCGTAGACTAGTAGAAACAACCTTAAAAAAAGGGCGAAGACACCCGCTAAGATTGTGTTTTTTCCTATCTCATAAGAAGTGCTTTTCCCTGCACTATATGAGTTTCCGTCTTAGCGGGTGCTTGCGTGAGTTTGGCGCAACAATGGGTTGTTTTGTGGCTCTAACGGGTTTATTCGGTAGCCTCCGTTATGGCTACGGGAAGTGAACCGTCCCAAGTTTTATTGTTGTAGTGTTGTCGTAGTTTTCCGGCAGTCATGTTAGCCATCATTGTCGCATATTCGTCAGCGTCAGCGAATAGACCGCCACCGGACTTACCATGCTTGAAGATAACCGAACTAACCGAGCCGTGATTGTAAAAGTTAGTTGATGCTTCTACAATTTCTGCTTTGATAGCGTTGATTGATGCTTGCACATTCTCCGGTAGAGTAGAGCGTGAAGGTAGTAAGTCGTCAAGGCTCATAGCCTTAACCAATGCTCTAATACTAGCCCAAAATTGGTCTGCTGATTTTTCATCAGTAGCCTCAAGTCCGGCCTTGATTGTGTTCTCAAGTGCCGCATTCTTGATTTTCTGTGCTTTCATGTTTGCTTGTAATCCTGTCATTCTGCTTAATGTTCTTTCTAAATCCATATTTTTTCATCTCCTGTGTTTTACCACTACTCCAACCCATTGAAGCAATAATAAGTGGGTTCATAGTATATATTGGGGTTCAACAAAAGCAACACCATATGGTTGCATCAATAGTTCTTTTTGAATTAAGCATAGCGTTATTAGATGCAACCTTAAAAAAAGGGAAAAACTCCCCAAATCCTAAGAAATGGGGAGTTTTTTTGACCGAGTGTGATGGTTAGAAGTAGTCCATGTATGAGGCAATATACTTTGGCTTTCCGTCCCACGCTTCACCGTTTACATACCATTGAAAATCCTTTTGATGGATATTAACTCCATTAAATCCGTTCAATCTTTCTTTTGTGGTGTTAGTTGGCCAACCTGCCGAAGTAATCCACAATTTCTTGAAATAATATCTATCACCAAAAGAACTAGGAACTGTATGTTTTGGATATACACATTCGTTGTATGCTATAACATTCCCATGTAATAACAATTCAATTTTTTCTGGTTTTTCAGTTGGCCCACATACTCTAACTTGAGTATTACCTTTTTTGAATTTCTTTCCCTTTTCAAATGCTCTTAATGCTTCATAAGTTATCTTTCGCATATTACTATAATGTTAATTAGTATATAGTCGGGTTTCTCAAAAAGATACACCATATGGTTGCTTAACTAATCTTTGGTGGCTTTAGCCTAGTAAAAGCAACCTTAAAAAAATGAGAAACTCCGGCTACTCGTTCAAATCCAGTGAATGCGTGATGCTTACAGAAAATAGACGAGGGAATACGAGTATAACTAGTATTCTCGCAGTATCAATCTATATGTATCTCCGACCGACTTACATTTACAACTTGACTTTCGCCTTCGTTTCTCAATGGTGTTATGGCCACTAATAACCATAGGAATAGGACTAGGGAGCATAACGATTTTAACTCTTAGTTTTCTATTTTTATTTCAATTTCAAAAATGAGTATCGCTATGCTCCCGTTGAATGGGACTGGCGCAACATGGGGATATTGCATTAGTTAGGCTTATTCGCTATCCTCCTTAACAGGTAGCGTAAGACCAGTGATGTTATCATCGGTCAATTCACCGTTCCAAAGTTTATTCTTGTATGAGTCAGTTAGAAGTCTTCTAACTCTCTTACCAAAGTAGTCTGCTAGTTCTTGAATATCAGCGAACTTTTGACCCGATGTATTACGCATAGGCATAATAGTATCAATCATCAATTCCGGCTCACCAATACCCACAAAAACATTTACTACCCGATTCACTACAGAATCCACAACGGCTTGAACTTGTGTAGGTAATGATGGTTGAGTGCCTTTGCGGATAGGGGAGTTTGGGAGTGTTTGACACAAAGACCTAATACTCGCCCAAAATTGCTCATATTGTTTTTCAGTTTGACCTTCAACTTGTGCTGATGTTATCATGCCTCTTAGAACTATGTCCAAAGAACCAGCATCGTTCACATCTAGCCAAGTTATAATGCTATTTGTTTTTTCTACTAATTTACTATATTCCATATTTTTCATCTCCTTGATTGTATGCTAACCATACAATATCCCCATGAAGCAATAATAAGTGGGTCTATTCTATATGAAACGGGTATTTCAAAGTAAACCATATGGTTGTGTCAGTCATTCTTTTTGATTGCTTCGCTACTAGACACAACCCTAAAAAAAGGGAAAAAACCGACTACCCCTAAAGATAGCCGGTTTTTTTTAACCGAGTGTGATTATTTATCCTAAACATTCATAATCATTCATAATACACGCCCTAAGTTTTTCCCCCTCAAGGTGTGTTAGTCGCTTTTGGTGTAAATATTGCTCAAACTTTTCAAGAGCATATCTTTCTAATTGTTCACGGCTCATTGATTTGATTAATCTTATTGTATATGGGCTTACATAGTGTAGTTTCAACATATTCATTCCTCCTCATCTGCTTCATTCCAAGCCTCATAAAATCGTCCTAAAAACGCCTCAAAAATATGACCCTGCATTATTTCTCCAACTTGAAGACCTGTATGTTGGGGTTCAATTTGAATGTTTAACGGTGTTCCTATTACATCGTGATATGTTGTATATATTTCACCGAAATATACAGGGAGTAAACTCTCTACATATTCATGTATTCCGTCTTCATCATCATATTGCTTTTTGTATTCTTTTACTTCTTCTGCCCAATCTATTGACATATTATTATAATATGAATTGGTATATAATCGGGTTATACAAAGCAACACCATATGGTAATACAATCTAGTCTGTTATACAACCATATGGCTTTGTTCCAAAATTTTTTTCTTTGTTAATTTAGCCTAATTAACCATTAATCGTTAAATTAGGCTCATTAACTACTGATATTAACAAGTTAGGACATAAAACTACAACATTTATTACCTCTATAATATTACGATATGTCAAGGAGGTTTGTTCATTAGTGCTGAATTACGAAATAGATTAGATTCCGTAGTTCAAACAATAAGGCAAGTATTACAATATACAAAAGAGCAAAAAGCGTTTACTGATAAACAAAATAAGGAATTACGCTATGCTCAAGTAGAGTTAAGAAAACTGATTAAGTATATACAGGATATTAAATCAACCACTGATAAAGATGAGAGATTTAAGGACTATGGTAATACTAAGCAAACTAAACTATTGTAAGTTAAAGTTTTATTGTGGAAATACATAATATAAGAAAAAAAAATTTTCGCTAGTGCTACAAAAATTCCGCCACATTTTTTGAAAAAGTCGTTTAAAATAAAAGGTGAATAATATGACATGGGAAAATATACTCAAAGACAAACCACTACTAGATATGAGAAGAATAAATAATCTATATTCCCCATATATTGCATATCATGTAGCAGGGTTGATAGAATCCGAACTTTATGGAAAACTTAGAACTATTCCGTATAATGAAAAAATAAGCGACGCTTTAGAATATTGCATTAGTTTTGATTATAACGAATTTGCAGAAGAGATATTTAGTGGAAGCAAGGGCGACTATGGTATAGCAGATAAAGAAGCCGAAGGGTTGTATAATGATGGTAAAAAATTTGGTGGTAAATTTACTCTTAAAGTAAGATGGGAAAAACCCATGTATCAGTTTGAAGGAGTAGAAGAAGTTGGTAAAAAATTAGACGGTGTTGAATTAGATATAGAATATGAAGGTTCATGGGCTAAAAATTATCAAGGTGTAAAACTAGGAAAGGGGCAGAATGTTAAAAATTTCAAAATCAATGCTTCTTCAATTAAAAAACAACTAGACGAGGCACTAGAAGGTGCAACCATTAAACACGACGGAGAAGAATATGGAGTAATGTTAAGATTTTTAGACAAGCCTGACTTTAAAATTAAGGCTCTTCAAGACTTAATTGGGCGAGCATATATGGACTATGGCGGCACTATTGGTGACGACCCTGCAAGAAGTTATCCAAATTATAATAAAAGACCAACTAGTAAAACTAAGAAAGAGTCTTGGCGTAGCGTTTTGCGAACTAGTGCTAACTTTGGCGGTAAGGGTAGAAGGAGCGACAAGAAAGTAGATGCTTATATGAAGGCTCTTGATATTGACAATGACCCCGAATCCATAGCAGATATGCAATCCGGTAAAAAACTCATACAAAATGATGTAGAAATTGCCGAAGGAATAAGTGTAGATGATTTCTACAAAATAATGGATAAAGCGAATGTAAGTCAAGAAAAGTTAGAAGAAGAAGAAGAAGAGGCAGATGCGGAAGGTAGAGATGAACTGATTTTTTACTTGCAGGGTGAAATGTCATCACTTGGTAAATTGGATTTAAATATAACTGTTCCTAATCTTGAGGAGCGAAACACAAAGCGTAGCAGATATGGTTATATTGATGGAACTTATACCCCACTTACTTTTAACGAATATATGGAATTAGAAAACATAAAGGCTAAACAACATATATTTGAGATTGAAAAAGTAAAAGAAGGTTTTATGAAAATTTTTGAAGAAGTAAAAACATTAGGTGAATAATATGACATGGAAAGATATGTTGAAGAAAGATGATGGAAGAAAGGAATTGAGACGAGAGATACTTCATCATAGAAGGAAGAAAGAAAGCAAGAAGCGTCAAATGGATAGGAAGAACCAAGATAGTAAAAAACCAAAAAGAAAAGTGAATTATGCTAATCCAACAAGACTTGAGGATTTTCCTGAACATATAAAGGGAATTAGCCTACCTAGTAGTTTTGACCCCGATAAAGATAGTGTAGAAGATTATCTTAAAGACCCTAAAAGATTTGAAAGGTGAATAATATGACATGGAAAGATGAGATAAAGAAAAGAGCATATCGTTATGATGGTGTTTTTTTAGTTAAGTTAAGAGAGGCAATAGATGATTTGGCTTCCGATTTAGAAGATATTGTTAGTGAAAAAGATATTAAGGAAATGGCTGAAAAATACAAGCAAAATTTTAGCCGTTATGAAATAGTCATTATGGCTTTAGAAGATGAAGCAAGAAAAATACAAGACCAATTAACCGAAGATGCTGAAACGGCAAAATACTAAGGTGAATAATATGACATGGAAAAACGCTATTCGCAAGGCAAGAGTATATGATTTTACATATACTACTGAACTTGAGAGGCGTAAGCATGGTAGATTGCATTCTATTACTGGTGGAAAGGGTGTCTATGAAACTGATTATGAAAAAGTCATAATTGAATGGAGTTTGACTTTTGAGAATAGCGAAGATTCAGTATATATCCAAGAGCCGAATATTGACAAAATTACTGTAGTGGGTGTTGATGCTTCTTTTGATGAGGGCTTTGATGCGGCTAATATGGAATGGGATATAGAAAATAAAGATGTTGTAGTAGATGATGTTCAAGCAGATATATATTTAAGCACTAAGGAATTACCTATGACTTTGATTCCTTACATAGATGCTGAATTGGTAAAAGACGGAGATGGATTGACATTAGATGAAATTGTTATTACATTTGGATAGGTGAAAATATGACATGGAAAGAAGAAATAAAGAAAAGAAGTATGAGAAGAAAACCACAAACAAAGATTGCAGGAGTAGGTAGAGTCACAAGAGCCAAAGACACCGGAACTGCAAAGAGAGGTAGAGAGCGAATGTTAGATGTAGACGAAACTAGTTTAGACGACAACAGATATGAAGAAATGTTGGCGGAGTCTACAAAACAAGAGTTGCTTGATGCTATTGAAAAACTAAGTCAAGAAGATTTAGTTAATATCTTTGTAGCGGCTAGAGGCGATGTTAAACTAAGGCTTTGATAAATATGACACGGTGTAATTACTTAGATGGTTGGTTTGATGCAAAGTCAAAAGAATTAGATGAGGCCGAGAAAAAACAAAAGAAAGATTTGATTACAGGTGAAAAGAAATGACTTGGGAAGATATTGTTAAAAATAGAGATGAGGTCAAAGCGAGAAAGCAAAGAGTTGCTGAAAGAAGAAAACTCCGAGAATCACCAAGTCATTTTTTACAGTCTGTAAAACAACTAAAGGACACAATTAAGACTTTAGAAAAACTAAGTAAGAAATATGACTATGATAAAAAGAAAATGATTGATAATACTATTGCAGGGCTTGAGCAACAAATAGACAAACTAATGAGTATTGCTTTAGATAAAGGAGATACTTTTGAAAAAGGAGCAGGAGGAGTTTCTTTTGGCGGTCATGGAACTAACCCCGAATTATTTAACATAAGATATGGTAAAAAGCGGAGGAAGAAAGATGGGGAAAGAGACTAAAAAATCCGTTATTAATTACAATGGTAATGAGTTTTCAATTAGCGGAACTTATAAATTCATAAAAGAATATGAAGTTTGGAAAACAGTTTGTGAAGGAATATCAAGTAAGAGACTTCTTAGCGAAGGCAGAAGAATAAGGCGTGATAGAGAAGGTAAAAAGAAAGGAACTATTGATACTAAAAGTGGACAACCTCACCCCGATGATTTATACGGGCAATTAAGGCAACATGTCACCAGTGCTTATAGAAGGGAAAAATCCCCCAACAAAGGAGGAACAGGAACTTTTACTCTACTAAATGATATAGACCAATTTATGAAAGATTTTCCCGATGTTGGGATTTTAACAGAAGAACATAGAGAAGACCTTGAAGCATTCAAGAAAAAAATAGATGGTTTCAATGAACCAAATAGCACCTTAAATCCAAGAAACATAACTTTCAAATCTCCTAAAAAATATGATAAAAAAGGAAAAAACATTGGTGGAGCAGATGAAGTAGAAGTCTATTATGGACACTACGCTAATGAATGGTTTAAGGCTAAATACCCCGACGCAAAAAAAGCACCCTCAAAATGGTATAGCACTTCTAAAAATACGGCAAATCCTCCATTGGCTCAAGCCTTATTTGGAAAGGGCGACTTGGTAAAAGTTGGTCTTAAGCAAGTAATTGATATTGCTATTGCTGAACTGAATAAAGATATTGATAATGTAAATATCGTAGTTAGGCGACCTTCATTACTAAACAGGTTTAAGTCAATTAGAAAGCATGTATTTTCTTTATTGAATAATAAAAATTTATTCAATAAAGACGGAGTTCCTAATTTAACAAAAATGGCTCAAACATTTCAAGGCATGAGATTTACAATAGAAGGAAGAACCGCAGGTAAAAGATATGCCGGAACTGAAAAAGAATCTTTGGCTAGAACCGCAGGTATTGATGTTCCGGCAGGTAATATCAAAACTTTTACTTTACAAAAAATAGGGAGACAGGCTATGGCTTCTCTAATTGTTGCAGTAGTTGGTAAAGGAAAGTCAAAGAAATTAAGATGGGGTGGCTATCTAAGATTAAAGGGCTTGAATGTTCCCGAAGAACCACAAGATGATGTGAAGAAATCTTGGTATGAATATTTATGGGGTTGATAAAATGGTGACTAGAAAGCGTTGTGGATTTTGTCAGCATGAAGATAGAGAAGAATTAGAGGAGGCTCTTGAACAAGGTTCAGTAAGTTGTGATGATTTAGATAGAACCCATAATTGGAGAAGTGGAACTGCGGCACAACATCAAAGAAACCACATGGGGGATTATGTCAATAGTAGTAATCCTAAATGTGTATTATGCACAGACCCGATGAGAAAACACTATGAAGAAAGTTTGTCAAATGGTGATATTACAAGTGAGGCTATTGCCGAAGCATTAGGAACAACAAAAGAACAAATCCAAAGGCACATGAAACATCACTTAGCACCACTAGTTCAAGAATCAGCCGCAGTTGTTATAGCAAAAAAAGAAGTAAATGAAATTGATTTACTAAGCACTAACATACAAAGGCTAGATAGCAAATTAGATGATTTATTTAATGCGGTTGATTTAGAACCTAGAGAAATAGATAGTCTAACTAAACTTGCGAAAGAAGTTAGAGAGTCATTGAAATATCTCATGGAGTTTAAGGGCAAACTTATACATAAGCGACAGGACACAATTATATTTGCACAGATGCAAATTGTCCAAGAAGTGCTTGCTGAAAACAATCCCGAAATTTGGTTAGACATTAAGAAAAGAATGCAGGAGAAATTACAATGAGTTGGGAAGACATACTTAAACAAAAATTTGATTTTAACAAGTTAAAATTTTATAGTCAAGGAGGCCAACAAGACCCTCATGGTTGGCGTGGACTATATCAATTCCCAAAGGGAGGTTATTTTAGTATTGTCATGGGGCGTGGAGCATTTAGTAAACCCGAAACATATCTTAAAGACCCAATGGCGTATGAAGGATATGAAGTATTGTTAAGACACCCTGTTATAGATGAGGCTTACGAATTAGAATTTCTAGGCGTAGCCCCCGATTTATTAAACAACTATGAGAAAATTTCATCATATGAAGAACCCATTATTTTCAAAAATTTAACAAAAGAAGAAGTGTCCGAAATTGCTAGACTAGTTGAAGAAACTCCTCATTCAGTAATAGAGGAAAGAAAACTAGATTCTTATTCTTCATACAAAGCAGAAGAAGCAACAACAGTTGAAGATTATGACTCGTTAATTGAGCATTTTAAGAAAGATAACATGGAACTAGATGAAAAAGAAAGAAAATACCTAATAGATAAATTTACTAGAATGAAAAAAGACTTACAGGAGGGCAAAAAATGAATTGGGAAGATGTATTAAAATTACAAGCATACTCCGGCACTTGTCCTAAGTGCGGCACATTTAGACCAAGAGAAGGAACTTCTGTTTGTCCAATAAAAGACCCTCAATGCCCTATGGAAACTAAGAAAAAAACTTCTCTAATTGATAGAGCAAGACAGGCGAATAGAGAAGACCCTAGAATGGGAAGTAGATAATTGGGGTAGTTTGTTATGCCTACCTTTCCCGTTCCTATGGCGTTTTGGGATTTCTTACTACTTGATAGTGAATATAACAAAATGATAGTGAAAGAAAGTGCTACTGCTGAAAGACTAGATAACATCAATGAAACAAAAGAACAAATATTTTCAAAATTTGTTAATTTGACAACTGGAAGCAAATCTTATGACGATTTAGATTCATTTTTGGGTTTATTTAGTAATAATTTTCCTAAAGAATATGAAAGATTAATTTCTAACGAGCCAAGAAACACAAGAAAGGCAGTAAAACAGAAAATTTTTGAAAGATTTGAGAAAGTTTTAGAATTTAATACAACGAGAGACAAAGGCGGAAGGCCAAAATTAGATTTTGAAGGACAAATGACTAAATTTGCTAATAGCGAAACAGTAAATCCCAAAATTTTAGACGCATTTTACCGAATTTTGATGGAAAAATATGAATCTTATGGAGGAAATAAAGAAAATAACATTAAGCAGTTAAGAAAAGACATTGGTAAAGAGAATTTAGGCAAAATTTTACCAATTTTGAAGCAAAATGTTAAGGATTCAAATGCAAAATTGGCTGATTTTGACAATCCCGACAAAATTATGTTCAATGTGATGAAAATTACAATAGCAATTGGTAATTTTGGCGTTAAATTACCAAAAAAAGTCGCAGGATTTACTAAAACAGAAGAAAACGATACTCAAATTAGAGGAATGAACACAACACAACAAAATTCTTACACAACTTATGAAAAAATTGTCCCAATTGAGGGATATGACCGTAAAAAGACAAGAGAAGAATGGATTGACGGTATGGATAAGTATATTGAGATTGACTATGAAAAGAGAAGGGGTCAATTTTCTCAAGAATATGTTTTTCCTTTTTCGGATAGAATGTTGTCCGATGATGAAGAAACAAGTAGATTAAAACTCAAAGAGGATAGTGATTTTGAACTATCTATCGTCTATATTGAGGATAGGCCACTTCTTAGAGAACTTCTAAGTAAGCAAGATATTGTAATTATTGATGATATTAACATTGATGTTGGAATGGAGGCAGAATATACAGTTCCGGCACTAAATAGCACTAAAATACAAGCATATTTTGATGTTATGGCTACTTCTTCAAAGACAGACCAAAGCAATAAAGACAAGTATTTAGCGTTTAAATTGGGTAAACAAAGCCTACAAGCGCAAAGAAAAATACTATATTCGGCACAGAAAAAGGGGTCAAGAAGGCTATATTTTCACCCAATACTGCAAAATTTATTCACAACAGAAGGAAATGATGTGTTTGGAGAAGCAGTTAAAGATATTACAGTAAAAACTGCTAAGGCATTTGAACAGGCAAAAGAAAGTGAGTTGGATAAAGAAGTCGGCATTCAAACATACGATAGAGAATTGATTGAAGAAGAAATTTTTGATGAAGACAATATGCTAGAAAACGATGAATTGTATGCTGATTACATAGAAGGAGATGAATTTACACATATAGTTCAAGAAGGCGGCACAGAAGTAGAAAGATTACAAAGAGGTTTAGTCTTTGATGGAAAATCTTACATTACTAAAAATAGAAATTTAATTTCATTTATCAACGCAATTAAAAAATTCGCTATAAATGAAAGAGGCACTTTTTCTAATTCATTGGCCGAAGAAAACAAAGATAAGATTTTAGGAGAAGTTTCGGATAAAGTTGAGTTCACAAAACCTGCTGAAATAGCATTCGCTGATTACTTGCTTGCTCAAAAGGACACAAAAGAAATAGAAAATGATTTAATAACTGGTGATTTATCTAAATACTATAAAGCAAAGATGAATCAACAAGATGGTTTTGCTTTCTTGTTTTCTATAGCGCATTTATTCGGACAGGATTTGAAAACAGAACTTAAACAACTAATAGGAAAAAAGAAATTGTTTACTAAGAAAGATTTATCAACAGAAGGCAAATCCCTAATAACTAAGATTGTTGCTAAAGTTGAAGAAAATTTACGGAAACTAAGGACACAATTCAAAGAAGGTCTTGAACAAAAATTAGAAAAAATAGCGAAAAATCCTAAGAAAAATCCAAGAACACTTATTAAAAAATTAGTTGATAAACAATTACTAGAGATGGAGGAATAAACATGGGAGAAAAAAATATCAAAAATAAAGAGGCCCTTTTTCTTGAGATAAAAGATGAGTTTCAAGAACTCTTAGGAAAACACAAAGACAACAAACAGGCCATCGTTTCCGAACTTAAAGACAGTCGGGTTTTCAAAAATAAAAGTTTAATAGATTTTGGGACTTTACGAGGACAAGAAAGAAAAGACGCTAAAAATCAAGTTATAGAAATAGTTTACAATCATTTCACTAAAGAGAAAAAAGTTGAAGCACCCGTTGAAGATATTGAAGAAACTAATAGGGACTACATAGCGGGAATGCTAGAACAATTAAGAATAAATGTTGGAGGCGGAGGACAAAGAAGCGTTAAAACTTCAAGAGGCAATTCTCTTACAGTTAATGCTATGTTTAGAAAGGGGCTTAAGTTTGACCCTTCCTCAATAGTCGCTCGCAATAAACAAGGAAGAAGACCATTAAAACCCGATGCAGTATTAGTGAATTTAAAAAACCTAAAGGGTAAGAATGCTCGCACAATACGAGCCAATTTTAAAAACTTGATTGAAACAATAAGAGAAAGATATGCTCAAACAGAAGATGATACAATAGAATATGTGCAAATAGATTTAACAGATATTTTAGATAAAAACACTATGACTGATTTATCTAAAAGAAAAAGCATCTATGATTATTGGAAAGGAATATATGAAAAGTTCCCCGACTTATCTAAGGCAGTAAAAGAACTTGCAGATAAATTGGAAAAGGAAAACACAGAAGATAAAACGCTAAAAAACGACATTGATAAGTTTGTAAAAGTGGCGAATACATTAGGCGATAAAGGCGAAAATATAAATTACATATCCGAAGTTTCTCAAAAAGAAATTAATGTTGGTGATGTAGACGGTAGAGCGTTTAAAGCACTTAAACAGTTCTTTGCTCAATTGGATATGCTTGCTACTAAAACTGATGAAAGCGGAGTAGATATTTTCTTTGAGGCAGGTTTTACTGATACTGGCGAAAGGAAGGATTCTTATTCAATGAGTGAGCAATTAGCAACAGATAAAGAAAGAGATGAAATGGAAGACTTGGGAGAAGAAGTGGAATTAGACCCACTATCTATTTTGTATCTAAAAAGGGATTTAAACGAAATAGCCGAAGTATTTAGCGACCATGATTTTGAATACACAGTAAGAGATTTATATTACAAAATGATAACAAGCAAAGAAAAAGTTGAATTAATAGCCGAACAAGGAATGGAAGAATTAATTGAAAAACTATTAGAAACTAAAAAAGTAATCACCAAGTATGAAACTGATATTATTCATTTACCTGTATTTTTATTTGAGTCTCAAGAGTTAAGACAAGATTATGGCGACGAAGCAAAGAAGGCGGGTAAAATTAAAGAAACCATAAATGATTTCTTTAGAGCATTTGCTGATTTATTAGAAGAAGTTAGAACTACCTTCACAACATTTGCAGACATTCAGCAATTTGGTAGAGAACCAAAAGGCGTAAAACCTCAAAAGCCGGAAATGGGCTACGAAACTACAAGTGAAGGTTTAGGGATAAGAAGATACATTTACGGCCAAGAAGGAAGAAAAGGTAGGGCTAGAGAAATCAAGTCATTTCAAAATATAATGGGAGATATAAATAAAGTCGGAGAACTAATTGCTGAACTCTTTGTAGCACCTATGAATTTACCAAGCGTCAATGCAGGAGAAAAATTACCTTTTAGCATAAACGGACACCTAAGAATAATTAGTGCGATTATTGATTTTAAAGGAGGAGAGGGTAAAATAGAGGGAGGAGGTTTCTTACCTTACAAAGTCATGAGTAAACTTGTCCGAGAACAACAATTAGATTTCATAAAAAAAGACGATTTAGAACAATTAATACCTTTCCTAAAATCAATTAACACAGGAGAAATATTTAGCAGTATAGAATTAGCGGAGAGCAAGGCGGAAGATTTCAAAGACGCTTTGTTAGACATTTACCAAAAAGAAAAAGGAATGGAAAAAGTAATTGATAGAGATATTGCTTCTATTTTTGGTGCAATAAACAAAATAACTAATAAAGTAGTTTTAGAAGAATTTGAAGGGGTAAATGCTTCGGAGGCTTACGAAAAGACTAGCATTGATAATGTCACTGAAATAACACCCGTTATGGTTTTAGTTGATGCTTTAGAACAAGCCAAAAAGAATGAAGCATTAAGACTTAGAAATAAACCACTAATAGAAACTATTGATGAATTTTTAGCAGAAGCAAAGAAACTAAGCCCAATGAAAAAGTCGGAAATACATGCTCGCATATTAGAAGCACACGATTCTCTAAGAATATTAAAAGGTAAAGAAGTATATTATGCTACAAGAAACGAAAATAACTTTGAGCATGTTGAAGGAATGCTAACTAAGATGCAAAAAGAACATAATTTAGACATGAGCGCAAGCGAACTAATTAATATTGTAAATGAAATAGATTCATTTGATAGCATTAGCAAATCTTATGGGATTAGTAATGAACATGTATATTTAATTAAGGCTAACTTTAGGTGATATTATGGAGCAAGTTTCCGGCCCACATACAAAAGAAGAGGCGGAGGAGGCTTACAATGAAGATAATCCCGATGATAAAATCAACCGTGATGTTCCCGAATGGTATGAATTAGACCAATATGTAATTAGAAGGGTAAATGGTAAAGTAGTAGGGATAGCGGGGTGGGCTGATAAGGGCGACTACGCTATACTTGGAGGAATGAAATCAAAGGAGGGTTCTAAAAGTTGGAAACCTATGGCTAATAAGCGAGAACAACTTATTGGAGATAAGCCAAAGATAGCAGGATTTAGAACACAAAAAATTCCTCTTGAAAGGTGGAAACAAAAAAACAGAACAGAATATGATTGGGAAATACCACCGGAAGACACTATGGGTATAGATGAAGAAATGTTAGCAAACTTTACTGAAAGATACGGTGATGATTTCGGCATTAAGAAATGGTGGGACTTAATTAAGAGGCGAAGTGTTATGAGCGACTTTCAATGGAAACAATTGATTGTTGGTATTAAGGAAGATAGATTTCCTAAAGATAGAACAAAATATGTTAGATATTCAAACTTAGATACTATTAATAGAAGAATGGTAAATGGTTATTTGAAAAAAGGAGTAAAGAATCCCGAAAAAAGAAACCAATATCTAAAGGGTATTGCCGATGAAATGTCTAGGAGTAGTAATCAAAGATATGAATTGGAGGATAGGAGTTAATGTGGTTTGATATTCTAAAGGTCATGCCTCCGAGCAAATATGAGGCTTATGCGATACCCGAACATGATATGTCCGAAGTTGATAACCCCGCACAGGCTTTTGATTATGACACGACTAGGGTTATTGTAAGAGGCCATTATTTAATGAGAGTTAAGGAAAGAACTTCTAATAGAAATACTGATGAAATTGAAAAATGGGTTAATTGTGTTAAAGACAAGGCTCAAGGAAAATATTGGTTTTATAGAACAAGCGATGAAAATAATTATGAAATTATTTTAGTGGATATTTATACTACAAAAGAAGCGAACATAGCGGGAACAAAAAAGAAATTTAATCGTAATATGAGAAACCCCGAAACTAAAGAATTGATAACGAAACTAATTGTTTTTACAAATTATTTTGGTGGGAGGGTTTTGCTTACTCAATCCCAATTATCAAAAGATTATAGAGGAAGAAAAAGGATAGATTGTTTTTATCAAGGTGTTAAGCCTAATCACCCTAAAGGACAGGCTATGCTTGAAAAAGAACCAAAAAGGGAAGAACCAAAAGAAAAACCAAAGCCAAAAGAAAAACCAAGAGGATTTACGCTTCCGCCTCCCCCTCCAAGAAGAAAAAATAAAAATAGACAAAGAAATAGAAGGAGGAGATAATTATGGATTTAGAAGCATTTAACTTTGAACATCAAATGGATATGGAGTTATCTAAAAACTCATTCCCATATTTTTTTCAAAATGTTTTAGGTTGGGAGTTTGCTAACCACCAAAAGGAATGGTATGATTTAATGAATGATACTCAAAGAACTGTTATTATTTGTTCAAGAGGTCATGGTAAATCAGTATTCATGCACAGTTGGGTTGTATGGAATTTAGTTTTTAGAGAGCCTCCTTATCAAATGCTATATATTTCCTCTAACCAAAAACAGACTTTGGTTCACATGAGAGATATTGACAAGTTATTCAATCACCCTATGCTTAAGAAATTTAAACCTGCTAAGGGTTGGGCTATTGGAAATATTACACTTACCAATGGTAATCAAATCTTGGAGCGTTCTGTTGGTTCACAGATTAGAGGTCTTCACCCTCAAGAGATTATTATTGACGACCCTTTGAAAGAGTTTAGTATGACTGGTATTCAAAAAGTCACTGATTGGTTTTATGGTGATATGATACCAACACTTCACCACACCGCTTCTTTGAGGGTTATTGGAACTCCGTTTAGTTATACAGATATTTACCAACAACTCGCTGAAAATCCCGCATATACTCTTAGAACATATCCTTGTCTTAATGCTCTCAATGAACCACTATGGCCGAATAGATGGGACTATGATGCTCTTATGGCGAGAAAGGCGGAAGTCGGTTCTCTTATGTTTACAAGAGAATATATGTGTGTTCCTATATCAACTGGAACTTCTTTGTTCAATCCCGAATATTTAGAAGCGGCTAAGAGTAAAGACCATGTTTTGAAACCAATGCGTAGAGAGGGCTACAAATATTATGTTGGTATTGACCCTGCTATTTCAACAGATGGCGACTACAATGTAATTACTGTATTAGAAGTTGATGAGAACGATAACAAAACTATCGTATTTATTGACCGTTCTAAGAATGTAGAGTTTAGAGAAAACATACAGAAAGTAAAGTTGATTGGTAAAGTATTTCAGCCCGAAGCGATATTATTTGAAACAAATACATTTGCTAAATCATTTACACAAGAAATTAGAAATGTCACTGATTTAAATGTGCATGACTTTAACACTACTAGAAAAAAGAAAGAGGAGATTATTCTAAGTTTACAAATGAACTTTGAAAACGGTAAGATAATTTTACCTTATGCTAACGAAGAAAGTCGTCGGGTAACATCTACTTTAATTGAAGAATTATCTATGTTTGCTATTACAGACAAAGGAAAGTTTGAGGGAATAGGAGCGCATGACGACATGGTTATGAGTTTAGCGTTGGCCAATGCCGCTACTCATACAATGAGTGAAACATTCATACTCTTAGATGACATGGGGCTATTTGACCCGCCAAAGGTCAATAAGTATAAACGCTCTCAAGGAGTTATGGGAATTAATTTTTAGGTGATATAAAATGCCGACTGCGGAGGAATATAGAGAGGGTTCGGAACAAATGAATCGCCTTGCAGAACTGCAAGAAGAACAAGATGAAACTAAAGATGAAATTGAGGAAGCATTAGGAACTAAATTGGCTTCTGTTGATGATTACATTATGTCGGACTATGAAGCAGTAAATTTACTTTCTAAAAATTTAAACATCAATGCTAGTGATGCTAGAAAACAATTAAGTTCTTTTCCCAATGAATATTCTATTGATGGTGAAAACATACCCGACTTAGTAAAAAAGATGAGAAAGGCTCGTAGAAAATTAAAGGGAGAACAACGAACTAGAATGGCTAAAGCGATTGATACTGTTATTGATGGCTACTCCGACCATATCAACAAGTGCATAGATTCTATTTACTGGATTAAACCATACAAACCGGCTATTCTTAAGATGGGTTTTAGTGAAAAAGACTTAATGAAAATAAACAAGATTGATTCTGTAAACGATAGAAGAAACATTATTGATGCAATATGTAAGTATTGGGAGAGCGATTTAAAGAAAGAAGGCATGGTTTATTCTAAGGAATATGCTCAATTAGAAAAAGAATGCCGTATTGCTAAAAGAGATTACAAGCAACAAATAAAAAATATATCCGACCAATCAATAACTAAAAGCAAAAAAGAAAGAATTATGTCTTTCATTGAAAGTGAAATAATAAAGAGTCCTTCTATCGGTGCTAAACAAATACATGATAGAATGCCTAACAATCTACATAAAAGCACAACAACAAATATGATTTCTAAAATGGTGAAGAAACTTGATGTTGCTAACATTGATGGAGCATATTACAAATTACCAACAATGCTTAAGAAAAATATTTGGGCTTATACTGCGGCTTTTATTGACTCCGATGGCTATATTACAATGGATAGAAACCACAATCCTAGAGTTGGTCTTATTGCTACAGGTGAAAGAGGCAGGGCATTTATGGAAGAAATGCACAAGAGTATAGGTTTTGGTAAATTACATTTGAATCAAAAATCCCCACAACAAACTAGACCTGTTCAAAGATTAAACTTTTATTCACAAAACGATGTGTATAATTTGTTAAGTAAGTGCTTGCCGCATTTTAAACTAAAGAAAGGTAATGCTAAATTACTCATGGAACTTATACGAATGAAAAAATCCTACAAAAAAGAAGATTGGTATAAAGGTCGTTGTGATGAAATTTTTAAATTAATGAAGTGGGAGAATCATAAAGACCATGTTGGTTTTGATTGGTTAAAAGAGGGAATATATCTTGACGATATACAGAAATACAAAGACAACTGTAAAATGTCTTTAATGGATAGTATGGAAAACATAGGGGGTGTCTTGGCTTGAATACAAAAGAATGGGTGATTAGTAAAAAGAAACTTGATTTCAAGTATTGCGGTAGGTGCTACATAACAAGAGATGTTCACCCATTCGGTTTTTGTAGAAAGTGTTGGGAACAAGCAGATAAACCAAAGAAGGTGAAGGTATGAGTTGGGAAGAAATATTGAAAAAGAAAAAGAAAAAATCTACTGTAAACCAAGCGGGTAATTATACTAAACCTGCTATGCGTAAAAGAATCTTCAATAGAATAAAAGCAGGAAGTAAAGGCGGGGCTAAAGGTCAATGGTCGGCTAGAAAGGCACAGATGTTAGCCCAAGCCTATAAACGGGCAGGTGGCGGCTATCGTAATTAAGTGGTGGAATATCCTAAAAGCCAAGTCAAAAAGGCAACAGGATTTAACCCAATGGACACAGGAAGATTGGGGAAGTGCCGAACAACATAGAGCGAAAGCAAAAGGAAAGAAACCTAAATCAAAAACTAAAGGAAGATATATGCCTAGAGCGACCTATCAAAGAACAGATAAAAAAACACTAAGGTATCAAGACGCTAAGAAAAGAAAAGGCCGTAAAAAAGGCATTCAACATGTGCCGACAGGAAAGAAGTTTAGTCAAAAGTGATTATAATGTGGCGGCAAATCCTAAAGAAAGATATGTCCTACTGCGTTTGTAGTGGTAAAAATAAAACTAAAGGATTTACTTGTGAAGCACATTGTAGGAGTAAAGAAATGAAAAAGGCTGACCCGAAAAAAGGAACGGGTAAAAAACCAAAAGGTTCAGCAAGAAGATTATACACAGATGAAGACCCAAGCGATACTGTTCCCGTAAAATTTAGAACAAGACAAGATGTTCAAGAAACATTTAGCAGTAGTGCGTTCAAATCTAAATCTCATAAAAGGCAGTCGCAAATAATTAACTTAGTAGAACAAAGATTGCGAGCCGCAGTTAAAAATGCTAAAGATTCTAAAACAAAGAAAAGGCTAAAAACGGCACATACTTACGCTAAACAAAGAAAAGAAGCGAGTAAGCAAAAAACAAAGAGCAGAAGTAGAGGAGCGTTTACAAGATGAGTTGGAAAAATATACTAAAAACAGAAGACGAAAAAGCCCATTGTGGAACTAAGCAAGATGAGAAAATGCTTTATGGAAATCAAAAAAGAATTGATAAAGACAAAGATGGTAAAATAACTGGAAAAGATTTTGCTATGCTTAGAGATGAAAAGAAAGCCATGAAAACCGATGCTCAAATAGAAAAAGAAATACTTGCTGAAATTAAAAAAGAAGGAGGAGCATTGGGTATGAAAAACCTAAAAGCAATATGTCCTCCTAAAGAATTAAAGAGAGTTCTTAATGCTATGAAAAGAAAGAAAGTTATATTCATGCACAAAGATGGAGATATTTACACCCATAATCCGAGATGATAATATGACTTGGAAAATTATTCTTAAACAACTTGAGTGTCCTTTGGCTACACAGGACTTAGAAGTTAATACTAAGAATAGAGATGCCGCAGTTAAAAATCCTAACATTAGATATGGGCCACTTAACCTTAACGATAAAAAATATTGGGAAGAATACGCTAAGAGATGGAAGACTACACCCGAAGTAGCAAAGAAGTCTAATTGCAGTAATTGTATTGCTTTTGATATTTCACCTAGAATGGACGACTGTATGCCTTTAACTACTGATGAAGATGGGCGTTTAGGCTATTGTCATATGCACCATTTCAAGTGTCATTCAGCAAGAACTTGCTATACTTGGGCTAAAGGTGGCCCAATTGATGATGATAAAACTTCTAAAGAAAATCAAATGAGGAGTAAAAAATGAATTGGTTTGATATAGTTAAAAGAAAGAAACACCCTGCTTTGAAAAGAGCCGGTGTTAGTGGCTTTGGAAAACCTAAGAGAACTCCTAAGCACCCTAAAAAATCACATGTTGTAGTTGTCAAAGATGGGGATAAAGTCAAAACTATTCGCTTCGGAGAACAAGGAGCAAGTGTAGCGGGTAAGCCAAAAAAGGGTGAAAGCAAAAGAATGAAAGCAAAAAGAAAATCTTTCAAAAGTCGCCATAGAAAAAATATCAAAAGAGGCAGAACTAGTGCCGCTTATTGGGCTAATAAAGTTAAGTGGTAAGTATGCCTTATGAATTAAGAGTTGGTAAAGACGGCTATTATGTAGTTAATACTGACACTAAGAAAAGAAAAAATAAACACGGCATGTCAAAGTCAAAAGCAAAAAAATACATGGCCGCTTTATACGCTAATAAAAATCCCAAGCAATACGACACTAAGCCTAAAAGAAAGAAAAGTATAACTGGCGGTTGGCGTGGAGTTTTACGAAAACATTTGCGAAGATTCTATAATAGATAGAATAGTCCAAAGTAAACGGGGGTAGTTGTTATGACAGAAAAACGAAGACGGTTCTCTTTCACAAATCTTTTTAGGCGCACTACACCAAAACCTGCTGATAGGAATATCTACAACATGGGTATTCAAGAAAGGCAAAACAATTACATGATGACTGCCCCCATCATCTACTCTATGGTTCAACAATCAGTAATTGTTAGAACTTGTATAACCCAACTTAAACAAGAAGTTTACAGAAGAGGCTATGTTTGGGAAAAGGCATTTGAAGCCCGTTGTAATAATTGTGGTAAAGAACATACTAGACCTGTTCAAGAATGTTCTAGGTGTGGTTCTACTGACTTAAGGACTCCCGACATGAAACAACTACAATACGCTGAAAAGTTCTTAGAGGGATATGTAAATTCTTCCGAGCAACTATTTATTGATGTGTTAAAAGAATTAGAAGACGACTTGAATATCATGGACGACGCTTATATCGTTATGGTAAAAGAATACTTCTTAGACGGTAATGGTAAAATTAGAATGCACCGTATCAAAGAAATATATCGTGGCGACCCAGTGACAATGTTCATTTATGCTGATGAAGACGGAGTAAAAGGAAATAAAGGATTTACTTGTGTTCATCATAGAGATGTTGTTTCAACAGAACCACACGATAGTTGCGAAACATGCGGTTCTCCTCTTATGCCTATACACTATGTAAATAGAGCAAAGGGAGATGAACAGTATTTCTTAGAAGGAGAAGTATTACATTTTAGTAAGTATAGTCCTTCAAGACTCTATGGTTTTTCTCCTGTAATTACACTTTACAATCATATTATGACTTTAATTGCTATGGAAAATTATGTCAATTCCGCCTATACTAAGAGCAGAATGCCTAGAGGATTATTAGCAGTTCAAACTAGAAACATGGATTCAATGAGAGCCTTTTGGAGAGGAGTAAAAGAAAAGATGGAGGCAGACCCTCATTTTATTCCTGTAATGGGAATAGAAGCAGAAGGTGGGAAAGGCGCAGTTGAATGGATTAAGTTCATGGATAGCCTAAAAGAAATGGATTATATTTCTGTTAAAGATGATTTAAGAGATAGAATATCAGCGTTCTATGGAGTAAGTAAAGTCTTCATGGCTGATAATACTACAAGTGGTGGATTGAATAATGAAGGTATGCAAATTCTTGTTACCAATAGAGCCGTTCAAATGGCTCAAAATGTTTACAATGAATATGTATTTCCTTATCTTGTAAAGCAATTTGGTATTACAGATTGGAAACTAAAGTTGCCTCCAAGTGAAGAAGAAGATGAGATTGCAGGATTAAGAAAGAAAGAGATTGAAGTTAATATAGCGGCATCAATAAAAAACTTAGGTTTTGAAGTTGATATGGACGAAGACGGTAATTTCACATATAAAAAACCCGAACCACAACCGGAACAAAAACCGGAGGGAGAAGAAGATAAGCCACTTGAAAAAGACCCACTAGCAGGTTCTAATTTAGACCAAAGGGACTTAGATGAACAAACAAGAATGTTTGCAGAAGGTGGCGGTAGTAAACCACAAGAGAATCCACCCGCTACTAGAAATAAACCTTCTATGAGTAGAGGGCCGGATAAAAGATTAAGCGGATTGCCGGAAGACGCAGGAAATCAAAATGTAGATAGAAGAAGTGAAAGGAGGACAGGTTAATGACAGAAGATAATAGACAGAAAGAGATTAGACTAAAGAAAGAATTAGCGAGAGTTAGGACACAGAATGCAAATGAAACTAGAAAGACCACAAAGAATCGTGATTTTTCTATTGGTGGATTACCACCGGACACAACTCATAAGGCTATAAGAGCATCTAATGATGTTCCCGATGTTATCTTACCCCCACAAAAAAGGAGAGGTAAGAAAGAGAATATTCCGTTTTGAGGCGATACTATGTTTATGAAGGCTATCTTATACAATAAAGAAGACGACCTTCATTTTTTGTTGAAGTGCTTAGTTGAAAAAATAGAAGATGATTTATTATTAAAGCAAGAAGATGATGATAATTTCCTTGAACCTGAATCAAGAGCAGATGATAAATTAGAAGATTCTATTTTTGCTGAAACTAGTCTTCAAGACATGGTAGAAGAAGACGCTATCAAAGATTCGGACTTTGGAGATATTAAAGAAGGCAAAAGCGATGATAAAGTAAAGGCCAAAGTAATGAATAAACTTTCTACAGGATTTTACGCTGATGTTAAACGAGCAATAGAAGCCGAACAAAAGAAAAGTCCCACGCCACTAACTAGACAACAAAAAGAAAAAATTACTTTTGATTTAAGAGAAAAAGCCTACGAGAAATTTATTAGTGAAGGTAAACCACTTGAAATCAAACTAAAAAATACTAGTTATAAGTGGACAGTTGATGAAATAAAAGATACATGGAAAGAGTTTACTGCTGATAGAGATAGGGAATTAAGAAGACAACAATATGTAAAAGACAAGGCTGAATTAAAAAACGCTAAAAGGTTTTTAGATAGTTTTGATGATGATGCTAAGTTATTAGATAGAGCAAGAGAATATGCACAAAAGACTAAAATGGATTTACTCTCAAGTATGTTAGTTAGTGAAAGAATTGGTAATGTATATGATGTTATTGATGAAAGCGATGAAAATATAGAATTATTTAATTATTACAAGAAAAAATTGGGTGATGCGGCATTTAGATTCAACGCAGGTAATGTGGCTTTGCTTAGAGAAGAAAGAAGGGGAATGTATAGGAAACACCCTAAAGGAACACCCGCAAGAAAGACAATTGATGAATATTTTACAAAAAGAACAGAATTAACTAATAAAATAACTGCCTTAAATCGTGAATCACTTGACCTTTTTGGTAAGTTCAAAAAAGACCCAAAAAAACTTGAAGAAGAAGCCGAGAAATTAGATAACAAAATAAAAGAGGCAACAGAAAAAGTAAAAGAATTAGATAAAAATATAGATAAAAACCTACCTAAAGATGAAAAAGGAAAACCTATGTGGGCGGCTGAATATAAATTAACAGATGAAGAAAAGAAAGAGTATCAAGATAGAATAAAAGAACTGGAAACTAAAACAAAAGAAGATGAAAAGTTCCTCAAAGAAATTCAAAGAGATAGTGTAAAAGTTAGCCCTATACAAGTCATGCAAGCGGATAAAGACCTTGCAGGTGTGGCTAAAAAATTAAAGCAACTATTAGAAAATCAAGCAGTAAAAGACTATCTAAAAGGCAAGAAAAACCCATTAGAAGGTAAGGAATTAACGGCCTATATGAAAGGGTCTTATAGTGATGCTAAATTAAGAGCATTTTTAGAAACTGATGCTAAGTCTAAAGGAATAAGAGATAAAGCAAGAGGAAAAAGAATACCTTTGGGTGATGGTGCAGGAGTAAAGAAAGAAGCGTATAGAAGAATATACAATTACATTCAATTTCTTACAGAACAAGTAAAAGAAAAGAGTAAGAAAGGAACTGTTAAAAGAGCAGTTAAAAGAATACAAGATTCACTAGAAGAACACAATGATAAGTTGTTTAGAGATTTAGATTCTCAACAAAGAAAAAGATTTGGTTCGGCTAGTAAATATACAAGAGCCGCTTATTCAACTTTGGCTAGGTCATTAAAGAACATGAAAGAGATTTCGGATAGGCAAGATACTAGCGATAACAAAAGAATGCTACAAGCAAAGAAAGTCCTAGAGAATGAAAAATATGGTATGACATTAATGAGAGATTTGATGAATATTGCTTTGGGTCAAAAACTAGAGAAACCTCCTAAGAAACAAAGAAAGGACTCAAAAGGGCGTAGCCAACAAAGTGCAATTACTAGAAAAATAAAGGCACTAAGACAAAAAATATCGGAAAGCGATGAAGAGTTCAAAACCATAGAAGAAAAATTAAAAGAAGGTAAGCGTCTAACCGATGAAGAAACAACTAAGTATTTAGATTTTAAAAAGGATAGAGAAGACTTACCGAATAAAATAAAAGAACTTACTACTAAACTTAGAGGAAAAATTAGTGATTCTACTAAAGATGGAGGGTTTGCCGAAGGAACTCCTGCTAGTCTTAGGGAACAACAAAAAGAAAGACAAAGTAAAAGAGGCATGACTCCAAAAAGAAAACCCTCTAAAAGAACTCCATATGAAGAGTTCCGTAGCAAAGTTCTATATGGTGCTATGAGCGCAAAAAGAAGTGCAGTAAAAGAAAACCCTAAGTTTGTTGAAAGGTATTTGAAAGAAAACCCCGATGATAAAGAATACATAGGGGAATTGAAAAAAGCCGAAGATGTAGGAGAAAAAACTGGACTCAACGCATTTAGATTCTTTGATGTTAATATGGTTGGTAAGACATATGTCTTGGAAGAAAGAGAATCGGCCTTAGATACAAAAGACCCTAATTACGCAGACATAGAAAAGTTTGCTAATCAAATTAAAGATATTTTATCCGATAAAAAAATAATGTCGGCAATAGAAAAAACATATTCTAAATTAACAGGAGGAACTGTTTTTGGACAAGATAAAAGAAGTGCTGAAAAGAGAAAGCAGATTTCAACCGCATTAGAATCATTGAAGCCATTGATAAGTGAAAGAAGAAAATTGAAGAAATTACTTAGACCTATACCGGATTTTTTGGTAAAAGAAATGATTGAAGATAAAGAAACACTTTCTACAAACTTCATGCAATTTTTGAGGGCTTTTGAGAAAATAAAAATAGTTGATGTTTCTAATATATTAGTTAATAATAATAAATTAGTATCGGACAAAAATAAAGTGAAAGGCATAGGAGGAAGCCCTTACTATAATATATTCAACACCCCTATATTATTCCCAATACCCATTAAAGATATAACTAAAGAGATAGGCTACGATAAAGACTTGGAAGCAAAACTAATAAGAGAAACAAGAGATAAAATTAGCGAAGACCCAGATTCATTTTTAAGGGATTATTGGAATATTGTTATTGAAAAGATAAAATATGATATGGACGAATTAGGTAATATATATGGGTCGGACGAAGGAAGAAAGGAGGCTTACATTGAACAGGCGAAAAAGAATGCGCCTTACAACCTCTTGACAGATATACAAGAAGAATTTTCAAGAATACATAATCCTAGCAACAAAAAGAAAAAAGCATTTGATGAGTTTTTCTTGGCTTTAGATAAAAAACAAGATGGTAAGGCATTCTTTAAAGAAATTGAAGATTTAATAAAATCAATAGTTAAACTACAAAAAGCATATCTAACAAAAGAAGCCAAAACAAGCGAGCCTACCGATTTGAATAAAACAGCAAGAGAATATGCTATTGAAGCAATCCGTAGAATGGATAATGCAATTGATGATAGAACTATTGACCCCGATTCAACAAGAGATGATTTAGAAAGTGTGAAAACTTTTAAGCAAAAAACATTTAGATTTACTTCCCCTATTCCTATTTCAGTTGATAACGGAAAAGCAATTATTATGGGAGCATTACAACCGATAGCGAATCAAAAAATGGTTAGTAGTGTAGAGGGAATATTTGAAACAGACATAGATGATAGCATTTTAATTGAAGCCCTTGAAAAACAATTCTTGAATTATTTTAATCAAAACAAAGAAAAAATAGAGGAAATTGTTGGAGAAGAAAAAGAAATATATGATTTTCAAACTGCTATGTTAGAACAAATAAGAGATGATTTTGAAGATTTGATAAAAACTTTCAAGAGCAAAAAGACTGTAATTGATATGAGCAAAGTGGACTTTGATATTAACGATACCAACTTAAGAAAAATATTAACTGATGCTCAATTTGGTGAAGACCTAGCAAAAATACTTGAGACAGATTTCACCGATGTTTACGATTCTTATGTTAAAAGATTGAATAAAGTAAAAACAATACATGTAAAAAATACTGAAAAGGCAAAAGAAATATCAAAGGATTTAATTCAAACCATTGGAACTTTAGAAGAAGATAACCCAACATACAAAACAAAAGAAGGAGAGGAAGAAGAATGACATGGGATTACTACGAGGAAGGTAAAGAATTTACCATAAAGAAAGAAGAAAAAGTAAAGAAGAATATCTTAGACACATTGGATAAGAAACAAACTAAGCGTCTAAAGAAAGTATTACAAGCGGCACAACCAACTGAATTTTTTGGACAAGATTTTACAAAACTAGGTGAATTAGTATCGGCATTAAAAGATGTTGAATTAGTTAAATCCGATAAGAAACTTACAAAGAAGATGAAGTCTATGGAAGAACGGAATGTAGATATAGTCGCTTCGGCTACGGAACTCCGTAAGGACTATGAGTTGCTTTACAGACAATTAAGAGATTTAGTATATCCACCAAAGGAGGAAAAGAGATGAGCGAAGAAAATACAATTAATGAAGAACTACTTGAGATTATTAAAGCCCTTAGTGCTAAGATAGAAAGTTTAGAGAAAGCAGTTTACAATGACGATAATCTACTAATGAAGTCCGGTTTTGTTGTTGTAGATAGTCCAACTCCCAAAATGAATCATGGAACTATCGGTGGTTCACCATTGAAAGATGTTGGAAATATGGATTGGAAAGATATTCATAAGATGGTAGAAAATGTAGGTGGACAATAATGGCTGAAAATTGGAAGGAAATATTGAAGGCGGCTATGCCGATAGGACAAATGCAAAGAGATACAGAAAGTAATTTAAGTAATATCGTAAATAAATTAATTGAAGAGACTAAATACACTGATAGGCTCAATAAAAAATTAGGAAAGGCAGTTAGAGCAAATCCCGATAAAGAAATCTATGTTGTTCCTTCTCCTATTTTTAATAGGATTTCTCAAAAGTTTAGGTTTAGAGGACAACCCGAAAAGATAGTAGATATGCTAGAACAAAAATTAGCCCAAGAATATCAAGCAGAAAAGGTAGTAATCTTTCCTAAAGAAATAAGATTTGAGGGAATAAAACAACCTCCCGAAGAAGATACAATATAAAGAGAGTTGATATAATGCCGGAAAGAGTAAGTAAAGAAGAAAGAATAGTTAGCCTTGCTATTGAAAAAGCAAGAAAGGCTAAAGAAGAATTAAGCGCAAAGAAAAGAAAGAACATTGAGCCAACTCAACTATTGGAAATAGATACTGACCCCGAAGTTGAAAAGATTAAGAGGCCAAAGGTGCAAGATGCTTCTAAGATTACTAATCAAACTCAAAAGAAAGAAGGGTATGGTTTAGCCGGTGAAACTAACAAGTGATGTAATATGCCTCTCCTTATTGAGAAGGATAAGTCAATATCCACAGATATTCTAAGACTCTTTGAAAGAACGAGAGTCGCTTATCTTTCAGCAAGAACCGACCCAAAAGAATACGGTTCTAAATGGAGAAACGCAGTAAATAAAATCAAAGAAGCATATGAAATGACCGACGCTCTTTCAAATGAACTTAAGGATTATATTGATGAAGACTTATTAGAATCAAATGATGTTTCCGATGTTAGCACCAACAATGCTGAAAAGTTATATGAAGGAATCAAAGCACTAAGATATTCTTCCGATGAAGTTAGCGACCCTTTCGCTAAAAAGTTCAAAGGTAATGTGTTAGAAGCATTATTAGAATCACCCGAACTTATGATTAAGTTTGTTCACTACGCTATTAGAGAAGATGATAAGGCACTACCAAAGGAAGCGTATTCAATCAAAGATATGAAGCCCGATGATATTACAGACGGTTTAACAGGATTAGATTTAGAAGTTGATGATGTTGCACTTTACATCATAGAACATTATGGTGATGGTAAAGATTCTAAAAAAGTAGAAACAAAAGTAAAAGCCGCTATGAATATGTTAGAATTAATATTCTTATCTAAAAATACTAAACAAGATTGGGCGGAACTAGAGGACATAGATACTGAATTAGATGAAGCGAAGGCTAAAGATGATAAAGACGAGGATAAAAAAACTATTCTCAAAGAAAAGAAGTCCAATGAAGAAAAAGCCCAAAGTGATTTTATTATTCCTAACAAACCAATGTATAGAATATTCACAATAGAAGACATGAATGAGTTGAAAGGTTTTACAGGTGAATTTTATGTTCAAGAAAAATACGATGGTTTTAGAATACAACTTCATAAGATAGATAAGAACATAAAAATCTATGACTATACAGGTAAAGACATTACATCAAAGTGTAAAGAAGCAGTTGAAGAACTAAAGAAAAAACATTTCGGTGATTGTATATTAGATGCTTCTTTGGTTTTATTTGATGGTGAAGATTCACTAAAAAGAAAAGAAGCCGTAGAATATTTAGAAGGTAAAAGAGAAGGAACACCTAGAATACATGTCTTTGATATTATGAGACACAATGAAGAAAACCTAATGGAAGATACTTTACAGAACAGAATGCAAATAATGTTCAACAACTATTCTATTCATTCTACCGAAGCACTAACATTCCCATCTAAAAAAGATACAAGAGTAGCGGATAATCTAAAAGATGTTGAAGAATATTCTAAGAAGATTATGGAGATGCCTACTGCCGAAGGAGTTATGATAAAAGATGCGACTTCAACATACTTCTTAGGAACTAAGAAAAATCCAAAGTGGATTAGATGGAAGCCTGTAGTAGAATTAGATTTGATTGTTCTTGATAAAAAACAAAGTGGTTCTAACTATTCTTACAAGTTAGGAGCAGGGCCAGTTGAAGAAGGAGATGAAAAAATAGAAGGTGTGAATTACCTTAATGTTGGTAGTGCAACTAATACTAAAGTTTCAGCCGATGTTGGAAACATAGTTAGAGTTTCAATAGATAAGGTCAAAGAAGTCAAAGGAAAACCTATGGTTTATTCAGCAAAGATAAATGAAATTGCTGAATCTATTACACCCGATAAATTAGTGACATTACAAATGCTAGTAAAAGATACTGATAAATCACTAAATTATACAGTAGAAGAAGTAGAAAAAGGAATTGTAATTACAGACCATATTCACGGTGAAGCCAATATAATTATCAAAGGAGACATGGAAGGTTTTACTATCTATGGTTTTGAAAGAGATAATTTAATGGCTAAAAATGCAATTATGGATTTAGACTTATGGAAAAATCAAGCAGAAGAAATAATGAAAACAAAACAATCTAAACTTACAGTTGCTATATTTAATTACTTGAAAGAAAAAGGAGCAAAAACTCCTAAAGAAGTTCACAACTTTTTGGTAAAGAATCATAAAGATAACTACCAAGATATATTAGAAAGCAAAGAAAGCAAAGTAAAAGATTGGTTTGAAAATAGAGATGGTATATCTTTTGATGCTAAAACAAAGAAACTATTTGCTGAAAATGATAAAATAATGTTAGATTCAATTAAAAAAGAATATAAAACACCCGAAGAATATAGACAAGGGCAATATAAATTATATCTTAGAGATGATGATAATTTAAATTTAGTGATGAAATTGGGTGATGAAAGCATTAATTGGTTAATACGATTAGATTCACAAGATGATATTTTTGAATTGTTTGGTAAAGCAGGTAAGTTCCCTGCTATCGTTGCTAAGAATATTTCAAAAAGAAAACTGTTAGATAGTGGAGATGTTAAATTAGGAGTTCAAAGAGAAGGCTACCATGAATATTTCTTAGATGGTAATAAATTTGAAACTAAACTCCATGTTAGAATGCTTGAAGTTAAAGGAAAAAGAATGTGGTTAGCATGGACAGGCTATGAACAGAAACCTGCTGATACTGATACAGATAGAGGCTTATGGAACATTTATGAAGATAAGTTTAGCAGTCTTAAATTACCTCCAAAAGAGGACTAATTGTTTAAAATAACCGTGTGTATTATATATTAGAAGTAAATTTTTTCCATATGAGCAAATGTCTTCGGCAATCTTAGCAACTAGGAATGATGGCTTCTCCATCATAAAGAGTAGTAGCGATGATTTGATGATTGGTGGATATGCTAGTATTGAAATTGTTGATAAACAAAACGATTTGATTACACTTAAAGCACTTAATGAAGCAGTTGCTAAATTTATGCAAGATTCTAAATTTAGAAATGTAATGACAAACCATTCTAATGTTCAAGTTGGAGAGGTTGTAGATTCTTATAGAGATAAAACCGGCAGACTTTGGAAATCCGAAGTTGATGATGTTGGTTTCTTTGTAGTAATTAAACTACGAGATGATATAGAAAAGGCCAAAGAAGTAGGTCGCAATATTCGCAAAGGGTCGTTGAGGTCTTTTAGCATAGGAGGACAAGCCCTCCAAAAAGTAAAGAAAAGTAATGAAAACTTGGGAGAGTATAATGAAATCAGCAAGTTAGAGTTGCATGAAATTACTATATGCGAAAAAGGAATCAACCCCGAAGCGAGATTTGATATTTTGAAACAAGATAAGACAGGTGAAAAAACTATGAGTAATAAACTAGAGAAAGCATTAGCGGAGTTAGACACTTTGCTAGAAGAAGTAAATACGCTTCGTAAAGAAGAAGAGATGCTTGATGAAAAAGGCATGAAAGAAGAAGAGATGGCTGATGAAACAGAAATGGGCGACTACGGCATGGACAAGGAAGATGAAGAAGATATGGACATGAAAGAAGATGAAGAAGACATGGACGAAAAAGGCATGGGCGAATATCAAGATGAAGAAGCAAAGGCTTACTTGAGAACTCTTGATGGTGCAGGAAACCAAATTGGAGAACCTGCTGACCGTATCGTTATTAACAACGGTAAGCCAACTGCTTCCGATATGCCGGTTGTAAAGGCATTTGATAATGGTGAATTTGACACACTAGATTTGTCAAACGCTAACATTGAGAAGGCTTATGAGGCGTTCCGACAAGAACAACTTGAAGCACTTGCTTACGACAACCTAAAGAAGTCCTTTGAAGCAAGATTCGCTAGAGAAGTTTCAACAAGAGAGAATGTTATCGCCAAGCAAAACTATGATGCACAAAGCGAGATTGCTTCTCTTAAGAATGAATTTACACAACTAAGGAAATCTTTGACTGCTGAAAAAGAAACTATCCTAAAGGCACAAGAAGAATCCGCAATTAAACTCCCAAGTATGGAAGAGATGGCTGACATGGATTGGTCGGACATTCACAAAATGGTAGGAGGAATTTAAGATGACAGGTTATATTAATACAATCGCAGATTTAGAAGCAAGCACATATGGAATAAACAATTTACCTGCCGGTAATGCTTTGTTAAAGCAAGCAGGTGCTATCGGTGGAATACACACCGGACATGACGGTTCTCCGTCATTCTCCGGTAGTGCCGTTAGTGATGTATCGGCATTATACAACATTGTTTACGGACAGAAAGTATGGTCTATGTTGAATAGAGAAGTTAATGCTCTTTCAATGATTTCAAAAAGACCTTATTCTTCTAGTGGTTGGAGAGTTCTAAAGTCAAGACCTGCCGGTGGAAGCGGTAATTTGTTTACTGTTGATGCAAGCGGAACTGAAAACTTAGCGGAACTAGGTTCGGATAGCCCAAGAGCAGATATGATTGGTGGTGTTCCTGAAAATGCCGCACTATCTACTGCACAAGATGGATTAGGCCCAATTGCTCCAACATATGCACAACTCAACATGAGTCCTAAAGTCGTTGCACATCAATTTGATTTCAGCGAACTTGCTATGGAAATGGCTCAAATTGATGATGGAATTGGCGACATTAGAGCGCAAATGAGAGAAGACATGGGTAAGCACCACGCAGAAGTTCAAAACAAAATGTTGGTTATGCCGCTAGAGCATTATGGTGAATCTTCCGCTATGCCTAATATCGGAAACAACTATACTTCTCTAAATAAGGTTATTACCTCAAGAGATGAATTGCTAAAGATTGACGGTGGAGTTATCGCAACTGATACTACTTCCGCTTCTAACGCTCTAGGAAAGATTTACGGCAGTGAAAGATTTACTGCGGCATCTTTCCTTGATGCAGAAGTAGATTGTGGAACTGGTTATGCGGCAGGAGATGTTCGTTCACTAACTCTAACAAGACTTAATGACATGATTAGAAACCTAAGACTAGCCGGTGGTTCTCCAAAGGTTATTCTAACTGGCTATGATACAATTCAAGCAATCGCTGATTTGCTACAAAGCCAAGAAAGATTCATGGATAGAAAAGAAGTAGTCCCAACCGTAAATGGTGTTAGAGGAGTTAAAGGACAAGAAGTTGGATTTAGAGTAGCAACATACTACGACATTCCGCTAATTCCTGTTAAAGACATGTGTCAAACAGGCAGTGCTTCAACAAAACTAAGTGATTTACTATTCCTTGATACAGACCATTTGTGGCTTTCTGTTATGAAGCCAACACAATACTTTGAAGATGGTATCGCTAATGGAAACCCATTCGGTGTCGGAACTCTAGGAAACAGGGCTTTGTATCGCACAATTGGTGAAGTTGGTTGTTCCTTCTTCAAGGGTCAAGGAAAGATAACAAACATACAGTAAGGAGAATAAAGGAGAGGATATAATATGGCTTTTACAACAGTAATACATTTGGAAATGAACTTAGAAGGAAACAGAAAATTGGTGTGTGGACAAACAACTACCGATGGAACAGACGGTAATATTGAAACCGGACTTTCTCTAGTAGAGAGTTTGGTTTTTACCCACAAAGGCAGTGCAGTTGAGGCTAATGCCGCTACAGTTAATGCAGATTTCCCACTAGCAAGTGGTGATGTTGCTATTAAATGCACTAGTGCTGATGTAGTCTACTTTCAAGCAATCGGGCAATAAGGTGATTAATAATGGCTATCGCAGTGACATTATTAGCAGACCATAAAGGCACTACACGACCTAAAGTTAGCGGTGATGAATATGTGGTTGATGCACTAATAGACATGGGAACTTATGCTTCCGGTGGTTTAGAAGTTGATGCTTCGCTATTAGGCTTAAGCACTATTACTCAAGTTATGATAACTGGACAAGATTCAGTAGTTGGACTAGTTGTTCCCGAAGTATCGGCAACAGGGGCTTATGAAGGCACTACTTCATTTAAACTCAATGTTGTTATAGGAACAAGCGGGGCTAATGAAGAAGGCGGTTCAGTAGACTACGGTTCAGTTAGAGTTAGAGTTTACGGAAACCTTTGAGGGGATTTAATTGGTTAAAGTTAGATTGGCTGACAATTCTAAAATCGGCAGACTTAACATTACACCAAAGAAAGAAATTACAAGGAAAGATGAAGAAACCGTTTCAGTAAAATGGGCGGTTCTTCGTCTTTCCGACCCTAATTATTTCTTTGTGTTTAATGAAGAAGACCGAGAAGAGTTGTTAGCACTTAATGAAAAACTTGTTCTAATTGGTTGTAAGGAAACAGGTAAGGATATTTCAACTGTTGATGAATTAGCAGATGAACTTCTACCAAAGAAGATAAAACCTAAACCAAAACCTAAACCAAAGCCCAAGCCAAAGCCAAAAACTCCTTCTAAATCAAAGAAAGAGTAATCGCTACATTAAATAGGTGGAGTCTTTCTCCATCAATTGAACAGGTGTTAGTATGACAGGCATAGGCGGTTGTAGAAGTAGTGGAGTTTTAGGAGCAAGTGCGGTTGTAAGTAATGAAGGTGCTAAGTTAATTAGCATTCATGCGGCAATTTCAATCTCCGGTGGAGATGCAGTAACGGTTAAAGTTTTCAACGGAACTAGTAATGGTGGAACAGAAATTGCTAGAATACATCAAGAAACAAATGGACACTACAATTTAGAGTATGACATGCATGGTGTTTTGTGTAGAAACGGTATCTACTTAGAAATAACAGAAGCCGGAAGTTCTACTGCTAATATTTCAGTAGAGTTCAATTGAGGTTTTATTATGGCGGCATTAAGTCAAGACACAAGATTAATTATGACAATTTTATTTGTCGGAACAGTTAGCGGAGCAAATGTATATTTTTACTCCGCTTATGGATTAAACTTCCCTTATGGGCCATTAGCACATTCTGTTTTATTTGGCCTTATTACAGTTGGCGGAATAATGGTTATGAAGGCATTGTTTGATTTATCACTAAATGACAAGATAGAAATTAGATTGTTAGATAGGCAAATAGAAAATCACTTTCAAAGACTACAAAGAGAAGAACAAATCAAGGCTAAACTTCAAGAAAGCATGAAGCAGTTTGGGACAGTAAGGCGTGAAAATTGGCGCAACAATGTTATGACTGCTGACGATTATGAAGATAATACAATAGGAAATGAGTTCCTAGCAACTATCCAACAATAGGTTGTGATGGCTTGGTCTTTGGAGACATAATGGGCTTTAGTGAGTCCGACTATGTGTATAATCAAAGTAGGGCGCATTCAGCAGATATGTTTTTTATAAAAATGAAGATGTATTTTTGGGGTTCTTGTGCGGCACTATCAGCGTTTTTGATTGGTAATATAATGGGAGTCTTTGACATTAATATAATGGGTTGGATTATAGAGAGGGCTAAGGATATTTGGGGGCATTAAATGTCCATAATGACCGGCTTTGCTATTCTCGTCGGTGAAGCAATTATAGGATTTTACAAAAGAGTCCATGCAATTAACTTTGGAGTATATGGTTCTACAATGGTTGGTAAAACAACTTTGAGCCATCAACTTAGAACAAGGGGGGAAGTTCCCACAATAAGCGAAAGAACAGTTGGCTTGCATAGAGCCACTAGAAAAAATATAAAGATTGATGGAGATTCTCATACAATTAAAAGTGCTGACTTAGGAGGCGAAGCAATTTATTGGAAAGAATGGGTCAAAGATATGCAAAAGCGTAGAGTAAAATATATTATTTTTATGATAGACCATAGGCATTTAGATTCCCCTTCTAATTTAGACCATCAGTTAGCATGGAAATTTTTAGTAGATACTATTGTGGCTGATAGATGGCCTTCGGGTAAAAAGAAAAAAGAAGCAGATTATCCTATGGCCGTTGGTATATGGGCTAACAAATATGATATGTGGGGAGAGAAATATAAAAGCGATAAACCCATAGATAAACATGAAATATTTGAACCGTTTACATATGGAATGAGGCAGTTGAATGACAAGGGAATACCTTGTTTCAAGTATATAGTATCAGCAAAGTCCGACCCCGAAATGGTGTATAAGGGAATTACTAGTATGATAAAAGATTATTGAGGAATGAAAGATGTATCAGCAACCTAATTTAATAAATACGCAACAAGCAAAGAACGCCTTTTTGCCTAAACTACAACAGTATAGAGCAGTTGGGGCAATTGAAGACTATAAGTTTGATGCGTTAAAACCAAAGAAGCAAATGAAAGAAATAAGAAAAGTATTGTTGCCGGAAAAGAAACAAATATTGTTTTTAAAATACGGCCATAAATTTAACTTCAAAGATAGATGTGTAGTATGTGGAACTCATCACATTTGGGAGGCTAGTGATTATTTGAGGCCACCAATACCACTAGATAAAGTAGAGAAGGGAAGGCCACTTAGAGGAACTTATTGTCCTAGACATGCGGCTATTCACAAACAAATGGAAATGCTACAACAACAAATATTGGCTGATGAACACGGCTTAGATTTTAAGGCATTTATTCCTAAAGCGAAAATGCCCTCTATGCTAAAAAGACAACAAATAACTGACCTAACAAAAGAAGATGTTATGAGGCTGACTAGCATGGGGTGGACTATAACGCCACCAACACCGGCCAAAGATGCAGAAACACAATTAGCAGAAATGGTTAGATTAACGGCAGAAATACAATTAAATACAGAAAGGATTAATTATCTAATTAAAGGAGAGCAGGGTGAGTAATATGGGAATTTTAGGAACAAGTAATAAAACTGTTTTAGGAGCAGTTCAACAACAAAGCGACCAACAATTTAAGAATGTAAATAACTTACTTTCTTTACAAGATAATCATGTTGAGGAGTTCTTTCAATATCACGGTCAAATGTTTTTGACACAAATGGAAAAACTCATGGAAGATGTTGTAGAAAGAGTAGTTAGTAAGATGTTAGCGAAACTACAATTTACAACTGATTCTACAACAGGAATGTTAAAGATTCATAACGATGCTATGAGAGAATTTGAAAAGATTACGGCAGAAAATATAGAATTAGACATACAAAAAGTATTAGATGCGGCTATCAATACAGAAGTTGTTAATCAAAGAAAGTTAGCAAAACAACAATACCTAGAATCTCAAGGATTTAGCGGTGGTGGCGGTATGCAATCAATGACACAACCAACCGCAGGTGTAGCAATAGCGGGATTAACTGGTAATATGCAACAATACCAACAGATGCAAGGTGCTATGAATAATGGTAGTGGCTATCCTATTCCTCCATCGGGAACTGACAATTATGGTAGGCCATATTGGATAGACGCTCAAGGACAGATGAGTTATGAACCTCCACAAAGCGGATTAGGTTTAGGTAGTGCTATACAGAAAGGTGCGGCTTGGGCTAAATGGTTAATGTGAAGGTGGTTTTTTGGCTCTAACCATTAATGTAGATTTGGGCGGTAGAACACCCGAACCTATTACATGGTCTAAAGAATTGGCTAAAAAAAAATTAATTGAATATTTATTTGTTGATTATTTAGATGAGCAAAAATATGGAAAAGAATATAATTTAATTAAGAGATTTAGTAGAATATATAGCCCTAAAAAGGTGGCTAAAAATAGCAGGGCTTTGAAAGGATTTACTAAAAGTGCATATAAAGATATATTTAAAGAAGCATTAACTTCTATTGAAGGAGAAAAAATAGAACAACTAATTGAGCCATTAGAACTAAAAAAAGAATTTGAAGAATTTACTAAAAGCGAGAAAGGTAAAGAAGTCATAAAAGAAGAGATTAATGATTTGTCCGATAAAGTTCTTGCTAGAATATATGAAGATACAGAAAAAATGAAAAGTGCTGAACTTGAAAAAGATAGAGGGCTTTCCGAAGATGAAGCAGAAGCCTACTTTACAAAAATAATGGAAGTTGAAGATAAAAGAATAAAAGAAGATTTAGTAAGAAAATATACTATAGACGGTATAGACGACTTTGGTAAAAACAAAGAAAATATTAAACTCAAAAAACTTAAACAATTAGGATTTAAGGATATAGGATTAATTAGTAAAAAGAAAAAAGAGTCTCTTCTCGGTGATGATGGAGGAAGACTTAGCCTTGAGGACACCAAAGATATTTACGGAGATTCAGCATATAGATTTCAAAAAGTTCTTTTTGGTAAAGATGAAGCCTTTGGTGGAGAAAAAGATGCTACAGGCGAAGAATTAAAATCAGTAAGTGATGCACTTATGATTAAGTTTGGCTATGAATGGGAACAGAAAAATGAAGATAAGGTTAAACAATATCAAGAATTACAGAAACCGTTTTTAAAATTAAAAAAGATTATTGATAGATATAGAGATGTGTTAATGCGTGAAGTTGAACCTATGTTAGAAGGCGAAGATGAAGAAGCAAAATCACTACAAGAAATATACAACCTTTACTCTAGGGGCAATAAAAAACTAGACGCTGACTATACAATTACATTAGATGGTAAACTACAAGGAATACCGGAAGCACTAGGAGAATTATTCTTGGCGGTATTTCCCGACGAACCCGCAGGTTCTAAAGTTTATGAAGAACACAAAAATGTTTTAAAATTAATAACAATGATAGGTAGAAAAAAGCGTAGTTTTGTTTCAAGAGATACAGATAAAAATGACTACAAGGTAGATATACTTAGAGTTGAAAAAGACGCAGATGGAAAAAATATTACAGTTTCTACTCTTAAAGAACAAATAAATAAGATTCAAAAAGAAAAAACCCAATATGCTAAAGCCGAAATTAAAGAATTAGAAGAGAAAACAATAGGGTATGAAGTTAAACCAAGTAGGGCATTACAAAAGAAAGCAAGTAAAATGTTTGACAGTAAAAAAGAAGTATTTGATTTTTTCAAAAGCCAACTAACAGATTTGAATGCAGTATATTTTATACAACTTACAATAAAAAATAAACAGGAAAAAGGCAAGAGTAAGGGCTACAGTATTAGGTCTAATAAAGATGAAGGAAAATCGGAAATGATTAAAAAGAAAATTGTCTTTGAAAGAAGTTTTGCTAGTAGTGTTGCTAGAGTAAGTAGAGAAAATAAAACCGACTATAAAGAAATACAAAAAGCAAGTGGCTTAATTAACAATCTTAAGAGAGGACTAAATTTATTAAGAAACACAGGAAGTGAATAATATGGCGATAGCATCATCACCAAGCGACTATACCTCTATTGATGTAGATTATTCAGTAGGTAAAGGATATTATACAGATAAAGATGCAGTATCGGACATGCTACAAGTCCCTGCGTTTACATCTTCAACATATCCTAGTCAAGCCCAAGTTGGTAAGATTATAAAAAATATAGAAGGCATAGTTGATGATAAAGTAAAGAGGTCATATAGGCCAATTATTCACAAAGATGAGTTTCATGATTTTGAATTTGTTAGACACCCAATGCAAGCATATTATGGTGGCTATGTTGGCTTCATACAATTAGCCACAATGAAACTAAAGAAAGTAATATCTTTGAAAGTCTGGCAGGGAAATAGTTATCAAGAATTGGCTTCGGCTCAAGCAAGCATAACATTACACCCCGACGACTTTCATAAACTTAGGAGTATAACTTTACAACTTCCTAATAATGGAGATACATTCACTTTGTTTCATCATGGAGAAGGTGCTATGTCAGCGCATAATACATTTGATAGTAGATTTGGAGCAAAAACAACGGCAAGGGATATTTGTCATTTAATTAATGAGGAGTTTCCTGCGAATACTGCTCAATTTACAGGGGCAAATAGAGAGAAAGAGAGGTCTTCTTCTCCTAACAATTTAAGTGTAAGTGATTTCTTTTATGCTTCTATTGACCCCGATAATGGATATAAAATTAACATTTCAAGTTTGTTAGCAGGAGAAGATGGTTCGGGTTGCACTATAACACTAGCAGATAAAGCAGGACAAAACTCTCAATCATCTTCGGAAGCATTTACAGACATGCAAGACATGAAAAGATTAGGTAGTTTTTGGAGCATTAAAGATGATGGGAGAATATTTTTCTTAAGGGACTATCCTTATCATACTCAAAACTCAATTATAATTACTTATGTTGCGGGTTCTTCAAGAGTTCCTTCGGCTATACATAAAGCAACCACAATGTTAGTTGCGGCTGAATTGTTGCGACATGACGACCAAACAATAATGATTGCTGAAACTGGCGGTAATATTTCAACTAAAGAAAAGTATGACATTCTAACAAAAGAGGCTATGGACATACTGAAAGGAAAGGGTGATTTAGTTTATTTAATTGAGTGATTTGTATGCAAGAAATACAGATGTTCAAGAAATTTTTAGAAATAGAAATGGAAAGACAAAAAGCCATGCAAGAACTTTCCGAAATATTAGGTATTGATATTAGTTTTAGTAAAGATGAAATGATTAAAAATGCACAAGAAAACTTTAGCAGGGCAATATCTCAAAAAATAAGTGATGATTTTAAAAAGGCATTGAGGCGATAAAATGGACGAGGTTAGTTTACTCATTGATTTAGTTTCAAGTAAATGGAGTTCTTCTGTCACCACTTTAATTAGCGAAGGAAAGATAACTGCCGACCATGCAGGAACTCCTAACTTTGTTGATGTTAGAACATTGGATAAGAATAGAGGAGTTAGATATGATTTAACCGCCAAAGATGTAATTATATTTTTTGAGGATTCACAAAATTTAGAATATCCAACTATTCATTTTGATGTAAGGCATGAAACTTATTCATTTACTATGCACATAAGAACCATACATGACGAAAGAGCAGGAACAGATGCTAGTTTTGGTAAAGACAGGCTAAAGGCTTTATACTTGATAGCCCGTCATACGCTTGAGCGAGGTCGTAAGGGACATACTGCAAGTGATGGTTCTAAATTCAATCAAATATTTGTAGGTTCAAGAAGTGAAAGCAACGATAGAGCAAAGAGGTTATTCGGATATAAATTAACGGTAGAGGCAAAACGATTCGCATTAAGTATTCCCTAGTAAGTTTGTAAGGAGAGGGGAGATGAAAGCATGGTAGTAAATGAAGAAATATTTGTAGGAAGTGGAGCGACACTAAGTTTTGTTCCCGAAGTAGATTATTATATTAAAAAAACAGCAGTTAGCGGTGATGAATCAACAATTACTTTTCATGGCGACCAAGCACATTTCCGTTTAATAAAAGACTTATATGTTGGTTGCACCATTGATAGATTTGATAATAATAATGTATTAAAATCAACACATACTATTACTGGTAATTCGGGTAGTTCTGCTTCTTCGGCTACAATAACTTTTACCCCTACTGCAAAATCAACCGCCACTAATGACTACTATGTTATTAGAGGCTATGGCGCACCATGTCCTGCTCCTGCACAAAATAGTAAATCTACATTAAACGCTGATAATTTTATTGGTTTAGTAGAATCAGCAACATTCCCAAACTTAGAAGTAGAAATGAAACAATTGAATTTAAATTTAGGTGGAACAAGAAACTTTACTCATCAGTATAAAGGAATAGAAACTGCTAGTGGTGGAAATATTGCTTTGATTGCTAATCAGGGCCATTGGCTATATTATGCTCTTGGGAGATGCACCGCTACAACTATTCCTGCCGGAATTAGGTCAGCCGCTACCGCAGGTAGTTTTTCTGCTCCATATACTGTAAATAGTGCAGATGCTAATACTTTCTTACACGATGATACTTCACACATTGAAGATGGCCCTATATTTTATAGAACAATAGGAAATAGTATTACTCCTCCACTAATGCCGACAGACACAACAGTAGGACAATTAGTGGCTTTGGCTTCTTTGTCAGCAGGTAATTTTGCTACTAACTTTATCACTTATACGATTAATGAACAAGACACTTCAAAACTTCCTTCATTTGCTTTAGAACAATCTATTTCAAAAACTGATACAAACTTACTAACTGATATAGATTCAGCCGCAACAGAAAGTCATAACTTTGTCCGTATTGCTAGAGGAAATAGAGTCAATACTCTAACAATAACCGCTAATGAAAATGAAGAAGTTAAAATGACTATGGACTTAAACAGTAGTGCGGTAAATGCTTTAGACATTGATGAAGAAATGTATGCTAGAAACAATGTTGCCGATGTAGAAAATTTCAGCAATAGAAAGAATGCTCAAGCAGGACACCTAGAACCATTCTTTTTCAGTGATGGTATTTTTAGTGCCTTTGGACATACTTTCTTGAAAATAACTAACTTTACTTTAACTATCAACAATAACATACAAGATAAAAGATTTGTTGGAGTAGGCAGTAAATCGGTTAAACAAGGAATACCTGCACAAAGAACATACGAACTAACTTTTACTGCGTTAGTCACTGACGATAGATTGTTTAGAGAATTGTTAAATCAAGCAGAAGATACAACAAACGATATTACTTTGCAGTTTGATAAGAGCAACGGAGAACAAATAAAATTAGTTTTTGAGAATGCTTTTACTAGTGCGGCTAACTTTACTATACCCGACGATAAAGGGCCAATAACAGTAGAGGCCACTATAATGCCTAGAGGATTAAAGACTAATGGTTGCACAATTATTACTCATGCAGGTTTGATGGGGTGATTGAATGGGTCAAGGATATTCATATAGAGATTTACTTCAAGAAAAATCTAAGAAAAAGGCTAAACCAAAAGCCGCTAAGAAGGCTAAGGAGGAGAAAAAAGAAACTCCAAAAGCCGAGTAATTATAAATTCCACCAACACCGTTTGTTTGTTTGTTGGTTTTGAAGGTGGATAATATGACTGAAAAGAAAGTGATTAAAGATAAGAATGTGCTATTTGCACTACAAGAGCCTACGCTACATTATGTTAAAGTAGCACCCGACCAAGAAGAATATCTAAAAGTGTGGGTAAAAGAACCCACATGGTTAGAGGCTGAAAAGGCCATGAATAGCATGATGAAATTAGATGCTAAAACCCAAGATGTAGATATTGATATTAACGCCATGTATCGTTATATGGTTGAAAATTTCATATCAAAAACAGAACCCTCCCTCTCCACTATTGACATGTTAAGGTTAAGTCCTTATGTCGGTAATCAATTAAAAGAAATACTACCTAATCCTATGACTGTTTTACAGGAGGACAACGAAAAAAAGGAATAATTGAGAATACTATTAGGGGAAAGCCTAGCGACCCCAAAACAGTATTCTTAATTTTGACTTATACATTGGCTAGTGCTTTATCTATAAGTCCTTTAGAAATATACAAAATGCCGACAAGTCTTGTTATGGACTTGTTAATGGTTCACGGAAGTATGGAAAAGATTAAACAGGAAGAATTAGACAAGGTAAAACGACAAGCAGGGATTTAGTATGGCCGATGATGAAGTTGTCAAACTTGTAGGCAATCTAAATGATTTAAATTCTGTTTCCTATAAAGCGGGACTAGAGTTTAGGGGTCTTACTAAGCGTCTTATCGTAATGTCCGATAGTGTATCGGGCGCAGGTAAAAAATGGACTATTTTTGCTAGGCTTGTTTCCGGTAGTCCACTATGGAGATTACAAAATAAAGTTAGGGCGTTTGTTGATTCTTTAGCATTAATGGAGGAGGCTTCAAGAAAAAATACGGAAGCCCAAAAAGCGGCTGATGAACAAGTAATAAATTTAGTTAAGAGTCAGCGAATGCTAACTAAAGTAGAAGAAGAAGGGGCTAATGCAGGAAAAACACAAGTAAAAATTATACAGGAACAACTTAAATTACTAAAACACCATTTAGACTATCAAGAACAATATGGCGATTCTATATCTAATAATTTATTGATTGAGAAAAGAATAGAAGAACTAATGAACGAGGCTAATACAGAACGAAGGGAAGCAATACAAAATACAGTTGCTTTCAATAAAGCCTTATTATTAGGAAAAAGCGACTTAGAAGCATATGCAGAAGGAATGGAAGAACTAATAGCAAAAGCAGACCAAATGCAAGAGACTTTTGAAGATGCACAAAAGGCCGCTAAACTCGCTGAAAATCTAAAGATAAGAGATATGAGCGACCCGAAAGAAGCAAAGAAAAGAAAAGAAGGAGTAAAAGCGGCAAGAGAACAGTTCGGAAGTTTCTTTAGTAAGGAAAAAGGAACAGAACAAAAAGAATTTATAGAAATGTTAGCAGAAAGAAAGAAAGATGAAAAATCTTTTGGAGGAAAAGCACTATTCTTTCTACAAAAGAAAAGACAACAAATGTTTAATTTTACTGTAAAATACCAAAAGTTCATGCTAGGCGTTGGAAAAATGGCTAGACCAGTTCTAAATTATGCCTTTAAGGTAATGATTATGATTATGTTAGGTATTGTCGCTTTCTTAGCCTTTGCTAAAATAGCCTACGAAGCCTTTGGATTTTTACAAGAATTTGGTGTCTTTGAAGACCTTAAGAGAATAGGAATGTTAGTTCTTGATACGGCTAAAAATATTATAGGATTAATAATGGCCGTTGTCAGTGGAGATGTATATAAGTTCATAGAACATGGAGAAAAGATAGTTAAAAATATAATAGCCATAGGAATATTAGCAGTTGCGGCAATATTAAAAACACTATTCGCATTAGCAGTAGGGGCATTTTATAGCATAATAGATTTCATAGAGAAATTAAAAGATGATAAAGACTTACGAAATAAAGTGTTTGAAATTATCATGAAAGCCGGTGTTTTATTGCTTGCCGCATATTTTATTAAATATCTAGCAATAAAACTTATGGAAATAGCCGCTATCTATGCACTTCCTGTATTAATAGGAGTTCTTCTTATAGCAGGAATAACTGCTCTCTTGTATAAAATCGTTAAGGACTTTAAAATAGGTAGAGTTTTTGAAGGTGCTAAAAAACTCGGAGGTAAAGTTAAAAGTTTTGTAAAAGACAAGATAATACCTAGAGCCACCGGAGGTATAGTAGGTAGTGGAGAAACAACTCTTGTTGGAGAAAGAGGGCCGGAATTAGTTAAATTACCCGCAGGTTCAAGAGTTCACACCAATGACGCAAGCAAGAAAATGGCGGGTCATACGATAAATAATACATTCAATATAACAGTTCATGGCGGTCTTTCTAATGTTCCTAAGTTGGCTGAACAATTAGGTAAAGAAATAGGCAATAAGATAACGAGGCGAATATCCTCAAGCGGATTATTTAGGTGATGATAAATGGGAAGCGTATATCTTAAACTGCAAAGACATTCTTCAAGTGATGGACTAAACATAAATGTCATTGAGTTATTAACGACACAAGTTAGCATAAGTGTTAGTAAAACCATACCTGCTTTTGAAGTTCCTTTGTCCGGTGTTGCTACTGGTGAGTCAATAACTGCGGCATTAGATTTAGGAATGGCTCAAAAAACAATATCACTTCAAGGAGTAATATTAGACCAAGTAGTTAAGAAAACTCATACTGATGGTGGAGAAATTAACACTAGTGTATTTACTGCACATGAGATTGCACAAATGATTGCTTCCGGTGTTGATTCAACAGGATTTGCTAAGAATCAAGCATTCAATGAATTAGTTGTTTTGATACCTTCTTTTGTTGATTCTAATTACAATCAAAGAATTGGTAAAAAAAGTTCATCTACTATTGTAGAGGGAGATGATAGGGACGAGGGAACTTTAGTTCCGTTTAATTTTGCTTCAAGGGGAAGCAATAACGCTTTGGATAATTTAGGAGTTCCTGCTAAAATATCTTCTTTCCCCGATGCTGAAACAGACACAGGATTAACAGGCTTCATTAGAAGTTTTAGTTGTGATATTAGCGCAGAAACCTTTGAATTAAGTTTCTCTTTAGAGTTCCAAACTGCTTTGATTGCTCCATAGGTGATAGTATGTATGACATTCTACTAGGAAAACAGAAAGGCTTAGTGTTTCCTGTTATGTGTAATGCTCATGTAAAAATAGACTATAGCGATAATGTGCCGGATTTGAATTATGGTATATGGGAGCATACTGGTTCATTTACTTTTGAATCTATTATTACTCCTTATGACATAAACGGAGTAGGGCAGTTGTCGGCTCAATCAAGATATAATCCTAGACAAACAAAGAAAGTAATGCCTAGTGTTCTTTATTCACAAAATGCAGGAGCAGGAGGACAAAACCAAAGCGAACTATACTTGCCTCTAGCAAAAGCAAACACCATAACTAGGTTTACACATGAAATGAGAATTTTCTCTAGCACTAATTATTACATTTCATTAGTTAATTCTACAACTCACAATGAAAATCAACCTGCTGAATATAAAATAAAAGTTGGAGTTAAATTAGGAGGCGTTGATTATACTATGATAACTGACAATGCCGTTATAACTGCAACAGAAGGAGTAGGTTGGCGTAATGGTTCAACTTCTTTTCCCACATTAGAAGGCTTTGATGAAAACGGTAGAATAAAATATATACATGCCGGAACTACTGATGCTAATAGTAGTGGAACTACAATTAATGTTGATAGCACTACAAAGTTTCATCAATTTCAAGAGGTATTTACAAGAGATGGATTTAATTTTACTTCTTTAGGCACTATCGCATCTAATGGTATAAATACAGGCGTTAGTTTTGTTTTAGATAATGCACCATCAAGCACTTTATCTTCGGGAGTAAAGATATTTATTCCCGCATTCAAAGAACCTGCTTATATCAACAATCAATTTCATATCGCTTTTAGTTTTACACAAAGAAAAAATAGCGTAGGTAGAATATTCTTGAATGGTATATTAATCAAAGAACAAGAGTTTTCTTCCGGTAGTGCGGTTTTCTCAATGGCTTCCGAAGATTTGTTTATCGGTGCTTCTAATAATCAAGGAACTGGTGCTGATAGTGCGGGACTCAATAAACAGTTTATGGGTGAACTTCATGAAATTTGTATGACTTCCGATATTAGAAAGAAGTTTTTAACCAATACTTTAATGCCTAATTCGGATAGCACTTTAATGTATTTTAAATTTGAGGAGGGGGATTTGTGAGAGTAATAGCAAAGAAAAATTCTTCCTTTACATTACAATGCACTAGAGGAAGTTCTAATAGATTAGATGTTCCCCAAAGTGCTGATTCCGATAAAATTAGATTAGGTCAAATAGTAGAAGGAGATGTTATTCCGGCAGGAACTTATGTTACTCACACTAGCCTTAATCCACCATCACAAATATTTTTAGAAACAAATGGCGCAACAACTACACTACCTAACAGTTTTAGTCCCGCTACTCAAACTATTACTTTCACAAGAACTGCAAGCCAAATGACAAATAATCCAATGTTATATGCTACAAATGTCTTATCACAAAATAAAAGAAACTTTGTTGCGATTACTCCCGATGATGCAGGAACTTTAGTATTAACTCCGCTAGGAAGAAGCACTTTGGCTAATTGTTCAATTACAAATGATGATAGATTAATTACACTATCAAGTGGAAACACTAGCAACTTATCCGTAGGAGAAGCCATATACAATGTCAATTTACCGGAAAATACAAGAATAGAAAGAATACTTAGCGATACTTCTTTTGTAGTGGACAAAGAACCAATATCAACTGCTAGTAGTCAAACGGTTATTTTGGGAATGGAATATGAAAATTTACAGACAACAGAAGGATTCAAAATAAAGTCTTATGAAGATTCTACAGAAACAGGCATTAGAATAAATACGGTCAATTTAGATACTCATTATTTATTCATTATGATACATTCCGATGATTTCAATTCACACCATTTTACTAGAGTAAAAGAAAAACTTACTGATGATGTTGAAGGGGATTCATTTGAGATTGAAAATCCTTTAGGCGAACAAATACTAGAAGGAACTAAATTTACTTTGTATAGTTTACCTATACCAACTAGCAATCACCCTGTTTGCATTGGAGCAGGGATTAAAAACCCAACACATGATTTTCATTGTGCAAAGCCTTTATTTTATTTTTTTGAAGACCATTCTTCCGAAAAAGACGGCTTGGATTTTGGACAACTATATAGCATAAAAGCGGTAGAAGAAAATTTTACATCAAATGCTACTGCAACTTTGACTCATGTTAGTAAATTCACTACCATTCAAGACTTTGGTAGAGATATAATAGACAGTAGTAAATATTCACTTAAAGCAAAAATAGTAGATAAATTGGTTTCACTAGATAACGAAGTAGAACGGGTATATACATCTAATGACTACAACGAGGGTGCTTTTGTGTTTAGCAACTTCGGTGCTTCTACTGTTTTTAATAACCAACCTGTGCATACTTCTACTGTTTTAGAAGACTATGCCGTAAACTCAAGGAGAGATGCTGACGATAGCATGATAAGTTCATCGGTAGGAAGCGGAACAAACAATGTTCTACTAACAGGGCCAACTAGATATGTTCATTATGCTGATTCAAAAGATAAATCAAACTTGACATATAATGTTCTTGATTGTAGATTATCGGAGTCTTTTGGTAAAAAGGGAACTATATCGGAAATAACAATAGCCGACCCATATAGAATACTTCCTCTTAAATTAAAAGAGGGTGATAAACTTAGAGTAAGACATGAAGTTTTCAAAGGAGATTTTAACGAATTTAAATCCTTTAACGCAAGCGTAGCCACAAGTGCTTCGGGACAAACCTATACAATTAATACAGAATTTGACTTAGGTAGTTTCTTGAATGCAGGTGAAGAAGTTAGGGTTGGGAGTAGAATTTTTATTGTAAATAGTTTTGGAACTTTTAATAATTCTACAAAAACACAAACGATTACCTTTTTGAATGAAAACAGATTAGAAACAGAATCAGTATTTGCTTCAAGTAGTTATGCTTTAGAAGCAGGAGCAATATTAGAAAGAAGGGCATTTAGTAAAATAGATAAAACCCTCTTAACAGACTTTAAAACAATATCCGCAAGAGAAGGAGATATATTTGTTAAGATGTTTTCTTCCGACTTTTCTTACAGTTATGCAACCGCTACATCAGTAGATGCTGAAAAGAATTTAATTACTTTAGATTTATTTGATAGCGGCTATTATACTTCTACTCAACCTATGACTTTGTATCATAATGGAGTGACTCAAATAGATTATATGGAAGGTCAATATGCTATTTGTTTAGAAAAGATTGATGGGGTAATAGAAAAAATTGAAGAGTTTAAAGAAAACGGTTTAACTCAAACAAAAATAATAGGCAGAAGTAATGTTAGAAAACTTATTTCTCCATTAATAACAAAAGATGCTTTATTCTCGGAAGATATGATTTATTCTTCTAACAGTCCATATAACAAACTTACAGGATTAGGTGTAAACATAAACTGTTATTTCAATACTAATACAATTACAACTTCGGGTTCTATTACTCTAGCCGCAGGTGATAGAATACATGTTAGATACAAAAGTGGTATGACTGCCTATGTTGGGGAAATCGCCACAGGAGCAACAGGAACTAGTTTTACATTAGTGGATTTTTCAAGAGCGCATGTCGGACAAGGTTCTACGGCTTTAACAGGATTCAAGGAAGCAAACAAAAATTATGTATTTAACAAGGCTTTGGCTTCTAATACCTATATTGATTCTTTAACGAGCCTTGACGGTGCTTCTAATAAGGGACTTGTTTTTAAATCGGGCAATCAAATTAGTTCTACGGGTGTGGAAGGAAGTAGTTTGATAGGAACTAGCCACAATACCAACAATAACGCTCTAGGATATAACATAGATAATGCTAAGAAAATGAAAAGCGATTCGCACTTTCAAACTACTTTAGAAAGCACCGATTTTGATGTTATCAATACCCTAATAGATTTTGAAATAGTTAGTGCTGAAAGCGACGGGTCAAGGGCAACTAATCTTGTTATTGCCCCTTATGTTCCTCTATCTTTAGGTAGAGTAGATATTAATTATGCTAATACAAATGATACTACTTATTCCTCCGAAAACATAGGTGATATTTCTTATGATATGACAATGCCTAGAAGACATATTGAAGTTTCTTCTCAAGCAGTATTTGATGGAACTAAAACACTTGGCGATGATGATTTCTTTGAGTCTAAAAGAATAATTAAGGCTTGTTCATCAGCAAGACATATTAGAGGAACTAGAAATTTACACGGTAAACCTATTTTTATCAATGGTAAATTTTTAGCCAATATCATTCAAGTTAATGGAGAACATGTCAAGCAGGGCGTATATCCCTTTAATGCAGGAACACCTACTTTAACAGGCTTAACAAAGACACAAACCGATGGCTTATCAACAGGAATGACCCTACAAGGAACTAATGTGGGAGTTAATAGAATTATCACATCAATTACTGAAGACTCTATTACCCTAAATCAAGCACCAACCGGAACTGTTAGTTTCGCTAGGTTTGAAAATTGGAGATACCAAAATGTGAATAACTTTGTGGTTCGCTCCACTAGAATATACTTGGATAGAGAAGTCGGTTTTGAAACTATAATGTCTAAGTCTGTTTCGGGAAGCGACACATTAATTGTAGAATCTACAGAAAAATTATATGTGGGTATGAAAATAAGCGGAACTTCAATAACTGCGGGAACAACTATTACGAAGATAAACAGTATTAATTCTATAACAATGAGCGCAAACGCTACAGGGACTAATAGAAGCAATAGAAATTTCTTTTTGGCTCAAGGCATACAAATAGACAAACTAGAAGGCCATGCTAAAGAAGATGTGAATGTTTTACCAAAAGCAACAAGGGCAACTAAAGAAAGTTCAAAACTAACACACGAATTAAATCTCATAAATGGTTCTCACTTACATACTGCAAAAATGATAGGTTTACTTCACCCTTCTCTTGCTACACAAAACACCTACAATAAAACTCTTTTAATGAATTATCCTTTAACTGCTTTACAAGACCACGACCAGCATTGTGTTAGTAGTTTAGTTAAGAACTTTAATTTAGATGGAACTACTGATAATAAAGATTTAATTAATAAAAGTTCACAAGAAGTATTTGGAACTTCTTTATACAGATTATTAAACATAGAAAGAGGGAACTATAATAAAATAATACCAAAAATAGTAGATGTTGATAATGTTCAATTCTATACAGAAAAACTTAGTAGAATAAGATATTATACTAGTGCTTATAAATTTAATAGGGGTTATTATTTAGATGGAATATTAGAAAATAATATTATTGGGACAGATATAACAGGTTTAAGTTATATC
>TARA_R100000278_G_scaffold123192_1_pt1 | contig 59995 bp, 76 predicted proteins | sample TARA_R100000278 | Tara Oceans TARA_R100000278 (sample SAMEA2620755) | marine metagenome | biome: marine biome (ENVO:00000447); feature: deep chlorophyll maximum layer (ENVO:xxxxxxxx); material: "saline water (ENVO:00002010), including plankton (ENVO:xxxxxxxx)" | depth 66 m | reverse complement strand
TCTGCTGACTGCATTAGTACAGTGGAGATTGTACCATCTTTATTTGTTCTTCCTACCTCTCTAAGATTCTTAGCCTTCATCGCCTTACTGACTTCATCAGTTGGAGACTCCATTGGCTTCAGACTAAGGTTATTCTTTATAAAGTTTTTTAATTTTTTAGACTCAGCAATTTCAGTTTTACTTGTAAAAGGGTCAAGGTCTATCTCTATACTTCTTGAACCATCAGGTGAGGTTACAATCATAGCATCACCAATACCTGTTTCTTCAAAGATGAAACCATACTTACCAAATTGGTCTCTTAAAAAAGGAACAACCTCTTCTTCTACTTTGTCTATTAAATTACCATCTATGGTAGATAATGAATTTATAAAATCTTCATCGGCTTGTATACCTAATGCTAAAGATTGTTCTAAGTCTTGTCTTTGGGATTCTGCAAGTCTTTCTGTGTTTTGTCTTGCTAGTAAGAAAGGTGCATCTTCTGCTTGTTCTTGTTCCATTAACTGCTGAGTGTATTGTATATCAGCAATTTGTTGGTTTTGTGCTCTTTTTAAAGTTCGTGCATCAGGATACATACCAAGATTATCCATAGGATTTCTGTAATCCTTACCTCTGGTATCTTGACCTTTGCCAATTCTTTCATTAAACTCATAAGAAAGTTTATCTATATTTTCTTGACTAGGGTCGAATGTAGACAACTCCAATGAAGAATCTTCCCCACTGCCATCCATATTTTCTTGAAAGTCTTTTTTTTTTACCGGCACATTAACACCAATCAAAGTTGCAAAGTCTTGCTCCGAACCGTTATATCCGGTTGAAGTGAAAGACTTATAGCCATCTAAAAAAGCCTCACGGTTTTCTTGCATCAAAACCTTGAAGTCTGCTTTAGTTCCTCTATAACCTGTGTTAACGAACTCCTCGTATAAATCTTGAAATGCTTCTTCGTTCATTATCCTCCTGATGAATTATTATACCTACTCCTATCGTTATTATTGGAGTTGTTATTATTATTATTGTTGTTATTACCACCTCTTAGTGTACCTCTTGTTCTTCTTGTTGTCTGTCTAGAACCTTGAACCTGTAAAGCCATATCTTCCATACTCAATTGGTCTGCAGATAAATTGTGAAGTGATTTCATAAACGCTTCCATTGCATCATTAAATTTAGCCTGAGTACCATAAGTAGATAAATCTAAATTAATGCTAGTAATTTCCTCACCTTCTGCATTCTTAATAACTAATTCATCGGTTACACCTCCACCCGTTTGAGCCACTGTAAATTGAGATAATCCCGGTAAGCTAGTTACATAAGTCTGTAGTCTTGTGTCAGAATTATTTTCATCATCAGGCTTTAAAATACTAGAAGCTGCCGGTGCTGATTCCTCAAGTTTTCTTTGATAAGCAGGTAATAAATCTTCCTTCTCTTCAAACTCTTGACCACCGTATCCTACGGATGTTGTATTTAATTGTCTGTCAGGGTCAAGTCTTACTCTTTTGCTTACTTGGTTGATATCAGAAATTTTGTCATCTTCACTCAAGAAGAAGTTGGTAGCACCCTCAACCCACTGTTGCTGACCTTGGTCACCGAAAGTTATAGTTTCTTGGTTACCATCTGAGTATCTAATTATAACATCCTCACCTGCTCTATCAATATCAGTGATGTCAGGATTGGTACTTCTCAAGAAGTTGATAGCTTCCATAACTTCATCATTGTCACCATAGTAAAGCTTGGCAACATTACTAAATACATTGTTTTGTTTTTTCTCTAAATCACCTCTTTCTATTTCACTTGGATTTTTAGGTCTTGCTTCTTTCTTCATAAACTCAGAATCAACTGTAGATTCATAGTCTACTTGTACTCCCACTTGTGATTTAAGAACTGTCTTAGCAACTTCTCTTTGTTCATCGCTTAATACAGTTTGAGTTTTACCATTAACTGTTTCTAATAATATAATATTTTCTGCACCCTTTATTCTTGTTCCATCTTTTCCGTTTACATAAACATCTTTAGGATTGAATGTGGTTTTATATTCTTTTCCATCAGGAGTAAAGTTTGCAAAGTCCATCAATATAGATGCACCTGAAAAATTTTCATCATTGATTTGACCATCTGCCCAATTATTTTGTGCTTGTCTAAATGAATTATATGATTCTAATTGTTTTACTGTAATTCCTATATCATCTGCAAGTGCTTGTTTTTCTTCCGGTGTCATACCGGGTCTTACTAAGCCTCTGCTAGTAATGTCTTCTACCTTTCTGATTGTTCCTGCACTTAATGTAGTACCCATAGTTTCAACCACAGACATAACTTCTTTACCTAAAGTTTCAGTCCACTTTTGAGCATTACCAACTACATCGTATTTGGTTATATTAGTTTTTATTCTGTTCTTTAAGTTTTGTACAGACACTAAATTGTTTGGGTCAGGGTCAGGAATTAAAGCACCATCAGGATTCTCAGGGTCTTTAATCATTTTAGCCATAGAAACTAATCCTGTCTGTGGATTTATAATTAATTTGGCATCATTGAAATTAGCAAACCCTTCTACGTTACCCATAATCTCTAAATCAATTGCAGAGAGTTGTTCACTAACAGGAAGGTTAGGGTCGAGCATTGCCATTTTTTTGGAATACTCATCATTATAATCTTGTAATAAACCAAAGCCTTGGTCTGTGCCATCAGCTAGGTTTTGTCTCATTATGGTATACTGCCTAGGGTCTAATTGACCTGACTTCAAAAGAGTTTCTTGCATTAACATTTGCTTTTGCAAATCATCTGCAAAACCTAAAGCCATACCATTCAGGTCAGTGTTTTCACCCTGTGGTACATTATTTAAAACCTTCTGATATTCTCGTGTAGCTTGGTCAATGGCATCTTTCTTCTGTTGTCTGACTGCCATTTCTTCTTGAAGCATATTACTAAAATCTGCTCCAACCTCTGCCCAATTAATATTATCAGTGGGTTCTCTTTTAACGTATTTATAAGCTGTTGCCATATATTATTTTATTGTCTACCGGGTATATAAATGTCGAATGGGTTTTGATAATTCTGAACGTATTGTTGATTTTGAAACAACATAGCAGATTGTTGTGGTGTAAGGTCTCTTTTAAACTGACGGAATTGTCTGTTACTCATACCACCTATGGCATCAAAGTCTAGGTTTGTAAAACCTTCAGACCCCGGTGCACCTAAAACTTTATTTCCTTCTACATTTCCAAATGCATCAAATTGTTTTTGGTCAAACTGCATATCACCAACGGCAGCTTTTTGTGCTGAAATGTTTTGTGAATATAACGGCATCATCTGAATACCTTGTTGAACGGCACTCATTGTGCTTTGTATTCCTTGTTGTTTAGCTGCTTCTGCTGCTCTTTGTGCATCGGCTGCTCTTTGTTGGTTACCTGCGACTTCTTCTAAATCTAAAGCCACATCTAAATCTCTTAGTCTTGAATCTTCATCAACAATAGCTTGTTCAATGTTAGTCATTTCGTCTGCCATTGCACTTCTTACCTGTCCTTGACCTGCTTGTTGTGCAGCATATACTCTACCTGCAGTAGCTGCTGCTCCTCTTTCGCTTTCTCTACCTGCTTCAGTAGCTTGAGCACCTTGAACATTTAAAGCTTCTCTTTCTAAATCGTAAGCTTCTTTTTTTATAGACATTTGCTCTGCAAAATTTACGTCTAGTTTACCTCTTGCTTCTGCCATTGCTTTTTCTGCATCTCTTTCGGCTCTTTTTTGTGCCTTTCTTTGTTTTGATGCTTGAGCAAAAGACATACCTGCAGATGTCGCAGATACTGCGAGTCCACCTATTGCTATTGCAGTTGATGTTGCTATTGCCATATTATAATCCTTTTATCATTTCTTTTGTGTACGAATCTCCTTCAGTGTAACCTAGTTTTTTATAGGTTTCTATCAAGGATGGATGCTTTAATAATGCGTAACTATATTTTGCTCCTGATTTTGTACACAAATTTGTTAATGTTTCTATAAGTAAACCAATAGCATTTTTTCTATTAGGTTTCTTTCTATATTCTTTATTAGATATAATCCAATCAACCCAAGCTACACCTGAGTTAGTTAAATATATATATCCTGCACAAACAGGAATATCACCATCAAAAACAATCATACCACCTTTGCCATTATCCGGTAAGAAATCACGAGTAGGAGGTGTCCATCCCCAATCTTTCCACCAATCAACAAGAATGGTGTCATAATCGTCTAATTCAAGTGGTCTAATATCAAATATCATTCACGAACAAAGATACTAAATTTATGGAAAAGATTTCATAGCTTCCGTTTCTACACCAAAAAGTTCTACTTTAGCCGTATTACTATTAGTAACGGTAAATACACCATAGTGTCCTAAAATACCGTGAGATTCTGAAACTGCATTCTTAATAAATAAAGTATACTCTGTTGTAGTAGGAAAAGCAACAGGTACAGGAACAGGTGTAACTGCCGGAACAAAGGTGTTACCGTCAGTATTAATTACTATTTGATTTATACCTGCAGGTAAGTTTTGATTTACCTGTGTAACTTGTCCTGCTAATTGTGGATTTGGATTTCCGTGGTATATTATATCTCCAACACTTATTATATTTCCTATGTATAAAGTAGTTGGATAATCAATTGTAGTTAGGTTACCTGCCACAGTAACATTACTTGAAGTTCCTAAACCATTTAAAGAACGTAATGCATATTCATCTAACTGAGCAGGAACGCTTCCACTGTTTCTTATAAAAGCATAGAATGAACCTTCCTTTTCTTCAAAATAACTTCCCTCAATAAATCCTGTATCTTGTTGGTCACTTATGATTGTAGTAGACCAAGCATCATCTCCCTCTAAGTTTATAGTTTTAAAAAGTTTATTCTCTAAAGGATTATCATTAAAAACAGATTGAACTACTGAATCATAATTAACACCATAATATTGGTTTCTAACAGGGTTCGTGTTGTGTCTAAATAAGTTCCCACCTTTAAAAGTGTAAAAGAAATTATTCATACCAATCATCCAATCTGCAAAGTATGAATAGAATGAAGGAAATCCTTGGACTCCTGAATCGTAAGTTAATGTGTATGTATCTGTTTTAGTTACTGTGTTTGACATATCTTAATTTTTATTGTGGACAGTGAGTCGCATCATTACAAGCATAAGTAACGGCTGACTTCTGTACTGCGTTTATAGTTACTCCTTGACCCAATGAACTTATTGTTCCACAATGAACTGTAGGGTCAACACTTGCAGTTGATGTTTGTGGATTTGTTATTCTATGATATTGTATTACATCACCAACACTTAGTCCTCCACCAAACCTTCTATTCATAGTGTAACTATCTCCGGTCAAGCAATCACTAACAGTATAAGTAGAACATATATCTTGAACCTGAACACATATACCACTTTGTAACTCAAAAATACTTCCATCTGCTTGTAGATAAAATCCATCTGCAGGAAAAGAAACACCATCGTGGTCGTTAAATACATAATCATCTACTGTGACAACTCCTTGAGTTCCGTTTATTGGAACAGGTTGATGATATAAAGTTGTAAATATTGATAGAGCACTTATGTTTTGCTGACCACAAACATCTGTTATAGTTTGTGTTTGAGCAGTTCCCATAAATCCTGTTAGTGGTGTAGGACAAGCTATTTGTACATTCCAAGCAGTTCCACCACAAGGTCCAATAAATTGAAACTGTGCAGTTGCAGGACTTGGGTTAGGTTTTGGAACAACCATTACACAATCACCCGGTGAACCATTGGTTAACTGCCCTTGTCCGGGAGCAATACTTACATTTTGTGTAGTTCCTGTATTTACAAAATTACCTTGCTGATAATTAAATACTTGTATTGTTTGATTATATGTTCCTTCCTGAACACCACAGGTATCTGAATTTGTTGAGCCTACATAAGTAGGTACACCTGCTACCGTACTTTGTCTAAGACCTATACCGGGTGCACTAAGTTTATTATATACACTGCCATCATAAGTACACATAACACCATCGGGTACTGCTAATGGGTCAAACACTATAACAATAGCACCTGTATCAGTTGCAGTTCCACCAACATCTAAGTCTAATAAATAAACTCCTTGAGCACCACTTCCTCCAATTGTACCACCACAAGGAGTTGCACAAGTAGGACATATCTGTGGAGGTAATAAAACACAACCACTACCTTGACTCACTTGCTCTCTAACGCTTATACCATCAGAATAGAATCCATTAGCTGCACAAATAGTTAGTGCTGCATCATCATACACTGCAGTTGAGTTATTTAAAGTTGTTCCGTCTATATAATAATTTGCCATAGTTCTAAATTAAATTGTTGTACAACCACAACAAGCTGCCGTAGCATCAGGACCATTACATAGGTCTATTAATGTTGGTTTTCTGTAGTCGTAAATAATATATAAATAATCTCCATCGTTTACTGAAGGCATTGTAAAGCTGCCTCTATATATGTTTGGTCCTTGTGAAACATCAGTAACCATATCAGTAGATGCTGCTATCAACTGTGCTACAGATTGAGGTGTGTTCACATATTGTGTTGTAGTAGCTAAGAATCTAAACTTATTAGTTGCCTCATCAAAAACTGCAGTATCGCCTTGCATCTTTCTAAATGCTAAAGTTTCTGTAGCACCTGTAGTTGGTATTGGTCCTGCTCCTTGATTACCTAATGTAGTTTGGTAAAAAGTAACAATAGGATTCGTACTACCTTGACCGAATGAAACTTGTGTTGATGTTAACGGAGAAACATAACTACCATCTACAAATCTGTGCTCATTATGAACTGTTAATCCTTGTTCATTTGCACTTGTAACACAAACCTCAACAAGTGTTATAGATTTAGCATCAGGACAAGCTACTGTAAGAGTTAACTGTTGACTACCTGTAGTTGTAATTAACAAGTCCAGAGTAGTAATATTTACATTGTTTTTATTTACAGTAATACTACCATCTGAAGTTTGATTAGTAGCTGATACAGTTGTACCACTATAAGTAGCTGAAACATTAAAAGTTCCTGTACCTTTTCCTGCAACCCAAGAAATTAAAACAGGACCAACATCTTGACCCATTTCAAAACAGTTTTCAAAAGGTTCTGTAGATGTTATACTAATTGTTTGAGTTATGCCACAGTTAATACAATCTTTAGGCATAGGTATATCCTGTTGATTTGCACTTAATACAAACTCATTCATATATGGGTCGAATCCACCTAGCTTTTGTTTTTCAAATTGTAAATTAAATAAATCTCTAAACCAAGACCTCATACCTTGTGTAGATATATTGGTTAGTTGGTCATTAGCATAAGTTGTGCCGGTAAGTTTTAATGCAACCCCACGTTTTGCATCTGTAAAATATCTATCTGCTCCATATTGAGCAAAGCTTTCAGGGTTGTGGCTTATACCAAACTCTTCTACTCTAGCTATCTGAGTACCCAATACTTCAGGTACTGAAACCAAATTACTACCTGCACCTGCATCAGATAATAAATTTTTACCTGCTAAGACATAGGATATTTTATCTTCTTGTAAAGTAAGAACATCTGTTTCTCTTGCAAATAATTTTTGAATTGGTCCAAAAGATTCTTCTAATGCTTTAAAGTTTAGATTACCTGCATTGAACTCATTCAGTTTATTTACATTGGATTCATCATTAAATATTCCACTATAGGTTATATCTGCGAATCTTCTTACTTCTTCGTAATCTTCGTTTTGTGTTGAAGTAACTCTATTTCCTAGTTTTAACTCTTTTCCTAAAAGGCTATCTCTAATCTTATAGCTTTCTGCACCATTACCAAAAGAAAAACAATTAAAGAATCCTGACCTAACTAAAGCATCTTGTGTTGATGTTTGGTTTTGTATGTCTCCTAAATGTGAACCTTTCTCTACGGATGTGCTTGTTATTGTTACGTTTGCAGGATTGGTTGGTGTTGTTGCCGGACTAATCGACATACTACCACACTGACCTACCACTGTTTTATTTTCGTCAGGGTCTACCTCTACGGTTTGACTAAAGCCATTTATATCAGTATAATTAAAAGATATTGGGTCAGGTTCTGCCAATGCTACTGACAAATCAAACTGACAAATATTATCAGTTGAAACTATATCAAATGTTTCTGCACCTTCAAACCAAATATCAGGTGAAGCATCTAATGGTTCACTTTCAAAAATAAATGTGTTCTCTGCTCTAAATACTGTTATACAAAGCTTTGTACTAGACCTACCATTTTTTCTCCAAGTAGAACTTGTACAAGATTTTGTACCTCTTGCTTGAAACAATAATTGGTTTGTAGTTGGATTTCTGTATATACCATAATAGTTTGTACCAACCGAGCAACTTAAAGCACCACTACTTGCTAATAGTCCTTCGTATTCATTTTCAATTGGACCTCCATCACCTCCAACGCTTTGAACCCCTTGCTTTAATACTGCTTGTATATTATCTCCTTCAAACCATTCATAAAAATTATCATAGTCTTGAGAAACAGTAAGTGTTTTCTTTAATTCATAAGTTCTTCTTTCACAATTACCATCACCACCTCTATATCCATTTCTGTTGAATTTAAATTTAAACACAACTCTTGACCCTCCCGGTAAATCATAGTCAATGTGAGTAAAGCTTGGATTGTTTGGGTCAGTTCCTTGTAGGTTAACAGGGTATGACACCACATAACCACAACCTGCATCTTTTCTAGTTCTTTTCTCACAACCAAAATCTATGATTGCATTCTCTGAAGTTTCAACTGCAAAGTTGTTTGCTTTTATTTTCATATATGTTCCGGCAGGAACAGGGATATTTTCATTAGGGTCATCTTCAGATGGTATTTCTATAAAGTCTTTTTGTTGTGCTTGTTTTTCTAATACTGTTGCAAAAACACAACCTGTTGTTGGACCACTTGAATCTGCCTTAACTATAAATCTTTGACCGTCTGTAACCTTCTGAGAGTTTTCACCTTCAAGTAAAAAATAAGATTCAGAAGAATTAGGGTCAGTAAAAAATATATTAGTATATATTGTATCGTAAGTTTCTTTATCCGGCTTACAAGCAAACTTGTATCTTTTTGCCCACGCAGGTGCAATCTGTGTTGTTGGTATTCTTACATTCAAACTATTTTTAGTAGCCGAATCTGCACAAGAAAAATGGAATGTATCAAACTGACTAACCAATGCAGGAGTTGTTCTATTGAACTCATCCATATATAGTATACCTATCTCATAACTTCTATTACTATGTAAGCTTCTACCGTTACCTGCTTTTGAATATTCAAAGTCATTAGCATTTATTGAAAAGTATTCTGTACAGACTTGAGTAGGTGTTGCCACATCATCTGCATATTGAATTGCAGGAAATTGAAAACTAACTTCTGTAGATGCAGGTGATGCAGTTACTTGTACTGCTTGTTCTATACCACTTATACCACTTTGAAATTTAAGAACTGTGGTAGTTCCATCAGAAACTGTTCCCAAAAACAAAGCATTATATTGGTCTGTAAGAGTTGAGCCATTATCAGAAGTAGCCATAGGCTCAATGTTACCTCCCGGTAAACTTGTTCCTACTGCAGCTAAAAATTCATCACTGCTCACTAACTCATAAACACTATTATAATCTTGTGTAAGTTGAAATACAAAAATTGCATCTAACGGAGGTCCATTTAATCCGTTGTTTTGGTCATCAGGTAATGGTGCATCTCCTGCCCAAAATTCGTGCTCAAAACTAAAAGTAAAAGATAACTGTGCTCCTTCTACTAAATCTAAATTATTTAAATCAAAAGTAACAACTGAATCCCCAACACTCTGTGCTGATTGAATACTGTAGTTACCTGTAGATGTAGTTCCGTCTCGTGCTTCAGGGTCAAAGGTATCTTTAACTGCTTCTAAGCTATAATCAAACCTAACAGGATTACCGTTATGGTCTATCATATCATAACCTTCTACATAGTTACCATACATCAATCTATTACCCATAATAGTTTGACCTTGTGCATACCTAGGTACGTTATCAAACAACCTTAATATTTCTGCATCAGGTAAAATTGTAAAAATCTTACTGCTTGAAAAACTAAATGTAACCTCTTGATTATCTACATAACCTTGGTCTAACTTAGTTAGCTTCTCAATAATCTTAATAACATTAGTAGCATTGTCTTTAAAAAGTAAATCAATACCTATAACTAAAGGTCCACCTGTGTTAAATGTTATTTCTGCCGTGTTAAAAAGATTTGTAACACCTTCATTTAAATAATTATCAGGTGAAAATTCAAATAAGTTTGGAATAAAAGCTGCACTTGTAAATTGTGAAGTTGCAGAATATTCTTCGTCTGCATATTTATATCTATATCCAAAACAAATAAATCTTTCTTCTAAAAAGTTTTCTTGACCACCTGTTCTTACCAATTTTATTTTAGGTGCTTTAGCCGGTGGTTTTTTAATAACAAGTATATCTTCATCAATAAACCCATCAACTAATGGAGCACCACTTGGCTCATCATAGTTTCTTTTAATATTTATTTTTCTTGGTTGATTGTAGTTGTCTGTAAAAAACAACATATCTTCAACCATATTTACACCTGTAAATAAAAACTCTTCATTGAAATTCAAGGTGGTATTTACACCATTCCCATCATTAACACTAATCAAATGATAGGTTACTATGGTTGTATTAGTGTTGTATGAAACAACCATATCAAGTTTTCCTGTAGGACTTGATGTATAACTTTTATCGTGAATAAACCAATAGAGAGTTTCTCTTGCACCATCTTCGTATGCACCTATACATCTAGCAGAAGCTGATAGTGGTGTTCCATCAAACTCTAGGTTTGTAAGCTGAGTATTACCTAAAGAGTTTTCTATAACTCCAATCTCTGCTTGTTCAGTAGAACCCATACGAACATTTAACGCATCAATATATTGACCGTTAGGAACAAGACGTTCATCAACCATCTTGTTCATTTTTCCTGCCGTAAAGTTCCTTGTTAAATTTGCCATATTATTTCAACCACTTATCTCTTCCCCTAAGATTCATTAATAGTCTTCCGGGGTGTATATTACTAATTCTAATTTTTGCATTTCTAAGTAGTGCTTGTTTACGCTTTCTTGCTCTTGCAACCACATACTCTTGAACTCTTAATTTTGAATTAAGAATTGCATATTCAATCGCAGCATATATATATTCTTCAAACAGTTTGTTTACTGTAACTAAACTATCATCACCGTTTTCCATACCATCAGATACATACTCTAAGATGATTAGTTCGTTTGCTACTCCTGAACTAAAATTAATTACACCACCTTTGGGGTCAATTTTAAAAGTGGGATTTGCATTTGCAGTTTCAGTATTTAGTCCATACCTTGCTCCAATGCCGTACTCAAAATACCATTCACCATCACAACAGTAACCTGCTCTACCATACATCTCTGAGTTTTGATTCAAATAGATAGATTGTTTTCCACCTCTAATTCTTTCGTAATCAATTGTAGAATCCTGTGGTCTTAAAGCATTACCATCAATATCAAATAATATTCTACACTCATTATCTTGCAAATAAGCTGATGACCAATTAGTTTGAATATTTTCTGTAAGTGGTCTAAGCAATCCATCTTTATACATAGACACTCTAATCCAATTTACATAATCGTCAGGTAATACATATCTTAGTGTATCACATACCGTGAGTTCTAAAATTTTAGTTTCTTTAAATGCATCATAGTTAAGTTCTTGTATTGCTCTTTTAGCGTGAAATAAAATCTTATATCTTGGCTCATTGTTAATTAAACTATGATTACCATAGTACATAAGCATAAAGTTATTTACTATATCTTCTAAAGAGACATATTGATAAGAACCCCAATTGGCATTGTTAGGTGCGTTACCACCATTTTCATAATATTGATATTGTGTTATATATGCCATAATTATTTCTCTTCTTGGTTATTTTGTTGGTCCTCTGCAGCAGCAAACTGAACTGCTTCAATTTCTCTTATGGACATTCCTGCATATTGAAGTATCTTATTAATTAAGTTTACTTCGTCATCATTAGGTAATTCAAAGTCCTGATAATCAGGTTGAGATGGGTCAAATGATGGCTCTCCATTTGTAAGTGTAACGAATGTCCATTTAGGTACAAATGGGAATCTTATATATTGAGATACTACTTGACCATATCCATCAATTGATTCAGGATACATTTCAACTTCTAATGCTTCTTGTGTATAAGCAGGAAACATTAAGTTAGGTGCAGTAAGTATAGAATTGTTTAACATAGTAATTTTACTATGAGTTACTTTCTCTGCTTCCTTGAATGTATCTTTTTTGTATATATAATATATATTACCTGCAGAAGTAAATAAATTGGTATTGACTACCATAGTAGTTGCAGTTATTGCTCCCACAACTCTAAATAAATAAGTTATATTATTAATCTCAACACCAACTGCATCACCTTTTTGAATACCTGCAGCAATAAAATCTGCAGTATTATCTTCCAATACATTATTAGTGATTGCAAAACCTGTTGTAACCCCTTCAGCTAATTTCTTGTTGTATACTAAGTTTTTGTTTATTAAGTAGTAATCATCATTAGTTGTAATCTGTGACGGTAAGAAATACATAGGATTACCAACACCTCCAGACTTAGCTAAAGGCTTTGTTACAGAAAACGTATCAATAACCTCCTCAATGCCTTTTGTAATATCGGCATACCCTGTACCTGATGCTCTCGCATTTTCTTTATTTAGTTGGTAATTGTACTGATAAAAATAATTCTCAAAGATGTCTAACTGTGCTTGTTTAGCAAATAAGTTAAAATCAGATGGAGAAATGTAACCGTAATTATTTTTATTCAGAGTTGACATTACCGTCTGTCTAACTGAATTAATCATCTGTTTTCTTTTCTACAAAGATAATGAAAAAAAAAGACCCCTTCATTTTTGAAGAGGTCTCTTAAAAGTAGGCTAGTTAGACTGAATTATAGTCCTGTAGTCATAGTTAATGAAGTAACTGTCATACCTGCTAGGTCAACTATTGAAGTTGTTTTCATCCAATTAGTTTCACCTGCAACTTGTAAAGCCTTGTTTACATTTTCTACGAATCCACTTGTGAGGTCAGTTCCTACAACTGCAATGTGAGCCTCAACTCCTTTGAGGTATATTTTTGCTGCAGTTGAACTTCCTGATTCTGCGTATAGAATCCCATCTGCTGCTAATAATTCTACACCATCAGCAGTAGTAATTTGTATGTACTTTAACATAATAAAAAAAATTTAAGGTTAGTAAAAAAACCTACACCTTCGTGGTGTAAGCACTAGCACAAAGATACAAATTAATCTAATAAAGATTCTAAGTGTTTTAGCACCTCAATACCTTCATCACTTCTTAAATATGATACCACTAAATCATTACCGTCTGAACCAAAAGGAACATTAAGCATTTTTGTTTTATTGGTTTTGGTATTGTACCAAACTTCTTTATTACTCTTTCTATATGTAAGTAATCCTTCTTCAAAGAATCTAGCAACCTTACCTTGTATTTGTAAATCAGGGTCTGATATTACTTCTAAAAATTCTTGAGGATTATTTTTTGCATAAACTAAAACATCTCTTTTTAGTTCTGCAGTAGACATATTAGATACATTGTTACCAAATAAAACTCTACATACAGTTTCAAGTTGGTCAAGCTTTAAAGATTTAGCTTCTACTAAAGCATCTGCTTCTAGCATTATATCTTGAACTTCATCCTTAGCTTCTTCAGCTTTGTTTATTTCAATAAATATTTTACCATTTAAAGGATGATAGTGTAAGAACTTTTGTAAAATCTGATTTGTTTTATCTACATATAAAAAACCATCTTCAAAGATTACAGGTGATAATAAAACATTTTCATCTTGTTCATCTCTGTAAATACTTTTTTGATTAGCAGAATATCTAAGTTCTCTGTTGATTCCTTTTTCCTCATCAAACCACATTAATGGAAATCTCTTTGTGTGTCTGATTGGCAGCATAAAAGATAAAGGTGCTGCTTCCTTTGTTAGTTTGTAGGTCTTAGCTACAAATACATTTTTATTCTTTTTCATTTTATTTAAAATTTAATTAAAGTTATTAAGTAATAAAAGGGAGTGTCTTTGAAGACACTCCCCTATTATTAATCTTCTTATGCGTTGAATAAGAAGAAGTTGTTTGCTCCAAGAACACATACTGCTCTTTCAGAAAGGAAGTTAACCTCCATAGCATCTAAGCTAGAAGTTCTTGCTCCTCCTGCAGAACCTGTAATCCAAGTCTTGTAACGTCTGTCTTCAGTTTCTGAAGCTCTATATCTAACGTGCAAGAAAGGTCTTTTAGCATTCTTACCTAAGATTTGGTCATAAACAGATGTAGAACCTGCAGGAACTAATAGTCCACTTACTTTTCCACTACCTGCTACACTTGGTAAATCACCTCTCATAGTAGGGTCATTCAAGTATTTCCAATCAGACTTATAGAAGTCGTAACCTCTTCTAAATCCTGTGAATCCTAAATTAAGAGCCATCTCTTTCTCGTTGTCAAACAATCCGTAAGATACTCCACCTGCAGCATTAGAAGATTGCTGAGATAACATATCGTCAATGTCAAAAGAGTAATCTCTATCAACAAATACAACATTCTCTTCAATCGCACCTTGCTTGTCAAGTCTTGAAATGATAGTATCCCACTCTGCTAAAGTAGTTGGGTTACCACCACCGTATACATTACCTCTTTGTCCAACTTCGTAGAAGATACCTTTTGAACCTTTGTTACCAACAGGGGAAGTAGCTGCTACTGCTGCTACACCACCACCTGCTTCAGCAGGTACTGCTTCTATCATTGCAGTCTCCAAGTAATCATCAAATCTAAGTCTAGTTTCGTGCTCAGACTTTAGATACCATAAGTATCCTGATGCTCCATTCTCAGTTGTAACTTCAATCCAACCAATTTGAGCCATATCTGAACCTGATACTTCATACTTATCTTTTAAGATAATTGGAGAATTATCAAAAATGAAGTCGTCAGACTCAAGAGAGTTTGACATTCCTAAAGTTCCTTTTTTAAATTCAGAACCATAAATCCAAACAGAGAATATTTTCCCTGCTCCTGCTACAGGAATACCTGCTGCAGGATAAAATGCAACATCAAAAGTTTTGTTAGCGTAATCAACATCAGTTACGATTCCTTTTACAGAACCACCACCTGCGTTGTCACTAATAAATACAGTTTGTCCAATTCTAATAGCAATACTATTAGATGCACCAAACGCAGGGTTACCTGCATCGTTAACTGTAAATACTGCATCATCTGCATTGATTAATGCAGGAGTTGTTACATTAACATACTTTGTGTGTAATCTACCTTGCTCTGCCCATTTAATAAGGTCAGAGTTTGAAGGCATTTCTGCTCCTACCATTCTTAGGAAGGAACTAATCGTTCTATTACCATATCTTTCAAATTCCTTTTCATAAGTATCAGGTAGATACTGATTCAAGAAATCGAAATTAGTAATATAGTTTGATTCCAACGGCACTCGTTGTGCACTTGGTTGTAAATCAAAACCGGGTACTGCTTGTACGGGCATAATTTCTAATTTTTAAGTTATTAAACATTTATTTTCTACGTCTAATCTTTAAACCTCGACCTGAGTCAGGACTTAAAGATTTGATTTGCACACCTGATTTAGTGTTTGTTACTTCAGGAGCAGAACGAGTAGTCATATTTATATTTTTCAACTTCTTCATTTGCTCATCTGCAGCAGCACTTTTGCCTTGCTCATAAAAGAACTTAGCAAACTTTTCAGGATGCATTGCCATCGCTAGTGACCTATGGTAACCTGTTGCATCTTCCATAAGACCGTCTTTATCTAAAAACTTTCTAATAAAGTTTGTAGGGTCTAACTGTGTCTTTTTCAATTCATCAGCATCACCGGGTGAAAAATAAACTTTGTTATCGTCTAATGTAAACTCAAAACCTTTGAACTCACTGCCAAAAACATTGTTAGTCTTTTCTGTGAACACCTCACCCTTACGGGTATTTTGTTCTTGAACTGTCTTCGCTTCAGCTACATATCGCTTATAAGCTTTGTATTCTTCTGATTCTTCCGGAGCAGCTTCCCTTCTCGACTCAAGAGGTACACTGTATTGCTCTTTCTGTTGCTCAAAATAATCTTTGGCTTTTGCAATAGTCTTTTTTTTCTTTAACTTGATTTTCTTTACTTCCTTTTCATCATCGACTTCTTCATCAAAAAAGTAATCATCCATCAAGTCTTCAATATCATCTGCATCCAAACCTTTTTCGGTTGCAGTTAGATATTCTTTTAAAAGTTGGTCAGGATTCATTTCATCGTAATCTCTATTTAATTTTACGAAGTCATCAAATCCACGACCTGTTTCTTTTTTATACTTTAGATACTTTGAGACATCTTCAGGTAGAGGTTCATCCTCTCTCTGTTGATTTAACTCATCAAGAGATTTATACTCTTTTCCGTATCTATCACCAATAAATTTAAGAACGTCTTCCTCTTTTAACTCAGAGGATTGAGTTTCAATTTTTTCTTCAACCTTTGGCTCTTCAGCTTTTGGTTCTTCTTCTTTTACCTCTGCAACTTCTTGCGTTGGTTTTTCTTCATTTAATGATTGCTCGTGTTTGTCAAGCAATTCTTGTTCCTTTTCTGCTACAGATTTTTCTTCACCTGTAACATCTACGGCTTTTACTTTTATTTCCATATTTTATTTAATTTAATTTTTTACAAAGTTACACAAAAATTCTTTGTGATTTAGACGGTTTATCTAGGTTCAAACTCTGCTAAATCAAAGCCATCTAAACTATCCTCGTTTGATTCAAAATTAATTGGAGGTAGATTATTCTTTCTTTGATTTATCATTTTAGATTGCTCACTATTAGCCTGACTAATTCTTTTTGATTTTGCTTCTTCTTTCATAGCTTCTCTACTGCCAAGTGCATCAGCATCAGCTTGTCTTAATTGCATATTCAATTCAAATTCTTGTTGCATCAATCTAGATTTTAAATCTGCTTCAGCTTTTAGTTTTTCAATTTCAAATGCTATATCAGCTTGTCTATACTGCATCTTAGCCTGTGTTTCCATCTGCATCTTTTGTTGAGCAGCTTGTACTGCCATCTCTTGAGATTTTAATTGTTGTTGAGCAACCATAGCTTGTTTTTGCATAGCCATCTTTTCTTCTCTTTCTTGCTTAGAAGTTCTTTTCAATTTTAATAATTGATTAGCAAGTTTTAGATTTTTTATTTCTCTTACATCAATTGCATCTTCTAAATTAATATCTCCTTTAGATAAAGCCATTTGTATATTAGCTTCTAACTGTTGTTTTTGTTCTTCATCAGGAGATAATTCAATGAATATTCCAAAGTCATATATGTATAAATCATTTATATCTCCTAAAATACTTACATTGTATTTACCAATTTGATTTATAAATTCATCTTTGAAATCAGAATACTCTAATATATCTGCAACTCTATAAGTTATAGCTTCTGCTAAAGACTTATATATATAAAGTGCTCCATCTAATATGTGTCTTGTTGCAACATTAGAATTTAAAGCTGCAAGTTTTTGTAATCCAACTAATGAATTAGGGTCAGGTGTACTACCATCTCTAGCTTCATTTAGTCCGGTAACAATTCGTATTTGGTTTAGATAGTGATTATAATTGCTAATCAACATCTGAGTTTTACTTGCACCTGAAGAAGATTGTAATTCTTTAATAGGAATCCTTGCCTGATTAAAGTCACCATCTTGCGTATAGCTTCTTCCAATAACAGAACCTGTTTGGAAGTATAAACGTAAAGCATCTTCAGGGTTATATGCATTACCTGTTCCTACATCAACTTCATTTAATCCATCAGCATCTATAAATACACCATCAGGAACAACTCGTGAAATAACTTGTTGTAATTTTAAATGAGTTATTTGACATAAGTCTGCGAAAGGAATCATTCTTCTTACCAATGATTCAATAGCACCCTTATACATTCTTGGTGCAACTGCAAAGTAATTAGGTATAGCGTGTTGTGTAGCAGATTGTGGTCGCACCATATTTTCCATTAACTTCCATTGAAGCATAATGTTAGTTCCCATAACCATAACTCCTTCATACCATACATCAATTGTTTTCTGCACTTTCTCGAAGTTTCCTTCTTCTTGCATTTCAATTGGTGGATTGAATTGGTCATCCTTTTCAATCATACTTACATTACCATTCTCTTTTACTTTTCTTTTATAAGTTACTTTTTTTGTGGTTTTGTAATTAAAATACATAACCGTTGCAGTATCTTTATAAAAGATATCATTCTCATAAAACTGAGCAGTGTTGTAGTAATCATACCAACTTTGTGAATACTGAGATATTTCATCTAAGTCTTCATTAGTTAGGGTAGGGTCAATTTTCTTTAATTCAATTATTGGTAAGGTTTTTATTTCACCCCAATAAAAACAATCTTTGAAATGAGGGTCTTCTGTATAGCTATAGATAATATTAGCAGGGTCAACATAAGAAATTTTTACACCACTGCCTTCTAAAAATTCGTGTTTAGCACAACCGATTCCAATACAAGTAATATCATAATCAATTTGCTTTCTAATATCGTTATACTTGTTCTGCTCGAACATAGTATTAATTGCTTCCTCTTCTGCAATTTCTATTGCAGGTTTATAGTTTAGTTGCATATACAACTTCAACTCTTCATCAGATTCAGGAAGTTCATCAGGGTTTACAGTAAAAGGGTTTACTCCTGATTTTTTTTGTATAGTTTCAAGCATTGGTTTTGCAACCATTTGCCCTGCAATCATTTGTTGATACTTACTTCTTTTAGATTGTGACAAAGCATCCTGAGCATAAGCATTAGCTACAAACTCACGACCTTGCATTCCATTTACTACAATATCAACAAACTTGGGTAATATAGGTACAGGAGTCCAATCTAAATTTAGATAAGATAAATCTCCATCAATTGCTAATTCGTTTTTATATTTTCCTATTGGTTGCTCTCCTCTTGCATACAATCTTAACCTATGAAAGTCTCGAAACTGATTGTAGTATCTACAACTATTTCCATCTTTTTTGAACCACTCATATTGTATTGCTTGACCAATTTGCAACCCAAATTCGTCAGTGGCTTTTACACTATCTGATACAAATTGACTAGGAAATCCTGTAGATGATATGTTAATTTCTATTTTTTTCATCTAATAATTTCGCTATATTTACCCTTATTACTATACCTTGCAAAGTTAATCTTTATTTTTGAAACTTTTTTATCAGGTAAATATAAGTGTTTTTGGGTAGCCATAATTGCTAACCCTGAACTTATAGAGGCATCATACTTGGTTCTATTGTTTATTTCAAACCTTGCCCAATCTTCTAAAGTTCTTGTAAAAACCATATCTCCCATCTCTAAATCTTCTGTCATACCCACCTGTGATTCAATATAAGATTCTATTGCAGATGCGTGTGCTTGTTTAACTGCTTCACTAGAGTTGGGAATACCTCCTAACTCTCTTTCAGTTTTAGATAATTTAGTATAAACCTTATCAGGTCTATTCATACAAAAGTGTCTATATCCTCTGTTTTTAAAATGATATAGTAATCTAGGTTTATTGTTCTCAATTAGAATAGGCATACCATAAAACACACAAGCCATTAATACATCTTCAAAAAATATTTCTGCAGTTTGTGGTCTTGCTATGTATTCTAAAAAAAATTGGTTACTTGGTGCTTCATCCATAGTAAACATTGTTTTACCGTGTAATGCACCGTTAGAACCTCCACCTCCTACGACACCTGAAATATCATAACTATCACAACCAAACGCACCTATGTGTTCGTTGCCCGGATATTTCATCCCTCTTTTTTCTACTACATTATTTTGTAGATTTTTATTTGGAGTCCAAGAAACTAAAAATCTTCCTCTATTATTAGGACTAAAAATTACCTTAGTATCCTTAACTCCGTTTAACCAACTTAAAGAACCTCGTGTAACGTGGTGCTCTATAATCAACGAATCATTGTAATCTATCTGTTGATATATTTTAGTTAGGTTAAATAAAGACTGTTTACTTTCATCTCTGAATGCGTGTGATTCACTTCTAGGAAACTGTCTATAATATTCGTTTAATGCATCAGGGTCATTCTTTAATGATTCTACTTCATTTTCCCAATAAGCTACAGAACCCTGATAAATCATTTCACCATCAATACCTTCAACCTCTTTGTGTGGAGTTCTTAAAACAGGCATTCCGTATTTATCTATGAAGCCTTCCATATTCCATTCCATAGGAATAAATAAACTATACAACCCACTTTTGGTTTGACCGTTTGCATTTCTTTTCTCTACATCAGAATCGTAGTATAATTTTTTAAAATTATCTCCACCCTTATCTAGTGCGTTAGATGTAGAACCCATCATACACTTGCCAATAATTTTACTACCTAATCTTAAACAGGTTTTTGTTACTCTCCAATTGTTTAAAATATTATTAGGCTTAATCCATTTACCACTTTCATCGTGAACTAAAAGCAAAAGCTTTTCTCCATCATAAGAGTTATCATCAGTATTCTTCCAATCTATTGTTGTATCTAATCCAAATAATTCATCATCATTTGTTTCATACATATTCTTTTTTGTAATCTTAGATGCAGGAATCCTAAATGCTAATTCAGTTTTAGGTTTATCCATACCATCCATAATAGGTTTGAAAAAGAATGGTAATCTACTATTTATAGGAACTACCTTATCTGTAAACATTTTCTTAGCATCAGAACCTGTTTTAGATAAAATACCTACTCTAGAATCTTTAACTAAAGTTCCTGTGTTTACACATTCAGATGAACTCATAAATGAAAAACCTGAACGTCTAATTTTTAAGTAGCACATTCCAAAACTTCTTGGGTCTGCTTTACAAGCTTCCCAAAAAATAAATAGTAATCTATTAGCTTCTCTAAAATCAGGATAACCCACATCAATAGAAGTCCATTGTAAGTACATATAATGTGCTCCTGTTATATAGGTTGGTATACCGTTTGACATAAACCAAAGTCCTTGTTCTCTTCTGTCAAACTCTTCTTCTATATAGTCAACCCATCTATCTTTAAATTCAGAAGCCATTTCATTCCATTGAAAGATGGATTGAATTTTGGAAAGAGGTTTTGGAATCTCTACTCTTTCCCAATATTGTTCTTCTTTTTTTGAGTGTCTTTGAAGACACTTTTTAGGTTGTGCAGGTAAAGCAATCTTCAAACCTTGTATCAATACAATATCACCTATCTCTCCTGTTTTAGAGATAATAATAACATCATACTTAGAATCATACCCATATTTCCACGTTTTAGCCTTGTTCTTGGACTTTAAAACATTTTTAGGTATCAACCCCTCAATTACTTTATATATGCTATTTAGACCTTCTTTCTGCAAATCCTTGTTTAGTATCTGTTTTACTCTTTCCTTTTTCTAATGATTCTATAGCTTCTTTTTCTGCTTCAATACGATTAAGTATTTCAAATGCATCAAAGATTGCTAACTTCTTTGTTGCTGCTGCATTCTTTAATCTGTCTGCTGACAAATCATCTTCAGGGTCAGGTTTAATAATCGCTTCCTTCGCAACCTTTATCAATTGCTCCACTGCCCTGTGACCTGCCTCTATTATTTTTAATTTTGTTTCTTTTGATTTCATTTTTAAATCTTTTCTTTTTTCTAATAACAGTGTGGAATGGAATGGGAGTACCATCGTGTTCATTCCACTCATCTTCCCAATAAATGTGAGTGTTCATTATTACACTTTTTTTAAAAAACAAACTTGAATTAATCTAGCCTTATCGTCTTGTCCAAAGTTTTCATAAATATTTCTTGAGTGAAATAAATTTGATGGAAAAACAATTAGTCTATTATATGCTGACCTTAATATACACATTTTATTTCTACCCATATACAGGGTAGTTCCATCTTCTTTAGGATGTTCTTTATTTAAATATAGTATAGCAGTTAAATCTCCCATCATTTCATCCGTATGAATAAAATTAGGTTCTTCTTGATTTTCAGGAGATTTTCTTACAAAATTTAAATCTGCTTTATACATTGGATACTTCTGATGCAAAAACATAACTAATTGGTCTACTCCTCTAGCTTTTACATTTTTAAATAAATCGTGTCCTAATTGTACATCCTCAAATCCCTCTGCTAATATATCTTCTACATACTCATCTACACCACTAATAACATCTTCGTATATACCTATATTCATAACTGCATTGTTATTTGGTGGTCATACATTCTATAAAGTTTTTCTTCATCAATATTAAATTCATATTCACTATCCGGCTGAAAAGAAACTCTATCACCTTCTTTTAATCCTTGGTCTTTTAAATATTGATTTGGATATTTTATTTCACCAACTAAAGGTTCTTCAGAAAATGGTTTGTATATATAACTTTCTTCAACGGCAACAGGTTTTATAAAACAATACCTATCTACTGCATTCCATTTTCCATTTTGTTTGTAAGCAAAGTATTGGTCAGGTTCTATAAAAAACAAATCATCTTTAAAAAAACTTTTACCACTTCTTTCTTTGCCTTGGATATCATTATAGAATTTAAAAACATTATGGTGTACTAATAAAATATCTCCCACCTGTATTGGACCTTTATATCCTAGGGGGAGTTCTATAACCTCAGCTTGTCTATTAGAAAAGTTATGGTCTTCTTTTGAAGTGCTAATAACAAAATCAACACCTCCTATATTTTTTGTGTTATTGTATCTTTTACCTTTTATAGGTTTTACGATGAAGGAATATGGTGATTGCATTTAGTTTCATTAGATTAAAAATTTATATTATATTCAATTGATATAGGCATAGTATCGGTAAACTCTTTCCACATTCTAATGCCCTCTTCATTTTCTATATAAATAACTATGGATTCTCTTTCGTAATCTTGCTTTATCAAATGAATTGTATAGTTGCCACCTAATACAGGTTGACCCACTAAATAGTGCATAGCACCTGATTTATAATCCGGTCCTATAGAAATTTTTCTGATATCCATTATGTTAATCTATATATACTAAGTGCTGCAGATGGAACATTATCTATTGCACCAATTGGTGATACATAAGAACCTAATCTAGTTTGTGCACTCGTAGCAACACAAGTAAGTGTCAATACAGTAGTGTCAGATGCAATAACAAGAGGTATGCCTAAGTTCCATCCATTAGGACTTAGAACTCCTGTTACTTGTACAGTTTCTGTTTCTCTAAACTGACTACCTCCAATAAGAGGTGCAATTAAAACAACTCCATTACTAACTGCATCTACGTTTTCAAAATTCAAACTGAAGTTTACAAAGTAGCTTCCTGCAGTATTAAAAGTTATTGTTCCACTTTTATCTACATCAACTCCAGAGTAAGAGTTTGTACTACCAAAAGTAATTTGCTTCGCTGCTGCAGTACCTATAGTCTGAAAATTATTTTCTTTTTGTTGATTTTCAGTTATCTTAATCCAAGCTGCTCCTGTTGCTGAAGTGTATTGAGGAATATTTAAAACCTGTGAAGTAGCATTAAAAGTAGCTGCTCCTGATGTACCGTTTGTAGTTAATGTCATTTCAGGAACAAATGCTAATCCATAATTAGTTCCTGATATAGTTGATATTTTTAATCTGTCATTAAATCCATTAGGAACATTTGCAGGTAAGATTAAATTCATTGCCTCACCTGTAGAAGGTGCTAGAATACCTATTGTTTCAGGAGCAGATTTCCCTGTACCTGTTTCAAGTGTTATCTTTCCACCTACTGTGCTACCGTTTCCTTCTATATGTAAAGTTCCATTTTGATTTGCCGGTGCATCTGATTTACCTATTGTTACTAAACAACTTGATGAATCAAATTGGAATAAATTACTTCCACCAAAAGAACCATTGTCATTAAACTGAACTGCACGATTAACACCTGCCGGTGATGTGCTACCACCTGCATTAGTAGGAATGTTTAAGTTACCTGCTGCATCTAAACTTGCTGCACCTGAACCTGTTGTAGTTAAAGTAAGTGCAGTTTGTTTGTCGTTAAAGGTATTCCAATCTGCTGAATCTAAGAATCCATCAGTAGTGGTATTAGCTTGTGAAATACTTATATCCGGAGTAGTTCCTCCTGAAGAAGATATAGGTGCACTTCCTGTAACAGAAGTTACTCCACCACCACCACCTGAACCATTAGAAATGGCAGTTATAATACCTTGTTGATTTACAGTTATATTACTATTAGTAAATGAACCTGCAGTAAATCCTCCTTGTGGGGATATAGATAAATCTACTGATGCCGGAGGACCTACTTGAGATTTAATAGTAAGACTACTATCTGCACATTGCACCTCAAGTGTTTCGTTAGTATTATCAATTTGAAGTGTATCGCCTGTAACAGTTCCACCTGCCGGTTTCCATATCCATTTATTAAAGGTAGAACTAGCGTTTTGTGTTAAAGTAATTGTACTTCCTGCTGCTGCTACTGTAAGTCCACCTGCACCTACAATATTTAATGCACCAATAAGTCCATTTAAAGAATCAACTCCTGTTCCTGTAGTAGAACTTGTAATAGTTATAGTATTTCCACTAGCAGAAATCTGAGTTCCACCTGAGCCAACAATATTTAATGCTCCGGTTAATGTATTTAAACTACTAACCCCTAACCCACATATATCTGAAATCTTATAATTCAGAGTTATGTTTTCATCATCAACATTAGTTCCAATTACTTTATCATTTAAAGTTGGTGTTGAGTCAATCGGGTAAGTAGCTATTTTTGCCATTATTCTTCTTTTATTTTTTCTTTTTCAGTTATTACTCCTGTCTGCACATCAATTCGATTATCCTTACCATACTTTTTAGTAAGTTCTCCTTCGACCTTGGAGTAGTCTTTTTTTAGTTCGCTTATCTGAGTTAGAACAAGTTGTTTGCTTAGTTCTGCATCAGCAAGTTTAATTTTCATTTGATTGAAGGCATTCAACATAGATTGAATTTTCTTCAATTCGTTTTCGGTTACTTTTTTTTCTTTCGCCATTTTATATAAATTTAAGTTAGATTAATAAGTACAAAGATAGTAAAATATATTTTCACTATTAGAAAGTGCTTTCATCATAAAGCCTGTATTTTATTTTGACTTTCATACTCTGAAAGCCGTTAGGTACTGCACCACTATTTATTTTATGAATTGTAGTTGCTTTATTTGGAAGATAGTTTCTTTCAGTTACAGGTACATCTCGTGATTGTATACCTCCACCTGCTCTTAATATTCTATTGAATTGTCCTGTAGTAAAAACAGAAGTAGTAGCAGAACTGCTTGTAGCATTTGCTTGTCTTATTTCAAAACCCACATTACCTGTTGTGCCTGATTCGCTTTCTGTAATAATTAAGTAAGCAACATCTAATATTACTACATATTTATTTGCACCGGGTGCAGAAATAATTGTCAATCCACTACCACCAAAACCTGTGTTTATTTGTGCAGCAGTAAAAGATATAGTTGCTTCTTGGTCTCCTCTTACAATTTTACCATCAGATGTAACTGCTAGTTCTGTTAAAGAATCTGAGCCACTACCTGAAGCTTGATAATTTTGATTAGGAGATACTGAACTGTTAGCAGCAGTATTTGTAGAGGTAAAACTAACAAATTTAGGCTGAGAGGAAATCTCTGTATTACCATCTGCGTGTAAATCCCCTGCTATACTAAGTCCATCTAGTACGTCAGTTTGAGGCATATTAAATTATTTTTTTAATCATATAAACAAATGCATTAGCTGCAGGTGTTTTTGCCGTTTTAAATGTAACAATATCTGCTGATGTTCTTTCTACTTTAAGGTTAACAGTATCATAAGGTGAAGAGTTTCTATAAACTTCTACCATAACATTTCTTGTATTAAGGTTATGTGTTACTGCCATACTTGTTGAACCTCCGATAGTACCGGTTACTTCGTTTGCACCTACACAAGAATCAACCTCATCACAGAAGCTTGTAACCTGTGATGCAGCAATTTGAATACTGTTTTCTTTTACTGTTGTTACCCTACCTTTAGCATCAGTAGTTATTTCTAGTGATTTAGATGCACCACCTTTTGTTGCTGCACTACCTACTGCAGGTAAGCTTACTTCACCTGAAGAAACAGATAATCCACCTGCAGTTGGGAAACTAGCAATACCTTTTACGGTTGCAGTAGCAACATCAATGTTCTTGTTAACCTCTGTCCAATCTGCTGCACTTGTAGGTGTATCTGAGTTTGCAATAATTAAATCACCAACCTCTAGTTGTGGATTCCAGAATCCTGCAGGACTTCCTGTACCTGCCGTGGTTACTGCATAAGTAAATCCTTTCTTAACACCTGTAGAAGGTGCTGCAGTTGATGCATCATATCCACCTTGATAGATTAATGCTCCTGAACCTGCTACATTAGAATCTACATAATTTTTAGTTGCTGCATCTGTACTTGCAGTTGGTGCTCCTAGTCCTGTAATCTTTTGACCACCATAAGCAACTGAACCATCGGGAGTACCCCAACGATTAAGTTTTAAATATTGTAATGCAATTTTTGCATTTCCACTATCTATACATCCTACTAAATAATCAGTTCTTGCTGCTGATTCTATATCATCTAGTTCACATAAATCAAGATTAATAGTTACCGTGTCAGTAGCACCTACAACTGTATCAATACCTTTGCTTCCTGAAATATCTAATGTGTTTCCATCTTGAATAGTTTGATTAGTTCCTGAGTCAGCAGTAAGAGTAAAGCTACTCATTGTACCCGGTGCACTACCTGCAGTAACTGAAATAACGTGACCTTGGGCATTCGTTTGAATAGATGCAGGGTATGCGTAAGTTCCTGCAGTACCAAAGTTATCGTGGTTAATAGTAACAGTGTCAGTAGCACTAGCGACACCTGTTAATGCAGTACCACCACTAATAGTAACTTCATCTCCATCACTAATAGTTTGCTTTGAACCACTATCTGATTTAAGAATCCAACTTGACATTGAACCCGGTGAACCACTACTTGCAGAGGTAATTCTACCTTGGTCATCAACTGTAATAGTTGCGTGGTTATAAGTACCTGCAGTAACTGACGTATCTGCTAAGTCTATAGTTAAAAGATTAGGAGTACCTGAAGCTACTGTGGTATCTATTCCTGTACCTCCTTTAAATTCTACTTCTAATCCATCAGTGATTGATACTTTAGTACCACTATCAGCATCTAGTACCCAATCAGAATATGCTCCTGCAGGAGTTGCCCAAACATTATCACCTCTAAGGAAGGTTGTAGCACTTGGTGTTCCTGTTGCAGAAAGGTCTGATGAAATAGAAGGAGTAGTTCCTCCTGATGAGGTAGTATCTATAAATGTTCCATTAGATGCACCAACACTTGTTACAGTTCCTGTATTGTTGGTAAATGGTAAATCTTCAACTAATCCTTTCTTTACATTACCATCAGTAGCATCGTTATAGATAATACTGTCTTTTCCATTAATTGCAGTTCCTTCTAAATCGGTAGCTTTTTCTACTACGTTGTTAGTTCCTGTATAATCTACTGCAACTGTAATTGCACTTGTGCCGGATATTGCTATACCGTCACCTGCACTAATAGAATCAATATTACCTGAGCCATCTAATTCAACCCATTGGTTATTTACATCATCATAATATTTTATTGTACCTGCTTGGTCATCATAAACGATTTGTCCACCACCTAAATTAGAACCGGGTGTACCTGAGGAATTTTGTAATAGAACATTGGTTATCTCTAATCCATTTAAGTCTATCGCATCTAAAAAACTTATTGCCATAATTTTATTTTTTTATTTAATTGCAATAAGCTTCTCCCGAAAACTTATTAGCAAATGTCACTGTTAATCTATTTTTATTTATATAATCTACCCTTCCAAAAACTGTTTCTTTAAATGAGTCTACCACACTTACTGATGGAAACTTATCTAAGTTATGTGTTATATCCCATTGAAAAGACGGTGTACCTTGTGAAAATACAAAGGTTTTGTCACCACCTGTGCTCGATGGGTTATACTGTAGCAAAGATATAAAATATTCTTCATCCTTTTCTAACGCACCATTTGATGCTATTAAAGACACTCCTATATCATAAAAATCAGGTTCTGTTGCATTTTGAGTTGAACTATCCCAATTGTAAACTGCGTACTCACTTATATTCTTAGTATTAGATACAAATACAATTGAACCAACTAATGCAGAATAAAAAGACGATATATCTGTTGCAGGACTTTGTGCTACATATTTAAGTGAAAATTTACTAAGTAAAAATGTAGTTATGGTATTAAAATTTACCGTGTCTCCTTGGTTGGGTTTAAAAGATATAGTTCCTTTTGCTCTTGGTTCTACAACCGGTACTTGAAACTTATATCTTAATGTTTGAGAATCAATAGATGAAGACTTATTTAGAAAGTCTGCAATATCAGATACCGTAAAGTTTTTGGTAGCCTTCGTGAATGAATCTGTACCTATTACTTTATCACCTCCTGTTACATCAGTATCTATTGGATATAGCCTTATCTTCGACATCTATATTATTCGTTTTAACAATTACAAAGGTAAGAATTTTATTTCAGGATTATTTTTTTGATTCGGCATAAGATGACATCATCTTTTCTCCTGTTCTGCCTATAACATAGCCTCCAATACCTAATTGTAATAGATTCCAAAATTCATTTTCTAATTCAGGTATTCTTAAATCAAAGAGTGGTGCTATGAACTTTACATAGATTACTATAAAACCAAAAGCTAACATTAATATTGGTCTCCAACTTCTTTGAAGCCAATTACCTTTTGCTTCTGTAACTATGATTTCGGTTTGCATTTTTTGTAACTCTAATTGCTTTTGAATTAGAATTTGTTTGATAGCATTTTCTGCTAATATCTTTTCTTCTTTAGATGTGAAGAGTTTATCGAGTCCTCCCATAATGTCTTTTACAACACTACCTCCGAACCAATCAATTATTTTTTTCATATTTAATTTCGCTTATATAACAATATTCTTCTGTCGCATCAAAACTTGGACAAGCCTTAGCTGCAAAATCTCTATGACCGTGAACGATTGCATCAGGGTGCATAGCTTTTAATGTGAAGAGCAAATGCTCAAGACTTGTTTTTTGTTCAGGAGTTCTAGTATCTTTTGCTATCCATTTTCCATCTGCTCCTCTCTCAGACTCTACACCCCCAATATAACAAATTCCCAAACTGCTTTTATTGTATTTTTTACAATGAGCACCGGGAACATTATCCTGTCTACCTTTATGTATTGTACCGTCTAGATAAATGATATAGTGGTAGCCTATATCTTTCCATCCCCTTCCGTCAACGTGCCAACTTCTTATTGTATCTACATCTATGTGTTGACCTTCTCTAGTTGCTGAACAGTGTACTATTAATTTATTTACCTTCATTTTTTTTCTTCTCCTCTCTTAAATATAACCACTTATTAATTGTATAGCCAATTGAAACAATCAGCAATAAAATTTTTAGTACCATATCTATTTGCGAAAAAGAAATCGCTAACGTACTTACATTTAGTAAGTATAACTTCACATCTGACATCCAAGCATTCATTTTATCGTGTAATTTATTTCTAACTCTTCAATCATTAGTGTTGTACTTACTGTCCAATAATTTTTCATATTCTGATTGATATTGCTATTCCTAATGTTTTCATTTTACCAAAGTGCTATTATGTCGGTTGCACTAGAACCTGTATTAAAAATTTTCTTTACTTGTACAGGGAAGAATCCGACAGGTACTGCTTTGAATGTAACAGTTTGTCCTGCTATAGTAACTACCTTTAAATCTCCTGTTCCTCCAACATATAATACACAACCATTGTTAGCATCATCTGCACCACTTGCAGGATTAGCTACATATATAATATAACTTTCTCCGTTTGCCATTATGTTAGCATTCAGAACTAGCTTTTGATTTGTAACCTGTAAAATCTGTGCACAGGTTTTATCTGTTGTATTGTAAACAATATCTCCCTCTTTCACACCGTCAACTAAAAAAGATGCATTTGTGTCTATTAACTCATCTGCAGTTGTTGCAGTCGTTGTACCTCTAGCTACTTCATTAGGAAATGGAATGTTTGTGTTATCACACAAAAAGACTTCTAATGCTACATAACCTTGTAATTTTTGATAACTCATATCTTTTATTTTTTATATAATACTTTATTTACTAATAGGTCAGGATTATTTAAAAAATCTCGTCTCTTCCCACAACCACAATCTTTTCCTGTAGCTTTAGAAACAGTATCTACAACTTTTTTAATGCCTGTGGCTTTAGTAAACTTTTCAATAGAGTCACCTAAACCTTTCGATTTATAATGTGCTTTCATTTCTTACAAACACATTGAGCCACCGGACAATCTTTTACATCTACAATTAGTTTAGAAATCATCCAATTCCATTTACAACAGAACTTGCACCAAACATTTTGCATCCAAAGTCCTAGCTTTACTAATAATTTTCCCATCTATTTCTTTTTTTTCTTAGGTTGAATAGATTTCAACATTCTGTCAATCTTTGCAGCTTGACCTTTATGCATAGCCGAAGCTTTCTTCAACTCACTTGAAATCTGTTTTAGCTTCTTAGCATCCATAATTAATGTTTATGAAATTTTAGGTTATTGCTATGATACGGTCCTTGAGCAGAAGACTTGTTGCCAGAGTATGCTTTCATACCCATAGCTTTCTCCATACCTTTTGACTCATCTCTTCTGTCTTTAAAAGACTGAGACTTCTTTCCGTTTCTAGAACCCATTGATTCATCCAACCTTGCGTTATATCCTTGTTTCATTTTTAAATAATTTTATTTTACAAATATACTAATATTTTCCTTTTCTATTTTTAGGTGAAGATTTAGTGCTACCACCCTTACCTGCCCATAGTTTCTTGCACGACCAATAACGTGCAGTCAACTTACTTTTTGCAGTTCCACATTTGTGTCTTGCCTTAAAAGACTTTCTAGCTGCAGCCGAATAATTATGACCATAACCCTTTGCACCAAAGTGAATTAACTTCTCTTTGCCACCTTCACAAGCTTTGACCATTTTCTTTTTACCCGGTCTTGTGCTAGGTCTTACGACATTACACTTCATATTTTTTTTACTGACTGCCATTAATATCCGGATTCAGTCATTTTCTTATTTGGATTATTCTTAATAGAACCACCCATAGTTTTTGCAAACTCAGTTGCTTGTGCTTTTCCTACTGCATTGTATGGAAAGCTTTTAGTTTTCATTTTGCCTGAATCAGGACAACTATATTTAACTGTTGGCATTTTTTCTTTGTTTTAATTTTTTAAAATCTGCTCCTGTAATTCTATCAAAAGGAGGTGCGACCTTCGCAATCTTTTTTTGTTTTTCAGTCAACTTACTGATTACATTATTCCTAAAAGGAATCTTATCCATTTCTTTTTTACTTACTGACATTATCTCTTAACTTTATTGCTTCCATTAATTTAACTAATTCCTGATAGCTTTTTACCCAATCGCTTTGTTCTCTATTACGATTGTATTGCTCAACGTACCACTCTTCACTTCTAACTTCAGGCATTTCTAACTTTTGCTTTTTTAGTATTAGAAACAAATTGTTTTGAAAAACCTCCTTGTCTCTTTTTCTTACGAGCAGTCTTTGCTCTTTCTTGCTTAGATAAACTTTTAGCTTTAGCTAAAGGTAAACACCTGTCAGGATTTTTTTTATTCTTACTTGTACCACAAGCACCTAGGATTGAACCATCAGTTCCAATCCTCACCCACTTCTGTTCTCTCCATTTTTTTAACTCTCCCATTATAACTTTTTACTTCCGTCTTTTTTTCTCATTATTTTTAATTTGTATGGGTTCGTATCTTTTGGGTCATTAGATTTTACTATCTTATTATCTTCAGAGTTTTTAATTTCATTAATAACTCTTCGACTAGATTTCTTAGACATTTCTATTCCCCTTGGATTATTTGAACTCAGCGTAGTGTATGTGGTATCAGTAGCTACATTAAATTGAGGAAATATTTTTTTGCTATTGCTTTCATATTTCTTCATACACCTTTTAAGTGCTCTTCCTTTTAATCCTTTACAACTCATTTCTTTTTCTTTTTACCTTTTGCACCCTTAGCATAGTTAGGGTCTTTACAATATTTACTTGCAGCCATATTAGCATAAGCAGATGGGTAACGGTCAAAAGTTCTTTTTGCCCAAGCTATTCCTGCCGGACATATTTTGTTTTTTCTTTTCTTTAATTTACTCATCTACTTTTTATGTTTTATAAATTCTAATATAATGTCAATCTTCTTTTTTATCTCTTCCATATTTTCTGCATTCTTTTCGTGATGCTTTGAAAATGTACTCTTTACCTCGATGATACTAAAAAAGAAGAATCTGTATAAAGCATACAGTGAGCCAAGCAAGAGTACCAATGGTAATCCATAACCCTCTATTAGTTCCAATATTTCGTTCATCTTCCTTGACCTCTATATTTTTTTTTATATCCTACTTGACCTCTACTCGCATTCTTATTATGTGGATGCGATTTGCGTTTTGGTTTTCTATAGGTAGTTACATTAGCCTTACGAGCCATTATACTAATCTATTATTTTTTTTAATTCTTTTTCTTCTTTGTCTACGCTTACCAAGAACAGTTCCACCAAAGGCTAAACTACCTGCACTTGTTGTCTTGGGTTTTTTCTTATTGGTATTAGTGGTATTGGTGTTCTTGTTTTTATTTTTATTTTTTTCGGCATCCTGTAACTTCTTAATAGTCCTGTTTGCAAAATTGATTGCATTCAAATCAGCAACGGTGTTTTTGTTAGCATCACCGGATTTATATTTGTTTGAATCCTTTTGTTCGTTAGGTCTTTTCTTTTTCTCGTCTGCCATAATAAATGTATCTTTGCTACAAAGATATTAAATTAAATCGAATGCTTGATTACTTAAAATATTGGAGAGTAATCAGATACTTTATAAAATCTAAGTACGGATTATCCCAAGCAGAACTAGAGATGCTTCTCTTCTTGAGAAGCGAAAAATATTTTTCAAAAGATTCGTTTGATGAATACAACGAACTAATCAGTTGGGATAAAAACCGATTTGAAAAACTAAGAAGTGAAGGTTGGATAGATGTCTTCCGAAAGAAGGAAGCTAATAGAAGAGTAGTGTACCAACTATCTTATAAAGCACAACGTATGCTTACTACTCTTTATAAAAAACTAGAGGGTGAGGAAATACCTGAAAGTAAATCCTCCAACCCATTGTTTTTAAGAAACATATCTTATACTGATAAAGTATATAGAAACTATATTAAAAAGCTTAATAAGTTTATTCGACAACAACGACATCCCTCTCAGTAATAACAGTATACTGTTCACCATTTATTACCATAGTATATCCTGCTCTACCATCATAGTAGATTATATTATCTGAATCAATTACGGAAACATCTGTACCGGGTTTTATTACTTTGCCTTTCTTATACCTAATATCTTTTACATCATCGGCAGAAAGTAATAATCCTGATTCAGTTTTTATTTCTTCTTTGATTTGTTGTATTAATATATACTTACCTATTGGTTTCATTTTACTGTCTTTGCTGATAGAACTCTTTTGGAAGTTTCATCCTTTTGAAGTTTGGTTACAGAATAACCGTGTCTTCTTAAAAGATTAATTGCTTTGTTTAGTTTCTCTTCCTGCATTCTAAAGTGCTCGAATATTTGATTATGTATTGCCATTTGATTATATTAAAATTAATTCTTATCTTCGTAAGTTCGTGCCATTGTAACTATAGCATTGGTTGATAGTAATGTAACTGCAACTGAAACGGCATTCTGTAATGCACACTTAGTTACCTTCAATGGGTCAATGATTCCCATTTCATACATACATCCAAACTTATCATTCTTTACATCGTATCCACCGGAGAATACATCAGTGTCTTTAAAGACACCATTATCATATTCCTCTCCTGCGTTTTCCCATATTTGTAATAGTGGTGCTTGTAAAGCTTCAGCTAAAATATTTATGTGCTTTTGTTTTTTATCTTCTTCACTATAGTCAAGTGATTCTCTAAATAAAGCAAGACCACCTCCCGGAAGTATACCTTCTTCTAAGGCAGAACGCACTGCACAGACTGCATCATCAACACGGTCATACAGTTCCTTCTGTTCCAAATCAGTATTACCTCCTACATAGATGACACCCACACCTCCTGTTAAAGAGGCAATCCTACTTAGTATAAAATCTTTATCTGCTTTTAGTTTTGCATTCTTTGCAGCTTCTTTTAATTGTGCAACTCTTTCTTTTATTACATCTGCATTATTGTTATCCTCTTTAATGATAACAGTTGAGTCACGACCAACTATCACCTTGGAACAATGACCCAAATCGTTTTCTGTTATCAAACTCAAATCATCACCGGTCTTCTCAGAAAAGTAAGTTGCACCAACACTCACTGCTATGTCCTGCATAAGTTCGTGTTGCTTATACCCAAAGGAAGGTGGACCAATAGTGCAAAGCTTGAGATTGCTTTTCATCACGTTGGCAGCTAATGTGTTTACGACATTGGATGAGGTTGGTGCTATGATTAATAATTTTTTTCCACCATTTATAATTGGCTTCAATACATTTTCAATTTGTAATATATTTTCAATAGGAGCATCGCTAACTAAAATCTGACAGTCTTCTAAAATACACTCGTCTTTCTTTTGGTCATTAATAAATAGTGGAGATTCAAACCCTCTATCTATTTTCAAACCGTTAGTGGTTTCAAAATAAGTTTCAGAGTTTTGAGATTTATCTACTGCAACGATTCCGTCACGACCTACCTTACGGTAAACCTTTGCGATTATATCGCCTAGGTAAGAATCATTATTAGCAGATATAGTAGCAACATCTTTTAGAGTTTTACTATTTACTTTTCTTGCTTTCTTCTTTAGTCTATCAACTATGCAAGTTGTTTCGTGTACAAGGTCTCTAAGTACCTGTGTCTTATTCTCGTCTAAATCTCTACCTGCATTGACTAAAGCTTCTGTCAATACTATTGCAGTAGTTGTTCCGTCACCGGCTTGAGTAGCAGTTCTATCTGCTGCCTCTTTCATAATTCTTACTGCTAAGTTTTCTGTGGGGTCAATAAGTGAAACTGACTTTGCTACAGTAACTCCGTCTTTGGTTACTGTGATTCCGTGAGAGTGTTGTGGGGATTCTATTAATACTGTTTGTCCTGATGGTCCGAGTGTAGACTTAACTGCTTTGGAAATCTTTTCAATTCCTTTGTAAAGTTTATCTCTACCTTCTTCTGCAAACAATAGGTTCTTTGGGGTGTATCCTATTTCTGACATATTATAATAAATTTAATTTGGTCAAATATACAAATTAAAAATAAAACGACAATGTTGAAATGTTGAAACTTACTTTCCCTATAGTAGTAGTAGTAGTAGTAGTAGTAGTATATTGCGTCACGGAAAGTTTAGAAATTAAATTAACATTTTCAACACTACTACTGATTATCAGATAGTTAGCTAATAATAATCAACACTAAACTAACATTGTAATTTTAAGAATTAACACTTTGATTTTTTAATTAGAAAATAATTAGAAAATAATTGCACCCATAGTTTAACGGATAAAACAAATCTCTTCTAAAGATTAAATCTAGGTTCGATTCCTAGTGGGTGTACTATGTCCTATTGGTGAAATTGGTAAACACAACAGACTTAAAATCTGTCGAGCAGTATGCTCTTGTTGGTTCGAGTCCAACATAGGACACTACCTCGTTTAACTCAGTTGGTTAGAGTAGCATCCTTATACGATGAAGGTCGTAGGTTCAAGTCCTACAACGAGGACAAAAAAAAAGAGAGGTAAATGACAACCTCTCTCTTTCCATCAATCAAATCAAAATCAACTACATTCTGTAGAAGTTCTTTCTACCTTCAGCTAGTTCGATACCGTCTGCATACATATCTACTTTCTTAGCACGTTTGAATGCTCTTCTTAGCATTGCAGCTTCTTCGATACCTGACATACCTGTAGGTCTATCATTTATTAGGCGACCTCCCTCTACTTTGAGACCTCCCATACTTTGATATTTCATATTCATCTTATGCATAACAAATTCTTTTGCTACAAAGATAGTAAAAATTTATTAAGTATATGCACTGTTTATGCTCCCCCCCATCTCACGCTGCTGCACCCTCTACCGAAAACGATTTTTTTCTTGGGGGGTGGGGGTCACATTTTGTCCTTGCATCTAGACTTTTTTAGCTTTTTGTGTGTGACCTGTTGACTAGGTAGAGGAACGACCTGTTCCTCTCCCTCTTTCCCTCTCTCGTTACACGATTCACTCCCTATCACCCTTCCCTTACAGAGACCTTCCCTCGGTCAGTGTCTTTGAAGACACAAAGAGACTTCCCTCAACCACTGAACGAAAGTTTTTGAGCATAAACAAAACATAGTATTCTTCGAGGAATAGAAAAAAAATAAAAGAAAATTGAAATTAGCCATTGTCAATTGAAAGAAATAGACTATATTTGAAAAAGATATGAACGAGATGACAGCCCTAAAACAATGTAACTGCTTGATTCTCAATTGTTTAACTAAATAAAATCAAAATTATGAGTACATTACTCCCAATCGAAACTGCGTTCCTCAATTCAACAGAGATTAAGAACGCTTTGAAACTTACTGAAGTAAAACGAGTTCAGAGAAGTATCAACAATGCTCACAAGAGCAAATTCAATCACACAACTAAACTAGCTACGCTAATCGGACAGGCAGTGCAATGGTTCGATAGTGAAGAGGGTAGAGAGAAGTTCAGAGAAGAGGGTATTGAATGGTCAAAAGCCGAGTTCGGACAGAAGACTTTTGGATATCAGAAATCATTCTTCTACAAGCTAGTTAAGGTTGCTAACCTTGACCCAAGAATACTTGATGCATTCAACACCAAGTGCGATGAAATTGGACAGGATGCAAACAGAAGTATTGCAGGGTTGCTTGAGTTCTCAAGAGATGTAAACCTTGATGCGATAGAGATATCAGAAGATGCTACAGAAGAAGAGGTTGCTATGGTACAACAAGAGGCAATTGACTCTACTCCTGTAGAACAGGAAAGAACAAATTACTTATTCGTTATGACCTACAAAAATCCTCAAGGAAACAACTTGTCAGTTCGAGTAGATGACCAAGGAAATGTAAGTGGAAATAACCTAGAAGAAATTGCTAATGCAATTCAGTTCTTACAAAATTCAATTAATCAATAATCAGTGTCTTCAAAGACACACAATACCACAGATAAAATGACAAATGAAATCACATACGAAATCTCTAACGAGTACGGAAGAAACCGAGTTCAGAGATACCACGGAACACCAAGTCCTAGAAACCTTTCTAAAGGTGCTAAATCTAGCGATATTGCTAACTTGAAGTCTGCATCCAAGAGAAACCTAATTGAGTTAGGTAATGGCGATGTAGATAGCAAGTTCACTATTGGAATGGAAGTAGAGAAGAGTAGACTATCAAGAGGTGCAGTAAAAGAATACCCACTCTTCTGTGGGTTTGAAAGAGACTCCTCTTGTGGTTATGAAGCTATTACTAATATCATACCTTTACTACCTAGTGGTAAGTGGCGAAACAAAGTGTTCAATATGATGTTTGAAGCTAGAAAAATCATTGAAGACCAATACTCTCCTAGTGACAGGAGATGTGGTGGTCACATTACTCTAGCAGTTCAAGGTATGACAGGTGCAGAGGTTATGTCTGCTATTCGTAAGAATTGTGGAATAGTTCACTCTCTGTTCTTCAAGAGGTTGAACAATGGGTACTGCCGAAACAATATGACTATGCTACCTAGCGACCAAGAGATGATGAATGGTGGTGGAAGATACCAAGTCTGTCTAGACAAGGGTAACACTATCGAGTTCAGAGTAGTGTCAAGGTTTCAATCTGTAAAGCAGATGATGAGAAGATACGAGTTATTCTATGAGTTACTTGACTTTAGCATCAACAATCCAAATGGAAACCACAATACATTCCTCAAGAGAATCACTCCAATTGTCAAGTCTATGTACAATGGCGATATGGACAAAGTGAATGAGAAGTTAGAGTTAGCAAAGCATTTCAGAACGATGATACTGAAGAACAAAGTGAATCGTAATGTAATCAACTATGTTGACCCAATGCGAAGACTTGACCCACAAAAATGGTACGACAGAGACCTTAACAGAAATGGGTATAGGTAATCAATCAAAGGGTAGTGTCTTTAAAGACACTATCCTCTGTCTATCGGTGTGTGCCGATACTGATGTGTTCAAAAGAACGAAACAGAAACATTAATTTAATTTAAATCATTATGAAAAACACAATTAAAAAAATCGGTTTGTATACAGAATCAAGTCTGTATGTATTAGTAACATTAGGAGTTTACTCCTGTATCATTAGGTTGTTTGCACATATTATTATGGAAGACCTACGAGAAGTTAATAGTATCAGTGGAATCCTAGCTATCGTTTTGGTAGTAGGTTTCTGTACATTCTGTGCTATTGCAACAGGCAGTCTTTTGGTTGCAGAAATCAAAGAGAGACACAAGAAGTTTAACCAATAAAATTAAATCAAATGGAAAAGTTTATATGGACAGATGAATCTGTCAAAGCATTCGTACAAGTGTATTCAAGTAACTTTAATTCAAAGCTACTGAAAGATAGTGCAGTCACTTACAAAAACTATGCAGGGAAAAAGATAGATGAAAAGGTAGAGCAGTTTAAAAGAGACTACATTAAACCAAGAGGAATGTATGTAGTCCTCTTGCAGTTCGATACTCATAAGATAACTTATGGAACGAACAGAGGGCAGTGGGTAGTTCGTAAAGAGTTCAATGACCTAAAGCATTGCAACAACTTTATTGACTATATCTGTCGCAAGAAAGGATACTCACTTGATGAGATGTGGTACGAATCAGGATACCCATTTAACGAGGGCGACAAGTATTATACCATCGAAGATAAACAGATAGTGGAATCTTGGTGGGATGATGAGTCAGAGGCATTGTTTGACAAAGACAAGTTATACTTTGCGACAATGGAGGATGCAGAGTATTACAGAGAGAGTATTGTTTAATCTGTGGTAGATTAAATGTGAATGGAGGGTAGTGTCTTCAAAGACACTGCTCTCTTTTCTTACCACACAAAATTTAAAACTATGACTAAAAGAGAACAAATAATTAAAGAGTTAACAAGAAGAATGCAGATAGCTAAAGACACTCAAGCTATAGGCAGAGAAAAATATCTAGCTACACTTATAGATGGTGTGAAGAATGAGTTCAAACCTGCTTATCTAGAATCAGACAAAGGGAAGAAGTATAGTACCTGCTTTGACAATATGGAGACCTGTGGTTGTGAGACAAGTCAACTTGAATGGTGGAATTACTTTGGCGATTATGTCGAGCATCATAGACCAACTTGTTACAACAACGCATTGGAATACGCAGACGAACAAGAACAAAAAAATAAATAAGATATGGAAGAGCAAAGATATTATCAGTTATACTACAAAGGGAAACCTTTGTTTATGCAATTAGGTTATTCAGTCTACCACGCAATAGACCAAGCTTATAGTATGCTAATAGGCAACGGTCACAAGGTTGACCGTAAAGACTTGACTGCAAAAAAGTTACGGTAGGATTTGGATATGTCTAAATTTTGTCGTATATTTGTTTAAATTAATTATTAATCAGAGTTCTGTGTCTTCAAAGACACTGCTCACAAATCAAATCAATTATGTGCGTTATTATTATAAAGCAAAAAGACAATGTAATGTCGAAAGAGGTAGCCAAAACCTCATCAAGAATTAATCCTCACGGATTAGGAATAATTTGGTTAGATACTTTTGAAGTCGAGTATCACAAATCAAAAGACTATCACAAGCTACTAACAAAGAGACCATTCATTGCTCACTTTCGTTATGCTACCAAAGGTAAAATCAACAGAGCCAACACGCATCCATTTGTGTGTGGTAACAACAAGGATGAATACCTTATGCACAATGGAACGATACAAGGTATGGGCAACAAAGAATGTTGCGATAGCAAGATGTTAGCCAACAAGCTTGGAACAATCAATCGTATGCATTGGAAAAAAGAGTTAGAACAATACGACTCAAGGTTTGTGTCGGTCAATGTTCGCACTCGTTCATTCCAAATCTACAACAGGAATCTCTATACTTACAGGGATGGCATTTGGTATTCAAAAGCCAATGTATTACAGGACAATCTTATCGCAGTGTATGGTACACTAAAGAAAGGTTATGGTAATTACTATGCGTATCTAACAAACGCAAAGCACCTTGGTCGGGGAACAACTAAAGACAAATATCCTTTGGTTGTTTCGGGTCTACCATATTTGGTGGATGAAAAAGGCAGAGGTCACAATGTGGTTGTTGATGTGTTCAAAGTATCTGATGCACAACTACAAAGGGTTGACCAACTTGAAGGTCATCCTCGTTGGTACAAGCGAAAGCAAATAGATATCAAACTAAAGAATCGTACCTTGAAGTGTTGGATATATTTCAATCCACAAGTAATCACAAGCACGACACAACTGCACAGGTCTTTTGAAAGAACTGCAAGACCAACGCAACAGGTGTTTACATTCCAAGATGTTGAGCCAACTTATGATACCACAGAGTTTCACGAGGCAATAGATATTGGTTGGGATGATAACGACTTTCCAACAGACCAAACACCAACTTGTATTGACTGCTTTAATGACTTGGAACACGATGCGTTCCACAACTACTACTGCTCATCCTGTGGTGGTTGGTTTAAGGAAGATGAAGTGTTGAGGTTTAACGAAGAATAATATTAATCAGAGGGGTGGTGTCTGTAACGAGAGGATTCACACACTACAAACAAGCAGACCCACTCCTCATAAAATCAAATCAAATGAAAGTAAAAATTCAAAACCGTAGTGTCTATCACAAATTCGCAGAAGTAGAAATAGAGATAGACGAAAATAAATTAAAAGAGTACACCGATTCAGGTGCAACTATTCAGGACTATCTGTTTGACCATTCAAATTTGTATGATGATAAAATAGACAAGGCAATTAGCGAGGCAAACTTTGAGTATGGTAGTGGGATAGATGACTACCGAGGTATGGTAGATGAACTAGACTCATCTGAATGGAGGTTTGAATGCGAAGACTTAAAAATGGGTGGACACCTATAGTATTAATCAGAGGGGTGTCTTCAAAGACACTCCTCATAAATCAAAATAAAAATGGCAGACTTAAAAGAAATATCAAGCGAAGACTTGAGACAAGAGTTAGAACTGAGAGGTTACTACACTCAAAACTTGTGGCACACAGATGATGTGATGCAGAACTATGATTGTAAATCAGAAGATGCACAAGAGTTACTAGACAGAGTAATGACAGGCGAATGGATAACCGAGCAAATATTTGTAGCGATAGATGAAGTAGCTAGTGGAATGATGGAACGCAGATTTGCACCTAAAAATATAAACCAATGATACATATAACTGACGACCATTTTGTTTGGCTCGATGTGACAGACAGAATGAAATATGGAATGAAAATGATTGAAGAGATATGGCTCGGTCACGAGTTGTATGAAGTTACAGAAGAGGGAAGAGATAGTTTAATAGAAGATGTAGACTTAATCAAACCTGCTATCGCAAGAGGTAGCAGGATTTGTATTGAGGTAGGACACCTACCAAAACACTACCATCCAAAACAAACTTGGGATGGAACAGACAAGAAACTTATTGATGGATATTGGTATGTAAAAATGTCTGATTTAAATTTGGTGGGGTCTAAATAATTTCGTACTTTAGTATAAATTAAAATCAATTTTATTATGAAAAAAAATATGAGACATCTGCAAAATGAACACCTCATCAAAATGAAACTAGAGGGTGCAGATAAAAAGAAAATTCAAAAGGTTCAACAAGCAATTGATAGAGATACTTATGGTGTAAAACAATACCGTACAACACGGGATAAGTATACCGTTAATGAGTTCATCAATCGTTGGGCGAACCCACCATTTATTCCACGCAGAAGTGTGGCAGTTTACTTATACCTTGGACACAACTATATCTTTGAAATAGAGACAGGTAAGAAAAAAGATGATGTAAGTTTAGAGTTCCAATGGACAGACCACGATGGTAAGGTGTGGAAGTACAAAACTTTGCAGGGTGCAGAGAAACGAATGTGTGATTACATATTCGATGTTAGTAATTAAAATCAAATCAAATGACTTTTAAATTATTTCAAGACTCTGGTATGATTTCTAAAACAGAAGTGCTATCAGACACAAGCAGACTCCATCGAGACACCACTGATGTTATTATCTATTTAGGTAGATACTACATTGAGATGTTGAAGAATGGAAAGTTTTTGTACCGACCAAAAGGTACAGGTCAGGGCAAGAGGTCTAAGTTCTTGCATATTGTAGAACAATTTATGTACAATCAAATCAATGAAGACGGAAGATTTAATTAAAGAAGTAGGCAGGGAAGTTGTAATGCTATTGCTAGAAAAGAACAAAGCTTATGGCGACACGGCTAATCAACCACCTAAAATTTTCAGTAAGCTTTCTGCAAAGGAAGGAATACTTGCAAGGATAGATGACAAGTTAAGCAGGATAAAAACCGTAGGCATCAATGATGAAACGGAGGATACTTTGCTAGACTTAATCGGATATCTAATTCTGTATAGAGTTCAGTGCAAAAAAGAAGAAGTGTCTTCAAAGACACAACAAAAAAGTTAGACAAAATTTGGTCAAGTAATAAACTTTGACTATATTTACAGACTATTTTTTATTAATCAAAATCAAATCAATTATGGGTAAAATGAAAGAGGTGTTCCAAGAGGAACAAGAGTCTCGTTCAGTTCAAGATAAGTTCTTGGATGAAGAATGGGAGATGCGAGTACGACAAGTACAAGAGCAACAAAGACAATTGTTAAACCAAATCTTTGAATCGTGGGGAGAAGTCTTCGGAGTCAAAGATGTTAAATCAAAATCAAATGAAGACAACCATTTTTAATCAGTATGTAGACAAGGTTTGTTTTCTATTTAATGTAGACCGAGAGGTGTTATTTAGTAAAACAAAACGAAGGGATGTAGTAGATGCTAGGCAACTACTATATTATCTGTGTTCTCAAAGACCAATGAGGTTAGTTTACATTCAAGAGTATATGTCAGACAACGGTTACGAAATCAATCACAGTTCAATCCATCACGGAATATCTGTGGTCAAAAAGAAAATGGAAACCGATAAGGATTATATATCTGAAGTGAATCTTATAGTAAATGAACGATAGATTATTAGAAGTATTTGAAGAGGCAACTAATGATGGTTATGCATTGAAGATGGATGGTCACGGTTACCAATCACGAATGGTGTATGGTGTTAAGATTATCAAAGACAATGAAACTAATAGGGTTGACTTTCTAAATACAATGTTAGGTGGAGACCACTACAAAAAACTTACATCAGAACAACTACAAAATTTTATAGATTATGGTTGGAGATATGGAGTTTATGTCTTATCTTTGTCTAACTATCGTTCAAAGCTTGACATCATAGAGAAACGAATACATAAGTTTATCAATGATAAAAAGTCAGAGAAGCAGATAAGAATATTAAAAGAGAGTAGGGAAAGAATCCTTGCTCGTTATAGTGAAATCAATTTTAAATTAAATCAATTAGATTATGGCAACAAAATCAACAACGAAGAAGCAGACAACATTTGAGAAGCTATCTTCAATCAATGTAAATAAATTCATTGAGAAAAAGAACGGACTGAGTTATTTGTCTTGGGCGTATGCTTGGGCAGAAACAAAAAAGAATTGTCCTGATGCACAATACAAAATCCTTGACACAACTTATGATGATGCGACAGGGTTTATGTGTCACACTGAAGTTACTATCGCAGGAGAAACATTAGCAATGTGGTTGCCTGTAATGGATAGTAAGAATCAGTCTATGAAAAAGCACAAGTATACTTACTCAACTAGGTATGGCGAGAAAGAAGTACAAGGTGCAACAACTACCGACATCAACAAGACTATTATGAGATGCTTGACCAAGAACTTGGCGATGTTCGGATTAGGAATTTATATCTATGCAGGAGAGGATATGCCAATGGAAGAGACAAACGAAAAGGTTGTGTCTTCAAAGACACCACCTAAAAAAATGAGTGGTCATCCTCAACTTGAAATGGGTACAGAGAATTGGAAGAATGTAAGCAAGTTTGTTATCGAACATTCCAAAGACCTGAATCAAAAGCAATTGTTTGACAAGATTATGCTGAAGTATTCGCTGACTGCAACTACTAAAGCTGAACTTAAAAAGCTAATGAAATGAGTGTAGATATAATTAACAAACTAAAAGATGATGCTCATTACTATGGCGAGTTTGGTTCACAATACTTATCTAACAGTGACATCAGTAAACTTCTTGGTAATCCAAAAGAATTTGGACAACCTCAAGAAGACAATGTAAACTTTCATAAAGGAAGATACTTCCATCAACTTATTCTTGAACCTGAGAAAGCCAAAGCTACCCCGACTATCGAGGTAAGTTCTAGGAACACGAAGGCATACAGAGAACAAGCAACAAATGGAATCATTATGCTAGAAAAAGAGGCAGAGGAAATAAGGGAATGTGTAAAAGCAATGACCCAAAACTTTGCTTTCTTTGATGGCATAAGAGCAGAAGGTTGTGAGTATGAAGTACCTGCCATTGCAATGATACACGGTTTGCAGTGGAAGGGAAAGGCAGATATCGTCTGTCCTGACAAACTCATTGACCTGAAAACTACAAGTTCAATTTCTGATTTTAAATGGTCGGCACGAAAATATAATTACGATAGTCAATGTTATATCTATCAAAAGTTATTTGGTAAGCCGTTAGTATTCTATGTTGTAGACAAGACAACTAAGCAACTAGGAATCTTTAGACCATCAGAAGATTTCATTGAACGAGGCGAACAAAAAGTAATCAAAGCCATTGAGGTTTATAAAAATTTCTTTGGCGATAATCCTAAATATGATATCAATGAATACTATATTGAAGAAACTCTTTAACTATGATAGTAACAGGCGAGTGTTTTGGTATGAAGTTCCAATGTACTGTAGCAGTCGCAGAGAAAAGGATTTCCTTATCTCAGATTTAATTAATCAATTGGAACAGAAAATTAAAATCAAATAATTATGGCAGAAGAAAAAATCTTCGCAGATGGTTTCTCGTTTAAGAGAAACGACAACGCACCTGAATTTGTGGTGGGTAAGCAGTCCATTAAAGTGGATGAAGCTATTGCATTCCTAAAAGCGAATGCAAAGAATGGTTGGGTAAACCTAGATATTAAACAAGCAAAAGGAGGAAACTACTATTGCGAATTGGATACTTGGGAAGCTAAACCAAAGGCAGCACCGGCAGCAGCAGTTGCTGCAGATACTGCAAGTGGGGAAGACCTACCATTCTAAAGTGTCTTTAAAGACACAGAGTGTTTTCATAATGAGAGAGGGGGATTTAGTTCCCTCTCTTTTTTTATCTAGTAATGTTAATTGTCAGAAAAAATATACCACTATATCTTTTTATATATTATTATTTTTTACTTTCTTTACACATCACAAAGAAAAAATCAACATAATCAACATTACCACTGATAATCAATGAGTTAGAAAATTAAAATCAACATAAAATCAACATATAAATGACATCGAAAGTAACAATCTTCAAGAATATCAAAGAAACAGAGACACCTTTTGTAAGGGATATCACAGAGATACTAGACCGTATCAAGGATGGTGCAACAAAGAATTTAGTCAAGACAATTAGAGTCACCAAGGACAAGGCAGAACGAAATGAATTAAAGAAAAGACTACCTGCCATTTGTTTTTCAGGAGTCTTCACCAAGCGAAATGATAATGCTTTGAAAGAACATTCAGGTATTGTTTGCTTAGACTTTGATGGATACGAAAAGAAAAAGCTATTGTTAGAACACAAGGAGAATCTTTGCAAAGACCCTTATGTATATTCTGTTTTCATATCTCCGTCAGGCAACGGACTTAAAGTATTAGTCAAGATACCACCCATTGTAGAGAATCATATCAACTATTTCAATTCACTTCAAAACTATTTTGAATCTCCATACTTCGACAAGATGTGTAAGAATGTGAGTCGAGTTTGTTATGAATCATACGACCCACTTCTATATCTAAATACCAATAGTAATGTTTGGGATACTATAGCAGAGCCACAATACGAACAGAAAGAAAAAGATATTGACCCTCCTACTATTCCCATCAGCGATGAGAATAAAATTGTAGAGATACTAATTAAATGGTGGGAGAAAAAATATCCAATGGTTGAAGGTCAACGAAACCAACACTGCTTTGTTCTTGCTATGGCATTCAATGATTATGGAATAAATAAATCATTAGCAGGTTATGTACTGAATCGTTATGCAACAGATGACTTTACTCAAACAGAAATTAGCAGGACAATAGACAGTGCATACAGTAACAGTTCAAACTTTGGTACAAAGTATTATGAAGATGAAGAGAAGCTTAATCAAATAAAAGATAAGTTTCGTAGAGGTGTATCAAAAAAAGAAATAAGAAACCAACTGAGTGAGACAGGAATGGATAGCGATGCTATTGAATCTGTCGTGAGTACCATTGAAAAAGAACAGGCAAAGAAAACCTTTTGGGAAAAGAATGAGAAAGGAACAATAAAGATTGTACACTTCTCTTTCAAAAAGTTTTTAGAGGACAATGGCTTTTATAAATATTGTCCTGAAGGTGGTAAGAACTATGTGTTTGTAAAGGTTACTAATAATCTTATTGACCATACCTCAGAAAAAGAAATTAAAGATTTTATTCTAAACTATTTACTTACGCAAGATGATATAACTGTATACAATTATTTTGCAGACCAAGTAAGATTTTTTAGAGAAGAGTTTCTTACTTTACTTAGCACGATTGATATTTATTTTATTGCCGATACAAGAGACAGTGCATATCTATACTATCAAAACTGTGCAGTAAGAATTACAAAAGGTTTAATAGAACCTATTGATTACTTAGACTTAGGTGGATATGTTTGGAAAGACCATATCATACCAAGAAAGTTTAAGATATGTGACGACCATATTTGTGACTACTCTTTGTTTATTAAAAACATTTGTGGTGGAGAAGCAGACAGGGTAAAGACTATGGAAAGCACCATAGGATTTATGATGCACGGATATAAAAACTTATCATACTGCCCGGCAGTAATATTAAATGATGAGGTTATATCAGATAACCCCGAAGGTGGAACAGGTAAAGGAATATTTATGAATGCTTTATCTCAAATGAAAAAGTTAGTTACTATTGATGGTAAAGCTTTTGCTTTTGAGAAATCATTTCCTTATCAATTAGTATCTGCAGATACACAGATACTTTGTTTTGATGATGTAAAAAAACACTTTGACTTTGAAAGATTGTTTAGTGTAGTGACAGAAGGATTGACCCTTGAGAAAAAGAATCGTGATGCAATTAAGATTCCATTTTCTAAGTCACCTAAGATTGCTATTACAACTAACTATGCTATCAAAGGAACAGGTAATTCTTTTGAAAGAAGAAAGTGGGAAATAGAATTACACCAACACTACAACAGAAACTTTACACCACTTGATGAGTTTGAAAAACATTTCTTTGCAGATTGGAATGAAGATGAGTGGTGTTTGTTTGACAACTATATGACTTCTTGTCTTCAAGATTACTTAACTACAGGACTTGTTAAGAGTAAGTTTATTAATCTAAAGATTAGACAACTATCTGCTCAAACTTCACACGACTTTATTGAATGGTGTGGATTGATTGCAGGTCATCAAAAAAATGATAAGCTTAGGTTTGAAGAGAGATTAATAATGCAGGACCTCTACTTTGATTTCATTGGCGAGTATCCTGACTATGCACCAAAGGCAAAGATGACTATAAGTAGAACTAGATTTTATAGATGGCTTATTGCTTATGGAAACTTTATGTGCAATGATGTAGATGAAGGAAGAGATTCAAACGGTAGATGGTTTACTATGAAGAAACCAAAACCTACACAAACTTCAATGGACTTATGAGAGAAAAGGATGTAGAGATAGCTTTCAATAATTCATACAAAGTAATTATACTTGGTTATGATTGGGAAGATATTATGGAAGGAGACTTCCCATACTTTGCTCACAATCCTGCACGAAGAGTGCCTAAAGTAAAAGATGTTAGACAACTATATGAATACTATACAGAAACAAGAGACTTTAAAAAATGCATAGCGATAAGGAATTACATCAAGGAAAGACGGATTATGTTATAGAAAGAACGGCAGGGTACACAGACAAAATGATGTACGAACAGTGTAAACTTTTCTATGATATAATTTTTAGAACTGAAAAGGTAAAGGTTGGAAGAGGCAAGAACGCAAAGTTTGTAGACCAAAGAGTATACGGTGCAGAAGAAGAAGTAGAACGCAGAGCAATTGAGAGTCTTGAATATTATAAAAAGAAAATGGAGAACCCTAGTAAAATAAAATACAGAGAATACCAAAAGAAAATTATAGTACAGGGTGCAGAAAGTATTTTGAAAAATGATTTTCTATACCTTACAATGGAGGTGCGAACCGGTAAAACTTTAACGAGTTTAGGTATCGCAAGACTGCTGAACCGTAAGAAAGTTTTATTCATCACAAAGAAAAAAGCTATTAGCAGCATAGAAGCTGATTACGAAATGCTCAATCCTGATTATGATTTAGTAGTAATAAACTACGAATCATTACATAAAATATCAGACAGAGACTTTGACTTTATAATATTGGATGAAGCACACAGTATGGGTGCATTTCCAAAACCAAGTAAGAGAGCCAAGCAAGTAAAAGATTTATTGAGAACCTGCGATGCTCAAGTAATTTTGTTATCAGGAACACCAACACCTGAATCATACAGTCAGATGTATCATCAAGTGTATGGAATAAAAAACAATCCGTTCAAAGAATATATTAACTTCTACAAGTTTGCTAAAAAATATGTGAAAGTAAAACAACAAAAGATAAATGGTTTGTATATAAATAATTATCACGATGGACTTCAGTCTATCATAGATGATATGAAACCACATATAATATCTTACTCACAAAAAGAAGCAGGGTTTAAAGTAGACACAAGGGAGCACACGCTTGAGGTTGAAATGAAACCTATCACCTATCAACTCACCAAGAAACTTCAAAAGGATTTAGTGGTTGAGGGTAAAGAAGAAATAATTTTGGGTGACACTCCTGTAAAACTTATGATGAAGCTTCATCAATTATACTCAGGTACAATAAAGTTTGAGTCAGGAAACTCTACAGTTATTGACCACAGTAAAGCACAGTACATCTACGATAATTTTTGTACACAAAAAATTGGAATCTTTTATAAGTTCAAAGAAGAACTCAAAGCACTCAAAGAAATATATGGAGACCAATTATGTACAGACCTTAGTGTCTTTGAAGACACTGATAAAAGTATAGCACTACAAATTGTTAGTGGTCGAGAAGGTATATCATTGAGACAAGCATCTGCTTTAGTATACTACAACATAGACTTTTCTGCAACTTCTTATTGGCAAAGCAGAGACAGGATGACAACTAAAGATAGACTTGAATCAGATGTTTATTGGATATTTGCTAGAGGGGGTATAGAAAAAGATATATACAAAGCCGTAACAAAGAAGAAAGATTACACCGTAAATCACTTCAAAAAGGATTTGTTATCTTTGTGATATGAGGTTCGTTAAGTTTTTACTTATATGGATTAGTCAAAACTTAGCGATACCGTTTTGGGTAGTAGGTCACATACACCTTTCAATACATAACTTTCACGACCTATATGAATTGGGTTGTTCGATTGGTATGAATGTAGTTGTGGCGATAGGATTTTATTTAGATTACAAGAATGACCGAACAACAGATACAGGCAAAAAGAATTAAGCAATTAGAGTCTGAAGGTTATTATGTAATAAAGTTAGTGAAGACTAACAAGAATGGTATACCCGATTTACTTGCGATACCACCTGAAGCAAAAGTTATTTTTAGTGAAGTTAAAACACCGAAAGGAAAAGTATCAAGACTACAAGAATTTAGATTAAAAGAACTAGAGAAATATGGATTTACAACTGAAGTTTTTAGAGGATAATTTTCTATATGAAATAGATGATTGGTTCTTCTCACAACTAAGAAGGTTTAGTGTTAATGAAGCTACAGTTATTATTGGTCAAGTTCTTTCAATCATAGATGAGTTACCGGACAGAGATGGTTGGTCTCAATCTGTTGCCGGAGTTATTAAAAAAAAGAATCCTACTTTTTTTGTCGTTGAATATTTGAAACAAAAGAATGATATTCCTATCTTAGTTGATATAGAAGAAATTGAAGTAGATGAATACTTAGACTACATATTAGAAGCAAAATCAATCAAATCATATCTAAATGCAAAATCAATTAAATCCATTACAGACATTATACTTGAGGGAGGAAGAGTTCTCCCACCTGAGACAGATAATAAGGACAGTCTTGGGAGTGGAGGTCAAGAAGAACAGAAATAGAATGCAACATATCGTTGATGCCAAGATGATATTCGCTACCATCCTGCACGAAAAAGGTTATGGTTGTAGTGCAATAGCAAGGTATCTTGAAATGAATCACGCAACAATTCTACATTATTTCAAAAGATTCCCTTGGTATATTAAAACAGACATTCCTCTTAAAAATAATTATGAAAGAGTCAAGTCTGAGTTCAATAAAGAATATGACCCTGTTTATTATTTGTCAGAAAATGAACTAAAAAAAGAAGTTTTTTCTTTGAGAATTAAAAATAAAGAACTATCTTCCGAACTTAATAGGGTAAAAAATGCTTTCAGTAAAATGAAAGACAGAGACTCTCGTTACCAAGACATCTATAAACTAATCGAAGAGAGAACGAGAGCCGGTACAGAAGAAGAAGTTTTACATAAACTAATCAGGTTTTACAATGGTCTATACGATTACTGATATTGAAAAGATACTAGGTTACAAGACTTGGAAGTCTCAAAAAAAAATTGATACTCTACTTCAAATGGATTGTAAAATGTACTGTCATCTTGGAATTGATTCTACAAAACAAGAGAAGGCAGATGTTAAGAAAGCATCTAGAAAAATATACCAAGCAATAAAAACACTTAATACTAACCTTGGCAATCTATTTTTACAACAAATGGATTCCAATAAAACGAAAGAACCTTTGTAAGATGACCGAAGAAACATCAGCGTATGATAGAGAGAGACTTACTCACATCAATTACCTGATGGATAATATTCACGACTCTACTACTCACATCTATGAATCCTTAGTAGATAGAGATTTCGACACCCTTCAAGAGCATATAAAAAATCTTCAGTTAATCCTCAAGGATATTTCAATTTCAGTAGAGGATGATATATGAATACAAGCAGTTTGCTAATGAGCAACAACTATATGATTTCATTCACGAATATTTTATAGTAGACCTAAAGCCTAGTGAAACATCTACCTCTAGGTATGATTGTTATTCTAAAAGATATAAGCTTGACATAGAACTAAAGTGCAGACGAAAACATTACGATGAATTAATTATTGAACGTGGTAAGTATGATGCATTGATGCATCGTTGTCAAACTAATGGAACTATCCCCGTCTATATAAACTCCACACCGAAAGGTGTTTGGGGTTTTTATTTAAAGAACTATGACTTAAAGTGGGAATACAGAGACCTACCTAAACAAACAGATTTCTCACAACGGCAAACCATATCAAAAGAAATAAGCTACCTACCAATATCCGAAGGAGTAGACTTACTTCTTCTTCTTTCTTTTTCTTCTGCGACTTTTTGATAGCTTAGATTTTTTAAATCCATCTGTAGCGTAGTATAGTTTTACTTGTGCATCAGTAAAGATTCTACCACTTGGACTTACGTTTTTATTTTTTCCAACTTTCTTGAAAGGCATAACTCTAAAATTCTAGTTCTTCTTTTATTTCTTTTCTCATCTCTCTCATTTCTTTCTTTGTTTCATAAGATGGACTACCCGGACCATATAGTTCTTTATATAAATTAGGGTCAATCTTTTTCAAGTCAGACTTATTTGTCTTAGGTTTTTTGCTTTTAGACTTACTCTTTCTCTGACCATATCCCGGTCTGTATGATGGTGTAATACCTGTAAGGTCATAAATATTTTCCTCACTATCATCACCACCTAATAATTTAAACAGTGCTAATGGTGCATCTAATTGCATACCTGCATATATTTCAAACAAAGGAACAAGGATTCTAGCTAGTTGTCCACTGTCCTCTACCTCTTTATATTCTCTCTCTATTTTTCTGAAGATAGCAGAGAATGGATTAACTCCTTCTGTTATAGGTCTTCTTACTCCTTCCATCTTTGCCAATGCTTGTTCTACTCCTGTACCTATAATAGGTATTGAGTACAATAGATTTAAACCAAATGCTGCATCTCTTAGTGCTCTTAGTGCTCTGTCTTTTTCATCATCCTTTCCGTGTAACAATGCAGGTGCGTAAGACACGGCAGTAAAAGCTACGTTGGCTACTGAAAAGTTTAAAGCAAATTTTCTAAGGTCAGTTTTCTTTGGCATTTTACCATTTAAAATAGAAGTTGTTATTGCCTTTCCTGATTGTCCTACATTATTCATCATCAAGTAAAGTGAACTACCAAACATTGTAAAGAATCTATTGAATGCATTTGTGGATTGTTGAGCAGGTGACTTCTCAGTGCTTCTTCTTGTTTGCTGCGTAGCATTGTATTCATTAAACAATCTCAATGCTTCTGCTTTACTCATACCGTTTTTAATGGCTCTATTATATAAAGCTTTGTATCCTAATACACCAAGGATATCTCCTGCTACCGTGGTAAAACCTGCTACTTTTCTTGTTGTTCTAGCAGTTCTACCTAACCTATCTTGTCTTGCTCTTGTTGGTTTAAATGTTCTACTTCCTGATTCTAAACCAAATATATCTCCCTCTAATCCTTTTCTAATACGATTATCAAATGTGGCAGACACCTCTCTTGCTTCTCTAATTTGTTTTCGTAAAGTCATTAGAACTTCAGCATAATCTCTGACGAACATAAATAAATCCATACCCGGTATCTTACTACCTGAATCATACTTTTCAAATGCTTGAACAAATGAAGAAGCTTGTTTTGGAATTTGAATAAGCTTTAATGCTAAAGCAAATCCTGTAAATCTAGTTTGTAATTTACTTACAAAGTCATTAGCTACCGTTGGTCCGGAGTCAGGATTGATGGCAAAGTTTAGGTTTTGTCTAAACAACAACCCTAACCCTGTTTCTTCTAAAAGAGTTACAATAGATTTATCTTTTAGAACTTCATTCATTTCTTTTACACCAACTGCATAAGCCTTGTACTTCTCCATAGACTTAACGTGGTCTTCCATCACCTCACTGAAAGACAAACCAATTTCAATATCACCTGTTAGGTCAGTTCTTTCTTTTAATGCAGGTGAATACTCTGCAGTAAATATTTTATTAAACTGACCTTGACCAATCATTTCACTTGTTATATCACCTTTAGATAAAGTTCTAGTAGGAAAATAATTTTCTACATACCCAAGGTTAACATCATTAACTTGTTGGTATACCTCATTGGTTTGTTCAAAGTATGTGTTACTTAAAAAGTCTACAACTTGGTCAACTAATTCAATATTTTCAGGACCTATAAAAGTTTTTATTGCTTCTATATCTATGTTTTGTTTCTCTAATTTTTTTCTTTGAACATCATTCTTACTCAAAGCATACAAACGCATAGCTTGGTCTACATTAAATGTCTCTGTATATGCTGCACCTGTTTCAGTGTTTTTTACACCCGGCATTTCCATAGTCTCTGTACCTAATGAATACTTCCACTTCTCCCAAGTTTTGTTGTGAGTAGATTCAGTCATACTATTCATTACATTCTCTGTTCTTCTTACACCTTGTAAATTGTTTTCATCAAAATCATTTAACCTGTTGTAAAACATTTCAGTAAACATACCATCACTGTTTCTATCTAACTGTCTGGTAATTGTACCTAAGTGTGCAATGAAATCTCTAACATATCTTGAGATACCATCAGCCGTAAGCTTGTCTCCGTCTTTAAATTTTTGAAAGAATGTTTTTATTCCCTTCCAAATACCTGCATCAAAAGCTTTTCTTACTTCTTGTTTTTTATTTCTAAGTTGATTCCTGCTTAAAAGATTTCCATTCTCATCAAATAGAACATTGAAATCTTTTTCTATTTGCTCGTTAAATTCTTTTTTAATCTGCTCAACCTTTGCTCTTCTAGCTTCCCTACGATTATTAAGGTTAGCAATAGACTCTGCTCTTGTAGTTTTTACATCAGTAAACAACTCTTCAACTTGTTCAAGTTCCATATTCATTACGTCTGCAAACGTATCAAGTGCGAGTTGTCTGTCAATTAATTTTTGTTGTAGTACAGTAATATCTTTTCCTTCTCTTAAAAGTTCTGCTGCAGCTTCATAAGCTTCAGGGTTTATTGATTGTTGTATAGCAACCAATGCATCTATATCATTATTCATTACTGCTTTCAATACTCCTTGTACTTCAGCAAAATAACTTTGACCTGCAGCATCTAAACCTGCAGACCTTCTTTTACCTGATGAGGTTTTTCTAGTCTTAGATTTTTTCTTAACTAAGTTTTCTATTTTCTTTATTACTTGGTTCTTCATTAACTGACGTTGCTTCTGAACTTCAGTAAGAACCTCACTCATTTTACCATCAAAGTTTTTTGGATTGGTTTCGTTGATGATTTTTATAAGCTTATTTATCTGTGTGTTTTTATAGTTTTTAGAGTTAGGTAATAATCTTCTAACTATCATACGCATTCTTCTTTGTGCTTCAGTAATATTATCTGCACCAATCTTTCTTTGCTTTAATTTATTTCTGATATCACCAATCTCTCTTCTTACTTGTGCGTTACTTCTAATACCAAGTGCTCTATCAAATGCATTAAGTAATTCAAGTTGAGTAGTCTCAGGTTGAACTTTAAATATTGCATTCTCTTTCATAATATCTAAAGCCTTCTGTCTTATTTCTGCAAATGATTTTGTTCTTACCCCTTGTCTACCTCTACCTCCTCTAGGTCCTTCAATAGCAAAAGCATTTACCTTATCTCTAACTTCATTAAATAATCTTTGTCCAACGATTGCTCCACCCTCTACATTTCCAAACTCTCTAGGCATAGGCTTTAATAAATCTATGTTTACAATCATAGCATTATTAATATCCCTTGCTTTGAATCCTCTGTTTTTTAATACCACCTTGATTGATTCATCACTAAAGCCTTCTCTTCTTCCTTGTTCTATAATACTATCCATAGACAGTCCGGTACTGAAAGCAGCTTCAGGATTCTTCAACTGTTTCATTTGTTGGTCTGTCATCTTAATTTCTTTTCCTGCAAAAATATCTGCAAGAGCAGTACCTAAGAATTTATCAAGTGTCATATCCTGTATTTCCTCAGCAGTTAATTCAGTTGACATCTTAAATTGTTTCTTGATATAGTTCCACATACCAAGAAGCCACTCTTTGAATTTAGATTTCACAGATGCATTTGCTATGGTCTCACCTTTGTTTCCAATCAGTATAGCCATAGCTTCATTAGTTGCCTTGTCTACATCCCCATCAAATCTTTTTAGTTGTTCTTTAAATGTTTCTGTTTGTTGTACAAGTTCTGCTCCTTTAGCGTATACCTTTCTACCCTGTTCAGTAGTTTGTAAATAGTCTGTCCAAACGTGACCCATCTCGTGAATAGATGTGTTGAACAGTTGTGATTCAGAGTTATGTACTTCAGGATTTAAATAAATATCTCCGTCTACAGTAACTCCATATACCACTTCATTACCTTTTAGATATACTCTTACATTGTCAGACTCTAATACATTATTAAATGTTTCTGTGTCTGCGTTTATGACTACACCCGGAAAGGCAATATTCATAAATGAGTTTAGTTTATCTACATTACTAGGACTTTCATTAACTATTACACCAACATAATCAAACGATGGTATACCTATACCAACACCTGTTTGTTGTGCTCTAATAGTTTTTACTGAAGTAGGTTTACTTTCAGGTGTTGTAGTAGATTCTTTTTCTATAAGCTTTTCAAATACTTTTTGATACGCTTTTGGATATACTTTCTCCATTGGTTGTGGATTTTCAAGTATACCAATAGACCTACCTTTTACACCATACTTATAATTAGGATGCGTAGTTTCTACTATACCCGGATTAAGAACATCAACTCCAACGATAGATACTACATTACCTATAGGAACATTTCTTAGTTGTGGGTCTGTCACAACGTCTGTAATTGAACCAATATTTATTTTAGATGTCTGACCTTCTACTCCTCTCATTAATACTTTAGGAACTGCCTTACTTCCTTTACCAACTTTAGTTACTCTCTTTGAAGGTTGGTTAGGTGTATTAGCTTTACCTGTAGTTATAAGTCTCATTAGGTGACTTCTTACAGGTAGTGGTAATGTTTGAACAAACTCATCATTCAACACATCATCTAGAGTAGTAGGGTTTAATTTATTTACTGCATCAAGTAATTGCTCAAACTCACCAAGTTCTTTTGGTGGTCTAGCTTTTTTCTTGTAGAACTTTACTTTGTTTCTTATTTCTTTTTTAAGTACAGGAACTGCTGCCTTTCTATTTCTTTCAGGTAATGTTGTTACATTGTCTAGTAATACTCTAAAGACTGCTTCATTTGAAATGATAGCATTCTCTCCCATCTTAACTATATTCATTGGAACAAGACCATTCATCTCAGGATTCTTTGCCCAATACTCATCAAACAATTCTTTATTGTTTTGATAAACCTGCTCTGCTTTGAATATAATTCCTTGTGCTTCTTTCTCTGTTACATTTGCCCAAGCTGCATTTTGATTTCCTGTTGTTCCATTAAAACCAATTGCTCCTTTTAGATTTTCAATTGTATTGTTTGTTTCAGGATTTGTTATGTTACCTGTAGTAAGTTGGTCAGTTATACTAAATATTGTAGGAACACCTTTAACAACCTCAAGCTTAGTAATCTTTAATGGGTTGTCTGTTCTTGTATTAAGTTCATTAACGTCTATCTTTTGAGATTCTTCTTGAGTCTCTACCTGTACATCTACATTAGGTGATTCTATTTCATTAATCTCTGTGGTTATATCTACCTCATCAGGACCAACATTGTCAGAGTTGTTTTCATTAGTTGTTTCAATTTTGAAATCTACTTTTGGTTTTTGATTTAACTCTGTAGCCTTTAATGATTGTTCTAAATCTGTAACCTCTTGTGCTGCTGCATCAGTATCAGCTACTGCTTCTTCAGTTTCGAGTGTCTTTGAAGACACTCCGTCTTCCTCTGTTTGTTGTTGTATTTGTCCAGGAGTTTCTACTGCAGGAGTTGTAGTCTCTGCTTCAGGAGTTACAGTCTCTGCTACAGGAGTTGTAGTTTCTGTTTCAGGAGTTGGAGTTGTAGTTGATGCCTCACCTTGGTCTACCACTAAAGTTCCATCTTGACTGATATTTAATTTTTCTTGAATAGGTTTTACTCTAGATTCTGCTAACTTATTAGCAACCATCTGACTAACCTCTTCATCATTATCTATAGATAAACTTACTCTGCTCATTTCTGCAGCACTAAGATTATTTACATATTTCAAGAACTCTTCTTTACTTACTTCTGTAAATCTTCCAAGTGCACCTTGTATTCCTTTTCTAATTCTATATCTCTGTCTACCTTCTCTTACATCAGTACCTGAAGCTTGTTCTTGTACGCTAAGTACACCTGTACCTGCTAACAAGGTTTGTTGTTCAGGACTTCTTAATTGTTTAGTAGTTAAAATTTCTGATAGTTCTGCGTTGATTTCTTTTATTTTAGGACCAAATACTTCTTTTCTATTTTGAGAAGAACTAAGTTCATTCTTTGCAGCTAGTAATGTCATTACCCTTTGCTCTACTGCTAAAGCATCTTTACCTCTAAATCTTTTTCCAAACTGTCCTGTTCTTAATAGTTCTCTTGCAGTCTTTCTAAGTCCTACATTCTCTTGTATTCTTTGATTAGTTACTGCATCTATCTTACCTAATCTTTCCATATTGTTTGCCCAAGCAGATATCTTACTATCGCTTGACAACTCTCTAGACATAAAGTTTATATTAGATAAATTAGTAGCAAGTTCTAAATCATTCTTTGCTCTTACTTCAAGTGCTAAGTTGATAGCCATATTAGAGGTGTTGTTTCCTAAACCACCCCCCATTTCTGCCACAACTTCTTTCCAATCTAAGTCATCGCCTACATTTATCTGTGCAAGTATTTCACCTGTACCCTCACCAATAGGGTCAACTATAACTCTTTCAGCAGTTAATGCTGCCATCCTTTTACCTCTACTTGCAACAGAGCCTGTTCTGAATACATTACCTGCTAATTTGGCAGTAATTAAATCTACTATAGCAATTGGTACACCTCTTTTTAAACCACGTTCTTTTCCTTCTGCCCAAACCTTTTCACTTTGTAAAGCTGCTGCTACAGATTCAGGGTCATTAATATCAAACCCTTGATTGCTTATAGCTTCTATTACTGCGTTGGTATATTCCATTGCAATACTTGTCGCTGCAAAACCACTTCTAAATCCCCAAGTAAAACCTGTTGCTGCACCTGCTGCAGTACCTGCACCGGGAACAACACTACCATAAAGTGCACCTGTACCTGTACCTGCTGCAGTTGAGGCTGCTATAATTTTAGAACCATAAGGTAACATCATAGATAAACTTTGTCCTGCCAAAGTTGTCATCCATTCAAAAGGATTATCTTGTATTACATCCCAAGACTCATCAAAGCCATTTGCTTTTTGCCACCTATATAAAACTCTTGATTTTTTAGAAGACCTATCTTGTAAATGTTCTACAATTCTTTGTGCTGCTATTTTAGTGGCTTCAGGGTCATCTAAATCAATGCCTCCTAAAATATCAGGGAACATAGATGCCATAAGAATAACATCACCTGCTTTACCTCTAGATAAACCATTTTGCCATTCAGATAAAAACCCATCCATATTCTCTGCGTATTCTCCATTAGCCATTTTATCGTGCTTCATAGAGTACCACAGTTGTGACCTTTCATAAACGTCTGCTGCTTTTTCTGAGTTAGCCAATGCATCTACATATCTTTGTTGTAGTTGCTTTTTCATTGCCGTCTCAGTTTCATTAACAGGAACAACAGAGTTTAGTTGATTTGGCTTTACACCAAAAGCTAACAAGCTTTGTTTCTCAACCTCATCTAAATTTTGTTTAGCAATATTGTTTACTCTTACTGCATTACCTGCACTTTCTCTGAATTTTTTTTGCAGGTGTAAATCAAAGTCTTCTCTAATTAACTCAGCTTCATCATCTAAGTAGTCATCTTTTAACTCTTCGTATCTTGCATTTAATTCTTTTTCTAATGTACCATAATCGGAACGCAGTCTACCGTTTACATATAGATTAGAAACACCATCTCTTTGTTCTTCAGGAACATCCGATAATAACCTTGGTGCAGTTTCTAAAAAGTCAAGCATACCCTTTACTTGCTCGTACTCATCTGCTATAGCTTTTTCTCTTTGATAATCTCTACCTCTTTCATCATAAAAAGCTTTTGCTTCTGCATCGTGAGTTGATACATTTTTCCAACTACCCTGTGCAAATGCATTTGCTTCTTCCTCGGTATCAAAAACAAAAACCTCATCTCTTTCAACTGCTTTATTGTAAGCCTCCATACCATCCAACTCCATCCAACTCATATATCTAGATGTATAAGCATCGGGGTCTTT
>TARA_R100000278_G_scaffold28405_1_pt1 | contig 62371 bp, 99 predicted proteins | sample TARA_R100000278 | Tara Oceans TARA_R100000278 (sample SAMEA2620755) | marine metagenome | biome: marine biome (ENVO:00000447); feature: deep chlorophyll maximum layer (ENVO:xxxxxxxx); material: "saline water (ENVO:00002010), including plankton (ENVO:xxxxxxxx)" | depth 66 m | reverse complement strand
TCTAAGGTCGGCAAGATATTCAAAATTAGTAACTGATTCCGCAACTCTTTTATCGCCGTTCTCATTAATAATTTGTTCTAATTTATCTATAGCAGACTTAGTATTCATAATTTTAGCATATTCTTTTTCTACTTCTTTAATAAGTTTGACTAAATAGTTTCCTGCATATTCTTGAAAGTCTTCTCCTTCTTTTTCTGACTCACTTTTAACATCCCAGTCCCTACGAATACTTGCAGCAATTTCATCGAGAGACCAATTTCTATCTCCATCAACATCTTCAATAAAGTCTTCAATTAAATCATAAAAGTCTGCATCTGCACTTGTGTTTGCATTTAAATTATTTACTAATTTGTTTAAATGTATTGCTGAGTTTTTATTAAATTTATATTCATCTGCGTTTAATGTCTTAATTAAAGAAGGTACAGTAGATTTATCTACTCTCTTTTGTTCAATTCTTTGTGCTACTCTTCTCAGTTTGTCTGCTCTAGTAATACTTCTATTAAATTCTGATTTTAAAAATCTTTCAAATTTTCTATATAAGTCTGTAACATTTCTTTTACCGTCTGAATCTACTCTAACTAACTTCGACACAATTGCAGGATGAATCTTTTTCTTATCATTCCAGACAGATTCATTTAGACCCACTAAGAATTTTGATGTTATTATTTTTCTCTCCTTTAAATCAGATTTAGTTTTATCAGTTATCCTTTGGTCTTCTTCTAAATCTATCAAAACTTCATTAAGTGTTTTTTCTTGGAGACTCATTTTTCTTTCTACTTTGGTTGTTTTAGTATCTTGTAGAAATACATCAATAACTTTTAGTATGGTTTCTTTATCTTTCTCTTCAGCATATCTCATTATATTTTGTAAAGAAGATTTTATAAATTCAAATGAACTTACCTTCCAACCCTCAGGGCGTTGTCTATCTTTGAAAGAAGTCTTAAGTTGAGAACTAGTCCAAGTAATTTGAGGCTTTGGATTTATTTCATCTTTGTTCCTCTCAATATACTTGGAGATAGTTCTTCTTATTGCATACTGAACTTCTTTTAAAGTTAAATCATTTTCTGCCAATTTTTTAGCATTATCTTTTTTTCTTAAAATTCTGTAAAGTTCCACTTCGGCGGTAACCTGTTTAAGTAACAGTTCCACCATTAAATCACCTTACCACGGAATATTTTCGTGTCTCTTATTGTCCAGTTTTTTTGCTTTCTTAAATTGCACAACACCCGGAACATGGTCTGGTTGTTCGCGCTTTAATGTTGCCGGGTCATTTCCGACAATATCATGTCTCTTACTGACATCTTTCTTCATTGCATTTACTTCCTTGTTAATCTCCTTAACAAGTTCTTTTTTCTTATCTATTGTTGTCATTTTCTTTCACTCTCAAGATATTCTATTCCTCTATATTTTATAGGAATCTTTTTACCGCTACTTAATAATTTATCTACTTCTCTCCACTCTTTAAAGTTTATTACAGAAAAAGAATATGGTACTCCGGGCATTGTATATCCTGTACCTCTTTTTTTATCCTCTGATTTATATCCTGTCTCTCTAACTACATTAAGGTCAAACCAACCTAGTTTTCTAAAAAGAGGATTTAATTTCTCTATTATGTCATTTTGCGCCCAAGTTCTTAAGTCATCCCAAGTCTGCCATCTTCTGTTAAATTCTTCGCTTGGAAATGTTGATACTCTTTCTCTATGAAATCTTTGTCTTCCTCCAAAAAATTCACCAGTCATTGCAGGGCGATTGTATCTTTTTGTACTAAAAAACCTATTTAAAAAATGAAAGAAATGTGCAGGGCTACCAAAGGGTTCGGGTCGTGTAGGTGAATGCCAATAACTTTTACCATATCTTTTTTTAGATGCATTTTTCCAAATTGTTGTATAAGCCTCATCTATCTCTTCTTTGTACTTATGCCATTTAGGTTTAAGTTGGTCTAAATCTCTTGAAAAGTCTCTATCATCAAACGGTGAACCTTGTTCATCTCTTGGTAAACCAACTTCTACTTTCTTAATAGTTTGTTGCCAATTCATCCAACTCGCCTCTCTGTTCTTGAATCAACATTCTTATTACCTGCTTCCCTCGGTAAACCAGTAAATCTTTTATCTGGGCCAGTTTCAGAAGATGGTTTATTTCTGGTTGCTGGCGGATTTTCTTGTGGAGTAGTTCTTTCTTGTTGCCCCTGTTGTTCCATAATTTGACCCATTTGACTTGCATCTATATTTGTACCAGCATAGGGGTCACGTTCAATTTGTTTGTCTTGTCCCTTAGGTGCTTTACCTTCTTCTGGTTTTGGTTTATGATAAGAAAATCTTCCCTTATCATCCATTTCTACTTCAAAGCCTAAGTTTTTAATAGACGCAGCAATTTGCACTTCTAGTTCTCTTAACCTTATTTTGGCTAACTCATCTTCTTCTTCAGAAGGAGGTAACTTTAATTTCCAATCTGTGATTCCAAATTGTTCTGTAATAAATGGTAAAACATAATCATTCCAAATAGTTTGTGCCATTTCAACTGCACGGTTTGTAACAAGAATTTGCATACCTTCATTATTCAATCCACCACTGGCGGAATTGTCTGCCATGAAAATTTTAGATACGCCATAGAACGCAGAAATTCTATCTCTTAAATCTTCTTTAACAGCAACATAATCCATTTCTTTTAGGCTATCTAAAAACTTTATCCACTCAATAGAACCTTTACCATTTTCTGCTTCTATTCCCATAACAGGAATAAAGTGAGGGTCTTGCTCCATTTTTTCTTTAACGCCTCTCCAGAAATTTTTCATAGAATCAATATTTCTGGTTTGAACTGCAAGTAATCCTCTTGGCATTCTGCTCTTTGAATAAGAAGAATTTACATAATTTTCCATAGCAATCAACGTAGTAATGTGATTCCAAAGAGTAAGTATTGGAGACAAACCATAAAGTCTACTTGGATTATATTTACTAAAGTGTAGAACTTCTCCCTTAATATAATACTGTTCTTCTCCATGCGCTCTATTTACATAATGAATTGGATAAGTAGGGCCACCGCATTCTTCACATCTTTCAGCAGGGTCATCCGATTTGAAATCTCTATGTCTGATACAGGTAAATCCTTCTTTTCCTTTTGTTCCTTTTTCATCAGAATAAATTGCCATGCTTACAGGGTCTCCCCTATACATTTCTTTTATTCTGTGCATTTTTATTTCGCCGTTGCCATCTAAGAAATATTCTTTAACTAGAATAACATAGGCATCATCCATGATGTTTAAATCATCTTCCATTTCTTTTAGAATATCAATAAACATTTGCTCAGATTCATTTACATACCTGTGTAAAAATTTCTTAGCATAAACTAATTGGTCTTTGTTAGGCTTTTTTAAATCTGGGCTACCGCATTCTTGACAAGCGGGAGTAGGAGACTTATGTTCATTACCACAAGAGTTACATTTTAATGCAAACTTTTCTTCCCAATGATAACCTCTTCTAAATATCTCCGTCTTTAATTGACTAGTGCAGGTTCTTACTATTACTGATTGTTGTGCAACATGATATACCACTGGTGCAGTAATCATGTATGAAGTATCTTTTTCTTGGATACCCGGATTGAAAACTTTTCTATCAGCAGGTTTAGGAGTTCTTCTCCTAAATACATTGCGAATAGAAAATCTTCTTTGTTCTTCTTCTACCATTTATCATACATCCATTTTTGAATTTGCTTCCAACTTACTAATCCCATCTATATCAATGTCCCATTCATTCCAATTGAAATTAGTGTTGTCTTTGTGATTGTGATATTTCATAAGTTTAAATAACTCATCTTTTCTGTCTTTGTACCAATCTGCTTTTTTATTCTCTTTCTTTATTTTAATTAGTTCTAGCAAAACTTTTGCATTTGGCCCTTTCATTCTAAAGTGTGGTAAACAATTTTTTAATAGTTTAGTAATATCTTTTCCAGAATAGAAATTTAATCTGTTAACAGGTCTAGTGTCTTGTGGTGACTTTTGGTCTAAATGTAATCTTCCAATGCTTCCTAATGATTTATACATTTCCATCATAAATGCTTTTCCTCTATCTCCTGTCGCAACTAAACCTACTCTTGGATTATGATTTTTGTCCATTGTAATATATCCATCAGAGTCTATGAATGCTGCTGTGTATGCCCATATATTCTTTTTTATTTCATCATTAAATTTATAATAAGCACCATTGACCCCAGTTATATTTTCTTCCTTTGCTAGTTTAGCAATTATTGCAGTAGAAGTTTTATCGTATAGATTCTTTTCTAAAGAATCATGAATTTCTCTTGCAGAAATACCCGGATTATTACAAACTGCTTTTAAGATTTCACTCTTCAAGACTGACTTGGGGCTAGGGTTTATAGAGGTTTCCTTTAGAATTGCTTTAAATTCTTTTTTGGCTTCTGTTGCTTTCTTTAGATTAGAAGCATACTCTTTACCAAATGAAAGTTCTTTCATATCTAAATTTGCTTCCCAATTTTTACAAAGCGAATCCACTACTCTTCTTCTAGTATCTTCTTCACTTATTTTACTTAGTTTTAGTAAATCGCTTTCAGAACAAGTCATACTTTGTAAAGGAACCTTATATTTCTTTACCCAATAAATAGATTCTATACATTTGTTAAGATAATCAGAATAACCATCAATTAGATTATCAATAGCCTTCGTAAATTTAATTTTTGGTTCTCCTTTTAATGTCCTTCGATAATTTCTCATTTCTTTAACTACCATAGGAATACTATTACCCTGAATCTCATATGCCTGAGGATAAACATCTAATGCCTTTTTAGCATCTGTTAAATTCATTCCAAACTCTTCTGCATAATCTTTTGTTATATCATCATGGCTTCTTATTGGTTTGTTTTCTAACCAACTTGCGTTTTTCATGCCATCAGTTAAGTTTTCCATTTGTTCAGTTAACTTAGCCTTTTCACGCATAATTTTTGATTGTGCTTCTAATTCATCAGCCTGTTCTTCTTCTAAATCTGATTCATTTGTCATCTTTTACACCCGACCTAAAAATTTAAACCTATCATTCCCGTATTTTGCTCAAATAGAGGCGTTTCAGGCTCATCGAATAGTTCCATGTCATCAAGGAGCATAAACGCTTCTGTCGGCGTTTGTGAGGCCGCATTTGCTAAGGCTAGGCCCATAACCAAGTCGTCATGCGCACCGACTCCCTCAAACTTACCAGATTGAGTAATTGAGAACATAGATAATTCTTCTAATAGTGCTTGAGTCATCTTTCTGCTGTTATTATCTCCATACGGAAGATGTAATTTGTTGTTTTCAAAGTTCATTTGTAGATTTAATATAATTTCTTGCTTCTTTCTACGGGTTGTATCAAAATCCCTTACATTTAAGTCGGATACAGCCCTTAACTCTTGTGTAAACGCCTTTGCGAATGTATTTGTTTCGTAAAGTATGACTTCCGGCTCAAACACTTGACCAATTAGACGTAATTTATCAATATTTTCTCTAAATTGAACATTTTTACTTCTATCTACATGAACAATGCTTTTATTTTTCTCATCATCTACTTCTAAAACCATAATTACGTTATAATCGCCGTCTGTAGAGATAGCAGGGTCAACACCTACATAATATTTGTATCCTTTATCTTTTCTGTGACCTAATTTAAGAATTAAATCTCTATTTTTTGCATTTTCTAAGTGTTCTTGTCCAAAAAGTGCTGTTCCTGTTGAAACTGGTATACATAGATACTCCCTAGTAAACTTTAATGAACCAATTTCTGCCTTCCTTTGCATCAGAGCATCAAAATCCCATCTTTCAGGCCATAAGGGTTCATTCATTGAATCTAAACAGGGATATTTTCTAACTGTATAGGCTTCGTTTTCTTCTAGTTGTGAGAAAATATCAGTATAAGTAAAAGGAGTCCCTATCATTCTAAGATTAGCAGTGTGGTGAAGTGTAGGAATCATATCTCCGAAGAACCAATCAGTAACTCTTTGAATACCAGTTAAACTAAACTCTTTCAAAGGGTCATCAATAATAATTTCTTGCGGGTGAAGACCACGAATCTGTGAACCTACTGACCTTTCAAGAATTGAGTTGCCATTCGTTAATGTTATGTTTCCAATAGCCCATCCTCTTGTTGGTCTAAACTTTTTTAACTGTGGTAAATTAAAATATCTATCTATCTCTCTCATGTGAACAAGAGTCTGCTTTTGGTTCGATGAAATGTATAGCATCTGATATGGTGGTTCTTGGAACACTAAATTCCAAACTACCCAAGAATGCATAAAAACAGATTTTCCGTGGTCACGACTACAGACTATTACGGTTCTATCTGTGTTTGACATAGTATCTAGCCATTCTTGCATATAGGCAGGATACATCATACCTAATACATTTTGAAAGAAATAAGGAAATGAATCTTTTGACATTTGCATATCCATCTGATGAGCAAAGTTTAATTCTTCTAATTCCATTATTTCTCTCTCCTTAATGATGCGTTAATTTTATTCCATTTCTTTGCCATTGGTACAGGTAAATAAATAACAAAATCCTGCCCTTTACTTGCCGCCATTTCTGCATGTTCATCCACGACCTTCTTTGGTATAAAGTCATAGTAACTTTCTAAGTTATCTGGGTTTGTTACCCAAAATTTTCTCTTGAAAGAATCAGCCCAAGCAGTGCCTCCTAATGTAGTATTATTGATTAAACCTATTCCGGGCTTAGAAGCCATCTTATCCATTTTTTCATTCTGTAGTTTCCTACTAATTCCTGAAAAACCTTTAGAGCCACCACGCCTATAATCAGGATGAACTCTTGTACCTGCTAATACCCAATAGGTTCCATAATCTTGCCAACCACTATAACCAATCATTCTATTATTATCCCATGCAGTAAGATAATCCCCTTCAAAAGTATATGGGTTTAGATTATTAGGATTTTCTCTTCGTGCAATTCTTGGATTATCTGGATTTGATTCGTTCCAAATTTCAACAATCTCTTCTTCAGAAAAAGCCCTAACAGGAAAAGTTATTCCTTTGTATCCTGTTTGTTTAAGCAAGTCAAACCAATTCAAAATCCCACCACCTAAATCTTGTTAATTTAATTTTTTTCAATGGAAGATTTTTCTTTTTTTTCATTTAATAACCCATGTCCATTTTACTTGGCCCTGACAGTTCTCTAACTTTTTGACAACAGAGCCTAATTTTTTGAGTTGATTGTAGGTTCCAAAAAGCATCCTTCTCCATCCTAAATTTCTTTTCTATGTAAGCACATAATTCTTTTCTTGTCATTGCTTCAAAATCAGCATCTATTTTTGTCCCTAGAATTGGCCCTGTTTCTGGTGGCAATCTTGAATCTAAAATGACATATATTCTACCCATCAAATCAATGAGTTTACTAATTACTTTGTGTCTAAGTTTCATTTCTCATCAACTACCTTGTGTTCAAATAAATAATCCGATGCATCATCTACGGATGACCAATCATGTTCATCTAAATCATATTTATCTGCGACTTCCTCTAAATCATCTATTGCCTCATCAACTGGCTTTTTCTTTACAATGTCAAACCACTTCATGCAGTGTAACCTCCGGGTTCATCAGTTTCTATAAACATCTCAAGAATTTCTTTTCCCTTTTCAACATCTATTTTTTCTGGTCTAGGTACTCCCATCATGTCTACCATAAAATCAGGTATCATCTTAAATCCTTCATCTGCCGCATCCCACTTTACTTTGGTTAAATAATGATAAAGAAATTCAGGGTTTGGTTCTGGTACATCAACGACATCGCTTATTAATTTATAATTATGTTTTTGTCTCTCTATCATGTCCCTCAGTTTACTAGGAGCCATAAAAGCATCGCCAGTTCTTTCCTCTTGTTTTAATGCTAGTTTATACAGAGCCTCTACAAATTCTAAACTCTGTAATGTTTGTTTTACCATCATAAGCCCTACATCTTTTATAGGGTTTCTTTTTGTGATTTCAAACCAACTCATCGGAACACCGCCTTTACATGATAAACAACGTCTTCGTTCACACCGTACTTATTAGCAATACTATTCATGCTTTCAAATTCATTAACTATACCTACAATATCGGTTGCTGTTAGTTCAGTTTTATATTGACTCTTAATTAATTCTATAGTATCATTTATGTTATCAAAATCATCAAGTCTACCATAGCCTTCATAAGTTGGTTTATTTAACATTTTTCTTATTTCATCATGAACAACAAGTACGGCTCTTTCAGGTACAGATAATCTTATCATGTCTCCTCTCTCAGTATGTAGCGACATAAAAGTTTTCATTTGATTACTCTTATTAGCATCCTTTTGGAATAACTTAGACTTGGCTGCAATAAACGCAATTAAATATTTATACATTGGTTGAGGCTTACCCTCATTATTATACTCGTCTGCAAGACGTTGTACGCTCTCGCCTCTTATTTTTAGTTGTCCTATGTTGACATTTCTATTTGTTCTAGCAATCCTTTCAAGGATAGAAGCGAAGTATTTTTTGTCTATAGATATATCATCAGTGAAATCTTCTACTATATCTAACACATCTTCTGTTGTATTTATCAATAGTTTTTCAGATGGTGATGTAGTAGTCAATGCTTTTCTATAATTATTGATTTGTATTAAATCATTCTTATCTATCAAGCCTATACCAACTGTTAAGAACTGTGTAAATAGTTGTGCTATTAATTGGTTTGGTGCGCCCCTTCCTGTAAACTGTGCTAGTTCCTGTGAGCGCAAAAATTTAGGAGTGTCTCTAAACACCATAAATTCTCCATAAGAAGGCTTGACATAATATTCTTGTATTGCTACTAATAGGTTTTCTATTGCCTCTTCAAACTCTCCCAAGTCTTCTCTTAGTGAACCTAAGTGTCCTAATCTGAATCTGCTCATAATGTGATAGTGTTGTTTAGTATCTTCTGTTATTTTCTTTTGGCCTCTTTCTGCATCTCCACCAGTAGGCATATCTGCTTGTTCCCATATTTCAGGCATCGTTGTTCTATTGAGAGGTTCTTCTATTAGTTCGCCTACGGCCTCCAATAAATCTAAATGGAATTTTTCCAAATTATGAATCTTTGGTACTTTGATTTCTTTATTTTGTTTATCTTCAAAACCTAAACTTTCATCATAGAAATTATACACTTCTTGGGTAAATGGTAAATAAAACCAGTCTCTTGAAACATCAGCAACTTGTTCTCTTCTTTCTTCATGTTCATCTAAAAGTTCTTGTAGGTCTTCTGCAACACCACTATCAATTTCATTTTCTTCTTGAATTTCTTGCTTTAGTATTTCTAAAAACTTTATGTAAGCAGTTTTACTGAATGGGTCTTTTACTATTCCTTTTTGGGCAGCGATACCATATATCGGGTCAACCTGTGAAATTCTAGTAATATTGTCTATTTGCTTTCTAAAGTTTTCAGCCGCAATTTGTGGTGCGCCGGATTGACCTACTCCAAATTCTGCTTCAGCCGCACCTCTTTGTGAATCTCCTTCTTCCGAACCATATCCTTCATAAATATCTATATCTTCTTCATCTATTTCAAACTCTTCATCTTGTTCTTCGATGCTTCTTAAAGAATCGCCTTCATCAAAGATATCTTTTATTTTTTCTATTATAGCATTATGAACATTCATAAGAGTTTCTTCATCATCATCGCTTGCTACAGGATAATAGATTGACCTAGATTTAATGACATAGTTCTTATCATCCATGTCCTGATACAAATCATACAGTTTCTTTAACTCACCGTCTAATTCTGTAAAGAATGTTTCCGATTCTTTCAGCCCTATTATCTTTACATCTTCAGAACCATCATCTAATTTATCTATTTGTTTTTCGATTCCTTCCCATTCTATTAGGACTTTTTGAATGGCTCCTCTTAAATCATCAAACTTATCGTAAACCTTTTCCCAGTGGTCATAAAATTTCTTTCTTGACTTAACCATTCTTGGGTCTATTATTCCTAACAACTCTCCTTCATCGAAATTTTGTATTTTCAATTTCTTTTTTCTAGCAGTTGATTCAAGAGAATTTGCTAGTGATGTTAGCCCTAAAGCATAATGTGACATAACATCTAATCCCTTAGTTGTATTAATCATATCAGTAATAAACTTCTTGTTTTCATCTGAGTTATTTAATACTTCTAAATCATCCAACTCTAATGCACTCTTTAAATCATTAGGTTGAAGTTTTCTATTTCTATATCTAAATTCAGAAATGATATTTTTTATCATATTCTTACTTGTTTTTCCTCTATCGGTTCCTACCGATAATGCAGCCATGTAATCTTTAATATATTGTTCCGAGAATCTTTTCTTTTGTAAAAGAGATTTGATGTTTTCTAACTCTTTATCTTTATTAAGAGTTTCACTGATAAGTAATTTATGTGTGTTTGAAATATGTCCTTCTTCAAACTGCGTGTTCTTCATCTCTCTTATCTTTGCAATATATTCTTTACTGTCTACTTCATACTTCTCAGTATATGCCCGCCGGGACAGGGTAATGTAATCCTGAATTTCTTGAGTCATTCTTGTACCTCCTTAACTAGACCTTCATCAGATAATCTTCCCATAAGTTTATACAATTTATCTTCGCCACCTTTAATTTCTAATTGTAACAACTGTAGATATTGTGATGTGTTATCAATAATATCTTGAACCTTTTGTTTAACGGATTCTACTAAGCCATCCATAATAGTAGAAAAGGAAGATTGCGCTTCCGTTAATAATTGGTTAAATAGTTTCTTTTCTTCTTCTTCATCATCTTCTTCTTCTGCGTCATACATGTCGTTTCTTATGGCATTTAGTTCTCTAGTCCCATAATAGAAATCTAAACTTATTAACAACCTTAACATTTCTACAGGTGAAGACTCTCCCGAATGAGTGCCTGTTGCCTTTAGTTCTCTTAATAGGTCTGATACAGTATCTCCCTCTGTCATAGAAATGTTAATCATTTCAGAATCTTTTCTTAGTAGTTTGATTTGGTTCACAAACTCCTTTGCTAATTCTACAGGGATTCCTTCATAATTTAACTTGTTAGCATTTTCTCTTATACTAGTAAATAAATCAGCACTTCCTTCCTTAGCATTGAATATTTCTTCAACGCTAAATGCAAGTTCTAATAGGTCATCTTTCTCATAGAACTCAGACAGTGCTTGGTTAATTTCTAACTCATCTTTACCTCTTAATTTTTTGAACATCTCTACTTCATCATCAGTAAATAAGTTAGTTCCTTGTCCTCTGTAATAATTTTCTAGTGCTTTAAAATCATCTCTCAAAGCAACAGCATCATCCTTCTTAGAACCAGTTATGTATTTGTAAAACTTGGGAAATTCCTCAGATTGTCTCCTATAGATTTCTTGAAGTTCCTGTATTTTTTCTTTAGATACTCCTGAAGGGTGGTCTTCACTTACCTTTTCTTTTACTTTATCTTTAAGGTCTTCTCTTCTATAATACTTAGATTGTTTGTCTACATCTTTTTCTAATAATGAAACGAGTTTTTTAGGAACATTTCTGCTTAGTTTAATTTCTTCACCTGACTCAATCATCTGTTTTAGATTTAGTGAAGGACTCTTCAATAGAGTTTCTAAACTTGTACTAACGGTGACGTTGTTACCTAACAAAGAAGACCTAGCATTTTGTAAAGCCTTTTTACTTTTTGTCTTAGGGGTAGGCATAAACTCCATTTTCTTTCTCCAGCCTTTTAACCCTAATAGTTTCAAATAGTTTAATGCATCTTCTGCATCCGTTACTTGATTCTCATAAGTTTTTGATTCAGAAACATCTATTTCTCTTTGAACTCTATCAGATATCTCTGTGTCTCCAAACAAATCTAGTAAGGCAGATTTTTTGAATCCACCTGTTCTAGTAAATCTAATTCTTTGTCCAGTCTTTCTTTGCTCAAGTCTATTGATAACATCTCTTACTTGATTAAACATATCAGGACTTATTTTCTCAGGTAGTGTAACTGTAACTTCATCATCTGTCTTTGTTACTTCTGCTCCTTCTAATGCCTCTTTGATTTCATCGAAGGCTTCTACTTGTGTAGTTTTGTAAACTTTATCTGTACTGTAATATAACAAATCAACATCGTCTTTATCTATTGCCTCTATTATTTCTGACTTGTTTTGCATTAGCAAGTCTTTCTTTTTAGTTCTAGTTTTACCACTCCAACTTCTAAGTCCCTTTCCTACAAACGCCTTTAGCGGGCCTGTGTCTCCTTCTTTGAGAGATTCTAAAATCTTATCAAACTTTGAACTTACAGTACCCTTTTGTTGCGCTCTTACGTTTTCTTCAGTAAGAATTTCATTCAATACATTTACAAGTTTTAATGCGTTTGCTGCAATCTCATCTTCTTTGTCCTTGAACTCTTGAGGGATTTGTTTCTTATTTGATAAAGCAGTTACTTTATTCTTAACTCTTATGATATTCTTTTTATCATCTTTCTTTGCTTCACCTTCGATATATGCTACGCCCTGTTCTGTGGTTAGTAAACCAGCAACATTGTCTGGTTTTGGTAATGCTTTCAAAACAGTTTCCCAAGTCATTTAATCACGCTACAAACCAGTCATCTTCCTTTATTCCTTCTGGAATAAATAGGAAGTCATCATTCGGATTTTCTATCACTTGTTCTTTGAACCCTGTAACGAAATCCGGCTTATCCATGTCTGGTGCGGCGGCTCTACCTCTAGGCGTAACTTCTGGGAATCCCTTTAGATTGTCATCTTTTAATCGTTGTCTATTTAATCTAAATAGTCCCTTCTCCACCAAACTCATAATTATGGGGTTTTCGCCTTGTTTTATATTTACTAAATCTCCTAATCCAAAATCAGCAAATAGTTTCCTTTGTTGCTTTAATGCTGCGCCACCAGTATCATAATACGTTCTTATGTATAGTGCTGCGGCTTCTGCATTTGTTAATGGCACTATCTCAGGCATGTATATGAAATTAGTATCTGCTGGAATATCTATTATTACAGATTGATAAGGTCTCCTTACATCCTCTATAATAGAAACACCTAATTCATCTGGGTTTAAAGTCCAAGTAGCCCTACCGCTACCAACATCTCTAATATCTGGTATTTGAGAAGCCCTATCCATTTCTCCCCAAATAGCCTCATCATATTCTACATCTCTTTCTCTTAACTGCCAGTTATTGATGTTAACTTTTCCATACAATCCTCTAGCAGTATTACTAACAAGTCGTGGTCTAAAGATGTTATTCTTTCTTTTGAACCACCTTACCATCGTTCTCTCTTTATTGAATCTGTCCATCCACTTTCCAGATTCATTGAAGACTAAATCTTCTAATTCTGGAAACGCTGCTAAATTAAAGTATCCATACTTTTCACCTTGCATCGTAGTAGGCATCTTCAATACTTTTTCCCAAAGTTCATCCATTTTTTTCACCTAATCTATTTGACTTCTATCTTGTCTAAATTCACCTGCTTGACCTGCATTACAATCCCACGGTTGAAAGTTATGAACTGTTTTAGCACTCCTTCCTGAAGTTGGTGACACAAATGATTCTAATATTTCTTTGTGTATATCACATGATTGATGACCACAGTTTCTACACTTGTATGTTGCCCTCATGTTACACATTGGATTACGACATTCACATTCATCTTTTGTTTGTGGTGCGACATCAGTGGCATCTTCCGTTGAATCCTCCTGTTCTGTTCTATCACCCATTTGACGGGTATCTTTCGTTTTACTCCTAGTCCTGTCTAACTTAGGCGGGGGGTCTCGCAATAAAGGTTGGGGGCCACTTGGACTTCTATCAAAAATCTTAACGATATCCTTCCAATCATTCATATTTGAACCTCTTATTTAATGCGTCTTTTCTCCTATTACAACCGCAGTCTTTACCCGTCTTTTCTGAAACATAATCAACTGCTTTCTTTATTCCTGTAGCAGTAGTAATTCTTTCAATAGTATCTCCTAAACCTTTATCTTCTTTTAAAAGTTTATCTTTCCAACTCATTGTAACCTCTCCTATGCATTCTCTTGTTGAAATTCCATCTCTCTTAACATATCAGGAGTGCAATCGTGATTAGCAAAATCTTCTTCGTTATCACTTTCATAACCACATAATTGACAACGATACTTATCTTCTTGAACACCGTGTTTAAAATTACCTAATTCGTATCTTTTTGCCTTTAGCATATCTTGCCAACTCATAATTATAACCTCTCAAATGTTCCTAATGTTGGTTGTCTAGGGTCAGGTACTTGCGTTTTTACTTCGGCTAATGTGGTCTGTGTTTTAGGAACTTTAGGAACCTTTTCTAATGCTCTTAATTGAGAAGTCATTTGCCCTGCGTTAGATATTATTCTATTAATCCACCTATCTTCTATTTCTTTGGCTTCCATACTAAGCCCCTTTCTTTCTAATACGTTCATAAATGAATCAATCTTTTCAAATTCATCTTTTACATTGTTCCATCGAGGGTTCTTAGAAAACCTCATCAATGGTTGTCTTTTAACTATATCTTCCCAATTCATGTTGTTCTTGGCTCCCTTAAAAAATTATTTAAATCTGTAAGTGCAGTAGTTAGGGCTTCTTCCCTTTGTTCTCTTCGGGTTTCATAATCTTTCATTTCTTGTGCTGTTGGCCCTGCTTCTCTCGCTTCTGTTTTTCTATCTTCTTCAACATCTTTGTCTTCTTCTTGTTGTAATTCATTTAATAACTTAGCAGACTGTTCAGATATGTTTCCTGATGCCCTCTGTCTTTCTAAATTTTGAATTAGTTTTTGATTTGATGCCCTTCTTTGTTCAGCAGTTAATGTAGCCAATGGTTGGTTTGCTTTAAATCCGGGTTGTAATCCTGCTTCTTGTGCTTCTGCTGATGTCATCGCTGGTTGTCTTTGTTCTGTAGCATCTGTTGGTTTTCCTCTAACAGTTTGAACATTTCTTCCTAAAGTCTGTCTCCATGTTTCTCCTATCTTTCCACCAGAACCTATTCTTAATCTTTCTAAAGGAGATAGTTTTGTTTCGCCTCTTCCTTGAACTGCTTCTCTTTCTGCGCCTCTAACGTTTCCAAACATTCTATCTTGTCTTTGAGGGTCATTAACATAATCACTTACTGCTTGTCGCTGTCTTGCATTTTCTTCTGCTTCTCTTACTTTTGCCCTATCTCTTTCTATTTTCGCTTTGCCTTGTTGAGTGTCAACTCTTGCTTGTCTTTCTCTTAGTTTTTGTTTTCTATCAATAGCCGCCTGTTCCCTCTTTCTTTCTTGTTCTTTGGCTCTTAATTGTCTTTGATAATCAGCCCTATCCTTTTGGTCTTCTTGTTCTTTTTGTCGTTGTTCAAAGAACTTAAAATTTTCATCTTGTTCTTTTCCTCTTGCTTCGTCTGCTTGAGCAGATAATTCAGAACCTCTTGATTCAAGAACATTTTTCCTTTGTTGTTCTTTCATCTCTTTTGCCTTGCTTTCTTCTACTCCTCTTTGATATCTTCTTTGTGCGCTATCAGTAGATATTTTCTTATCTCGCTGTTTTATCTTTCTTCTACTGCCAGCAACAAACCCCGGTTTCATAGGGGCTTTAGCAAGTTCAAACCAAGCAGCAGTTGCGTTCATTATATCACCTTTCTTTTTCTCTTAGTTTATTTTGCCACGAAGAATCAAAAAATTCTGGTGAGGCTCTATCATCTGGTTTACCACCGAATTGCGCCCCTCGCATCTTAGGCATCTTTGTTGCCTTTTCTTTATCCCTTACAAGTTTTAATCTATATAATACTACAAACTTATTACAGTCGTCACAAACTCTGCCATCAATTAAAGGTCTACCATTGTTTCCAAATTTTCCGTATGGTTTACCACACAAAGCACAGGTTTTACCTCTGTCTTCCATGTCATCATTTTGTCTGACTGTTTTGAAAATATCATCCCAATTCATGCCATTTTCTCCTCCATCTTTCGTTTCACATCTAACCAAACTTGTGGATGATTTTGTGCTAATACCTCTTGAACAATCTGCATTTGCGCTACTATGATTGTATCCTGTCTCTTATGAACTAACTTGCCCTTAAACTCCATAAGATATCGTAGACTCTCTCTAATCTCTTTTGCTAGTTTAGTTAAACTATCTATGTATTTAGGATGTAATGGCTCATCGCTATCGAAAAGCGTATCTATTTTCATTTCTAACCGTGTTATATTTTTAGACAGACTCTCAATTTCGTCTACCTCCTTCACCGCTATTATATTTGCCGCAGACTTCTGAACCAATGGTTGAAGATGTTTCCTCATGTGTCGCTTTACTTGTTCTTCTGAACATTTCAAAAGCATTGAAACACCTTTTGGTGTTACCGAACCTTCACTTAATTCTTTCTCTAAATGACCTCTTAACTCATGCGTACAAAAGGCACACCTCGGATTAGATGCATCAACATAATCTCCCATATGATTTCTTTGATGCCTTGCTGATGTTCCGCTAGGCCAATCCATTTGCCTATCCAAATCATCAGGCGCAATAGCCATTGTTTCTAATTGCGCTTCTAAATCATCACGGTCTTCGTGATTACATAATTTACATCGTCTTCTCTTTACCATGCTAATACACTCTTCCAACTCTTTTTAACTTCTTTCTTTTTCTTTTCTACAGGTTTAGGCTTTGCTACCCCCGGCATGAATACAGTTTCTTTACCGGGTGTTCTCTTACACTTACCTGTTAAAATGGCTAGATTTTTTGTCTGCCTTCTTGAAATGTTTACTGAAATCCCTTTTACTTCTCCTATGAACTTATCATAGTCTGCTACTCTTTTAACAGTCTTACTGTCTTTTACACCAATATCTATAAATGTAAATGCCTTGAGCCTATTGTTAACATGGGTGTCTCTGAACATACCTGTTGTCTTATTAATGCCCCAACCGGGAGCCTGTGGTGTTCCAACGCATTCTGCCATGTATTCCTTGATGGCATCTATAGTCATCAATTCTGGAGCAGTTACGCCTTTTCCAGAATCCACAATCTTTAGTTTCAAATGCTCAAAACTAACATCTTCCTCTAATGCCTTTACAGTTTCACTTAGAATATAAACTAAACCATTGCTAACCAATTGTTGCTTTAAGATTATACTCTTTTTAACTTCATATAACGTACCATCACCTGCAAACAATGCTTGCCACATTGGAGGCTCGGCAGTATTTTTACTTGTATTATACCAATCAGAAGAAACCGCCTTTATTGACTCCTCTTTTCCTCCAAACAATTTTGCTTTTAGATTTCTATATTTAACATAATCAGTGGTTCTATAATGACCATATACTTCTTTAGTATCTGTCTCTTCATCATAGTCTGCATTCTTTCTATTTACCTTTCTAAAAATAGGTACTGTGAAAACAATGTTTCTTGGGTCTGCTTCGGTATTCTGCATGTTCTTTAATTTAGTATATACCTTAGTAACATTCTTTTTATCTTCCTCAGTTATACCATCTGTTAAATCTAACAAAGCATCCAGTAACTCCACTACGTTACCTGCACCGTCATCTAACGGGTCATCAGTATATGGCCTAGCAACTTGTGTATCTCCATGTGCGGCAACTAAATCTAATAATGTTTTATCAGAAGTAATTCCCATTTGCTCTCCACTAACACTACTACATTGGTCTTTCCATTCTTCATAAGCCTCCTTAAACTTAGAAGAATCAAAAGTTTGTGTTCCCTGAGAGCCGTCTATAGAGACTCCAACATTTGCCTTCTTTTCTTTTGCCATTACTCTTCCTCTTCATCATTATCCATTGTGTGAATAGATAGGTCTTTCTTTCTATTATCCACACCCCCTTCATCATCTAGGTTTTGCGACATGCCCCCTGCTACGGCTGTTGCACCTGCACCTATTATTGGAGCGATAACTTTCTCCAAATCTTTCTTCTTCTTTCCGTATAATGGTCTTGCCTCTATACCCCCTGTATTAGACATGACTGCACCTGAATCTTTTATTACATTCCACCACTTCATAGTTTTTTTACCTCCTTCAATAAATCTGCATAGTAACTGCTTTTTCGATTATAAAATATTCTTACTAATTTTACTTTGTCGTTTGCTCCCATAAATATAGGGTCATTTTTCTTAACACCATATTCTTCCATTTGGCGAATTTCCTTATCTGTTTTGATTTCCTCTAACTGAACATCATACTTTTGTTTGAATATTTTAAACCACATACTATTCTTCTCCTTCTGGTAGTTCTGGTAATTTCTTAAGTGCTTTAACTATTTCTTTATATGCAGGATGTTTAGTAAATAATGTAATGTAAAATATCTTATCATCCTTTGTAGGTGGCTTGAATTTATAAGGTTGTGGTGGTCTTTCTGTAGAAGTATCTTTAGTTATTTTAACAGAAGTTCTTTCTTCTTCTTCTTCTTCTAACCCCATAGCATCATAGTATGCTTGACGGTCTCCTTCTTCCCAAAAATCAAATGTAACTAATTTTGGTTTCCCCATAAACTTTAGATTTTTATTTGCTAACTCTAGCCCAAATTTTGCTAAATCTCTAACTACTTCTCTTAATTTATTTTTACCAGCAGAACCAACATGTGACGGGTGAGTATTATATGTGAATTCATATGGCTCATCTGCATTAAAATTATCTTTTATCTGTTTCATGGTAAAGTTATCTTTAGATTGATTTAACATTGTTGGAGATAAAGTTTTGAGACCTATCCAAGCAAGCGGTAATCTTCCGCTTCCTCTACCTTCCATTGTATACCCATCACCTGTTGCTTTAACAATGTCTATCATATTAGGTCTACTTTCATAGTTTTCAATAGCCTCATTTATTTCTGATTCAGTTGGCATCAAACGCTCTCTTTTAAGAAGGCTTTCCCACATCATCTTCTTCTCACCCCATCTAAATCTCTAAGTTGTTTCTTCCATCTTGGTCTTTTTTTCTTAGGAGAAACTTGTTCATCCTTCCAATCTCTATGTTTTTCTCTATATCTTTCAGATGGCTTCATTTCAGAAGGAGCCAATTTACCTTCCATCCTAGCACCCTCTTCTTCATCAATAGTTAAATCTTCATTGTCTTTCATGTAAGTTGTTTTACACAATTGCCATTGTTCTTGAACATACTTCATTCCATCTAAATTCATAATGTCTATACCAAAGAGAGTTATGTCCTCCCCTCTATCTGGTTCCATTAAGTTGTTGATAGTTTTACAATCATAGTCCATAATTGTACGGAATACTTTCTTTCTTCTTGCAGGAGTTAGTTTGTAAAGATTTTCATTTTCATTCATATATTCAATAACTTCTTCTAATAATAATTCTTTTGCCCCTTCACAGCAAGGGTCATCATCTGGATTTACTTGGCCGTCTTCTGCCATTGTAAAACTAGGAGAAACCCTACTAATAATATCTTTAGACATTCCACCCCTTTGACTGTATTCTTCCTCTTCATCATCATCAGAAGAAGGCGCACCTCCCCCGCCTCTATTTGGGCCACCGCCTCCACCGCCAAAACCGCTTTGTCTATCTAATTCAGATTCTCTTTCCCTATTAACCCACTTACCAGTTTTAGGGTCTTTTGTCCTAACCTTTAGAATCTTATTCCAATCCATAACTACACCTTGTAATATGTTTTCTTTCCGTTCCTTCCAACGCCGCGTTCTTGTTTTGTTGTAATGTTCATTGTTTCTAATCTCTTTCTTAAGAAAGACGTAAGGTTTTCATCACTATCTTTTAACTTGGGATTTTGTTCTCTTAGTGATTTTATTATATCGTCTATTGTATTCCAATCGTTATTAGTTTGTAAATATTTTGTAATCTGTGATTCTAAAGAATCATAAAATTCAGTGCTTCTTTTTCCGTGTTTCTTTCTTAGATAATCTAAATGTTTCATATCATCAGACTTTGCATACTTTTCAGCAAGCATCTCAAACTCTTTGAGTTCATCAGATTTAATTAATTCAAACCAAGTCATTCAATCACCAATCTCTACACGCCATACATCTAGCAGAATAATCTCCTTTTCCGCACGTTGAACATTTATGTCTTGCTCTAAAGGATTTCTTTCTCTTAGTGTTTCCACTCTTACCTGTCACTTTAACTCCTGATTGACCCCAATGAACTTTCTTATACTTGCCTTTCTTTCCTGATGGAACACAAGCCATCCATTTCTTTCCACTTCTTGTTGATTTGGTTTTACCTGTTCTTTTGGTACACCTACCAGACTTACACAGGTTATCAAACCAAGCATCCATTTTATTCAATCCTTGTAGTATCCTTACTTAAATGTCTTAAGTATTTATCATCTAATTCATAGAAGTGAAATAGTTTTTTACTCTTGCCTTCTACATGTTCTTTACCAGACATTAAAGTTCCATCGGGGTGTTTGTGGGTTTCACCAGTCCACTGAACAGGTTTACCATCTTCAATATAGAAATGTCTTTCTCCCTTTCCTTTCCTAAGATTCTTAAAATCTTCTCCCGTTATTTTACCATCATCATTGGTGTCAATTTCATGCTGGTCACCAACGAGTTTTTTCTCCTCCATTACAACAACAGGCCCGTATGTTTTACACGGATTTTGCCCACAGCCGCAATGTCTCTTTATTACTTCTTCCCAAGTCATCTTTTTCCTTTTCTCCTTTTATATGTTTTACACGCTGCACATGTTGGTCTACATCTTCTCTTTTTACCTTTTGAAGCATCTTTTCTACCACAAGGTTTAGGCCCACCCTTTCTTCCACAAGTTGAACAATCAATCCATCCTCCCTGTGTTTTACCTCCTTTGGTTTCTTTTCCGCCTCTTCTTGAAAACCATCCATGTAATCCTTCATCTTTTTCGCGCTTGAATTTGTCTCCGCCTTTAACTACTTCAAACCAACTCATTTTGATTTACCCCAATTAGCACAGCCTACCTTTCTACAACGCACTACTGCACCGGAAGCATAAGCAGAAGGCCAAACTGAATATCTTGCTTTTACCTTTCTAGTACAGCAATCATCTGTGTTTTTCTTTTTCTTACGCCTTCGCGCTTTTTTCTTCTTGGCCTTTACAACTTCAAACCACATTATTTCTGCCCCACATATAAAAACTTCATACCATTGCGTTCATAGATTATTCGCATATTACCTAGTCTAGCCTCTCTTTTGAGAAATGCCCTTAATTCTCCATCAGTAGGCATAGCCCTTCTAAGAGGAGATTTTGGTTTACCGGAAGCATCTAACACTCTACCTGCGGCTCTTTCTTTGTTGTCTTTTTCAATAGCAGTTCTAACCATAGACATTATTTGTGCTACGTCTAATGGCCTGTCAACATACTTAATGGTGTCTGAAACAATTTGATGTAGTTGTTTTTTCTTTTTTACTATATCTTCCCAACCCATAATTTAGCACCTCATAGTTTTACCATGTTATTGTGACCATCCATGCCACTGTCTTTATGCTCATCACACCATTGCGCTCCACATTCAGCACAAGCCCACGTTGCTTTATTTTTACAACCTCTGCCAAAAGGTTGCCAAGAGGAACACGCATCTTTTGGGAAATCTGCAATGTTAAAATCTGCCATAGTGTCTTTACCAGTCCTACGCTGAAAACCCTTAAACTCCTTAGGTTTCTTTTCTGGTGTTTTTGGGTCAGGCTTTTTCCCCCCTCTATTCGGATTAAATACTTTAACGAGTTCTTCCCATGACATAGGGTTACCTCCAATCCAGCATAGGAAGCAGTTTAGTCTTAAGGTCTGCGGGCAAGTTGGTATTGCTATAGAACAGATATCCTAATTTTAACACCATCTTGTCATTCTTGCGTATGCCCAAAGTATTAATCAAAACGTCACTAGAACTTGCCTGTGCCTTTTTCCACGCATAATATCTTACAATATAATATTGGTCATCTATTCTGGTTTCAACGGTTTTCTGCCTCCATTTGCGGGGCTTATCAAATTGAGTATCATATTTATTTTCTAAGTCTTCAATAACCATTAGTTCTCTTGGCCTGAGTTCTTTCTTCCATTTATCATAATCACCGACTCTTTTATACCAGCCCTTCATATTGCCACTTAGAATCATATCTGCTCTTGAGACTACATAAGCCTCCCTTCCTGCACTTGGGTCTAATGTTCTTTCAGGTACATCTTCTGGAGATTTTGTTTTTGCTTTTTTACCACTCCATAAATCACCGTTTTCATCTAACGGCCCAAAGACATCTTTTTTACCAAAGGGTTCATTGGTGAGTTTTCTAAGTGCAATACAAGCAATTATCTCTGGAATATCATCTATAAATTTATAATTAGTAAAATACGGTTGAGCAATAGGATTTTCAAAATTACTGCCGCTTTCAGTCAAACCTAACTGTCTTCTAACTTTAGGGTCATCCGCTTGCTTTTTTCTTTCTTCTTCAATTAAATTAAGAGCATCTTGCATTTTATCATTAATGCCAAAAATGTTTATTCTAGAACCCATATCTTTTTTCATTTTATCCCAGTAATTTGACATTTCTTTTCTACACTTATCATCTCTTAATCCTTCTGTAGTATATGCTTCGTGAACATCTTCTATTTTGGTATCTGAAAACAATTGTGATTCAGGTTCATCTTCTCTTCCAAGACCGGGGCCAGCCGCAAGTGCTGTATTTAAATTACCTACCTGTTTACCCATTTTATTATAATACTGTAATAACCTACCTGTTAACCACTCGGCATATTTATCTAAATTTCCTTCTGGTGATTGAGCATGCATAAACATTTTTAACGCTAGAGAATATCTTATATTGTAATAATCCTGACTATCATTTAATTGACCCTGACTTTGAGACCTATCTCGCTCAGTATCCCTAAAGAACCATCCATAATGTAGCCTATTAGCAAACTGATGGAAAAAGGAACTTACACTTGGATGTTCTATATCTCCCTCCATTTCATTATCTTTCATTATCTCAATTAAATCTCTAACATCCATAAAACTATTAGGAAGTACATAATCACCCTGCCTCTCTAATATAAGATTTAATACCTTTGTCTTCCATTCGGAATTAAGTTGGTCGGTGTTTCTACCACGAAGAAAAATCGAAGCATCAAAATACGGTCTTTGCAAATAACTAAAAGGAGAGTAATTAAAAATTCTTTGTCCTCTTAATATCTGAGATAATGCTTCTACTGATGATGCATAATATTGGCTTACATTAGAAGGAATATATATTTTCTTTATCTCATCTTTCTCATCAGTAGGAATTCTTGCTATTTCTCTCCAACTCATTTACTAAACCTTCCTAAAGATGATGCCGCCCGCCAAATAAAGAAAACAATGTACGTTACTATTAATACACCTATTGTTGCTATTGTTGACATGTATGTTCGCCCGGACTAATTTGTTAAACACTTAAAATCGAAAATTTGGCCCGTAATTTATTTGCCACTTGCGTTTTTTTTCTACCTGTTTTAATTACATTCCCAGAATAAAAATGTTTTTATCATTCTTTTAGTGGTAAAAGAGACCATTAGTTTTGTATTCTTTACTTCGCGACCCCGTTTTTACAGTACATTAATTACAGGCTTTACTTTTGGTCGCTCTGTATATAGATATCACAGGTGCGGGTACTATTTAGATATACTACTAGCAGGTATTAAGATTTTAAGCCTGCTGCGACTAAATAAAACAAATAAAAATCAAAGAAAAAAAATCGTTCCAAAGCATATGGTCATGCAAATATATTTGACCCGTAAGGAATATCATTCAATCACGAATGTAATCTTCTACGCACAATTGCTGATTGCAGCAATTGTAGGTACTATGTACCTGTAGAATTATACCGCGATTTACTTCCCTTCCATATGGTCATGTAAATACATGCACCCGTCAGGAAATTCTTCCAACAACGATTGTCGTATTCAGTGTTCAGTGGAGCATAGTAGTGATAACACTTACTATTACCCTATTTCTCTGAATACGTCATCTTATGTTTTCATCCTTCCATATGGTTCGGAGGTGAAACACGGCGGATTAACACGCATTATGAGTTATACTTCACTCATCATCGTCATAGAAAATATCCACGTTTTCACCTCCATACGAACCCGGCGGGTTGCACAACTTGTGACAACCATATGGTAATGCCTGTGCTTTGCAAACAGAATGCCCGATAAACGGGACTTACTTCATTGTTACGATTTTACAGCAATTACCCATCTTTACTCTAAAATCGCCTAATTCCATTCCGCAGGTTTCACATATTTTAATCATTATTTTTACATCCATTAAACCAGCACCAATAGAACGAGGATTCACAATCATTACAGGAGGGAAGGGTATTTCTCATACTAATCCTCCAATACCTGTTTAGTAGTCTCAGGCGTACATTCGTAATTAGCCTCGCTTTTTATACTTGTCTCACAATCAACCTCTATCATTACAACATCATCTGAATACTTCTGTAATATATCTGTAACTGTTTTGCGCATCTTCTTCATTGTGGATAGTGGTGTTTCTACTAGCATAAACTCAATGTTCTTTCTATCGGTCACTGATTCGGCTTCGTAAGTGATTACCATTTTTAGAGTAAAAGAACCACCGTATCCTTGTTCAAATTTGGTCTTCATTGTAGTGCCATCTTCAAACAATACTTTGCCCATAGCACCAGCAGATATTTGTTCTGCTCCTTCTGGTAATTCAAAGACTTCTTCATCCACTACTAGATATTCGCCTCTTACTCTCTTCCAATCATGGCTGCTTGTTTTGGTATAATTGGTAGCAATAGTGGCTTCAATACCATATTCATCTAATCCTTCTATTGCTCTATCAGCCTGTGAACTGTAAGCAAGAGTCATCATAATTTGATTGTTATCATCAACAATGCTGTATGTAGTTTCTTCATCTATTATTTCTTGAAAACCATAGTTCTCTGCGCTCGGAGTTCCATAAGCGTAACTAGCAGTTAGTGCCAAACCCTTATCAAATAGGTCTGATTGCACCTTTCTGTTCAATTTCTTGTGGTCTCTAAAACTATCACTCTTGAATTTGATTGCCATCTTTCTTTCATATATTGTCATTTACTCATCTCCTATTTGTTCAACATAATCATTCAATGCTGACTTCATATCTTTCATTACATCTTCTAGGTTATCACCAGATACCTTTAGTTTGCTAATACACAATACTAGGGCAGACCCAGATTTCATGTGCTTAACCTCTAACACGTATTTTGGCTCGTTAATTATTGTTGCGTCATTTGTTTCCATACATCTTATTAGTTTTATCAGAATATATAGGGTGAGTGTTAGCAAAGCACACTACCATATGGTTTGCTTTGCGTTAAACCCGGATGGAGAATAGGGGGTAATTACCCCCCTATTCTTCTTCCCCTCCGTCAATGAAGGATACAACAGGGTATCCCTCAGAATCGTAAGAGCCATCCCAATGATACTTCTTGGAAGTGTCATTGTTTGCGTGGGCGTTAAATGCACCATTCAGGAATGTGCGCTCCTTCTTGGTCATTTCCTTTGCGTATGCCTCTGCACCATCGGCCATATCTCTGTAAAGAAGGCCACCGGACTTTCCGTGCGTTCTTAGGGTTGCGTAAATTGCGGGGTAAACCACATCTCTGCAAGCCACGAAATACACTTCATTGAGGTATAGGTCGAATTGAGACTTGGTTGCGATATCCATCAAGGATTTGCGGCCTTGTCCAATTGGAGAGTTAGCGACATCGGTGAATACACCGACTATGCTGTTCCAATATCTCTTTCGGGTGCTTGGGTTAGCGTCACCGAGAGTGAACATTGAACGAACCATTGCGGCCAAATCCGATTGTTCGGGGTTAGCCGCAAACCACTCTTCCAAGTCTGCTTTCTTTGCGTTCCATCTGTTATCATCTATGCTGTTATCTGTTGCCATAAATCATCATCTCCGTTGATTAGTAGGGTAGTACCCCCTATTATCTCCGTTCTATTAAATGCTACAGAACATATATGGTTTTTATTTCACAAAGTATAACACCATATGGTTATGAAGTAGGCTACAAAAGAGTTCAGGCTACAGCCACTCGCACTCTATAGTGCGAATCTAAATGTGGTGAGATGTGCCTGAAATCTATTGTAGTCGCTCAATACCCCAAATCGGGTTTTGTCCGACTCAAACAATAATAGACGGTAAATCAAGTTTTAGACTTAACCAATGCTGCTTTCGCTTAGGCTAGATACATTGTGTATCTTAGCAGCCTTAGAGCCTTCTTATTGATGTAGTTAATTTTAACAACATCAATAATTAAAACATGATAAACCATCTATTAACTCATCGGACAACCATATGGTTGAGTTTAGATAATAGTAGAACTTTCGAAACGTAAAGGAGGGCTTTCGAAAGTGCATACCTAGCGTGGTAATTCTCAATTACAGCCAAAGTGATAGCGTAGTATGCAGTATCGAAAGAACGAGTTTAGGTTTCGAAAGGCTACTTATCATAAACGACACCCTATTTCTTTTGTCGGGTATAAACCTTTACGCTGCGTTATACGAGCAGCACATCCTTCGTGACGCTTTGGCTCTTATTATGAATAATCACTTCAATTGTACTGCCGTATAACGCGCTCTTTTTGTTTATTACCATATGGTTTTGCTTTGCGAATAAACCAGATTTCAAATTGAAGGATGCGAGTGATTATTGATTATGGGGGCAAATCTTCGGCATCACCTTAATTCCCCTCACTCGACTTATTTCCTTCAATGGGCTTGAATCTGAATGGGTTTTGTTTTGTGCTTTCCTAAGGCACTCTCAGACCCGACTGAGTAAATGAAAGTGTAGGGGAGATTATGTTTCCACATCTTCCCAATTCCGAATGCGTGTTAGTTTTAAGAAAATTTGCTAAGTTTCTTATTAACGCCGGAATACCAGATTATGACCCCGCTAAGGGTTGTGTAGTGTGGTATCTTTTTCTTCAATCCCACTCCCTGCCCACTATAGGCTCTAATCTGTGCCTTACACCCTAACAACGGTGTTATTCAGCCACTACTTACCGGGTTGCACTCCCGGCATTAGTAGGTAAGTAACCGAATATATGAGGTGTTCTTTCACAAAGTATCACACCATATGGTTACATAGTGTGAGTTTACGCCTAAGGCTGTATTTTGGGTCTCTTTCAATAAGAGAGTCCAAACGTGGCCAAAAGCCAGCGTTAGGCGTAAAGGAACCTTGATAACCTGACGGGTTGTCTTTTGTATTTGTAAGGCTGTCTTCGTTCAATTCAAATGGCAATCATAAAGTTTTACCTTGTTGTAACGCTTAGGCTCACTGTAATGACAGTGTACTAAGGCCGCGCACTGATTTGCGCTGGCCTGTAAAACATTATGTTACCATCTTCATCTTGCCAGCCTTTTGTTTTGTAAGACAACCATATGGTAAGGATAAACGTATGCTGGTGGTATAGGCTCTCTAAAGAGCCAATCTAAATGTTAAATACTTCCAGCATACGGAGATACACCAGATTTCTGGTCGGGTATTATGGAAAGTTTCGCTTAACTAGGGTGATAAACGGCGCAGGAAGGGTAAAGTTCTACGAAGCGTAAAACGTGTTGACTTGTATCTTGGATACATTTACTCTTTACCACTCCTGCGACCAGTTTCTCACTCCTATTTAAGACTCAACTATTTCCTAAACCATATGGTACGATTAATTGAACAGATAGATGCCTTAATCGCTTCTGTTAAAAGTAGGCAACTGGGAAATCGAAACTGCCTACCTCCGTTTCGACTGGAAGTGTAAAAATTACACCTTCGCTCCGAAAAAAACGGCTTGTTTTTCCTTCTCGGCTTTCCAGACCCCTGAAAAACGCTATCATTACCATATGGTTCGGCTTTGTATAGAACCATATATATACTCGATGACCTTGCCAAGAATGCCCCCGAACAGAGGCAACGAATGATAAAAACAATAGGTGATAAAAGATGGAAGATATTGAGTGGGATTCAGTAAAGATAAAAGTAAACACTATGCTTGAAGGAAACGCAGAAGTAGGTGACATACCTTCTGATGTCGTTACCCTAGCACAGATGTTAATAACGACAGGAGATAATAACTCCTCAACAAGAGATAGCCTGACTAACAGCATTAAGGACATGCTAAAGCCATACGCAGGATATCCGTGGAAGAGAGGCAATCAGGGCATTCTACCAGCCGCAGCCCGCGCTGTAGTAGATTCTGCAACTGATAACATCAGAGAAGCAGCAAGAACGTTCTTTAACGAGACTTCGCAGTATTCTCAGCCACTTCTGCGAAAGCACGGTAAGAGCAAGGGTTCCCCTGTTTACGCCGATGCTGACGAGTATGCAAACGAACTTGCATCAAAGGCTCGTAAGGCAGCAACACAACTCTTCAAGGATGGAGAGTGGGATGGTTCGCTATCCGGCCTTGCTGCTTGTGCGGCTTATGATGACGTAACTACGGAGGATGAGTGATTATCCTCCGTAGCCTATAGTTCGGGTGCATTTTCTCGGAGAGTGGGAATAGGGTCTTTAATGGCCTTATTCCCCTCTCCCTCTTTTCAGGTTCTTATTTCCGAGCAAAGCAGAAATAGAACCATATGGTATTAGGTTCATTATGAGAGGTGGGGCGCGAGGTGTGCCGCACCATTTATATGTTCTCAAGAATCCTATGGAATGCTAATCAGTATTGTCAGTATTTGAGACAGGAAAGTGCATAGTTTTCTAATGACAGTATATGAAAGAATCTAAATTAATGGCGTAAAATATTCTAGCCGTTAAAACAGATAGAAACTCTGGGTGGAGAATGTGGTTCTATATGATATATTATATCCATTATCAATACCCATATCTATATGACATATCCTATATGATATGATAAGGAGGATTCCCTCTGAGTAAAAGAAGTCACGATATGTCATGTTTCTACTCTTTCTAGTTAGCGATAATAACGAAGTTGGGATGATGTGTTAGGAAATGAATAAGAAGTTAGTATATTGTATATTATTATATTTTTATTATTATTATACTATTATATTACCCACCACCACCACCACCACTCGGTATGGGGGGGTGTAAAAATGAGAAAAATAGAAAGATATCAGAAGGATGCACAAGATGCTCACTTTACGGGAATATGTGGGCATATTATCTTTATTTCTCAGGTAGAAATTCGTGAGAATAAACCGAGGACACTTTTAACAGGTGAATAAAATGAGAGTAAATTGGAACAAAAAGGATGAAAAGAAGATAGTTTCCCTTTGGAATAAAGGAACTAAAATAAAGGATATCGTTAAAGCGTTTCCAGAAAGAACCATTGGTTCAGTAACGAATAAGATATACCGTATGCAAAGTGAGGGGATTTTGGTTAGCCGACATAAAGATGGCAAGAATCCACCCTCGTTAAATCAAACAAAGAAAGGTAAAAAATCAAAGTTACCTGCCACGATTGAAGAGGCAATGAAGAAAAACATGCCTTATCTTGAGCAGGAGAGAAACTTCAGCACTAAGGATTTTACTGATTTCTTTTCTAAGGCTGATAGAGTGATGGAAAACGATGAGTCTTCCATTTCTATCATAGCAGTAGTTAGAGAAATCGAGCAATTTTTACTGAGCAAGAACGCACAGTACGGAGATAGTGCGCTAAATCCTATTCGTGTATTTTCAAAAGCAGACAAATCTGAGCAATTGAAAGTAAGAATAGATGATAAACTTAATAGGTTAATGCAAGGCAACGCTGATTTGGAGTCAGATGAAGATGTCATCAAAGACTTAATCGGCTATTTGATTTTGTTATTAATTCATTTAAGAGAATAAGACTCCCCGCAAGGAGACAGGGTTTGTATGAATAAAAACGGTAAAGTTACCTCCTATCCTATGGTAGTGGAATCTACCAATACAAGGGAATTTTCGCTTTCCCTACCGTTCCCATCAATTCCCAATCAAAGGCGTGAAGCAGATAATCCAATGCTTTCGGCACATAATGTGTGGAATTATCAATTGCCCCGCCACGTTCACGGAAGCAGACAATTAAATTTTAAACATGTTAATACATGTTAGTGTGGTTTTAACCGAGTAATAAAAGATACTTTGCTGGGCAGCAAATCTTATTTCCTTCAAAAGGTTGTGTATCTTTTTCCACAATTAAACTCTTCGGAGCAAGGGTGTAACGAATAAAAGAATTGGCTAAAGATAGGTTTGTGTTTCGGTAAGTCTATCCTTCATCAAGTTACAAAGGCACACAGTTTTTCGTTTTGCTGTTCATATTTCCGATAACCTTATTCTAGGTTTCAAATCGGGCCTTTGCCTGCCCTTGCTCCTTTCAATGCGGGATTCCCAAGTATGGTCAAAGGGGCCGGACTTAAGATTCGGTGCGTAGTGCTTCGGGGGTTCAAATCCCCCTCCCGCAACCATTCAAAATAATAGATGTGATAACAATGAATATATTTGTATTAGATGAAAACCCAAAAACAGCAGCACAAATGATGAACGACAAACATGTGGTAAAAATGCCATTAGAAAGTTTACAGATGATTTCAACATGTATGACTTTACGAGGATTCAATGGCCCTTATCGCAAGTCATTTGCTTATCATCCTTGTACCATATGGGCAAGACAAACAAGTGAGAATCTTGTTTGGTTGATTGAGCATTTCAAAGCATTGTGCGAAGAATATACGTTGAGATATAACAAAGTTCACAAGTGTCAAAAGACCTTTGAACAATCAGAAGATGAGGTAAAGAAATTGATTGAGTATTTACCTAAAGATGGACTTACACCATTCGCTATTGCAATCAGCCCTGATATGTTTTGCAGAAAGGTAGAAGGCTTTGATAGTCTTTCTGCTGTAGATAAATATCGTTTGTATTATCTACATGACAAAAAACATATTGCTGATTGGAAAACAAAACCGCCTCAATGGTGGACAGACTTTTACAAGATGGAGGAAGAATATGGGTTGCAATAAGTGTATTAATGGAGTAATAATGAAACAAATTAGTTTGGCTGAATTTGTTCCAGAACCGTGTGATTGCGTAGTTGAGGATTGGTTTAAATCCCTACGCAAGAGTTATAGCCAAGATGAAGCAGGAGAGAAACAGAATGACGAGTTGGAAAAAGACCAATAAGACAATGTTAAGAATCCATTATTCAATGGATAAATATAGAGAGAATGAAGAAGGAATGCCTATTGAAACGCTAGAAGGTGAGTTGGCTTATGTTAACTTACCATTTGCTTCTACGTTTCTAAACATAGAAGATAAGGATGGTAAGATGTATAGTATATCAAGAGATTGTATCTTTAAGATTGATTGGCTATCACTGCCAAAGTGGACTAAGTTAACAGAATCCCATGTAGTTGATTCAGCAAAGATGAGATTAAAGAATCTAAGCAGAGAGATTGAAGAGGAACAAAAGAGATTTAATTCTCAAGAGGCTCTCGATGATATGCTTGACGACCATGCTAAGAAAGGAATTGAAACTACATGAATATGTATAAGGCATTAAGAAGATATGGTAAGAAACCTAGAATAAGAGATTATTTACTAGGTGGCGAAACAAGCGAATGTAGTTCAGGTGATTAAAATGATAGAGATATTAAATATGGATTGGATAAAAGAAATGGAATATACTTGGAGCGACTTTAATAGTGTGTTCTTTGTATATGCAATAGGTGTAGCGGCATGTGTTGCTGTTGCAGTTTATTATAATGTAGAAATAGAAGAGTGGTAATATGAGAATGGAACCAATAGAAACAGTTAAGAGAGAAATAGAATTTTCCTTAGTTGATGATGAGGACATGCCTCCTATTATCATTACTATGGATAGAGATGATAACCCCAAAGTAGTAATTAATCGAAATTATGACATATGGTTGAGTCTGCACCGTAAAACCATTGGTGGTTGTGCAGAAGCATTGTATGGTAAAATAGATGATTTACTAACAGCCCATCTTAGAGACCAAAGAATGTATGAAAAGATGGATAGAGATATGGGGGCTTAAACATCAGTGGCATCGTTACAGTTAGATGCGAAACGTGTGATAAATGGATAGCACAAGGACTAAGATGGTGCAAAGAATGTATAGAAAAACAAATAGAAGAGGAATCAAAATGATGGAATTTAAAACAAAACAAGGAACAACAAGTTTCAATAGAGAATGTATATGTGCTTATACAGTATATGTAAACAGTCAGAACCAAAGACTAGTTGATGTGCATATAAACGGTGGTTCAATATTTACCGTTTTAGCAGGGTCAACAAAGGATTTTTTGGGGTGGATGAATGAGTAGATGGTTATTAGCAATGGATGGTAGCCCGGCGGCTAAAGATAAATTGATAACAAGTCTTCTTAAAGGAGAAAAGAAGGCTAAGAATGTTATAAGAGAAATAGACCACATAGCCAGTACGCTTGAACCCTACCTACGATGTGATAAGTCACATATTCTTCTCAACGAAATATACCAATTAACTAGGCCATATATTCGTAATAAGTCTGTGGAGGAACAAATACTTGAGTTAAAGGAACAAGTCAAGACATTGGAAAAGACTATTGATATGATGGAGGAAGAATAATGGCTAAGTTTTATTGTGAAGTATGTGGCTTTGGTATACCATTTGGTTCAATACACAAAGGCCGCAACGGTTGTGCTAAATGCAGAAAGGAGATGAATAGATGAGAAAGTTTGTAGCGTTAGCATGGGAAGATGGTAAGGCTAGGGATTTGAAGCAGTATATCTATGTTAATAATATTACAATGGATATTCTTCATTTCCCGTATAACGAAATGTTATTTAAGGAATTAGGTATGAAACCTGAAACCCCTGTAACATTATTTGAGGTAAAAGGAGAAAAATATATCAAGTTGGCAGAAACCTTTGAGAACATTTATAAAATGTATCGTGGAGGTCTGTTAGACGAGATACCCGATGAAATTAACCTTGACAAGCGAGATGTGAAAAATGATGGGGATGAGTAAATGAGAGAACTATTGGTGTTTTCAACAGAAAACTGTGAACCATGCAAGCAATTGTATAGTTACTGCCAATCAAATAACAAATCGTGGGAGTTTGTATATCCATCTGCTTATGCAGACTTATACAGAGAGTTAAACGTAAAAACTGCTCCGACTCTTGTAGAAAAGAAAAATGGAAACTACAGTGTTCTTGCTGTAGGACTAAATGAAATCTATAAGATGCTTGGTGCAGGACTATTAGAAGACACATGGGAAGTAGAATTAAGAGATAAAAAGGTGAATGAAGATGAGTAGTAAAACAGTATATCAATCAGATGATGGCCCTGTAATGACCATGAGTTTAAAGGAATATCATAAGATGGTTAAAGAATTAAACTATCTTAGAGTAGAAGTAAAGAAGTTGGAGAGTCAATTAAATGGCTCCTAAACTTAAACCACCAAGAATATGTAGAATATGTGGTTTATCTGAACACACAAACGGTGTTTGGTGTGATAGATTTAACCCAATCTATTTCAGTGATAAAGTGTATTATGCTAACAATGAAGCATCAGAAGGACACGCTATCTGTCTAAAGTTAGAAGCACAGGCCAAGTTATATGGTAGAAGTTCAGTTCTAACAAAGGCAAAAGATAAATATAGAAATGATAAATGGGTGTATGTGAATAGAATGCATATATCTGAAGAAGAATAAAAATAGGGAGAACGAGAAAATGACAGATTTAATACCAAAGCGAGCATTAGGAAATGGTCGTTGGGATAGAAAACTAAAAGAAAGAATGACAAACTTATCAAAGGCTGATAATTATGATGATGCTAAACATGAGTGGATTGCTACCGGAAAGGTTTGGTGGCATGAAATAGGTGATGAAGATAATCCACCTGATTGGGTTGCACAACACCAGAACAAGTGTTTATGTGGTCACGATATTGTTTATCATTTTGAAATTCATAACACTGAAACTGATGTTAGAGAATGTGTGGGTTCAGACCACATAAACTCTTATCTGATTCTTCGTGCTATTCGTGAAGAAACAGGACTAGAAGATGATTACATTACTGACGAGATGATTGAGGAATGGATTACCGTCAGAGTTGAAGCATTGAAAAAGAATGCTTGGTGGAATATGCATGGTGAACATTTCACTAGTATGTTTGATGCAGTCAAAGATATTGACCTTAGAGTTAATGTTAGAAGAACAGGTAAGAAATACTACGATAATGTTCTAAGAATGTATAGAGACAAAACACAGATAAGAAAGCGTAGTGAAGGTAACTACGGAGAACCGGGTTATAAGATGGCTTCTATTGTATGGCGATGGAATCACCCTGATAACCCAAAGGCTCAAATTAACAAGAAAGGATGGCCTAACAAGAAACTGTATAATGACACAATGATGTTCTTTTACACACTTGAGAAGGCTAAGGCCATCATCAAAAAAGAGGATGATTTTGTCAAGGAGCGACTTGAAGATATAAGAAAAGCCGATGAAATTCAGGAGAACAGAAAGAAGGCGGCAATAGAAAGACGCAAAAGAGTTGTTGAAACCGTTGAAGAGATTACACATCAGCCTAAATTTTTGGAGATGTGTGAGTATTACGGCCTAGAACCTTTCGTTCCAGAACAAGGAAAGGACAATTGGGAGGAAAGATTCTTAACAGATATCAAACACAAGATGGTTAGAGGCAACCCATTAACAGATAAACAACTGAATAAACTATGGGAAATACTTGATAAAACAAAAAGAGATGCGACTCCCGCAACTCAAAAACAAAAAGATTACTTAATTCGACTAGGATATGAAGGGGATATTGATAACATCAGTAAATCAGATGCTAGTGATGAAATAAGTAGAATAAGAAAGGAGAGAACACAATGAGTGATGATAAGAAGAAAACTAAGGCTGACTTAGAGAAGGAATTGGAAGAGACAACTACACAGTTGCAACAGGTAAGCGGTGCTTATCAGCAACTTTTAGTGGCTAACCAAAATCTAAATCTATTAGTTAGCAAATATGAAGAAACAATAAACCTGCTTACCGCTAGAGTCCTAGAGGCTCGACAATCCGCGCAACAGCAGCAAGGTTGATAAGTCCGGGGCAACTAGAACGGTTCCCGGCAAGAAAAAGAAGGTGTAAAAATATGTTATTGACTATAATGAATGATACTGGACACACGACCTTAGAAGTTACGGCTGAAGAGGTTATAGACCAAATTAACGACCATCCGACCCACTGGGTTTTTATTGATGGAGAGATTACTTCAAGAGAAACAATCTCAGAAGTTAATTGGGATTCTGTTGAGTCTGTTGACTTGACACAGGCTATTGTTGGCGGCTACTAAGCCCCTTCAATACGTCTAAATTTTTTATGAAGGTAGCAGGGCGTACCCCTTGCGCTCTGCTCCTTCGCCCTAATGGGGGTGTAAATATGATAAGTGAAGATAATTTTAATTTCATAACCACATCTTATTTTCCTAAGATGATGGAAATTTTTGGATGGTCTGTAAAGGATTATAATACATATAATAATCTAGCAATAGTGCGAGCAGACTTTTATCCCATCGGACACATACTAGGTTTTAGTAAGAAAGCAGTAATAGTATGTGATGGGAATATGCTATTTGTTTATAATGGCAAAGAATATGAAGACTTTTCACAACTTTATGAAGAACTGGGGGATAAAGCGTATGATACGTTTCCTGACTGGGATATTAAGGTTGAGAAAGAATGGCTAATAAAAGGGCTTAACGGAGAGTGGATTTATTCATTTTCTAATCTAGTCCAAATGCCGTATAGAACACAGGTGAAGTGCTAATGAAACAAGAAGAGACAGCGAGAAATATAATGAGTGGAATAACTCATTATCTAAAATATGCAAAATATATAGGAGCAGAACAGCGAAAGGAGACATGGGAAGAAACTGTTAATAGAAACAGAAACATGCATCTAAAGAAGATGGGTCATTTAGGCCCAGAAGTCTTTAATGAGATAAATCGTATTTACGATGATTTCGTTATGACAAGAAAGGTTTTACCTTCGATGCGCTCCATGCAGTATGCGGGGAAACCGATTGAAATTGCACCCAACAGTATTTACAATTGTGCTTATTTGCCAATTGATGATATTGCTTGTTTCCATGAGATATTCTTTTTATTACTCAATGGAACAGGTGTAGGATTTTCAGTCCAACGACATCATACTATTCATTTGCCGGAGATTAGAAAGCCTAATCCAAAGCGAAGTAGAAAGATAGTTGTTCAGGATTCTATCGTAGGTTGGGCAGATGCTATCAAGGAGTTATTCCGTTCTTACACAGGAGAACTAACTCAAAGCCCTCGCTTTATTTACGATGATATTAGACCTATGGGTGCGCCTTTGAAAACAAGAGGTGGAAAAGCCCCCGGCCCTGAACCTTTAATTGAATGCATGACTATTGTAGAAAACATGCTTAGAGTTAAAGAAGATGGAGATAGGTTGACTCCGCTAGAATGCCATGATATTATTTGTCATATGGCTAATGCAGTTACAGCAGGTGGAAATAGACGAGCCGCATTGATATCATTATTCAGTGCTGATGACCATGAGATGCAAACTTGCAAGTCTGGACAATGGTGGGATGGTAATTCACAAAGAGCAAGAAGTAATAACTCAGCAGTTATTTTGAGAAGTAAAGTAACAAAGGATTACTTTAATCAGTTGTGGGATAAAATAGAAGAATCTGGTTCTGGAGAACCCGGAATCTATTTTACGCATGATAAAGATTGGGGAACTAATCCTTGCTGTGAAATCGCTCTTAGACCCTATCAGTTCTGTAATCTTACAGAAATAAATGCTAATACTGTAGAAGACGATAAAGACCTGTATGAAAGAGTAGAAGCCGCAACAATACTAGGAACATTACAAGCATCCTATACTGACTTTTATTATCTAAGAGATATATGGAGAGAAACAACAGAACGTGATGCTTTGTTGGGTGTATCTATGACAGGTATCGCATCTCAAAAAACTGATTTGTTAGATGTAACAGGTGCGGCTTTGAAGGCTAAAGAAATAAACAAGAAGTGGGCAGATATACTAGGAATAAATCCTGCTTCAAGAATTACTTGTGTAAAGCCTTCAGGAACTTCTTCAATGGTATTGGGAACGTCAAGTGGTATTCATGCTTGGCATTCTGAATACTATATTAGAAGAATTAGAATTGGTAAGGAAGAACCAATTTATAATTATCTACTTCAAAATCATCCTGAATTGATTGATGATGAAGATGGTAATCCGGCGGGTGCAGTAATTGAGATACCTCAAAAAGCCCCAGACCATGCATTAACTGCCGATAAAGAGAATGCATTTGAGTTCCTAGAAAGAGTAAAGAACATGACTATTAGATGGGTTAACCCCGGACACAGTGATGGTCAAAATACTCACAACATTTCTGCGACTGTCTATATTAAGGATGGTCAATGGGATGAAGTTGGAGAATGGATGTGGTTAAACAGACATTACTACAACGGCCTTTCATGTTACCCGGAGTTTGCTGTTTACAAGCAAGCACCGTTTGAAGCATGTGATAAGGCAACGTATGAAAAGATGCTTCAATCTTTGAAAGACGTAGATTTAACTAAGATTGTAGAATTTGATGATTCTACTGATTTTAGTGACCCCGCATGTGGTGGCGGTGGATGTGACATCTAAACACCACATAATAAAAAACTCTAAACAATTAGATGCTATTTGGCCCATGATTTATGAAAAGGCAAAAGAAGAGGTAAAGATACCAACGTCTACCTATGTAGGACATTATAGGGATGAATATTTGTATCATAATAGAGACACCGCTTTGAATGCCCTTTGTAGATATTACGAAGACACAGTAAGTGGATTAGAAAGCATAAAGAGTTTTTTGGGGTATGTCCGAAGACTATTTATAGTATCAGGAATAGTACCCTATGATAGTGAGTTCGATAAATTAATTGAACTGTATAACGATATTGGAATATATATAGAAGTGAATGAAAATGATGATTTGTAAATGTGGAAACAACAATTTTGAACTAATGATGAACGCCAAACTTAAATGCACTAGTTGCGGTAAGTTTTGGAATCCTTTTTCTAACCAAGAACACAAGGTAATGGAAAAGGATGGCTTCCATTTCTTTTGGGTAGTGATGAGAAATCATTTCCTAGAGAGATGGGACAGACAATTACCAGACCTAGAAGAAGAAGACTTGTTAAAAGACTGTATTCAACTAAAGAATGTCAGTAAACAAAACAAGGCTTACTTTACACCCTATCGTGGTGGACACCTTTTCTGGAAGTTTAAGTTTAACAGAAAGTTAAAGAGACTAGAACTGGAATTGATTACGATTACTTCAACTAAGGTAACTGAATTGAAGTATGAAAAGAATCCTAAAAAGATGGATATAAAATTTTGAGGAATAAATATGAATGATGATGCAGTATTAAAGTTGTATGAAGAATTGAATAAGACCCAGATAATTAACGCATATAAAAAGTATCTTGAGGATAATAAAAGATATAGAAAAAAGAATGACGGATTCAAGGGAAGAGGTCAACCAAAGTTAGAGCGACCCAAAATATCTAACGTTACTTTATCTTGGAGAGAGTTTAGAAGATTACCCAAAGCATCTGTTATAGTGCATACTTTTAGCGAAGGCTGTGATACTTTGTATCTAACAAGTCTTAAGAACAAAGGTTTCTTTAAAGAAACTAGAGAGTGGCATCGTAATTATGAGGGTGATGCTGATGCTAAGTAATTATGAATATAAGCAAGCGTGTACCGTAGTTATTAACTCGGCAGACGACAATGCTAGTAGTAAACAAATTACTGACATTGATATATATTCTACCTATGAATTGGGAGAAAGAACCTATGTGCGCACAAGACCTGCTTTCAGAAGAGAAATAACTTGTCACTTGACACGTTCAAGAAAGAAGGGCGACCCTTTAGTTATGGGTATTGCTGATGCTCTATCAGGTTTCTTAAAGATAAATGGTAACAATGGAAGAAGTTATTGGTCTCCGCCAAAGAAGTTTAAGATAGCAATAGTATTCCCAAACGTTGTTGATGAGGCCAATGGCGGGCCAATGATTCTAACAATAGAAAAGAAAGACCCATACTATTATCTGATGAATAACAGAATGACCAAGAAGAATATGATGGTCACAATTGCGAGAACAGTTTATCGTTCTTGTTTTGAAGATAATGCTATCACATTAATGCAATACATGTTTAACATGATTATATTGCCTGAGAATGTAAAGTATGCATTGGAGAACCGTACTCCTTATTTCTTTATTCGTGACCCTTTTAACAAAGAGGGAATGCGTGAAAGAATAGAAGTAAGATTAAACACTGAAATGATTTCACCATCAGAAGCGGCATTAGAAATATCTGATGGAGTTTGGGCTCCAATTTCTGTAAAGGACTTAGATATATTCATTAACTTTCATTACCATAATCATAAGCGTTCTACCAAATGGATGTTAAGTCCCAAAGGTCTTTGGAAGAAACTAATTGGTTCTGAACCCACAGAATCACAAGTCCATCTTATGATGGAGTTTCTAACACAAAACCGTACTTCTGATTTGATTGAAGAAAGAGCGCAACAGTTGATGAAAGATTTGGTAACAAAATATCCTGATAGAATTAGAATTGTAAAGTATCTAAACCACAAGAAGAAAGAGATAACTGCAATGTTGGTTCGTGGAAAGATGGCAGATTGGATTATCATAGACTCTGAATATAAAACTCAGATTCAAAAGGTAAAGACATATGTGTATATCTCAAGCGAAGTAATTCAATATGATTTGGATAATAACTACAGACATGACCACAATGAGTTTGAAAGTGGTGTTTTGCGTGGGCCAATCTGTATTGACAATGTTCACACAAATACTAGTTTGGGAGACCAATATGCGGCTAGAGCATTAGCACTTCTAAACGATAAGATGACTGTTAAGTTGGTTAACACCATTGCTAGATATATTCCAAAGATTATGCTAGACGGTGACCGTGAATCGAGATTCCAGTTTGAGGAAATAACTGGTGAAATGCTAAATGATAAATTAGGAAGTGTTAGATGAATTGTATTAATTGTAGTAGCAACATCATAGATTATGATGAGTTTTTAGATGAGTTTGTATGTGGGGAATGTAGGCTTGTATTGGTAAATAGAATCCATGAGGATGTGATACCAATCACCTACAAACCCAATGTAACAGAAGTTAGAAAAACTATGGACAGGCTACAAACAGAGGTAAATATGATTACGTCTGAGTATGTATTAAGTTCCGAAGTCCAAGAGGATTTATATTGGATAATGAAAGAACATACAGAAAGAGACTCTTCATATTTGTCTGAAAATTTTGTTGATGTAATGGCAAAAGCAATAGTGCATCATGTGTTTAAGTTACACATGATACCTAACGACATAAAAAAATCAATGTATAACTATGAGAAAAAACATTTCAAGAGATATCTAAAAGACGTTAAAAGATATATTGATACTCCGTGGTGGAGACATAATAGCCCGGAACGTTCTCTTGACCCTATACTTTCAAATCTCTATATGTTCAAAGAGTCTTACAAAGACCGAGCAAAGCAATTAATATTCTATATGGATAGAGTGCTTCAAGATGAAGGTATAGGTCAACTGATGTCAAACTACGCTATGATGGTGTATGTTCATATTCAGTTGGATAGAGAAATGCAAAATTGGATTGTAATAGATGAGATTGCTAGGGTTTTCTTTACAACCCCACAGGCAATAAAAAACAGATGGAAAAATTATATGAATTTATTCCATGTTTCAAAGGAAGGCTTTCAGAACTTAACCTTTGAAGAATTTATACTAGGTGTAAGATATGAATGAAAATAAAAGAAAAATAATGATAATAGGTGTAGGAGGGATAGGTAGTTATCTAGCCCCTCTTTTGAAAAAGGTTGGTATATACTCAATGTATTTGGCTGACCCTGATATAGTAGAGGATAAGAATCTGTTGTATCAAAACTTTAGTAAGGCTACTGTAGGCCAAAAGAAGGTTGATTCTCTTTCGGGAATTAGTGTTGGTCATGTAAGAAGCCCTTACAATATATTGACAGATGCACAAATCAAAGGTTCTAAATCTGATTTGGTAGTATGCTGTGCAGACAACTTAGACATTAGAAGACTTTTGTACCGACAAGGATTTCAAGATGATGCTAAAGTTAAGTGGTTAGATTTAAGAGCGCAAGGTAGAAATGGGGCATTGATTAGTTATTTAACTGACCCCAAGTTTAGCGATATGTTCTTACAAGGGCCGGATGGTTCTTTCTCCTGTCAAGGAGACCAAGAAGAAATAACACCAGAAACCGTACATTTTACCCATGTTGCAGTAGCAGGTATGGCCGCACAATGGATTCAAAGATGGTTTAATGGTGAAGAAGTAAAAGATAAAATGGTGATAAATATATGAGTTGGAAATGGACAAAAGAAGAAAAGGACTTTCTGTGGAAGATTGCACATAGTAAGATGGATGACGGTAAATTACTACCAGACCCATTAGTGGTGCATTTTTACAATCAGAAATTCCATGATAGAAAAAGAAGTGTAAAAGCAATTGACCATCAGTTGCGAAAACTAAATAAAGAAAAGGAAAATCTAATGAAGATTGAAAAGAAAGTCATGGGAAGTAACCATGAAAAGATAGAAAAAGAGGTAAAGAAGATGACAGAAAAACAGTTTCCTACAATGGAAAAAGTAAGAAAGAAACACCCGCGTCACTATCCTACGCAGAATAGTGGTATGGGTTGGACTCCTTCTGATGATAAGTATTTGTTGGCTAATTGGTCAGCAAATGACGCAAAAAGAAATTCTACTGCAAAGCATCTAGGTAGAACACTACATGCTTGTAGAAGCAGACTTTTGAAAATCAGAAAGAATCCTGAATACATGAATAGCATATTGGTTCAAAGCCATGAAGTTACCATGCAGGATAAGGGAGTATATTTGGGTTCAGCAGAAATGAATCCAGTGAACTTTAATGACACAAAGAAAGGAGTTAAAGTTAGCAACAGTGCTAGAAAGCCCGGTCTGCTAGAGCGACTGCTCGATTGGTTGATTCATCGAGGGGAGCGAAAGCATGAGAAGAAGATTCAAAAGGCTGAAGCCAAGTTGCTAAGATTGCGTGGTGAATGAATGATGAGTAATGTTGACGGCTTAGAAATCAGAATCCCTGATTGGAAAGATAAGATAGAATTTTCATACCGTGTGAATACACAACAAGGATTCCATGATTCTATATGGAACATGTCACAATATGCGTTTGATATTCCCAGAGAGGTTCAAGTGGTGATTGATGACAATGATAAACTTCATATCAGTGTCGGAACCCCCGGATTTGTATCCTTTGATGGGCAATTCCCAACAGGAATGAAGTTACCGCTAAAAGAGTGGATTCACACACATCCATTCGGTCAAGCGTATTTTAGTGCGACTGATAAGAACACGGTGAACATATGGCATTCTAAACTAAACTCTGCTACGGTACTTGGAAAGTATCAAAAAGCAGTTTTAAGATTTAGATATAATGATGAAGGTCATCATCTATACACGTTTTCTGAGCGTGAGAATAGATGGAATACTGTCAATAGCGTTATGGAAACGCTTTGGAATGAAGAAGAAGAGTGATAAGATGTTTGGACAAGAAGCAAGCAAAGTAAAGGTGGAAGACGTTGATTGTGGTGATGAAACCATTCTACGTCTGATGCGTGATGGCGAAGTATTCGCTCACGTTACAATAAAAAAGAGTGGGAATTCCCACACGTTTGATGTAATGCAAAGAAACATTACATCAGATAATGGAAGTGGAACGGATGAGTAAAGTAAACCTAGTAGTATTGTTGATGTTATCAACAGTAATAGCAGGTTGTGCTGAAGCAATTCCTGACCCTCCAACGGTTGTTGAAGGAGCAAATGCCCCAGAGTGGGAATATCTTAATGCAACATATACAGTAATGGTTGATGATAATAATTCAACCGTTCCTGTAGTTGTTCTTGGTAACAACAGCACATGGCTACAGGTTGATTCCTTTAGGCTAAATGCTACGCACATGAGTTTTGTGACAGAAGACAATGCTATTGTCTTTAACAATAAGTCCTTTACTCTAAGTGGGTATCTATCCCAAGACGGGATAATTTGGGAAGATGGGTATGCACCTATGATGGGTAACAGTACCCTTTTCTTTCCTAAGTTCCCATATGATATAACTGTAGAATATTCGGTTGTATATCGTGAATGGACAGGCATGGAGTGATAGTGTGGCAAAGGCAATAACAGTTAAGTTTCCTGCACCTATGCCCGCAGAAATACCTTGTCCTATTTGTGCCAAAGGAGATGGTAAAAAAGGATTAGGGTGTGTCGGTTGTGGTTGGGAAGGTAAACTAAAAGTAACTGTTGATGCTAAAATACCAATTCAAAGAGTGCATATTATACAATATGTCGCTGATAATTTAAGTGCGGTTTCGTCTGAATTAACTCGTTTGTACGGGTTAGTTCCTGAGGTTCATACCTTAGAAGTAATTGATGGTGAATTGGGTCAATACGAAATTGTACAAATTAGCAGTTTAGGTGGGGCAGTTTGGATAGCAAATAGACTAGATGAGTTTGAGGCTCCACAATACATGTATAACATGAAAGATGTAAATTCCTTTAAGGAGGGTTTGATTCGTGAAAGATGAAAGAACAATAGCAAGAATACCAAGAAATGCTTCTGATGAATTAGTAATCAGAACAGCAAATTTTTGGAATATAGACATAATAGATATGCGTTGGTATAAGAATGGGGAACCAACCCGTAAAGGTTTGAGAGTAAATATGGAAGAGGGTAAGACTCTTCTGAAAGCAATAAGAAAAGCAATAGGTGATAATGATGATAATAAACAACAAGAAGTTGAATATAACGAGCAAGAACCAAGTGAAGAAGGTATTGAATGAATTTCTACCTGATGTATACAAATCTTCTATGGTTTTTGATGAAATAAAAGAATGTATTGAAGACTACGTTATGGCGTTGATGATTTCAACCGTAGCCGTTCATGCAGAATCTAGCCGTAAAAAGTTAGATGTAGACCATATACGCTCTGCGGTGGTCTTATTAAAAAGAGGTGATGGACATTTTGAGCAGAACTGAATGGTGTATGTGTTGGAGAACCAAATGGGAGTTTGAACACATGGCCGATGATAAGGGCGGTTGTAAACACTGTGGCAAAAAGATTCAGCATTTCTATATTACAACATATGAGGCGGGACAGTGACAGTTTGTTTTAGATGCAATGAAGATAAGGAGCAGTTACTTGCAATAGATAACCCAAGAATAGGGTTCAAAGATACTGTGTGTTTTGAGTGTGTTGTTACTACACTTAAAGATTATAAAAAGATGCAAGGTATTGAACTAGTAAATAGACTATTCAATTCGGAGAGTGAGGCAAATGAAGTTCAAAGTGAATGATTTGTTAGTTAATAGACATACCCATAGAAAGGCTATTGTTGATTCAATAGAAGCAGATTGGCCTATACCAATATATGTTCTTGAATATCAAGATGGTAATGGTGGGCAACTTAGAATCAACATGCGCTATGAAAAACATTGGGAGAAGGTTGAATGAAGTTTTCTGCATTTGCTAGACTATGTGAAAGTTTGGAGTATGTATCTCCTACTACTAAAGTAAATTTAGTTAGTCAGGCAATGAAAGATATCAATACTAATAATATTATATTGATGAAAGTTCTTGCATTAGAATTTCCCATTTCCAACATAGGTTCTAAGAGAGTGCAGAAATGGGTTTGTACTGCTCTAGGTATTTTTGATGATGAGTTAGATGATTCTATTTATACTTGGGGAGATTTAGCAGAAGCAGTTGCTCAAATAGATGAGGGTAATGAAACTGATTCTAATTATTCTTTGGCGGCAGTTTATTCTATGCTGTGTTTAGATTATAGTAGAATGGAAGGTAGTAATACTTATGATGTTTTTCAAAAAGCATTCAACTCCTTTAGTGCTAGAGAAAAGAAATGGTTCATTAGGTACTGGCTGAGAACACCCCGAAATGGTATCAGCAACAAAATACCTTTGAAGATTCTAGGAAAAAGATATCATTATAAACTAAAAGACATAGAATACTTTAGAATGTTTAATGATGTAGGTACTATAACAGAAGCATTAGAAGGCGGTTATCAACCTGAATGTAAATTAGAACATGGAGTGTTTGTATCTCCAATGCTTGCTAAACCTAGAAAGGGACAGGAAAGACCAGATAAATATATCATTGATGTAAAGTATGATGGTAACAGATATCAGATTCATAAGAAAGGTGAGGACATTATTATTTTTAATCGTAAAGGAAAGATTGTTACAGCGCAGTTTCCTGATGTCGTAGAATCAGTTTCTCATTTTGAGATAGATGATGCAATATTAGATACTGAAATATATCCTATTAATCCAAGAGGCGGCGAACCTGCTGAACATAAGTTAATGGCAAAAAGAGTACATAAGAAAAATATTGCAGAAGCAGTAGAACAATGCCCAGTACAATTAGCAGTTTTTGATGTATTGTCTATCAATGGAGAAGTCTGTATTGATATGGTTTTTTCCGAGAGATTAATACGATTGAAACAATTTGTACCTGATGTATTTCAAGCAAAGCGATTTGAGTCCGAAAGTATTAAGGCGGCATATAACCTAGCAATTGATTGGGGTTATGAAGGTATTATGATTAAAGATGCTGATATGGCTTACCAAGCAGGTAAGAGAAGCAAGGGATGGTTAAAGTATAAGCCACCACTAATCGAACTAGATGTTGTCATTACTTCTGCTTCATATGGTGAAGGCAAAAGAAGTAATGTCTTTGGAACATTTGGTATTTCTGTAAAGGATGGTTCTGACTATGTACCCGTAGGTAAAGTTGGAACAGGATTTTCTGATTGGGACTTAGATTTCTTAACAAAAGAGTTAAGAAAGAATGTTGATTACTTTGAAGGAGATACCTATTATTTTCTCCCAAGAGTTGTATTGACTGTAAGAAGTGATTTAGTTTCAACGGATGCTAAAGGAAACATCGGGCTTCGATTTCCAAGAAGCCGCGCTATCCGTCACGACAAGTTTGCTTCTGACGCTGATACGCTGACAAGACTACAGGAGATGGCATAAAATGATTAAAGCAGGTGATATAACGCTAATAAACAATTTGCCGTATAATTGTATTAAAATCGAAGGCGAAACGGCATATTTGAAACTAGTCGGGGAGGAACGTAGGGGTCGTTTCCGAAAGATGGATGCGAAAATGGTTCCCTACCTAGACGAAAATAAAAACTTAATCGTTCCAAAGGCCAAACCCTTCTCAAGAAGACGTATGTTGAGTTTCAAGTTTATGGATATAGTCAAAGAAGAAGTTGAATTAGGTATATCTCATGATTTGCCTTATGCTATAGCCGAATGGTTAGATTCCATCATAAGAGAGTTAGCAACCAAAGCAGAGATAAACGCTCATACGCAACGTAAGAAGGTTATAGATGCAAGTCATTGGTATTGGCTAGAAATGAGTCCGACTCAAGGTATAGGTCATTGGCCTGAAAATAGAGAGTATGCTAATGACCATAAAAAATGGCTGATGGAACAAGACAATGAAATAAAATTTGAGGAAGAATGAATGTTTAGTAAAGGACAGTTAGAAGGAATTTTGTTATCCTTGACAAAACCAGAAGTGCATATGTCAAGGTCTGATGATACCTCTATTGGATATAGAGTTAGAGTTAGAATAAATTTTAGAGGTAGTGAAGAGTTTTTATTGGCTCTTGGCGACACCTTACATAAAAGAGGTATTAAATATACCTTCAAAGAAAAAGAACATAAGAGTAGGCCAAGACCAATATTAACAGTTGGCGGTTTGGTAAACATATGGAAACTTTGTCAGTTAGTACCAGATGATTTACCAGACTCAAAAAATATGTGGGCAGACTTTAAAGAAATTATAAGATTAATAGATAATGGTGAACACTTAACCTTAGAAGGGTTTGAAAAGATTTTAGAACTAAAGGGCGAAATCTAATGTTCACAAAACAAGATGTAGAAAAGTTAGCGTGGTTTGCAGAAGACACTATAAAACAAGGATGTCGAGAGTGTAAATATGACCAACTTGCATTTACAGCAGCAATCAGTATTGAACCGTTTTCCAGAGTATTTTTTCTGGATATTGATTGTCCTAAATGCGGTGCATCTTATAAAGAAATAATGAATATGGAAGAGATTAAATGATAGGAATGGAAATAAAAAGACCGATAATTATTGTTGGTAAAGAAGGAACTCCCAAGCAACAGAAGGCTATGGAGTATCTTAGTGCCGACCCGATTATCAAATATGCTAATGAATATGATGTTGTTGATAATAATAGTATTTCTTTAGAAAGAGGCATCTTAATTAAAGATGTGACATACAAACCAAATATAGAATTAATTATTGATTCTATCAATAACTATAGAGGACAGATAGTTATACTATCAAATAACCAAAAAGACGTACCAAAGAAAATATTTGAAAAGTGTAAACTAAAGAGAGCAACAAAGAATGTGATGCGTGAAGAAATAGAACAGATTGCACCCGGCTCCAATGATATTGGTGTTGAAAGCCAAAACATATTTTCTTTGCTTTCTTATTACTGTAAAGAAACTGATAGGGATAGCGTAGTCTCTGAACTCAAATGGAGTAAACCTTTTGATGAGCAGATTTTACATTGGGTATCTATGAATATTGGTATTCATAAAGTAGCATACATTGATGCGAAGGTAAAAAGAAGATGGGGCCAAGATTACTTTTATGAGTTGTTAGGTTATGCACATGATGGTAAACTAGTATCTAGGCCAAAGTTTCCTGATAGGAAGAAAAAGAACCACAAAGCAGGAATCTGTAGAAAACTAAAACTAAGAACTAGTGATTATTATTTGCTAGAGCAATTAGTTAAAGATAAAGACTTCGCTAAGTATGCTAGTAAGAAGTTGAATAACTTAGAAAGAAGAGTGCTTAGATTGCCTGAGCCTGTTAAGAAGAAAAGAAAACTAGTTAGAAAGATTCCAACACTGGGGGATTTTTAATGGCAGGTAAGTTAAAGCATGAACATAGAATTAGAGCCGCAGAGGAATATGGAAGAAAGTTTAAACAACAGCACTTTCATATCAAAACTCTTGTGGAATGGTGTAATAATTACAAGAGTCAAAGAGGTAAGATTCATAGATTTACACAAACAAATAATCAACAGATGGGCAACATATTAAAAATGCATAAGGATTTCGTATATGTGAAACCCTCCACTTGGAAATATGTAGGTGAATAAATGACTATTTGGTACTGTGGAGAAAAATCTAAGCACCAAATAGAAACCTGTATAGTTTGCAAACATGAGAACAGACAGTTGTTTGGAATAAGAACCTTTGTTGAAATAGATAAAGGTTATGTATGTATTCCCTGTATAAATGTATTTGTAAATGATTATATTGTAATGATGAACCCGTGGGATAAATCACTATGGGAGGAAGAATAATGAGAAAAGAGAAACATAAATTTATAATAAGAGAGTTAGAAAGTATGCTAACAGTTATGAAAGATAGATGGGAAAACAAAGAAACAATTAGAATGAACGTTGTTTCTGAATATGATAATTTAAAAGATTTAGTTAACGGCTTACCCGATGATTTCATTGGTGTAGACTGGATGAGAGAAAATATACGCACTCAGAAATCTTTGATTGATGACATGGAAAGAGTTTCAAAGGAACATCTAAAATGGATTGAAAAGTGTGAAGAAGCCGCACAAAGAATTGTGTATTCGATAGACCTGCATTCACAAGGAGTGTTATCGGAAGCAGAATTGAATGATGTAATATCAATGGAAGGAGAAGTATTAATGTCTTCGATTCCAGAGGAAGGGGTATAAATATGCTATGGACAGAAAAATATAGACCACAAAGATTAATAGATATAATAGGACAAGATAAATTTGTAAATGATGCGCAAACATGGAAAGAGCATGGGATGCCAAATGTATTGTTATACGGCATTGCAGGAACAGGTAAAACTGCGGCAGGTGGTGCATTAGCAAATGAAATACTAGGTGACAATCTATCGGGTAATTACTTTGAAATAAATGCTTCTGATGACAGAAGACTTGAAACTGTAAGAACCACGATAAAAGAGATTGCTACTTCAATGAAGGTTGGTAATGTACCTCATAAGATTGTATTGCTTGATGAGATGGATGGGATGACCCCTGATGCTCAAAACGCACTAAAGCGTATAATGGAAAGATATAGTCACAATATTCGTTTTGTGATTACAACAAACAATAGAAACAAAATCATTATACCTTTACAATCAAGATGTGCTAACTATTTGTTTAGTAAGTTATCTAATCAAGACATTGAGTATGTATTGAGCAAAATACTTTCAGAAGAAGATATTGACGGTATTAGCCAAGATGATTTAGAAATGTTTATACCTGTTGTCGGGGGTGACTTGCGTAGGGCAATCACGGAGTTACAGGCTTCGGTTGCCAGCAAAACGCCTTTAACAATACAAATAACAAGAATGATGGAACCTTACGACAATATAATGGAACAAATCATTTCTCAACAATATGAAAATGCACTCAAAGAAATTAATGATTTGCTATCCTTATCGGTAGATATGAAAACAGTTTGTATAAATTTACATGAAAGTGTTATGGGGATGGAGTTAGGTTCACCAGTTAAATTTAAACTATTAAGAGTTATAGGTGAAGCAGAGTGGAGAAGTAGTAATATGACACCAAAGTTACTAGCCGCTTGGATGGTAGGACAAATGATATAATGGATGGAGTAGTAGTAGTATTCCTTTTGTTTATGTTATGGAGAGCGTTGTTTGGAGGCAAACAGTTTTGAGCAGACAAATATTAGATTTTAATGAAGACGGTAATGTGGATTTGAAAGACATTAAACACTTAATGCTAAGATATGAAATAATTCTATTAGGAGGATTATTATTAATTATACTACCAATACTTAATTCGTTAGGTATTATAACGGTAAGCAGTGATACATTTTGGATTTTAGCAGGTGTTGTGATTTCAGCAGAAGCACTATTAGAAATATACTACGAAAAGAAAAATGCTGAAAGAGCAAAGGAATTGAAGTTTATAAGTGAGGATGAAGAAAGATGAGACAGACAAAGTTAACAGAATTTGGATTAATAATAGACATTAGACAGGCATCAATATTGGAGTTTGTCGAATGACATGGGATGAATATAGAAAAAGAGTAATAGAATATAAGAAGAAAAGAACATATTGGAGATGAATAAAATGGATGAACATATAAGACAAGAAATTGCTAAGGCCGCACAGGTCTTAGAGATGGAGATAACAGAGGTTGAAGCAAAGTGGGCTGAAATCTGTGATAAAAATAATATAACTGCGGAAGAAAGTAAACTGGGTCTAAGTCTATTTAGACAGTGGTTTAGTGGCATGAATGCACTAAAGAACCAACCACAGGCTGAACAAACTAGTGGTGGTGGTAGTGATTGGATTAAGGAGGCTAGAGGCTTCTTTATTTCAGCAGAAGCCGCAAGAGATATGGGTAAGTGGCAAAATGACCGTGTAAAGGGTGAATATGACCAAGCACCAGACCAAACATATCAAGCAGGAAAGGTAGCCATTGTGACACAAACACAAGAAGGTTATCAAGCAAAAAGAATGGATGCAGAAGAAGGAGAGAAGATAGGAATGCTATCAGACCTACCTGAAAACAATTTTGGTGTTGATTTAGATACTTGGATTGTACCTCTGCATGACCGCCATACTTGGGCTAATGGTGACAAGAACCCTATGTATGGCAAGCCTTTGCCTCATGCACAATGGATGATGGCAGGGGTCTTTGTAGGAGAAGTAGAAGGAAACACAGGAGTTTATTACTTTTCATACAAGGGAGAGGCTTGTAAGAGTTTTACACCAACTACTTTCAAGTTGTGTACCGTGCCTGTTGTTAAGGACAGAAACCACTCAAACAGATTGTATGGTTTCAAGACAGGAACACTAGAAGGACTAGTGTATGAAGAAGATGAAACTAAGTGTCCATCTGTAAGCGAACTACAGTCTTACATTATGGAACATGCATCTGCTAACTATACTGGTCTTTTGAACCTGAACAGATATCATACAGAGATGCAAAGTTCTGGGAAGAGAAGCCCAGAAAGATTTGCTATTACTGATGGTTCTGTTTCTAGTATTAATATGACACCGAACTCTTTCGGAACACGAAGAATGACTATTACAGACATTAACGCTGATTTCGATTATGAAGGCGGTTCATGGGCAGGAACTACTTGTTGGATTCCTGAACACTTGGACATTGATTTTGGTATCGGTTCAAGCGTTGTTCTAGTTGGTAGAACTTCTCAAAGAAAGAATGATGACGGTAGTTGGGGAGATGTCTCTCTAAACGTTAGCGGTCTTTTCTGTGTAGAAAACCGTGGCGTACTTGTTGAACCCTTTGAGGCACAAGAAGAAGACTTAGATTGGTTCTAAGCCTAATACTCCTAGCGGTGGTTGTGACCGTCAAAGGGGTGCGATGCCCCCAAAGGTGATAAAATGTTTAAGATAGAAGATGGTGTAATTCATGGTAGTAGTTTTGCAGTTAAAATAGAAACTGTAGAATTTCTAACATGGAGATTAAATGAGGAAAGTTCTATGTATTGGGTGAAGTTTCACTTGCCTTCTGGTAAAGAAATTAGAATACAGGTTGAAGAAGAATCACTTAGAGACATAGTTGATGAATGGGGAAATGGAAATATAGATTTAGATTTGGTGAATAATAATGGATTGGACTACTGAGAAGAAAGGTAATGCAGTAACTAAGGAAAACTTAGAAACTACTGATAAGATAAAAGAAGAAATTGACAAGGTTAATTTTGGTAAGGAACAAGAAGAATGGAACAAGCAATATGCTAAGGCTTTCTTGAAGAAGAGAACCGAAAAGAGCAGAATATGTGTTGGTCTTTGGGGCGACCCAAAGAGAGGTAAAACGGGTGTAGCCCTAGATTTTCCTGATAGACCAATCTTTGTATTAGATTGGGATAGAGGGGTAGAATCTATTTGGAGAGAGCATCACGATGCAGATGAAAGAATAAAGATATACTGTCCTATCATAAAGGATAAGGACAACATTATTGATATTAATAAGTCTGAAAAGAACTCACTAATGTTTATTAACATGGCGAGAGATTTTATGCAAGAAAACCCGGAAGAAAAGCCTGTGTTTGTATTTGATGGAGTAGATACATTTCACGATGCGGCTCTGCTTAAGGTAAATCCTAATCCACTAGTGGTAACACAGTTAATGCCGTGGCAATATGGTGAAAGAAACAAGACCTTTAACTTCATGTTAGAGTCTGTATATTCTTTGCCTTGTGATGTAGTATATATTACTCACAAGAAAGAGCGTTATCTTAATAACGCTGTTGTTGGCTATGACCCGGTTTGGAAAGATTGGGGTGGAAAACTAGAGCAAGAGATTTCTTTCTCAGCACAAGAGAGTAAAGGCGAGATAAAGTACGTTGCTAAGTTATTAGCAAGCAGAACTAATGGTAATCTCGTTGGAACTATTTGGACTGTTAGAGAAGGTAAGCCTCCTAACACAGTTTGGCACGGAATACCAGAATTAAGAGAGGGAACAATATGATAGATATAACCGTTAACTTAGATAAATTTAAGGAAGCGGTTGAGGCAATTTGGCTTAAAGGCAAGTATAAGTCCTCAACCGTTTCTAAGATAGACTCAATAAATAATTTGGGTGTTATCTTCCTTTATAATGATAATACAATAACTCTTGCTAATGCAAATGATACCATTGCCGCAAGCGTTACACTACGAGTATATACTCAAGTAGTTGTAGATGAAGAGAAGATGATGATATTTGATATAGAGAAACTAAATAAGTATTTGAAAGTATTCAAGTCAGATAGAATAAATATTAGAATAACAGATGCGATGTTATCACTAAGCAACGATGACCAAACTGCTAGAATGCAAATGTCTATAGAACATAGTAATTTAAATGCAATACTTAAGATTCAACAATTTAGCATACCAAGCGAAGGTATGCCCACATTCGGTAAGACCCTGTTAGATACTAAGATATCTATTCAAGGAACAGAACTTGCTAAAGCAATCAAACATTGTAATATTGTTGGAACCGCTACATTCAAATTTGATTATAACGGAACACATTTGAAAGTGTCTTCCAGTAACTTTCATCAAACAGAACATTTTGATTGTTTTGTACCTATGGTCTCACACGAAGGCGAACCTTCTACCGTTGAGTTTTCTGCACCCCTTGATAAATTTTGTCAAGACGGAGTTATGTTTCTTTATCTGAAAGATGACAAGCCTGTTTTACTCATAGGCCCAAACAGAAAACTAGTGGTAGCCCCATACATAAGAGCGAATTAATATGATAATAACAACCCTAAATAGAACAAATGAAATAGCAATGAGATGGAGAGAAGGAGAAGAGAGAAAAGAAAATCTTGTATCCTTCAATGATTTCAGTCCCTACTTTTTTATTGAAGAAGAGACTAGAGAACCGAGTTTTCTCCGTGTAAAACTTGGTCACTATTCTCAACCTCAACGAGTAGAAATAAAATATGAGTCTGGGGATTGGGTTTCTCTTGAAGGTAAAAAACTAAAGAAGGTATCGTGGAATCCACCGTTACCTGAATATAATAAAATTATAAGAAAAAATTGGGACAATACCTATGAAGCAGACGTACCCTTTGTGTATAGATATACTGTTGATAAACTTACTTCTATTCCTGAATATAATTTGAAGAAATGGTATTGGGATATGGAGTGGCAACAGGGTGGGGAATATGATGGTGCTATTACTTGCATAATAAAATATGACAGTTATGTTGAAGACTATACAGTATATGCTTGGTATCCTGAACCTTACATTCAAAATGGTATAACTATATTTGATACTGAGAAAAAAATGCTAGAGGCTTTCCTAAAAGATTTAACTGAAAGCGACCCTGATATGCTTATCTCTTGGTTCGGGTCAAAGTTCGATTTGCCGAAACTTATCGAAAGATTACTGCACAACGACTTAGACCCAAGAAAACTTTCTCCATACAATGAAGTAAAAGGGATTTACTTTGACGACAAAGAAATGAAACTCAAGATGACAAAAAAGGTTAACAATTATTCCCCAATCGAACAACCTGTCAAGGGAAGAATACTACTAAATCTTGATGTTGCATTTGAAAGACAATGGAATGATTCTCAAAGAGGAACGTTACCTTCACTTGCATTAGATTATGTTGCAGAATTATTGCTTGATGAGAAAAAGTTAGTAAGCGAAAAGTTTCCTGATAAGAACGAATTCTTTGCTAAAGGTTGGCTTGAGGATGCAGAGACATATCTTGAATATGCAAAGAAAGATGTTGAGTTGCTTGTTAGGATAGATGAGAAAAATTATCTATCCGAATCTATAATAGCACTACAAAGATTACTAGTTGCCCCTTTCGATGCTTGTTTTTATGCAAGCAATATGGGAAGCATATATTTTATGAGAAATGCAGATTGGAAGGCTCCTACTGGTAAGGATGGGCCAAAGGTAACTTATGAAGGTGCTATGATATATGACCCTTCTAATGAAGGTACACATGGACTACATGAAAATGTTGCGGCTTTTGATTTCGCAGGGCTGTATCCTTCAATTACTGTAGCACTCAATATTAGTTGGGAAACTAAAACAAACGAGGAAACTGGGTTTGGAATAAATATTCTAACTCCTAGAGACTTTAGTGAAGAAACCCAAAAAGATATGCGATATTACAAAACAGACAAATTAGGTATGTTGCCGAAAGCAGTTTTAGAACTAAAGACTCTTAGAAACCAATATAAGAAAAACATGAAAGAGGCTGAGACTGAGGATGAATATTATAAATGGTATAACAATCAGATGGCTGTTAAAAGATTGATGGCTTCTTTTTATGGTATCATCGGGTATCAGGGTTTTTCTTGGGCTGATATAGATATGGCCGCAAGTATCACAGCAGGTGCGAGAAAAGCAATTAGAAGTGCGGCATTCAAGGTGATGGAATTATGAGCAGAAGAGTTAATATAGAACTATGGGCGCAAGATAATTTTGGTACTCTAGCATTAGCGAGAACAGTTTTTGGCTTAGTAAAAGTTATCATAGCAATTGTAATTATGAATGAAATATTAGGGGGAGTATAATGAAACCATGTTTTAATTGTAAGACCTTTGATGGTACAAATAATAAGGGAATTATAATCGCTTTACAATCTACTAAATATGGTAATCTGTGTCCTAAATGTGTCAATGAGGGTGCAGGACTATTGTGGTTAAAAAAGGTGGGAAAAATATGAAGTTAGTATACGGTCATACAGATTCAATTTATGTTCAAATGCCAATGGAACAGACCGAAGAAATACTTGCTTTACTTAATAACCATGTTAGAAAAGAGTTTCCTAACCTTCTAGGGTTGGAGGAACATCCTATTGTTTTAGAACACGAAAAGTATTTTCAATCACTAGGAGTAGGAACAACAAAGAATAGAAACGCCGGACTTATTAACTGGAAAGATGGTAAATATTTAGATGAGCCTGAGTTTGTAATGACGGGCTTTGTAGCAAAGAGAGTAGCAATAACTGAGATTGAAAAGTTTATTCAGATGAAAGTATTGAGAATGTGGGTGGAGAAAACACCTGAATCAGAAGTCACTACTTTCTTGAAAACTTGGTATAATAAAGTAATATCTGGAGATATTGAGTTAGAAAAACTTACAAACAGAAGTAGATATAAACCAGAAAAACTAACCTTCAAATGTTATAATTGTAATAAGCAATCTACATCTAAAGAGTTGGTAGAATTAGAGATAGATTATTGTACCAAGTGTGGTTCAGAAAAAACATTAACTACTTTAGAAGGTAAGAGACCTAGTATTTCTCAAGGAACAGAAGGATTGTTATGGTATAATCAACAATCGTTTTCAGAAGAAATAGAAGATTCTTATTTGTATGTTAGAGTTTCAGATATACCAACGAGACCTAGATATAAAAACCCGGTAACAGGAGAATGGAAAAGACCAAGATATGTTTCTGCCCCCACAAAGAAACTATTGGAAGAAATAGCAACTACACCAGATTATCATCATTATGGTAATGCATTGGTGAAGAAAGCCGAACCTATTTATCGAGCAATGGGTTGGGATTTAGATAAAGTAAAGTTCGATATAAACCAAAAAACATTAGATGAGTGGTGGTAAAATGAGTTTTGAAGAATATAAAGAAAATATGTATTCTGCGCAAGCAGGTAGTCATGGAATACCCGGCAATAGATGCTGTGGTAATTCATTAGCAGGAATATTATCTGACGCTGAATGGGGATTATTTGGCCCTAATGCAACAGAAGAAGATAAAGAGATTGCTGCCAATATAGTTAAGTTACTAGAGGTACTAGAAACAGTAGGAATGGAAGCAGGTATTGATTATGCTATTAACCAGATGGCGTATCAAACTTCTGTGTATCATTATGTAAAGGAGGAAGAAGAGTGAAGGAATATACTTACCAATGGAATCATGAAGAAGAAGAACCTGTATTGAAGATAACAAAATCTTCATATGGTTCTTTTAAGTGGTGTCCTAAGAAATATGAGTTTTCTTATATTGAAAGATTGCCACAAGATACTACAGATGCCATGATTAAAGGAACTGTAGTTCACAATACTAGAGAGGATTTTTTTAACACATTTGATGTGCAAAAAGCAGAAAGTATGTCATACGATGAATTAGTCCAATATAATATAGGGCTACATCCTGTTGATGATTATGGTGATATTTATGCAACGATGTCTAGTTTTGAAGCACAGCGTTTTGTTGATGCTAGACAAAAAGACCAGTTACAAGACTATCTTCCTGTTATTAATGAGATTATGTTAGATGCGGAAATAACTATTCCTCATGACACAAATTCTAAATTCATTTTACTACGAGATTATACTGTGCATTTGCAAGGTATTATTGACAGAATGTTTAGACAAGGTGACAATTACATCCCAATAGAATTGAAGACAGGGCCGTGGAAAGACTACAAACTAACTACAATGAGAGCAGAAATGTCTTTTTACAAACTACTTATGGATAATGCTACTGACGAAGAATTAAGAAACAAAGGCATTGAAAGACAAGAAATAACACATTGGGGTTGGTATTATCCTGTATCTAATTATATTCAGGTTGAACCAGTAAAGAAAACCAGCATCAATGCAGTAAAGAAAGGAATAGCACAACTGTTGTATTCATATGAAAGAAATGCATTCCCAGAAAAATATTATTACAAGACTTGTAACTTTTGTAGTTTTAAACCACTTTGTCCTGCGGCACAAGAGGCGGAATTTATATGATTAAAGAAAAAGTAATAGATAAGTTAAAAGGAAAAATATGGACATTTGATGAGATTAGTCAAATCAATGTGTTAATAGAAAAAATTCAAGATGAAATATATGATGAATTGAATGCTAAAGAAAAATTAGACTTAGTATTCAACAAAGAGATACCCGGAGATGGAAGAACATTTGGTGAGTTTTTCAAAGCAAACGTTGATGTTATTTTATCGGAACAAATAGCAATAATAATAAAAGAGCAATTAAGCCAAGCAAAAATAAATTTTAATGAGGATGATAATAATGAAGTTTCCAAGAGAAGTTTGGGCGGGCAGTCACATAAAGAACGCTCCACAAATGAAAAGACAGATAGTAAGAAGTAAGAAAGAGTTTACTGATTGGGTTAATTCTTTTAATGGTGTAATGAACTGTTATACAACAGTATATGATTTTGAGCATTTTGCTGAAACTGCAAAGGTGGATTCTTCTGTTATAATTGATAGAGCGTTTTTAGATTTTGATGCGCATGGTGAACCGTTAGAAAAAGCATGGGTTGATTTTAAAAATGTTTATGAAAAGTTATTCATGGAAGGTATAAAGTTTGATGCATTCTTTTCTGGTAAAGGATTTCACATTATAGTATATGGAGAACAAGTAAATGATATCAGAAGCATTCAAGCATATTTTACCGGGTTGGCTAAAAATTATCCTACCCTTGATAGAAGCGGTGTTCAAACTAATAGACTTCGCAGAATCCCTAACACAGTAAACCTCAGTAGTGAAGGCCCATATTTTTGTATTCCTCTTAATGATAATGATGTTAGTTTTTATAAACTTAAGGCTATCTTAAAATTGGCTGAAAAACCTAGACAAAAACCTAAAAGAGTAACTAGTACATTAATGAAGTGGCCTAAAGTAAAACCTATTGAAATGGTGGATGTAGAAATAGAAGCACCAAAACCACCGGGAGAGTTACCAATTATACCATGTTTATACAACGCAATCATGGTAGAGAATCCCGGACATTATGCGAGAGTGTATTTAACTCAATGGTATAGAGATATATTAGCAATGGGTGAAAGAGAATTACCAACAGAAGAAAGAGAAAAAATAGTAGGTATAATTATGAATGAGTTCAAAGCAATAGCATCACATGCAAACGTGTGGTTAGATTGGGATGAACAAGTTACATTAAAGCACGTTAGATTCATTGTAAATGGAGGATACCATGCACCAAGTTGTAAAGATAAATTAATCCCTCAGGGATATTGTCCCGGTAAATGTTGGAGATATGCAGATGGATAAGTTAGTAATAGATAGCAGAGAAAAATCTGATTTGTGTGCGTTTGTTGAATCAGAAGCATCCAAATTAAATATTCCTTGCCAAAAAGAATGGATTGAGATTGGTGATTATGTCTATAGAGATGTGTGTTTTGAAGCCAAATCAACTATTGACTTTTTGATGTCAGTTATAAACAAAAGACTTTGGAACCAACTTGACAATATGGATAGACATTTTGAACATTCAATAGTAGTGATTCATGGGTCGTTACATCAGTTAGTGGCGTACCCTCAATTTGTAAACATAAACATTCCCGAACATACCTTAGTAAATAAGTTCTATGGTGCTATTGGTAAAATAACCTTAGATTATGATGCAAGAGTGTTCTGGACAGAAAGCCCACAAAAAGCAGCAAGATTGATAACAACAATAAGTAAGATGAGACCGTTTAATAGAGATGTAATAAGACCAAGTTTATTAAAAAGAATAACAACAGATGATTTAAGAATAGATATGTTAGCAACAATTAAAGGCGTAAGTGAAAAGAAAGCAAAAATGATTATAGAAAAGTATGGTTCTATTATGGAAATTGGTGAAGCCAATGCCGGGGAACTAACCTTGATAGAAGGTATAGGCCCAACAATTGCAGCAAGAATAATAGATACCTTAAATAGTGAAGATAGAGTGGTAGTATGAATATAGATAATAATTTTGAAGATGAAGCGTTCTATGCTTTTATAGACGATAATAGAATAACGGATAGTAACAAACTTACTATGCCTGAGATAGCAAAGCAATTTACAGAAGATGCTGTAAAGGCTTCTAACTATAATAACGTACCTGCATCGTTAGCATTTTTTACGATGTTAGGACAACTATGCAAAACAATGATTGCCATCCCTAGCGGAGTAAATAAAGACGACATACGCCTACATTTCTTGTGGCTTCAAACCTCAGGAACAGGTAAGTCAACTTTAACTAATTGGTTTAAACCAATTGTTGAAAGAGCATTTAAATTAATTAACACTAAGTATAATGAAGACTATAATATATTTGATGTAACTGATTATACTGATGCGGCATTGATTGGTTCAATGGAAACTGTTGAAGAACAGGTTCAACAAGATGATGGGCAAATGATGACAATGAAAGTGGATAGACCTATACCCGGTCAATTAGAAGGTAGTGGTTTAGCCATGTGGGATGAGTTTGAGTATTCTGGTATATTCAAGCAGTCGCAACACAAAGAAAATTCAATTGTATATCTGAATACATTTATGAATACTCTTTGGGGTTCTACTTGGATTATCAAGAAGAAACTAAAATTAGGTGATGAACCTATGGAATGTAAGTGTGAGCGTTCTTCTTTTGCGACAAGTTATATTCCAAAGCAGTTAACTAATGTAATTACAGAAAAGGGTGTTCTTCAAAGAATGCTTCTTTTTATATGGGAAGTTCCCCAACACCAACAACAACAGATGAGAAGAAGACTAATCTCAGATTGGGGAGAGATAAGAAGTGCAGATGAGCCTATGCTAAAGTATGCAGATGCTTTCGTTAAGTTATATGAGACTGTCAAAGAAAGATATGAAGAAGTAGATAGTGACCCTTTGAGAGTTATAACTGTTTCAAAAGAAGCAAACGATGCTTTAGAAAGAGAATGTATTCTAATGGAGGAATATATTACAGATAGTAGACAAGAAGTGTTTGAGGCAATGGAGACTTTTATTAATCGTATCCTAAAACATATTCAAAAGTTGGCTGTATTATGTGCTGTTGCAGAAGCACCAAGTATTCCTGATAAGAGTAAAAGATTTGTTGTAACACAAAAACATGTTATTCAAGCCTCTTCTTTAGTGCGACAGTGTTATAAGTCATTGGTGTCGTGGCTAGATGAAGCCCTAAGAGTGGAACATAAAACTATGGCAAATCAAGCCAATTATGCTGTGTTTAAAACTGTATGCAGACAAGAATCAGATGATGACGGATGGATGCACAAAACAGAACTCTTTGGAAAAGTAAGAAAAGAAACTAAAAAGGGTGCGGCAACAATATACAAGTGGTGGCCTAAGGTAAGTGAATATTTTGAAACAAAGAAAGTTGGAAAAACTACATACGTTAGATTAAAGGAGGATGTAAAGGATGAAGTATAAAACTAAGTATATGGTGTTTGATATAAACAATGGCCCTAAGACTGTTATTGATACTTTAAATGTAGAAGGAGAAGCAGGATGGCAATTGTCATCAATTATACCAATTGGTGACGGAACCACTCTTTGTGCTTTCTTAACAAAGTCTTGGGAAGATTCAGTAGCAGACCCAGAAGAAGACAAGAAAAATGCAATAACACAATTATGGGGTAAGTAATATGAGTAATGTTATGGCCTTAGATATCGAAACTAAGAATTATTCTTATGAGATAGGCGGATGGGACAATACTCATATGTTTCAAGTATCTACTGTATGCACTTGGGATGGGGATAAAGGAACCATTTATATTGACAAAGCCGTAGATGACCTTAATAAAGGTAACATTGAAGTAAAACCTATCTCTCAATTAAAGTTTGATTTAGATGACCATCTTGAAAAAGGTGGTAAACTATTAGGGCATAACATTGCAGGGTTTGATTTACCTGTTCTAAGAGATGCTCTTGATATATATTGTATATCTAAATATTTAAACAAGAGAGCCTATATTGACACAAGCAGAGAAATACAAAAAACTGCGGGTGAAAGATATAGTCTAAATAATTTAGTAAAACACACACTTGATGAGTCTAAGATAATGGATAGTGCAGATGCACCTAAAGTCTGGAAAGCAGGAGGCTACTCAGAAGTAGCAGAATACTGTTTAAAAGATTGTCAATTGGTTTATGACCTATGGCAAACAGGTGTAAATGATAAAGTTGTCAAGGGCTTTTCAAACGAAAAAGAAGAAGAAACAACAATGGAAGTGAACTGGTAAATGGTATCAACATTAGAAGCAGTGCTATGGGTCGTATTTATCCTCGGTGTTAGTTTGTTATTTTTTGCTGCGTTTGGTTCAGATAGAGTATCTAATCAAACCATTGAAGAATACATGGACAATCTAATTAATGAGGAAAGTGAGTTCCGTGGCTCTTAGAGAAGAATGTCCCTCTTGTGGCATTGAAACTATACCTAAGCGTATCTTAGGTTTTTATGTGGGTTCTCCGCAAAAGGTAAAGATTTGGGAATGCCGAGAGTGTAATGCTCTTTGGTCTGAAAAAGTCGTACCTTTAGCGGAGGCCCGCTAACTTTTTTTTGGCTTTTTACAATTTTGAAAAGTTAAAATTAAAAAAACGACATTTTTTGTTTCTAGCAAAATTAATTACCAGCAATAAGTTATTTAAGCAAACTTGTTAAAACGACACGTTCGTTGTTGGAGGCGGCAGGGGTCACAGGTGACTTTTCACGACCCCCGATTCTGAGAAAGAAACACCCCGAAAATGTCCATTTAATCGCTGTCTGAGCGTGTCTTTTCGGGTTCTGATATCGTTGAAGCCCATGCCGGAAAAGCCCCGCAAACAGGCTCTATAACGAAATCACATGGACTAAAAAGTTCCGCCAATGCTCTGTCAGTTCATATATGCTCGGCGCATTTTTCTCTACTTTTAACAATCTGCATTATTAGGTTGATTCTGGTTCTGGGAACATTATACCTCTTGGATGGTTTTCAAAGAAAACAGGTTGATAT
>TARA_R100000278_G_scaffold29947_1_pt1 | contig 67058 bp, 63 predicted proteins | sample TARA_R100000278 | Tara Oceans TARA_R100000278 (sample SAMEA2620755) | marine metagenome | biome: marine biome (ENVO:00000447); feature: deep chlorophyll maximum layer (ENVO:xxxxxxxx); material: "saline water (ENVO:00002010), including plankton (ENVO:xxxxxxxx)" | depth 66 m | reverse complement strand
TTTGGTCCAACAGGAATTTTTATGGGAATCGCTGGTGGCGTGCTGGCACTAATAACTTATAATAAATTAAAATCATAGGACTTAAATGTTTATATTCGTAGCTGATTTGTTTGCTGAAGATTTCTTGGGTGGTGCTGAATTAACTAGTGAAGCTATCTTAAATAAAGCTACAGATAAAGTAATTAAAGTTAGGTCTAGTGATCTTACATTAGATTTCGTTAAGTCTCATGAAGACGCTAAATGGATATTTGGTAATTTCTTGGGGATTAATCGTATCATACCAGAATATTTCCTACATAAGAATCTTAACTATTCTATTATTGAATATGATTATAAATATTGTGATATTAGAATGCCTGAAGCTTGTAAACAACATAGAGGTGAATGTTGTGAAAATAAACCTATTGGTCAATTAATTAAGAGATTTTTTTTAGGCGCTAAAGATATTTGGTATATGTCTAAGCAGCAAAAAGACTGGTACGAGTCAGTTTTTCCAGAATTAGCAAAAGATAATTCTTATGTTTTAAGTTCTATATTTGACGATGCGACTTTAGATAAAATTTGTAAATTAGACACCACCAATAAAGATGATGTATTTTTAATACAAGATCATCAGCATCCATTAAAAGGAACATCTGTAGCTATCTCTGTAGCAAAAGACAATAATTTAAAGTATCGTAAATTTTCAAATTTATCACATGATCAGTTGCTTGAATTATTTGCAAAATCTAAAGGTTTAATTTTTGTTCCAACGCAATTTGATACCTGCCCTAGAGTTACAATAGAAGCTAAAATGCTTGACTGTGCATTAATATTAAGTAACAAAGTTCAACACGCTAATGAGGATTGGTTTAACGGATCTAAAGAAGATATAATTAATTACATGAAAGAACGACTAGATTTTTTCTGGACAACCGTAAGTAAGTAATATGAATACTTTTAAGGTGATAGTTCCTGTGTATAATGCTCAGGAATGGATTATTAATAATTTAAATATTCTTCATTCACAAACACACAAACATTTTGAGTGTGTAATTATTGATGATATGTCTACAGATAAAACTGTAGAATATATTGAAAAATATTTATCTATAATTAATGACGATAGATTTAAATTAGTTGTTAATACAGAAAAGGCATACGCTCTTAAAAACATATATCAAGGGATTCAACATGGTGGTGTTGCTTTTTGTGATATCATTGTTGTTGTAGATGGCGATGATTGGTTAGTAAATGATAGGGTATTAGAATATTTAGATAAGTTTTATACCGAAAAAGAATGTTGGTTGACATACGGTAGTTTTGTTGTTTATCCTCATGCTTACAAAGGTAGAGAGGCTAGTCCGTATCCTAACGAAATTATTGAAAAGAATCTTTATAGAAAAGATGCGTGGAGAGCATCACACTTAAAAACATTTAAATATCATCTTTGGTCTAAGGTTGAAGAAAAAGATTTACAGGATAAAGATGGTAAGTTTTATGAGTGTGCGTATGACCAAGCTATGATGTTACCTATGTTAGAAATGGCTGGACATAGGGCTGAATATATTGACGAAATTTTATATGTTTATAATGTAACTAATCCACAAGCTGTCAATCAAACAAGAGTAAATAAACAAACAGAAATTATGGTTGAAGTTAGACATAAACAACCTTATTCTAGAATAGATATATATTCTGAAGGTCTTTTAAAAACCAGCAGCAAATCATTTGTTGACATAGAGGATACAAAACAAGGCAACAGTAAATGAAGATAGCATTGGAAAATGTAGATTTAAATAGTAGCAGCGGTCCAAACTCATTCGGGCAAAAATTAGTTGCACATTTAAAAGACACTGTTAGTACAGGCGGTACTCATGCTCAATTTACAAACATAAGTGACGCTGATATAGCATTGTGTTTTATTGAATCGACGACTCAAATAAACATACCAAGAGTTTTAAGACTAGATGGAATTTATTTTAATTCCGCAATGAATTACGATCAATTAAATTTTAATATAAAACATACATACGATCGTTCACAAGGTATTATATTTCAATCTGAATTTAATAAAAAGCTAATAACAAAATACTTTGGAGAGCATAATAATAGTGTTGTGATCCATAATGGTGCTGACGTAGAAACAATTTCAAAAATACCAGCATATGAACACAACTATAATAATCTTTGGATCTGTGCATCACAATGGAGACCTCATAAAAGACTTGATAAAAATATAAGATATTTTTTAGAACATAAAGAAGTTGGAGATCATTTAATTGTAGCGGGTAATACTCCTAGTCAAATAGAAGATCCACGAATTACATATGTTGGTCAATTAAATCAAAATCAATTATATAGTTTGTATAAATCAGCAAAATACTTTTTACATCTAGCTTGGCTAGATCATTGTCCAAATGTTGTTGTAGATGCTAGAGCTTGTGGTTGTCATATTATATGTACCAATGCTGGTGGTACAGTAGAAATAGCTGGGCCAAATTCTACTATTATAGATGAAGACGAATGGGATTTTAAACCAGTTGCTTTATACGAACCCCCTAATTTAGACTTTAGTAAAAAAATTGACAATGTCTATAATGTAGATTACAATATGAATATTGTTGCTAGTAAATATCTCAATTTTATAAAGGATGTTCATGCCAGTAGTCATTAGAAATATCTTTGAAGAATACGTTAAAGACACTTTTAATTTGCAAGATTGCATCGCTGTTAATAGCGGAACTAGTGCTTTAATAGCAACTTTATGGTCTATGGATTTAAAACCCGACGATGAAGTAATAACAACACCATTTACATTTATTGCTACATCTAATGCTATTTTGATAGCTGGTGCTAAACCTGTATTTGTGGATATTGATCCAAATACTTTACTAATTGACGCAAATAAAATTAAGGAAAAAATCAATAGTAAAACCAAAGCAATTATGCCCGTACATTTATACGGTCGTGTATGTGATATGGACGCTATCAATAGTCTTGCAAAATCAAATAACTTAGCAGTTATTGAAGATAGTTCTCAGGCTTTTGGGGCTACATATAAAGACGGATGTAATAATATTAGACAAGCTGGAATGATGAGTGATGCTGGAACTTTTAGTTTTTATAAAACAAAAAACATATCTACATTTGAAGGAGGTATGATATGTATACCTAAGTATAGTAAGATTGATAGTGTTAAAGTAAGATCTATTTGTGACCAAGGTCAAATTGGTAGATATAATCATGAGTATATAGGTTTTAATTTTAGATTAGCTGAACCATTATGTCTAATGGCATACGAACAAATGAAATTACATATGACTGGAATAAAATCTGAACTAGGTTTAAGAGGACCAAAACAAGGACATTATCCTAAAGTAGTATATGAACAGCCTATTTACAAGAAATTAAATATCACCGGAGACTGCCCAATAGCAGAAAATGTTGCCGACAAAATTTCTAGGGGAGAATATTGATGCGGTGTGCTGTGATTGGTTTGGGTGTGATGGGTAAAAATCATTATAAGATTTTACAAGACATGCCTGCTATAAGTTCTGTTGTTACAGTAGATAGCCAAGAACCAGCAACATACAATAGTGTATCAGATATGCTCGTAGCGGAAGATGATATTGATTTTGCTGTTGTGGCAACACCTACAATATCACACAAAGACGTTGCTATAGAATTAATTAAAAATAAAATACATGTATTAATAGAAAAACCAATATCTAATGATATAGAAAATTCTAAAAAAATATTATATTTATCAACTCTAAACAATGTTAAAGTTGCAGTAGGCCATATTGAAAGATTTAATCCTGCGATTCAAAATCTTCTAAAGCAAATAGAAGGTCAACAGGTAATTAATTGCAACATTATTAGGATTGGTCCGTATCCATCTAGAATTAAAGATGTAGGTGTTAAATTAGATTTGTCTGTTCATGATATGGATTTGTTGTCTTTTTTAACAAAAGAAAAAATAATAGACTCTTATTGTATATCTTCTAATATTAAAGGAGTCAATGAAGATACGGTTAATTTTTTGTGTAAAATGTCTAATGGTTGTACCGGAACTATTTTTAATAGTTGGTTATCGCCACATAAAAAAAGAAACATTGAAATCTTAACAACAGAACAGTATTATAATGTTGATCTGATGTCGCATAATCTTAAAGGTAATGCTTTACAGTTAGAGTTAGAAGAATTTATTAAATATATTCAAACTGGAAACATAGGATTTTTGTGCTCCCCCTCAGAAGCTATCAACACTCTAATTAATATATTATGGACGCAAATAACATAAACGCTTGTATTGTTTACATATCATCTAGACACAAGTGTATAGACCAATCTTTACAGTCTCTATGGGAAAATTATAATTGTAAATATAATTATCCTGTTTATGTACATTACTTTGATGACATATATGATAATAAAGTATCAAATACAGAACAGAATGTAAAATTTATTAGTGTTCCGTATAAAACACCAAGCTTTATACCAGAGAACGAACTGTTTTATAATCGTATGAATTTGTGGTATGTAAGATCTAGTTTTAATATACAAAGAAAAGGTTATTTACATATGTGCAATTTTACTAGCAATATGTTTAAATATCCTAATACAGAAATACATAATCACGATTTTGTGATGACTGTAGATGATGAGTCAATGTTTGTTAAAGAAATGCCTTACGACCCATTTGCTAAACTAATAGAAAACGATAAAGTTTTTGCGGCTATGAAGGTTGTAGATCAAACGGTTAAGAAACCACATCAAGGTAATTTTGACACAAGAATTAATCTATGGAATTTTGTCAAAGAATATATATCGCAAAATAACATAGAGCCTGCATCATCATTTATCTTAAAATTATTATCAGATCCTCAGAGTGATTACAATTTTAATTTTTATCCAGTTGCAGATTCTTATGTTATAAACACTAAGCTGTTTGAAAGCCCAGAATGGAAACAGTGGATCAATGCAGTAAATGAGTCTGGTGGAATTTATAAATATCGTTGGGGTGATAATGATGTGTATAGTTTATTTTGGTTAATATACAAGGGTGATTGTATCCATGATTTAAAAACAGTAGACGAAGGATATCATTCACAAGGAGCTTTAAGGCATTTACAAGACTATGCTCCGGGTGTTAAAAATTTAGGACTATAAATTATAATGAAAATTCTTTACATAGATCGTGGAAGTGTCACTAATAGTAATTATACATATCAATACTATGGTGATTTTTATAGAGAATTACAAAAGAAAGCTGATGTAACATTATACCAAAGTTATATCGAGAGTGTAAACTTACAAAATTATGATTGTGTAATTTTTGGTCTAGGATTTTTTGCCCAAACTCACAAAGACGCATATACATATTTTGAAAATATTGCTAACGCAAATATTCCTGTAGTTTGTATGATACATAAGTTAATGACTTTAGTACCAGAAAAGCTAAATTTTTGTAAGATAAATAATATAGATTTACTATTACATCCACACATAACTTATAAAGATGATGCTAAAAGTATTGATGGTGAGACTATTAGATTTTGGTTTGGTGCTGATCCGGAAATTTATTATCCAAGAGATATTGCTAAAATATATGACATAGGTTTTAGTGGAACTGCTCATGGTGGAGATAAGATACCGGGACCAACCAATGATCTTAGAAATAGAGTACATGGTAAGTTACTAAAAAATAATTACAGTCTATTCTGGAACATTGAAAATAGAATACCCGTTGAAGAATACGCTACAAAAATGTGTTCATGTAAAATGTGGGTTTCTACAACAGGCCCGGTATTAGATGTAAGTCCCAGATATTTCGAAGTTATGTTATCAAAGACGCTACTTCTGTGTAATAATATGCCATATGAATACGAAGGCGTTTTTAAAGATGGTATTAACTGTGTAACTTTTGCAAATGATTTAAGCGATTTAGAAGAAAAGGTTGAGTATTATTTGAACAATGACGAAGAAAGAAAAAAAATTATTGATAATGCTTACGATATGGCTATAAGTAATTACACATGGTCTGCAATTACAGATAATGTTTTAAACAAGATAAGAGAAATCAAACATGACAGAGTATAATCCTTGGCCTTTAGGTAGTTTACCTGAAAATTTTAGAAGACCTGAAATAGATCAGCTAAAATCAGCTGGATATGATATTGATGATGCTAGAGATGCTGTTACTATTTTTGAAAATAAAATAGCTGAATATGCTGGTAGTAAATATGCTGTGGCTGTTGATAGCTGTACTGATGCTTTATTTTTGTCTTTAAAATATATTAACGCAAATGACACTATTACATTCCCATCAAGAACATATGTTTCTGCACCTATGGCTGCCGTTTTAGCAGGATGCAATATTAAATTTAAAGATTACGCATGGAGTGGACTATACCGATTAGACCCATATCCTGTCGTAGATAGTGCAGTAAGATTTACAAAAGATATGTATGTTAAAGATACTTTACAGTGTTTATCTTTTCAAATCAAAAAACGACTACCAATCGGTAAGGGTGGTATGATTTTAACTGACAGTAAAGAAGCAGAGCGATGGTTGAGACTAGCTTCATTTGAGGGTAGAGATTTATCTGTTCCATATGATCAAGATGAATTTGCTATGATAGGATGGAATATGTACATGACACCAGAAGATGCTGCTAGAGGAATACTATTATTCGATCAATTATCCACACACAATCCCGACAGTTGCACACATGAAGATTATCATGATTTAACTACAAAGGAAATATTTAAAGATGGCGAATATAAGATACGTTAGTCACGCTTCTGTATTAATTGAATCTAACAATCAAACAATTCTTACAGATCCTTGGTATGACAAACCTGCTTTTGGTAGTTGGTTACCAACACCTCCAATGAGTATACATCCCGTTTATATATTAACGTTAGCAAAAGATAATCCTAATTTTAGTTTAGCTATATCTCATGGTCATGATGATCATATTGATGATCACTTTTTATCTTTGTTTGATAAAAATACTAGAGTGCTAATTCCAGAATATAGCTCAAAAGGTTTTTTGTTTAGAATTAAAAATAAAGGTTTTACTAACATTATAGAAGTTCCAACTTCAGGATATTCTTTTAACAATGTTACTGTCAAGTCTTATATTAATACAGAAATTTCAAGAGATGATGGTATTTTAACATTTGAATTTCCTCATCATTTCATAGTTCATGCTAACGACAACTGGCAAGAAATCACAGGGTCAAATTTTGAGCAAATGAAAGCAGATGCAGATAGGTTTGCTCCTGATAGAAAACTATTTATGTCTCAATGTAATTTAGCTGATGGATGGCCAAATATATACAGAGACTATTCAGAAGAAGAAAAGAATGACATTCATGAAAAAAGAGTTAATAATATTATTAAAAATAGCCTAGGTAATGCTAATAGTCTTCGAATTAGAAATTTTCTGAACTATGCTGGTCATGCGTCTGCTTTTGTAAAGAATAGACCAGATCTAAAAAGTAAAGTATCGTTTAAGTCCAACGAATACATACAAGATATAGTTAGAAAATCAAAGTTTGATGTTAATGTTTTAAATATGATTCCGGGAGATACTTTTAATTTTGAAGGAGTACGCAAATTATTCCAGCAAAATTTAGATGAAGAAGAATTAAAACAGCAATCTTTTGCATTTTATGAAGCAACAAATAAACTTGATGAGTGTGATTCTTATAAGAATTATGAATCTCTACCTTACGATGAAATGAAAAATCTATTAGATGAATTTGTAAAAGGTTTTGCAGAATTTGTTACTCCTAGAATAGATAGAACACAATTTAATACAGATATTTTAGGATATAAAGTAGTGTTCAGTTCTACAGGAAATGATACTATATCTAGTAGTGTTGTAGTTGGTGATGAATTTAAAGATAAAACAGTACACTTTTATGTTCTTAATAGCGTGCTGTCTGCTTTATTAAGAGGAGAAATTAATTGGGAAAATTTATATATTGGATATGGCGCTGAGATAGAAACGACCCCTAAAGATACGAATGCTCGTGCAGTTATACGATGGATGGCTATGTATGGCTATGTTTATCAAAGGAATATAAATGCAAGATAATATTTTTTTCGATGTAAGTAAATTAAAACACGTTGGCAAAAATGTGGTTATAGGTAAGACTGTTAGAATTAGACAGCCAGAAAATGTAACCATAGGTGATAATACTATTATTGATGACTTTGCTTATATTTCAGCTAAAATAGATATCGGTAAAAACTGCCATATTGCTTCACACTCATCTATTAGTGGCAGTAAAGGTAAATTCACTATGGGCGATTATTCTACTTTGGCTCATGGGTGTTCTATTCATTGTGCATCTAGTGATTACAGAGAATGCTCGCTAGACCTACCATCTGTTCCAAAAGAACAACAGTTTGGTGGATGTGTTGAAGACATTGTTATTGGTGATTTTGTAACATTAGGCACATATTGTTGTGTGTTACCGGGATCTAATATTCCTGATGGTACAGCTTTTGGTGCATATACGTTAATTAAAAAAGAAAGTAAACTATTACCATTTCATTTATACGCAGGACATAAATGTAAAGACCTAGGAGAAAGAACAAAACAGGAGTTATTAAAAAACATAAAACCATGAGAATATTAGTATTAGGTCATACGGGTTTTGTAGGAACAAACCTTATAAATAGATTAATTATTGATAATAAACATCATATTATGGGGGCTTCAAGATCAGATGGTATTTATAATCATCGTATTAATTTGTTAGATTATGATCATACAAAAAGCTATCTACTACGATATAAGCCAGATGTTATCTACAACTTAGCATGTCATGGTGGCAGCATGAAGTATGTAAGAGATTTTGCTGCTGATGTGATTTTTGATAATACTCAAATGGCTTTAAATTTATACAAAGCTGTTAATAGCATAGATCCTAAAATTAAAATTATACAACCATTTTCTAATTGTTCTTATCCCGGTGATAGCAGTGTACAGCATGAGGACGAATGGTTATCTGGAGAAGTTCATCCGTCAGTATTTTCTTATGGGAATGCTAAGAGAAGTATATATTATATATCTAAATGTTATAATGATCAATATAATATTAATAGCGTTAATTTATTGTTGCCAAATACATATGGTCCGGGAGATTCTATAGACCCAAATCATACACACGCTTTAAATGGTATGATTATTAGAATGATACAAGCAAAGCGTTCTGGACAAGAAAGGTTTGAAGTCTGGGGTACTGGCAAACCAATTCGAGAATGGGCTTATATAGATGATTTTATAGAGGCTTTAGTACGAGCTATAGATTTAAATAACATGGTTTATCCAGTAAATGTGGGGCAAGAAAGGGGATATTCTATTGCTGAATCAGCTCAAATTATTAAAGAACAACTTGGCTATGAAGGTGAGATATTTTTTGATACTAGTCACCAAGACGGTGATCCCTGTAAAATTTTAAGTAAAGGTAATTTTAATAATCTATTTACAAATTTTAAATGGTATGATCATACTCAAGGAATAGCAAATACTATTAGGTATTATGAAAGTAAACTATGACAATTAATGAATATTATAAGAATTATTTATGGTTACATAAAAATCCTAAGTGTCGTTTGTTACATTTCTTAGGACAATTAGCCACTATTATTTTTATTGCATATACAGTAATGAATTTTTACTGGTTTTTATTTCCTTTAATACCATTTATAGTTTATCCCTTTGCATGGTCTGGTCACTATATATTTGAGCAAAATGAACCAGCAGCGTTTAAAAATCCTCTTTACGCTAAAATATCTGACATTATTATGTTTAAAGATATACTATTAGGGAGACTTTCTATATGGTAAAAAATATTTTTATTACTGGTGGTGCTGGATATATTGGATGTGTTCTTGTGCCTAAATTATTAGAGTCTGGATATAATGTCACTGTATACGATAACTTGATGTATGGTGGTGAAGGATTGATTACAAACTTTGCTAATCCGTCATTTACTTTTATAAAAGGTGATATTAGAGATAAAGATCTTTTAAAAGAATCTATAAAAGGTCATGACATAGTAATACATTTAGCTGCTATAGTAGGCTATACAGCATGTAGAAAAGATGAACGGCTAACTCATGAGATAAACCATCAAGGCACTAAAAATGTAATTGAATGTTTAGATGGTCAGTTTTTATTATACGGATCAACTGGATCTAACTATGGTTCAATAGAAGGTGTCTGCACAGAAGAAAGCCCTTTAAATCCTTTAAGTCTATATGGCGTGACTAAAACAGCAGGAGAACAGGAAGTAGTTAAATATCCGAATAGTACAGCATTTAGATTTGCTACTGCATTTGGATCTAGTCCAAGATTACGTTTAGATTTACTTGTTAATGATTTAGCGTACTCAGCTTTTATACAAAACTACATAGCTGTATATGAATCGCATTTTATGAGAACTTTTATTCATGTAACAGATATTGCTGAAGTATTTAAATTTGCTATTGAAAATCAAGATAAGATGAAAGGTCAAGTATATAATGTTGGATCTAATAGTATGAATTATTCTAAAAAAGATATTTGCGAAAAAATAAAAGACAAGTCTGGTTGTTATGTTCACTATGCTGATTTTGATAATGATGCAGATAAAAGGGATTATGTCGTTTCGTATGATAAAATAAATAGTCTAGGTTACGATACTAAAATAGGAATTGATAAGGGTATAGATGAACTTTTTAAGGTATTTAAAATAATATCGACACAGAACAAGTATAGAAATTAAATGAATAATAAAGACTATTTTCGTGAGAATCTTAAACTAATAGAAATAGAGACCTTCTCTTACTGCAACAGGAAGTGTTGGTTTTGTCCTAATTCTGTAGTAGATAGGTTGTCAGAAAATCATATAATGCCTGAAGAAGTATATTTAGATTTAATACAACAATTACAAGAGATAGATTTTGCTGGAGAGTTAACATATAGTCGTTATAATGAACCTTTATCTCAACGAGAACTAATAGTAAAAAGAATTAAACAGGCTAGAACTTTATTACCAAATGCTATTTTAAGAACAAACACAAATGGAGATTATATTACTAGAGATTATATTGAAGAGTTATGTGACGCAGGCTTAAACCAATTATGGATACAGCAATACTTAGGTAATAATGAACAGTATGATCATGAAAAAATGCGTGAAAGAGCAGAGCGTAAAATTGATAAGTTAGGATTACCTGCTAAAATTATTACAGATATTACAGACTGTAAATTAGAATATGACTTGTCATGGAATAATATGACAATTCACATTCGATCAAGAAATTTTGCAAAAGATGGTTCTAGTAGAGGAGAGGTAGTAGAGATAGCTTCAGACTATACTAGAACACAAAGATGTTTACAAGTCTCTAATAATATGTATATAGATTATAACGGCAGTGTTATGGTTTGCTGTGCTTTAAGATCAGATGTTGTTGGACAAGAAGACGGAATAATGGGACATATAAAAGATGGTAAGCTATGGGATATTTGGATGAACGATAAATATAAACCTTGGAGAGATCACCATAAAACTGATGGACCCAAAAAAGGTTTTTGTAAATCGTGCCGTGACAGCATAGAACCAGAATACATGAAAGAGAATTGATGAAAGTAGCAGTAGTAATAACAGGGCAACTAAGAGACTATAAAATTAATTGCCAAAATCATATTGAGCATCTTATAAAACCAAACAACGCAGATGTTTTTGTGTATGCTTCTACAAAAAATACTATCCATACCACTAGCTCTGGTAATCAATTAACTCAAAAATATATATTAACTAATGAGTATTCTAGTGAAGAAATAGTAGATGGCATTAACCAAACTTACGGTTCATATGTAAAAAATATAGTTATAGATACTGAAGAAAAATTACCTGATAATAACTTTGGAACTATTGCATATTTTAGACAAAGAATGCAAAATCAAATAGATAATGTAGGCAAGGGTTTCAATATAGCTAAAAAATATTCACTAGACAATAATTTTAAATACGATGTTATTGTTAGGTGTCGTCCAGATAATTCTATGTTTCCAAAAGCAGTATCCTTAGATAAGTTTGATTTTCCAGATAATAGGATATATAGTACTGTATTTATGCCATCTGGACATAGAGATTTATGTTTTTTCGCTGCGGGTAATCCTGTAGCATTTGAAAAATATTGTTCTTTTAAGTATTTGGAAAATGTGGATGGTAATAGCACAGATGGTAGTTTAGCTGGTAGCACTGAATATATGTGGGCAGACTATTTACATAGTATAGGTGTTGATACCTTTTTCATAGAAAACGTATGTAGACCATTTACTGGGTTTGATAAAACTTTACCCGTTACAGATTTCCCTTTTAGAAATAAAAATGAATTATTAATAGATTCAAATGGTAATTTTGTAAAGCAGGTTGAACCGTGAATGTTAAGGCAGTTTATATACACATTCCCAAAACTGGGGGTACAAGTTTTAAAAAAGTTTTTGAACCTTTTATAAACGATCATATTGTAACTGAACAAAGCAAGATTATAAAATATCAAAAAAATTACTATAGAAATGAGTTGTCAGTTATAAATTTTGAGATATCTAATGCTTTAAGAAATAAAGAAGCATTAGGAGATGAAGTTTGGAAAAATGCTTTTAAGTTTACTCTTGTTAGAAATCCATGGGATAGATATGTGTCAAATTGGAAATGGTTAACCAGAAAAGAGCGTTTATTTCCCAAGAAAGGATGGCACGCAAGAGGATGGCAAGGCATGGACGGACAAATAACATTTGAAAATTTTGTTAAACAAATACAAGCTTGTTATTATGAGTTAACACCTTGGCACTTGTATTGGCATGATAAGTGGCACATAAGAAATCAAATCGAACATATTGTAGATAATAACGACAATATTATCGTTGATTATATAGGAAGATTTGAAAATATAGAAAATGAATACAGTTTTATTCGTAAAAAAATTGGATTAGATAATTTAGAACTGCCGCACTTAAATCATGATGGTCATTATTCTGGTGAGGAAAAAACACACGATGTTAAGAAAATACATTACTCAAATTATTACAACGATGAATTAATAGATATTGTTTACGAAAGATGCAAACAAGACATATTAACATTTAACTATGATTTTGAAAGGCAATAGAATATGCACGTTACAGAAAAGAAAGTTGCTATACTAAAGAGTTTTTTAGATAGTAATGTTACGCTAATAGAAACAGGCACGCATTTAGGTTACACAAGCTCTAATTGTAGTCCATTTTGTAAAGCAGTCCACACTTGCGAAATTAATATGGGGTTCGCTAGGCAAGCCGAAAATACTTTCAAGAATTGCCCAAATGTTACTCTACACAAAGAATCGTCGTATGATACTTTACAAAAGATAGCCTCTGGTGAAATAGCAACGTCTGCTCCATATGTTTTTTGGTTAGATGCGCACATGGGTAATAATGCTGAAGAAGAAAAACAAAAAATACTAGTTAAAGAATTAAATATCATAAAAGATCAATTTAAAAAAGAAAATATTAGAGCCTTACTAATTGATGATTCCTGTGGACTTAAACTAGCATCAGAACTTTTGACAGTTCAAGAGTGCTATGATTTATTATTAGAAATTAATCCAAACTTTAGAATTAGCTCTATATTAAGAGGCGGTCACTATAACGGTCCTACAATCTACGATGCTGATGTTCTTATGGCTTATGATGCTGATTTATTTGATATGACTATTAAATTTAGAGAATAATATGATATACGTTAAATTTACAAATGGTTTTGGAAATAATCTTTTCCAATATAATGCAGCTAAAGTTCTAGCTGAAAAGAAAAATACTGAAGTATTAGCGATAGCTCCTACACCAGATTACTATGCTAAAAATTGTTTAGAAAATATAGGCGTTAAATTTACAGAAAATTTTAACCCAAATAATGCTAGGCAAGTAAATGATGATAATTATTTACAAACATTAAACGGATTATCTTTTGGTGATGATTTTGTATTAAACGGATATTTCGAAGATTATAACTTTTATTATGATAAAATAGACTATCTTAAAAGTATTTATCCTAAAGTAAAAAATACTAATCATAATGATTTAGTATTACATTTTCGAACTGGCGATAGATTATTTATGAAAAATGAATTTTACACTAAACCCAAAGTGCAAAATTATCTTAATGCTATGAGTCAATTTAATTTCAATCGTTTATATATAGTCACAGATATGCCTAAATGGGGTCATGTCACTGCTGAAGAACTATCTAACATGAAATTCCATTTACATGTACCTGAAAACGATAGGGTTGATATTAATGAATCTGTTGACTACTTTAATAGTTTTATAGATGGTTTTTCTCAATTCGAGCCTATAATAGAGAATAGGTCTATCTATGAAGATTTCAACTTTATACGATCTTTCAAAAATATACTATTTGAACATGGCACATTAGGTTGGTGGGCATCAGTATTAAGTGAAGCCACAAGAGTTGGTGTGTATGGTCCGTGGAGATCATGGAAAAAGAATAACAAAAATTTATCTAGTATACCATTAAAAGGATGGTTTAAGTGGGGTTAATTATATGAAAACAGCATTAGTTTGTGGAGCCGGTGGATTTATTGGTTCTCATTTAGTTAAACGATTAAAGTCAGAAGGATTCTGGGTTAGAGGCATTGATTTAAAATATCCAGAATTTTCTGACAGTCACGCTGATGATTTTATTTTAGGCGACTTAAGAGAATTTGATGTAGTAGAAAATTGTTTAACCGATCCTACTCAAAAAACCGGAGGATTTGATGAAGTTTATCAGTTAGCTGCTGATATGGGAGGTGCTGGATATATTTTTACAGGGGAAAATGATGCAAATATAATGCACAACTCTGCTCAAATAAATTTAAATGTTTGTAGTTTAGCAGTTCGTAAAAAAGTTAAAAGTATTTTTTATAGCAGTAGTGCGTGTATGTACCCATCGTATAATCAGCAAGATACTGAAAATCCTAAATGTAGCGAAGATTCTGCTTACCCTGCTGATCCAGATAGTGAATATGGATGGGAAAAACTTTTTAGTGAAAGACTATATTTAGCATTTCACAAAAACTATAATTTAAATGTACATATCGCTAGATATCATAATATTTTTGGGCCTGAAGGAACATGGGATGGTGGTAGAGAAAAAGCTCCCGCAGCGTTATGTAGAAAAGTAATTAGAGCAAAAGAAGGTGATACAATCGAAATTTGGGGAACAGGTAAGCAGACTAGATCATTTTTATATATTGATGAATGCGTTGAAGGTACGACCAGATTAATGAGATCAAACTTTTCTGGACCGGTAAATATAGGTTCTGAAGAAATGGTTAGTATAAATGGTTTTGCAGAAAGTATAATTAAACTGTCTGGTAAAAATGTAGATTATAAAAACGTAGATGGACCTGTAGGTGTTAATGGTAGAAATTCTGATAATGCTTTAATTCAAGAAAAACTACATTGGCAACCGTCCATGAAACTGTATGATGGTTTAGAAAAAACTTACGCATGGATTCAACAGCAAGTGGAGAAAGAAAATGGCTAGATGTATTGTAACAGGTCACAAAGGTTATATTGGTTCACATCTGTATAATAAACTTCAAAGTTTAGCTCATGATGTTATTGGTATAGATTATACTGGTAAGAATGGCATAAACCTACTTTCAAACCCAACTTATACACACACTCTTGCAAATCAAAAAATAGACTATATTTTCCATCTTGCTTGTATACCTCGTGTTGGTTATAGTGTTGAAAACCCAGTACAAACTATGTATAACAATGTAATAAGCACTTCTAAACTGTTAAATTTTGCTCGTCAAGCTGATTGTAAAAGATTAATATATGCTGGATCATCATCTGTAGTTGGTAATGGAGATGGTCCTTCTAGTCCTTACGGTCTGCAAAAACTAGTTTCAGAAATGGAATGTAAACTGTATTCAGATTTATATGGTCTAGATACTGTTACTCTAAGATACTTCAATGTATACTCAAAAGACCAAGTTCCAACAAGCCCATACGCTACAGCAATTTGTAATTGGATGGAGTGCATTAGAGAAGGAACTAAACCATATATTACTGGTAGTGGTGAACAAAGACGAGATATGGCATATGTAGATGATATTGTAGATGCTAACATAGCAGCTATGGAATATGATGGTAAATTTAATGGTCAACATTTTGATATTGGTACAGGTTCTAATATTTCTCTAAATGAAATTAAAGACATTGTTTTACAGTATCATGATATTGAATTTGATTATGTTGAAGAAAGAAAAGGTGATGTGTTTATGACAAAAGCAAATATAGAACCTTTTAAACAATACGGATGGTCACCTAAAGTAGATTTACAAGAGGGCATGCGTAGATGCTTCCAGAAGAAGTAATTGATAAATACATAAACAATAAGTGTGACATAAAAACTTTAAGATATTATTTTTTAGAATTTGACTATCATAAAAATATTCTAGATCGAATTACAGTACAAAAGCTGTTAATGATACTGGCTGCCAATAATTCAAATATTGTATATAACTTTATATTACAAATATATTCTGATATATATGATTTATCAAACTTTGAACAATTAAATATTTTCAAATACGAACCACCTAATCATTTACAAAATTTGATTAATTGTTATGGGAAAAATTTTAGTGGAGGTATTGGTGACTTTTTAAAAGGTTCAACATACCTATATGAAAAATTAAAAAACACAAACATTAAATTTAGTATTGATTTTTCTAAACATCCTTTAGGTAAATTTATTAAAGGTAATTGTAACATAGATTATGATGAAGATAAAATTATAGATATAGAAAAAGAGTGTAACGCTAATGATGATGGTAGTCCGTGGTCTATAAGATTAAATAAAATAATTGCTAATACTATAAATGACACGCAAGAGAATAATCTATATATTAGTTCCTTCTTTTCTGAAGCATTTTTGGTTCCTAACTATCAAAAAAATGCAACCCTATATCTAGATCATTATACCATTTCTGAGTCGTGTAGTAGTTTTTTTAGAAATAATATTAAATTTGATGAGTCTGTAGAAGACCTATTTAAATCTATAGACATACAAGATTATGAAGTATTGCATTTTCGTCTTGGTGATAGAAAGATTTTAAGTAATCTTGACGAAGAGATAAAAAACTTCCCTACTAACATACAACAAAGTAAAAACTATAAAGTTTTCGATCATGACTACAACTATTATTATATGCTTACCTTGCAACACTTAAAAAATAGCAAGTGTAAAAATTTAATTATTATGTCAGATTGTAATGATTTTAAGTCGTATATTACAAAAATAAACCATCACAAAAATATACATATGCTACATACTCAAAGTTGTCATACGTCTTACAACCCATCTACATTATATTTAGCTGGTTTCAAAAATGTAGATATAGAGAATCACAAATTAATGTATACAGCTTTAGATACTAAGATATTATCACAAAGTAAAGCTAATACATCTTATAGTGTTTATGATTGGGGGTCTGGTTTTGTTTACTGGATTAGTAAAATTTTTAATGTGCCCTGTAGGATTAATGCATTATGAGTTTCGATATATATGAATTTATAAAAAAAGATTTGAATGACATATCTATAGATGATTTTTATTCAAAGTATGATGTTCCAAAAGAATTTGATCATGAGTTTTACAATGATAACTATGAAGGTCTTCAAGATTTTTATCAACCATACTGCAAAGTAAAGGGTTTTTCTGAGAGACAAAGATTATTTTTCCATTGGTGTTTGTATGGTTCTAAGTTTGGATGGCGAGCATGTCCTAACGTAGAGTTAAAAAAAGATTTTGATCCTGAAATTATTAATGAAAATATATCTGTCGTAGTAGGATGCAAGAACAGAGAAGATATGTTAAGTATTAGCGTTATGTCTTGGATTCTAAAACCGCAAATTAAAGAAATCATAATTGTAGACTGGTCTTCATCAAAAAATTTAAAATACTTTGAAGATATTGATCCAAAAATTAGAGTTATAAGAGTAGAAGGAGAGCAATTTTATAATGCAAGCAAGCCTATTAATATGGCAATTAAAGAAGCTAAGTATGAAAAAATATTAAAGATGGATGTTGATTATATCATAAACCCTTACTGTCCATTAGAAAGTCTAGTTGATATACGAGAAGGTGAGTTTGTTGCTGGAAACTACCGTCAATTTTACATAGATAATGATTTAGGGTTCTTGCGTAACCTTAATGGGGTTATATGTTGTCACAGAAAATTTTTCCTTAAAGCTGGATTGTATAATGAAGACATTGATAATTATGGTAGAGAAGACTGCGAGATGTTTGAAAAACTAGAAGGCATTGGTGTTAAAAGAAAAGATATTGAGTTTTATCATAATCAAGTTCCAATATATCATAACCCTCACAACCATAAAGTTAGAGGTATGAACAGACAAGATAAGGATACTAATAAGACTCTTTTGTACTTTAATAAAAAATTCGGTCTGTCTAAATTTGAATTAGTTATTAATCTACATAGAGATCCAGTTCAGGCTAGAACTGAAGAATTAATTGAATGTTTAAGATTAAACTTACAAAATAAATATATAGATCGTATACATGTATTTCTAGAAAACTACGATAATTTTCCAGAATTCTATAAAATTAAAGAACAAAATGAAGATAAAATAAAAGTTATAAACACTGATAATAGAATGTCTTTTAAAAAGATTTTTGCATACACTAACAAAAACATTTTGAATACACAGTGTATCGTAGCAAATAGTGACATTCTTTTTAACGATGACTTAGCAAAAATAAGAGGACTCAGACCTAGAGACATGATTGCTCTTACAAGACATGAAGGTAAAAATTTACTAAAAAATAGACATAGAAATGCTTATTGTTCTCAAGACGCTTGGATATTTAGATCTCCTATGTTAGATGATTTTCCAGAATTAGATGACGATATAATTATAGGAACTTTTTATTCTGATGTTGTTTTAAACTATTTAATTTCTAAATCTGAACAGTACACAGCTTGGAATATATGTCACGATATAATAATACAACACTGTCATAAAACTACCAAGCACGACCATAACACTAAGAGCAGAGAAGAAAATATTAGAAAATATAGATATTTTTGCTGTAAATTTAAAGACGACAATTTTGATAAACACTTAGCCGCTACAACTTTAGAAGATTATTATTTACACAGACATCCAAATAAATTTTTAAGTAGTTCTGAATATGATAATATGTACTAAGCATAAAATTATTTATCTTTCTAATTGTAAATGCGCTAGTAGCACAATCAGAAAATATTTTTGGGAAATAAGAGACCATGAAATTGTAGATGCAATAGAGAAACAAGGTAATGGAAATCCACATATGCCATACGATAAAGTTGCAAAGTTTCTTACAAAAAATTACGATATAGATATTGATACATTTTTTTTATTTTCTACAATTAGAAATCCTTGGGAAAGGATAGTAAGTCTTTATAATTATTCTAAACCAGACAAAAACGGAGTGCCTTTTTGGAGTCCAAGATTTGGAATCAAACGCGAAGAAGGTACTAGTTGTAGCTTTGAAAAGTTTATTTTAAGTGGTTTAGATTACAAACGTAACACCTCTGGATCGTTTGTACATGCGTGTAAAAATGTACGAGATATGTTTGGAAAAGATTATCATAAATTTAAACTATATAAAAGTGAAGAGTTAGACATAGACAAAATAATGGATGATATAAATGACCCTAGTCTTGAAGCTAAGTTGGGCAGATCAGAATTAAAAATTGTAGACTCTACGCACTGGCACATGGAAAAAGAAAAAAGAGATAGCGAAAATTACAGAGAATACTATACCGACGAAGTGCGAGATATAATATCAGATCATTATAAATTAGATATACAAATAGGAGGATACGAGTTTTGATAGTATCACACTCTAATAAATTTATTTATCTAAAAAGTTATAAAACAGCCTCTACATCAGTAGAAATGTTTTTTGAAAGATTCTGTAAAGATTCAGATATTGTAGGGTATAGAGGACCAAATCCTATACCAAAAGATCAAGTTTGGTACAACCATATGACTCCATCACAAATAAAAACAAAACTTAATAATAACAATATATGGAATAATTATTTCAAATTTGGTTGTGTAAGAAATCCTTGGGACAGAAAACTGTCTAGTTATTTCTTTGAAAAAGCTACAGAAACGTTTGAAGAATACTGCATGAATAAAAAATTTAATAATCTTTGTTCTTTTTATAATTTAGATATGGATTATTATATACGGTTTGAAAAGTTGCATGAAGATCTACAGGCCGTTTGTGACTTACTCGGTTTACCTTGCGATCTTTCACAGCTGCCTCATGAAAAGAAAACAAAACACAAACATTACACAGAATACTACACAGATAAAATGCGTGACAAGATAGCTGAAGACTGCAAGGCTGACATAGACTTTTTTAATTATACGTTTGGTGACTAATGTTAATATCATTTTCTCATAAATTTATTACGATTGCCATACCCAAAACAGGCACTAGATCATTAAGAGGTTGCTTAACTATGAACAATCAATTTCATGATGGTCAGTCTGATAATAGGTTAGTAGATGTAATAGCAACTCAATATTCAAGAGTATTTAAAAGACATGGCACTCTAACAGAGCATATGAAAGATGCTGAAAATGTAGGTCTTGATATAAGCTTATACTTTACTTTTGCGTTTGTTAGAAACCCTTGGAGCAGATATGTTTCATACATACTTTGGGCTAAAGACAAACCAGAATTTATAAAAAAAGGTCGTCGGACCATGTCTCTGGAATTAGCTATAGACAGGCAAAGAATTCAGTACGACTATATTTATGATAAGGAAAGTGGAAAAACAGTAGATTATATTGCGAGATTTGAAAACTACCAAGAAGAACTAATGAAAATTTCTGATAAACTTAATTTGAATTTAGACGCAAAGAATATACCACATTTAAACAAGAACAAAAAATACGACTACAAAGATTTTTACACTAAAGAGTTGATAGACAAGGTTTACGAGAAAGAACATAAAATTATAGATCTTATGGGTTACAGCTATGATGAATAAAGGTTATATAATTATACAAAACTTCCTGTCTACGGAAGAACATCAAAAATTATTGCATACATGCAAGACTTTGTATGATGAAGCTACTAACAATAAAAATAATGAACACTACGAATGGGATGAGCAAGGACAGTTAAACAAGATTAATTATGCCTGTGCTAATAATAAGGCTTTTAAAGATTTGGCTAACAATGATATATTGGTCTATATAGCAAAAAATATTATTCAAACTCAAGATACTTTAGATTGTTATATTAGTAAATTTTTCCCGATGCAACCTAAAACTGGAACTTCGACATTTATGCATCAAGATAATTATTATTTTCAAGGTGATAATAAAAAAATATTAAGCTGCGCAGTATATTTAACAGATACACGCAAAGAAAATGGTTGCTTGAGATTAGCTGAAGACTCTCATAAAAATGGTATTATACCCCACGAAATTACTAGTAATATAAATAAATATGTTAAATGGATTGACAACTCTCGTCTTACTGAGTATGATATAGTAGATTTAGAATTAAAGGCTCCTTATGCTGTAATGTTTGATATAAATTTAGTACATGGTTGTTACCAAAACACTTCTAATGATTTTCGGTATAGTTTAGCATGGGAATATATTGAATCATCAAATGATACCGTTAGAAAATGCGACAGGATAAAATTACACTAATGACTGATACAACAAAAATAAAAAGCATGAGATTTTTCCCGGATTGGGAAAGGACCAACGGAAGTCAAATTCGTGGTTTGATAGAGATGATGTATGATATTAATAAGTTGAGAAATGGTAAACATTTAGAGTGTGTAGAAATTGGATCTCATACAGGAGAATCAGCTTTAATTATGTCATCATTTCCATTTATTAAACGTTTTCATTGTGTAGATATACATGAAAATGAAGATATTAAGAAACGACTAAAACAACTGGTAATGTTGGATAGAGTTAAAATAATATTTCAAGACTCTGAAGAATACGCACCTACTATACCAGACAACAGTATTGATATGGTATACATAGACGCTAATCATGATTATGATTCTGTTAAAAGAGATTTAAATACTTGGTCAAGTAAAGTAAAAAAATCAGGATTCATTTGCGGTCATGATTACTCAAAAACTTTTTGGGGTGTAATTCAATCTGTTAACGAGTTGTCAGACCTAAAACAAGCATTAGTTAAAAATTATGTAGACGGTAGCTATATGATACAAAAAACATGGGATGTCAAACCTCTATGCTAATATCCAAAGAATATGGTGTTATTTTTATACACATTCCTAAAACTGGTGGAACTACTTTACATCGTGCTTTTCGTGAAGTGTTAAAAGACGACACTAATATCCTGTCAACAGGATCACAAGCTATGCGAAGAATAACGATAAATCAACCATCAAAATTTTTAGATTTTTACAATAAGGTACATTTAAAATATAAATATCTTGAAGACAGACAAAACTCACCGATGGAAACTGGTGTATGGTTAAAGTATTTTGATAGCTATAGAATTTTTACAGCTATGAGAAATCCTTGGAGTTGGTATGTTTCTAATTATTTATTTGATCAAAAACTTCATGCAGCAGATCCGACATATATAACCCGCCCTTCAACAGTTTTGCCTTTTGACGAGTGGCTTAAAACTAGAGATACAAATCAATTTGATTGGGTAATAGATAGTTATGGAAAAAATTGCGCAACCATGATAGGTCAAACTGAAACATTACAAGATTCATTTAATCAAATGTGTGATGAAATTGGTGTTCCTAGTATACAATTAGAAAACGTAAATGTTAGTGAAGAATCTCTTCAAGAAGATGGAACTATAGATCATTCATATTATAGAGATTTTTATACAGATGAAACCAAAGCTATAGTTGCTGAAAAATCTAAAAGGGTAATAGAACAGTTTAATTATGAATTTTAAAACAAGACCAGATTGGACAGACTATTTTTTAGGATTGGCTAAAGTAGTTGCTCAAAGAAGTCATGATATACATACACAGCATGGGTGTGTGATTACAGATCGTCAACATAGAATTTTGGGAGTTGGATACAATGGATTCCCTAAAGGTATGGATGATACTAAATTACCAACGAGTCGTCCTGAAAAATATGAATGGATGATTCATGCCGAAAGAAATGCACTATCTAATTGTGTTATACGTCCAGATGATGGGATAGCATATGTTACAGGTCAATGTTGTAATGATTGCATTAAAGCTTTGTGGCAAGAGGGAATAACTGAAGTGCATATGATTGATGGACACGGTACACAATTATTTGATAATAATCAGAAAAAACATTTTGACTTGTTTGTAAAGTCTACTAATATAGGTATATTCTACGAAACCCCTAATTTATCTTGGATAGCTAACATTTAGCAATACTGATAAAGGTGTATAGTATATTACAAAAACACAACGTAAGATTTAAATAGTCATAACTATGGCAAAAAAATTCAAAAATAAACTCTTATTAATTGATCAACTCTCTGGTCAATTTTTCTTTTTTATGTAAGTCAAAGGAAGATTTATGTCTGCTCTTAATGAATTAAAAAATTATACATTTGTTAGTAAATATGCCCGATGGATTGAAAGTGAGAATCGTAGAGAAACTTGGAGAGAAGCGGTTGATAGAGTTAAGAACATGATGCATACTTATTATGATGACAAAGATATATCTGATCAAATAGATTGGGCATATGAACTTATGTTTCATAAAAAAGTTTTAGGTAGTCAAAGAGCATTGCAATTTGGTGGAGAACCTATTTTAAAAAGACATGCTAAAATTTATAATTGCACAAGCTCGTACTGCGATAGACTTAGGTTTTTTCAAGAGTGTTTTTGGTTGCTTCTGTGTGGTAGCGGCACAGGATTTAGTGTGCAAAAACATCATGTAGCAAAACTACCTAATTTAATTTCACAACCTAAAAATACAGACGATGGTGTTAAGTATGTTATTGAAGATAGTATTGAAGGTTGGGCTGACGCATTAGGTGTTCTATTAAGTTCTTATTTTAATAAGCCTTCAGAATCTAGATTTGCTGAATACAAAGGCCAATATATTGTTTTTGATTATAGCAATATTCGTGAGAAGGGAGCTACTCTTTCATCTGGTGTAGGCAAGGCTCCCGGTTTTGAACCTTTACAAAATGGTCTAGAAAAAATACGATTACTTTTACAGAAATGTGTTGAAAATGGACAGAAAAAACTCCGACCTATTGATGCTTATGATATTATTATGCACTCAAGCGATGCTGTACTATCTGGTGGTGTTCGCAGAAGTGCGTCGTTAGCACTTTTTAGTGGTGACGATGATGAAATGGCAAAAGCTAAAACGGGTAACTGGTACATTGATAATCCTCAAAGAGCAAGAAGTAATAATTCTGCTTTGTTGCTGAAGGATGATACTACATACGAAGAATTTAAAACTCTTATGGAGTCCGTTAAAGAGTTTGGTGAACCCGGTTTTATTTGGAGTGACTCAACAGAAATGACTTTTAATCCATGTGTTGAGGTTGGCATGTGGCCTGTAGATGAAGAAACTGGCAAGTCTGGATGGCAGGGCTGTAATTTGTCTACTGTGAATTGTTCATCAGTAACAGATGAAGAAGATTTTTATGAAAGATGTAAAGCCGCTGCAATCATAGGTACGCTACAAGCAGGGTTTACTGGATTAGATTATCTAGGAGATATTAGTAAAAAGATTTTTGCTAGAGAAGCACTTCTAGGTGTTTCTTTAACAGGCATCATGGAAAAGCACGATCTAGTATTAACTGAAAAAGTTTTAAAACAAGGAGCTAAAATTGCAGTTGATACTAATAAAAAACTTTCTAAAAAAATCAAGATTAATCAAGCTGCTAGAGTAACGTGTTTAAAACCAGAAGGAACTTCTAGTTCAATGCTAGGAACTTCATCTGGTATTCACCCACATCATGCTAAAAGATATATTAGACATGTACAAGCTAATATTTTAGAGCCTCCATATCAATATTTTAAAAGCTATAATCCTCATGCTTGCGAAAAATCAGCATGGTCTGCTAATGATACTGATGAAGTTGTAAAATTCCCTATTGAAGTGCCTGATGGTTCTAAATTAAAAAACCAATTACCAGCAGTTGATATGCTTTCTATAGTTAAAGATACTCAAAAAAATTGGGTGCAATCAGGTAAAAACAGATCATTGTGTACGCAAGAATATCTCAGTCATAATGTTAGTAATACTGTGACAGTACGCCCAGATGAGTGGGAAGATGTAACAAAATATATTTATAATAATCGTAAGTTTTTTGCTGGTATTAGTTTAATACCACAAAGCGGAGACAAAGATTACCCTCAAGCGCCATTTACCACAGTATACACAAGCAGAGAAATTGCTAAAGAATATGGTGAAGCATCTCTGTGGTGTTCTGGATTAATCGAACTAGGATTAAATGCTTTCGATAATAATCTATGGGCAGCTTGTGACTATATGACGATGCAACAAGAATCAGATAAAGATACTGATGATAAAAAACTATTTTCAATTAAAATGAAAAGATTTGCAAAGAAGTATTTTGATAGTGATATTAAAAGACTTACTTATTGTATGAAAGATGTTTATAATTGGAAAATCTACACAGATTTATTTGATAGCTATACAAAGGTGGATTATACACAATTATTAGAAACAGAGGACAATACTGTAGGAATAGAGGAAATTAGCTGTGCTGGTGGAGCATGTTTAATTTAACTTTACTTCTATGAGGTATTACATTGAGAAAAAATAAAGCTAAAAAAGCTGGTAATGTAACTAAACCAGAATCAAGAACAGTTGTATATAGAAATAGGTTAAAACCTAAAACTATACATCAAAATGATTATATACATTCTATAGCAGAAAATACTATTACATTTTGTCATGGTCCTGCTGGTAGCGGTAAAACACATATTGCTATTGGTCTAGCTTTAGAATATCTACTAGAAAATAAAGTAGAAAAAATTGTTATAACAAGACCTGTGGTAGAAGCTGGAGAAAAATTAGGGTTTTTACCGGGTAAGGCAGAAGATAAATTAAGTCCATATCTATTGCCTTTATTTGATGAATTAAATCATTTTATTAGTCCATTTGATCTGTCATATCTTAAAAATGAAAAGAAAATTGTTGTAGTGCCATTAGCTTTAATGAGAGGCCGCAGTTTTCATAATAGTTTTATAGTGGCAGATGAATGCCAAAACGCGTCATATGAACAGCTAAAAATGCTGTTAACTAGAATTGGACATAATAGCAAGATGGTATTAACTGGTGATGTCACACAATCTGATCTACAAACCCATAGACAGGGAGGTTTTAATCATTTGATTGATATACTAGATGGTATTAATCAAGTATCTATGGTTCATTTAGACGGTGCTGACATATTAAGAAATCCTATAATATCATCAATTATTAATAGAATTGAAAGCGTAGAACAAAGAGAACAGCAATAATTTATACTTGCCAAAGTCACAGTGTAGACTACTATAGTAGACATAACAGATATACTTTGTAAGATTAAAAATTATGCCAATCTATACATACGTCTGCACAGACTGTCAATTAAAAATAGAAATTCTTGGTAGCCCTTCTAACTACCAAGAAACTATTGAATGTGAGAAATGTGGAAAACAATGTTACAGATCTTTACAAGACGATTTAACATTTGGTTTTGTAAAATTAGCAGATTCAGAAATTAAAACTTTAGGACATCTGGCAAAAAGAAATGCTGAAAAATTTAGCGATGATTATAAAGCAGAGTTAAAGCGTAAGCATTACGATTATCAAGAACAAGTTTCTCCAAAAGAATTACCTAAAGGTATGACAAGAATACCTAAACAACCAAAGATTAAATGGACAAAGGATTAAAAAATGGATAGCTTTAGAGTTACAAAAGATGTGCCTAATTACGAAAGCGAATACTATACTATTATTGGTGATCATGATTACTTAGATGATGATAGTAATCCAAAACTTAATGATCCAGATGATACGAAACTTATGGCAGAAAAAATTATTTACAGTGATGGTAGAGAAGCTTTTTATGTTAAGGTCGGAACATACGGTAAATTGTTTAATCCTATAGGTATGTTTTCAGAAGGTCGTATTAAAAAGTACATGGCTAAGTTTGGTAAAAAAGAATGGACACTTAAAAAAGTAAACCCAAAAGTATTCTCGTATTATGTATCATTTTTAAGAACAAAAAATTTAGCGTGGTTTAATAACGCAGAAAGGGAAATGGAATGAAAAAGCTATCTCGTGTCAAAGAATATGCAGCTAGATATTTATTTAGTGAAGTAAAGATGGATTGTAAAGCTATAGCTAAAGAGCTGGGTGTAACCGAAGAAACCATAAGAAATACTTTAGAATTACCTAAAGAAGAGTCTCCATTAAAAACAGTGACATCTAAGACCTCAGATTTTATTAACGAAACGTCTATGAAGGGTACTCAAAATGTTATGATTATGACAGAAGGAGCATCTCAAAGATTAGACGGTATTGCAGAACAACAACGATCACAAGGGCCAAACCCTAAATATACCAATGTCATCAGAAAAGCCCGCGAATAAATATCTCTCTAAATACTCGAACGGCAAAGAGGTGTCTGCTGCTCAATATATTACAGAGATAATATGTGAAAATAAAGCTCGTATTGAAAAAAAAGATTTACACTATAGGTTTTGGCAAAGTAAAGAATGGGCACAGTTTTATAGAAATCAAATATCATCTTCACATAAATTACTAAAGAAGCATAGTGATAAGGCTATTATAGCAGCATTAAAAGATAATAAAGCTAGGCGAATATTTTCGTTAAGAGCGCCTTCATTAGTAGCCTTAATTAAAAAACATGAAGCTATTATAGAATCGCAAAACACAGAATTAAAAATAAAAATAGACAGAAAGCAAGATTCAACTTATCAGAAGAATAACAAGAAAGGTATACTCTCTAAATTAGAGGAATTAGATAATGAGCATTAAGGAAGAAGTTAATAAAAGTTTTGGTGATGATATTGTATTGTCAGCAAATTCGGTTCTAGATACAAAAGTAATAAACATTCCTATTAGTCCTTCTTTGGATATTATCTTAAACGGCGGAGTACCAGAAGGTAGTTTTGTTATCTTCACTGGACAACCTAAGTGTGGTAAGACAACAACATCATTATATCTTGCTGGTAATGCTCAACAACCAGAGTATGGATACGGATCGTTTAAAGATGGTAGAGAGGTTTACTATTTAAACATTGAAGGACGCTTAAAGAAAAGAGATTTAGAAGGTATCCCCCACATTAATAAAGATAAGTTTCACATCATTGGTTCTCAACAGGGTAAAATTTTACATGCTGAAGAGTACTTACAAATTGCTGAAAAAATTATTAATCAAGTTCCCGGATCTGTTGTTATTATTGATTCGTATTCAGCACTTTGCACAGAAGCAGAAATTACATCAGATATGGGTAAAATGCAAAGAGCAGACGGTGCAAAACTACTAGCTAAATTTTGCAGAAAAGTTGCTAATGTTATTCCTGTTAATAAGAATATAGTGATTGGTATTACTCATCTTATGGGTAATCCTACAGGGTACGGTGCTGAATTTAAAGAAAAGTCTGGACAGGCGGTAGCTTATCAAACAGATATTAAATTACGAGCAAAAAGATTTAGTCCTTGGAAGGTAGGTAAGGAAGATACTCAAATAGGACAAGAAGTAGAATGGCAAGTAGTAACATCGGCACTTGGTTCTCCCGGTGGAAACATTGTTAGCCATCTAAGATATGGCGAAGGTATTGACAAGCATATGGAGTTATTTAGTCTTGCTGTAGATATTGGTTTAATTAATAAAGGTGGAGCATGGTATACCTTTTCTTCTTTGCCAGATAGTCCAAAATTTCAAGGAGCAGAAAAAGCTAGAGACTTTTTAGTATCTAAGCCTGAAGTATATAAAGATTTATGGCATCAAATTAAAGATACAATGGGTCTTAAATGAATGTTAAGGACTTAGATGGAAACATTAGTAAGTGGCATTTAACAGGCTATATAGCTAAAGGTGCTGTAACAAAAAAATCTAGCTTGCATCTTAAGGCTAGACAGCTTATTAAAGAATGTAATCCAACATTACAGATTTTAGAAGAAGTTCCAATTAATCCTAGAAGATCCGAAACATTATATTTAGACTTTTATTTACCTCTTACTAAAACTTGTATAGAAGTACACGGTGAACAACACTATAAATTTGTTCCTTTTTATCATACAACAAAATTAGGATTTTTTAAACATAAAAAAAGAGATCAGGATAAAAAAGATTGGTGTGAAACAAACGGAATAAAGATTGTAGAATTGTCATATGCTGAATCACAAGAAGAATGGTTAAAGAAAATTAAAGATGAATAATCAAACTGCTAAAGAAGAACTTGCACATTGGGATAAATTATTAGACGAATATGAGTCTAGTATTGGCCTGCCTGTATATCAAGCAGATGGTTTACAAGAATCACAATTACAAAGCTATTTGCAAATGAGCAGAGATAAGCTAGAAAAGCTTGGACCTCAAGAGTGTGCTGAAGTAGCATACATTCTTGGTCAATTTTCATTTCACACACAAAGAACAGCTAACAGAGAAACAGCTAGACTTAATTGGGCAGATGAAACTATTAAGGAAGTTATTGCTGATGAAATCAATAATTATAAAGGATATGGATATATAGAAAAATCTATGCAGGCAATCAAGCATAATGAAAAAGCTAGTAAACTTAATAGAATTAAAAGATACGCTAAACAAAGAGTAGATAGACTTTGCTATCTGTCTAACAGTATCAAAAATTTATCAGATATTTTACTTTCAATTCAAAGGGCGAAAATGGTGAAGCAAAATGGATGATCTAAATAATCTGTCTAATGAGCAGTTGAGTTTAATGATTCAAATGCTGCAAAAAACTTTAGAAGATAGACAACCTAAAGAAACAGACAAAGACACTCGACCAAACAAATTTTTAGATATGCCAGAGTTTTCTATGCACAAGCAAGACTCTATTATAGATAAACAACTTAATGTAAGACCACCAACACCTAGAACGAGACAGTTTAAACCTATAGCCGTTCAGTGTAGAGTCTGTGGCAAAAAAGAAACAATAAATCCAGCACTACTTTCGACAGAACCTAATAGATATAAGTGTAATTCGTGTTCATCAATTCCGGGATAATATGAAACTTTCAGACAGTGCTGCCGAACGAGCAATCTTGTCAGGTATCTTTAATTATGGTGAAGATGCGTACTTTGACATTTGTGATCTCATACAAGAACAATCTTTTACTATAGATAGTAATATCTATATTTACAAATGTTTTAAGCACATTTTTACCAATCATCAAAATCCTAAAATAGATTTAGCCTTAATATTTTCAGCGGCAGAAGAACTTTCTCTTTCTAAAATACTAACTAAGAAAGATGAAGTACAACACATTAATGCGATAATTAACTTTCCTGTAGATAAAGATAATCTACGAAAGTTTGCTGCAAAGATAAAGAAATTAGAAATAGCTAGACTGTTGCAACAGCAGTTGGAAGAAGCTAAAAACAAAGTTGTTAAAATTAGTGGTAATGAATCTGTTGGTAATATTGTAGGTATTGCTGAAGATATTATATTTAATTTTACATCAATGTTGAATGATGGTGAGGATGCGCCTGCTACGCTAGGTTCAGAAATTGATTCTTATCTAGAAGATATTATTAATAATCCTATAGATCAAATTGGAATACCAACAGGGTTTCCAGTGTATGATAAAGCTATCGGTGGAGGATTAAGAAAGAATACCGTAAACGTAATTGCCGCTAGACCTAAAACTGGAAAAACTCTTTTATCTGATAACATGAGTTTTAATATTGCTAACAACTGTGAAGTTCCTGTATTAAATATGGATACAGAAATGACAAGAGAAGACCATATACACAGAACCTTGGCTATGATGACAGATGTAGAGATCAATGAAATCGAAACTGGTCAATTCGCTAAGTCTCCATCTAAAAAAGAAAAGGTTACAAAAGCAGCTAATAAACTAAAAAGCCTTAAAATTTTCCATAAATCTATAGCGGGTAAACCATTTGAAGATCAATTATCATTAATTCGTAGATGGTTAATAAAAGATGTTGGATTAAATGAAGACGGAACAGCTAAAGATTGCGTGATATTTTATGACTACCTAAAACTTATGGATAGTCAAGGTGTAAGTCAAGACATGAAAGAATATCAAGTTCTTGGTTTTATGATGACCCAATTACACAACTTTGCTACAAAATATAAAGTACCAATCGTAGCTTTTGTTCAGTTGAACAGAGATGGTATTACTAAAGAAAGCACAGATACCGCTAGTGGTTCTGATAGAATTATTTGGTTATGTAGTAATTTTACTATATTTAAAAGAAAGTCTGATGAAGAAATTGCTGAAGACGGACCAAATGCTGGTAACAGAAAACTCTTACCTGTAATTAGTAGACATGGTGGAGGTTTAGATGATAATGATTACATTAACTGTCACATGGAAGGACAGTTTGCAAAAATTAAAGAAGGTAAAACTAGATTAGAACTAATGAATAATATTAACTCAGACTCTGACATACAGGAGTATATTGGTGAAAACGATGACCAAGAAATCCCATTCAACTGATCAAAACAAACTTAAAGTTTTGTGTGATCTAATGTGTGATAATATTTTTGACTTATTAGATTACTTTGATATTGACTATAAAGAAAATGGCAAGATGATTAGCATGCCATGTCCTATTCATGATGGAGATAATAAATCTGCACTTAATATATATCATGAGGGTGACAGCTATAGAGGTAATTGGAAATGTAGAACTCATGGTTGCGAAGAATGTTTTAAAGGATCTATCATAGGTTTTGTTAGAGGTGTTTTATCTAACAGAAAAAAGAACTGGATAAAAAATGGAGATGATGTTGTATCATTTAAAGAAGCTTTAGATTTTTGCACCAAGTTTGTAAATAAAGATCTTGGTGATATCAAAATTTGTGAAGACACTAAAAATAAAAAGAATTTTACTAATGTTATTAATAATATATCATCAGATAAACAAAACAATGTACCCACAATTAGTAGAAATAGTATTAGGTCATTACTAGAAATACCATCACAGTATTATATTAATAGGGGATATTCGACAGATATTTTAAATAAATACGATGTAGGTCTATGTAGTAGACCAAATAAAGAAATGTCGGGCAGGGTGGTAGTACCTATATACGATGCTAATTATAAAAGTATGATTGGATGTTCAGGTAGAAGTATTTATGATAAATGTAATAAATGCGGAGGGTTTCACAATCCAGCAGATGCTTGTCCATCTTCTGAAAATTTGTGGAAATATTCTAAATGGAAACATAATTCTGGATTTAAAGCACAGGATCACCTGTATAACTTTTGGTTTGCTAAAGAGCATATGGCAAAATCGTCTTTTGCTATAATCTTAGAGAGTCCGGGTAATGTATGGAAGTTAGAAGAAAACGGTATACATAATAGTGTTGCTATTTTTGGAACAAATTTAAGCGCAAAACAAAAATTGTTATTAGATAGTTCTGGAGCTATGAGTCTTATTGTTATGATGGATAATGATGAAGCTGGTCATAAAGCAGCACAGGCTATTATAGAAAAATGTAATAGAACATATAATACATATTCTTTAACAGTTGAAAAAAATGATATTGGTGAAATGTCAAAAGATGAAATACAAAATCAAATTGTTAATAAAATTAAGGAATTACCATTATGATAATAGCATTTGCAGGAAGAAAGCAGTCTGGTAAAGATACATCAGCAGAGTTTGTGTGCAAATTGTTTGAAACTAGCTTACAAGGCTCGTGTCGTATTTATCACTTTGCTGATCCTCTCAAAAAAAATATATGCATGGATGTTTTAGGTTTAACATATCATCAATGTTATGGATCTGACGAATCTAAAAATGAATTAGTAGATTGTTGCTGGCCAGATACAAATGAAAAAATGACAGCAAGAGAAGTTATGCAATATGTTGGGACTGATATTTTCAGAAAAATGCAACACAATGTATGGGCTAGTGCTACTATTAATAAAATTAAGAACGATAATTTTGATCTATCACTAATAGCAGATTGTCGTTTTCCAAACGAAGTTGAGGCTGTCAAACAAGCTGGAGGCTTAGTAATTAAATTAAATAGAAATAACTATCACTCTACACATTCTAGTGAGACAGCATTGGATTCCGCCAACTACGATCAGTCGTGTTTTGATTTGGTTGTTGATAATATAGATTTAACATTAACACAAAAAAATCAAGTCATTTACGATTTTTTACAGAATAAGGGAATATTACCATCATAATTACATACTTTCGTAGCTCATCATATAATACGCATAATATGTGTGAGCAACAATACTTTTTTGATTATGTCTTAGGCTATAAACAGCCATCAAACAAAAAAGCAGATAAAGGAACGATTGTTCACAAAGCTTTAGAAATTTTAGCTTTTATTAAGTATACTGAACAACAAGATAAAAAAACGTTTATAGATGATATTATTGGTGAAGTTAATATCAATAATTATAATTTAGATAATATTATTAAACAGGTTTATGACTTTTATTCAAGTAATTTTACACATCATGAATGGAAACCAATAGATTTTAAAGATTGTTATAAATGGACATACAAAGCTATTAATTATGCTAATGGTATGTTTGATCCGAGAAATAGAAACATACTATATCCTGAACAAAGATTTGATATAACTATAGATAAACCTTGGGCAAAATATGATTATGGAGATTTAAAAGGTGAACTTGCTATTAAAGGCACTATAGATTTAATCACTAGACCTAGCGAAGACACATTAGAAATTATTGATTGGAAAACTGGTCGTAGATTAGATTGGGCCACAGGACAAGAGAAAACACAGGAGAAATTAGAAAAAGATCCACAGCTTATGATCTATTTCTACGCAGCTAAAAAACTATATCCAGAAATTAAAAATTGTATAGTTACAATATTCTTTATTAATGATGGTGGTCCTTTTAGCGTAAGTTTTCATAATAATGATTTATTAGCCACAGAAGATTTATTAAGAGAAAAATTTAATAGAATAAAACAATGTAAGTTACCTAGACTAAGCAAAAGTTGGAAATGCACTAAATTGTGTATGTACGGTAAAAAAACTTTTGAAGATACACATATACCAGTAATTACGGAATATAGAGATAATCAAATCTGTAATGTTGGAGAGTCAATGACTATGTGCGAACAAGTTAAACACGATATCCAACTAAAAGGCATGAAGGAAGTGGTTGACGAATACACAGTTCCCGGTTATAATGTAGGACATTACAAAGCACCCGGAAGTACGGAATGAAGAAATATATACCTTTGCATGTGCATACGCACTACTCTTTGTTAGATGGTCTCAGTAAACCTATAGATATTGCTAATAGATGTGAAAAAATAGGCGTTCCTAGTTGCGCTATCACAGATCATGGCAATATATCTGGATGTATTCAGTTCTATTCGACAATGAAAAGTCGTGGAATCAAACCGATACTAGGTACAGAATTATATCTATGCGACCAATCACCAGAGGTCAAAGATAATTCTAATAAAAAACTTTCTCATATAGTTCTGCTTGCTAAAAATTTGCAAGGATGGAAAGATCTAATCAATATAGTCTCTGCTTCAAATAAACCAGAACACTATTATTACAAACCTAGACTTGATCTTAATAGTTTATATGAATTAGTAAATGGAAATATTATATGTTTGTGTGGACATCCCGGATCTTACTTAGCTAATCAAATTTATTCAGAGGGTAAGTTCGTAGACGATAAAACTATTGAGTCTAAAATAAAAGAATTACAAGATGTGTTTGGACAAGATAATACTTTTGTAGAAATACAAACAATGGATCAAACAAATGAGTATCAACAAAACATAGGATTGAAATTAAGAGACTTTTGTAAATCTAGACACATTAAAACCGTAGCTAGTTTAGACGCTCATTACTGCGAATCTGAGGATAGTGCTGATCAAAGAATTTTATTATGTAGTAATCTTAAACTAACACTACCCCAAGTAGCATCAAAAATAACTAATGACGAAGAGTTTGGATTAAGTAGTTTTTTTAAGTCTGATCAATATCATATTCTATCTCATGAAGAAATCAACGCTGTAAATACAGAGGAAGAAATAGAAAACACTAACGTTATAAACGAAATGTGTGAAGAATATGAAATACTTAACAAACCTATTTTACCTAACTTTAATTGTCCAGAAGGATTTGCACCAGATGAATATTTAAGACAATTATGTAGAGATGGCTGGAAAGATAAAATACAAGATAGTATACCAAAAGAAAATCATGGCGAATATGTAGATAGAGTAAAGTATGAACTAGATGTTTTACAGTCGGCTAACCTATCTAGTTATTTTTTAATTGTTCAAGATATTGTGAACTATCTTCATAAGAAAGATTGGTTACCGGGTCCGGGTAGAGGTAGTGCTGCTGGTTGTTTAGTATCATACTTAATCGGCATAACTTCAATCGACCCTATTAAATACAATCTAATTTTTGAAAGATTCTATAATGCAGGGCGAAATACTAAGGATAGAATTTCTATGCCTGATATTGATGTAGACGTACCAATCAATCATAGAGAAGAAATTATTAATTATATTAAAGATACTTACGGATCTAACAAAGTATCTCAAATGATTACATATAATACACTAAAAGGTAGAGGCGCACTGAAAGAAGTATTGAGAGTATATGGTAATATATCTTTTGAAGAAATGAATCAGATTACTAAATGCTTACCTGATGAAGCTAAGATCGCTGATGAACTTCAAGAAATGAAAGATGAAAATGGAGAAGCGTCAATTATCCAATGGGCATTGGAAAATAATTCTAAAAAGTTAAAAGATTGGTGTTATCTTAAAGATGATAAATTAGAAGGGCCTCTTGCCAAACGTTTTGAACAAGCTATTAGATTAGAAGGAACTAAATACAATCAATCTAAACATGCTGCTGGAATTGCTATATCTAGACATGATCTGTCAACAGTATGTCCTATGATTTATGATACTAAAACAAAACAAAATATTGCTGGATTAGAAATGAATGATTTGGAATCATTAGGCATTGTAAAATTTGATATTCTTGGTATTGCTTTACTAGATAAAATGATGCAAATTAAACAATATCTGAAAGGTTAAATTATGGTACAGTTTTATGTTATGCCTGAAGGCGATCCGTTTACCTTTAATGGTAAAAGATACAAGAAGATAAAAGAGGAAAGAGTTAGTTGTTGTAAAATTAAACATAATGCTTTAGACATTGATACTAATGAAAAGATAGCTATACAGCCTAAACAAGAAGTTACACCGGTGAGAAGTCATGACGAATAATAAAATTTGTGTTTTTGATTTTGAGACTGACGGTTCTGATCCAACAGAATGCAGTCCTGTTCAATTATCTTCAGTTATAGTAGATCCTATTAAGTTAGAAATAGTAAAAGATTCAGAATTTAATATTTACTTAAAGCCAGAAAAGCTATGCAAGGCTAAGGCTGTATCTATAAATAATCACCCGTATATGGATTCTGATATATTAGAATGGCACGGTAAGGTAAAAGGTGTAGATAAAGCCGAAATATTGGAGAGTTGGCTAACCTACCCGGATGCAAAACATTCTTGGAAACAATTTATGGAGTATCTAGAGTCTTACCATCTGTTTAGAAGCGGCGGTAAAAAGACAAAGTTTTCTGCGCCTATAGCTTCAGGTTATAATATAATTAGTTTTGATATGAAGATTGTAGATCGCTTTGCCAAAAAATACGGAGGGTACGATAAAAAAGAAAAAGGTAATTCTATATTTCATCCTAGAGACAAAATTGATATCATGAGTCTTGTATATATTTGGTTTAGATATATACCAGAAATTAAATCAATATCATTGGATAATATTAGAAACTATTTAGGTATTGACGCAACTAATGCTCACGATGCCGTTAAAGATGTAACTGACTGTGCAGAAATACTTATCAGATTTTTGAAACTTCATAAAAATTTTGTTAGTAAGATAAAGTTTAAAGACTCATTTAAATGAAAAAAATAAAATTTAAATCTTGTGGTTGTGTTTTCCCATCTCACAACAATCATATAGAATATAACATTGACATATCAAATCTAGATTTAGAATGTAAATCTACATGGGATATCATAGGTAGTGGTAATACTAAAGGATGTTTCCAGCTAGAGTCTAGATTAGGGCAAATGATGTCCAAAAAACTCAAGCCAGAAAACATAGAACAGTTAGCAGCTTTAATTAGTATTATGCGTCCCGGCTGTTTGGAGGCGTACAGAGATGGTAAAAGCGTTAGTGATCACTACATAGACAAAAAAAATGGTATTGAATCTATAGATTATTTTCACCCATCTCTAGAACCTGTATTAAAAACAACCTATGGAGAAATGATTTATCAAGAACAGGCGATGGAAATAGCAAAAGTTATTGCTGGTTTTGGATTAGAAGAAGCGGATGTTCTTAGAAAAGCTATTGGTAAGAAAAAAGTAGATCTTATGAATAGCGTTAAAAAATCTTTTATACTAGGAGCACAAAAAACTAATGTAGTTTCTAAAGAAATCGCTGAAGAAATATTTGGATGGATCGAAAAAAGTCAAAGATATAGTTTTAATAAATCTCATGCTATTAGTTATGACTTGAATGCATACTTATCAGCATACTCTAAAGCACATTTTCCTGCTCATTTTTTTGCGTCTTATTTAAAGTTTGCGCAAGACAAGATTGATCCAATGAAAGAGATTTATGAACTTATAAATAATTGCAGAGAAATGGATATTGATGTATACAAACCAGATTTTAGAAAGCTCTCAAGATCTTTTACTATAGATGATGATAAGAATATATATTTCGGTTTAACAAATATTAAAGGTGTTGGAGAATCAGTATGTAACAAAATAGAAATTTTAGTGAAAGATATGGACTTGGAAAATATGTCATATCTAGAAACACTATTTAAAATTTTAGATAAAATCAATCAAACCGCTAGTAAAGCTATGATTAGTGTGGGTTGTTTTGATTATTTAAATGTTGGTAGAAGAGAGATGTTATTTCATTTTAGTCTTATAAATGATCTGACAAAAAAAGAAAAAGATACTATATCAGCAAATCTTGAGTCATTAGCTTCTTTAGAAGATTGTTTACATTTCCTTGACGATAAAGTAAACATAAGAAGAAAACAAAAAGTATTAGCTGTATTACATACTCTTAAAAATCCTCCATATAAACTTGAAGACAGTTGTCTGTGGATAGCAGATCAAGAAAATCAACTACTGGGCATAAGTATTACATGCTCAAAAATAGATGAATACAGTTTAGAAAATGTTAACTCAACATGTAGAGATTTAAATAATGATAAATGTATTTATAAGAATATTATTCTAGGAATAGAAATTAAAGAAGTTAATGTAATTAAAACAAAACGCGGAGCAAATCCGGGTCAAGAAATGTGTTTTGCTAAAGTGTCAGATAATACTGGAGGCGTAGATATTGTTGTATTTCCAGAACAATACGCTAAATATAAAGACGTACTACAAACTGACACAACAGCTATCCTAAGCCTAGAAAAATCTAAAAATGACAGTCTTATAGTTAAAAAAATTTGGCAGTTATAACTTGACATATTGATAGCTAATTGTACTATAGAAGGTATTGAAAACTATTCGTTTTGAACTTTAAAAGGAGATGATATGAATCTTATTGTATTAAAGGGTAATCTTGCTCGTGATCCAGACCTGCGATCAATCACCACAGGTAACAGGGATACTTCTGTTGTAAATTTTACGGTAGCTGTTTCTAGGGAATATAGGAAATCAGACGGTACTACTGATAAGAATACAACATTTGTAAATTGCGAAGCATGGGACAGTGGAGCAGAGGCTATTGCATCTACTTTTAAAAAGGGCGATCTAGTTATGCTAGAAGGTTCTTTGCGTAATGATAACTGGGAAAAAGATGGTGTTAAGCATTCATCTATGAAAGTTCGTGTCAGCAATTTTGGTAAAATTCAAAAAACTAAAAAGTCTTCCGCAAAGACAGAAGATGAAGCTGTAACAGCATTCTAGGATTTTATATGAAAAAAAGAATTATGATGCTAACCGAATCTGGGCATATTATGTCTGGATTCGGTAATTATACTAGAAATGTTCTTTCTAGATTACACAATACAGGGAAGTATGAAATAGCAGAACTGTCTTGTTATAGAGATAAAAACGTCCCTAAAACAGAGGCATGGAAGGTATACCCTAATGTTCCAACAGGTGAAGAATCTGAAAAAAAATATAGAGGTATTACATCATCAGTTTTTGGTGCTTGGGGTTTTGAAACCGCCTGTTTAGATTTTAAACCAGATATTGTATTTGATATTAGAGATTACTGGATGCTAAACTTTCCAGAGTATTCTCCGTTTAGGCCATTTTTCCATTGGGTATTAGCACCAACCATCGACTCTGCACCACAAAGAAAAGAATGGTTACAAACATATTCTAACGCTGATTTAGTTTCTGGTCATACTCAATGGGGTATTGATTACCTAAAACAATTTTCAAATATAAATACAACATTTCCAGTTAATGATTCTGTAGATGTAAATAATTTTAAGCCTGTGTCTATAGATAAAAAAGCTCACAAAGCTAATCATTTTTTAGATCCTAATGATTTTATTGTTGGTAGTGTTATGCGTAATCAAAAACGCAAATTAATTCCTAATCTTATTAAAGTTATTAAACAACTCAATAAGAAATATCCAAGAATTAAATTACATTTACACACTAGTTATCCAGACAACGCTGGATGGCCAATACCTGAACTAATGTTAGAGCATGATGCTGCCGATATAGTTTACTTTACTTACAAGTGTGCTCACTGTGGAAAATATTCTGTAATGAGTTTCAAGGAAGGACTTGCTATATGTCCACATTGTAAAAATCAATCAGCTAATATATGTAATGTATCTCAAGGTTTAAATGATAGTGAATTATGTTCAGTATATAATTTATTTGATACATATGTTCAGTATGCTATATGTGAAGGTTTTGGTATACCTCCTGTAGAAGCAGCAGCGTGTGGCTTGTCTTTGATTACTGTAGATCATGGTGCTATGCGAGAAATTGGAGATAATCTTAACGGAAGAATTGTTAAGTTAGCATCAACATTTAGAGAATTAGAAACTAACGCTGAAAGAGTCAGTCCAGACGATGAAGATTTATATAATCAAATAGAACAGGAATATTTAAAACAAGAACAACAAAGTTGGCTACAGTCTTTAAAGTCTATAGAAGAAAACAGAAACACTCTGTTAGAAAACTACAGCTGGGATAAAACCGCTAAAGATTATGAAAAAATGTTTGATAACATTGAATTAACTGGATTGCAAGGCAAATGGGATTCTCCACCTCAACCAATTAGTGAGGATACCAACGTAGACACACAAAATGTTCGAAGTAATAGGGAACTAATTGATAAAGTAGTTTGCGAAATTATTAAATCTCCATATTTATTACGAACTGCTATGGTACAAACGGCAATTAGAAATTTAGATGCAGGATTTGTAAACGATGGCGGAACCATTAAACCTTATACCATGAAAGAAGCTAGTGGGTTTTTGGATCAATTATATAACTCTAAAAAAACATGGGATGCTATTCGTACAGGCTCTATGGAATTACCTGATCAGTTTAAAGAAATTATAGAATACTAAACTAAATGAATGCTCTTTATTTGGGTCATTATAGGGAAGACACGGATGCAGGTAGTTCTTCTCGTAGATTTATACATGGTTTACTAAAAAAGGGCATCAATGTTGCTGTAAGACCATTGTATCATTTTCGCAACAAAACGTTTAGACTAACAGATCAAGAAATTCTTAAAGTAGAAAATGCTGAATATAGCAATTATGATTGTGTGTTTCAGCACACGGTTCCTATAAACTTCTGTTATAATAAAAATTTGGGACAAAATATAGGAGTATTAGATCTACAAACTTTTAATACTCAATATGGATCTACGATAGATCACATAAGCTTAATGGATAAGATTTACATTAGATCTTCTTATGGTATTAAAGATTTAAAAAAACATATAAAAAATACATCTATAGATATAGTACCAGAGCCTTTTGATAAAATAGATAATACTTATGTTAAAAATGATGATGAGTATAGATTTTACGCTAGAGGTAGCACAGATAATCGCTATAACTTATTTAAGATTGTAGTAGCGTTTTTGTCTGAGTTTGCTAACGAAAATATACCTCAATTAATTTTATACATGAATGAGGACGAATCTAAAATAACTAGCATGTTAAATAAAGCATATAAAAAATTAAATGTAAAAGCTAACACTTCTGAAAAAATTGTTGTTGTAAATAACAAATATAATGAAGAAGAAGAAAACAACATTATTAAAAATATACATTGCGCAATTAATATAGATAAAGCAGATAGTTCAGCTGTGTTTACTATTAGAAATTTACTTTATAAAAATATTGTTATTACACAAAAAAACTCTGCCTCTTGTTACTATGTCAATGATAATAATGGTATACTTGCAGAAAGTTATCCAACTAATATAGATGATATGGAAAATTGTTATGATAATAGTATACAGTCTATATATGAAAAATGGTACGACACAGATATCAATTCTCTAAAAGCATGTATGAGAAACGCTTATTGTTTATCTGAAAATGAAACACAAAGTAAAAAAATTAATATTGATACAAGTCTATTTTCCTATAACAAATTTTGTGAAACTATATTATGATTGATAGCCTAATAAAAAAAGAACTAAATGAAATTAATATTGTATGGATACCATCAAACAATAAAAATTTTGAAAATCTGTTTGATAGTTTAGGTTTTAATTATTTCCATTTGACAGATTTCTTTTTAGGTCTATGCTCTCCAAATTTAGTTATCACTAATAATAGATTTAGTAAATTTGATACAGCTATTAATTTATGCTTAACTCATCATTGTAATTTAATTATAATTGACCACGACGAAAAACCAGATATAATATCTACTGACAAAATCATATCCAAAATGAAGTTAGTTCCTAACGTACTTCAAATAGCTGCGACTCCAAATGTATATCACTCTTGGGGTAACATACACGATATTGTGCTAGATACAGGTATTATACAAGAAGATTTTAGTAAAATATTAACATCGTTTTATAAGAAAATATTTAAAGTACATGAATAAAATACATTTACATAATACAGAAAATCCTATTGATATACCTAAATATCACTCTTTGAACTTTGATCAAATGATTAAATTAGAAGATAATTCTGTTGAGTCTGTGTTTATGTTAGATATTCTAGATTATCATAATAAAACGCAAGCGTCTACAATACTAGAAACTATACACAATAAATTAATTAAAGATGGGGAACTGATCGTTCAATCGCCTGATTTAAAACAATTAATTATTTGTATGAATTTTAATAAAATTGATTTTAATCAAGGTAAAGCTGTACTATATGATCAACGGGTTACTATGCACCAAATGGAAGACTTAATAAATAAAGTATGTGAACATAATTTTAAATGTAAAGTAAAAAAATATATTAACACATTTGAGTGTTTTTTAGAATTTAATAAAATATGAAAAACTTATCAGTACTTATACTATGCACTAATACAGCTAAAGGAACTAAATCCTTGGGTAGTATAGGCTTGTTAAAACTAAACAATAAAAAGAATATAATAGATTATCACATTAATAACATTAAACTTTGCTGGCCTGACTGTAATATTTCTATTATTGCTAGACATGATGACATTAAATTAAACAAATATATTACCAACGAAAAACCAGATATTAATTATATCGATTATGAATTAGATAAAATGTCAAACGAGTGCGAGAGTTTACTAAGAGGAATTAACTCCGATAATGTTAATGATAATTTTTTAATCATTGATATTAATTGTCTTTTAGATAAAAACATATTTAAAAAGTTTTCAACATATGACATGTCTAAATCATTTATTATTCACAATAGGGATATTTCGTATGAGTCAAAATTAGGATGTATCCATGATTACAAATCTGATAAGATACAGAATATCTTTTTCGATTTACCTGTAAAAATTTTAAAATACTATTATATATGTAATGATCAATTACTAGAAATTTTAAAATCTAAGCCTACTAGATCTAAATTTTTGTTCGAAATTTTGAATCACACAAATAATGATATAAATATGTATAATATAAAAACAAAAAAATGTATTAATATAAATTCTATTAAAGATTATAAAATAGCTAAGGAGACTAATTTTGTATAATATAAGTGTATTTTTACAAAGAATAGCTGCAGAAAGCCATGTATTAAAAATAATGTCATTAACTAATCCTAAAAAGATCTACATAAAAGAGATGTTTTGTGATACAAACCAGATGGCTAATTATCATAATCCATTTTTCCATTCTTGGATGTTGATGGCAGAAAATAAATTGTTACTATCTGATGCAAGTTGCTACAATATAGCAGCAATTTTTGATACTAATAAATTTATTGCTATAGATGATCCTAAATTTAAACAAGATATGGATAATGTAGAGTTTGTAGATATCAATATATTTAATCAAGGTAACACCGAAGAAAAACTGTTAGAAATCTTAGGACAAGATAAATATGCAAAATATAAAGTATGATCAACTTTCTGATACTGAAAAATGTAATATTATTAAAAAACTTTATACAAAAGAAAAACTAAGCTTTGCTGGTATAGCAAAACAGCTTGGTACATATTCTAATAAAGTTAGAAGAGATGCTAATAAGTTTAATATTAAAATTAGAGATAGAAGCCAAGCGCAAAAAAATGCTTTACAAACGGGAGCAGTTAAACATCCAACACAAGGTAAAAATAGAAGCGAAGAAGAAAAACAAAAAATCAGCATGTCTCAACATGAAAGCTGGAAAAATCAAGACGAGAATACTAAAAAACAAAGATCAAAAAAAGCAAAGTTAAGATGGCAGTCTATGTCAGAATCACAAAAAGAAAATTTAAGAGTTGCTGCTCATCAAGCTATTAGAGAAACTAGCAAAACAGGATCTAAGCTAGAAAAATTTTTACTAACTAAACTCATAGAAAAAGGCTACAAACCTGAGTTTCACAAAGAACAAATTTTATCGAATACAAAATTACATATTGACCTCTTTATTGCAAAACTTAATACAGCTATAGAGATCGACGGTCCATCTCATTACATTTCTGTTTGGGGAGAAGAGTCTTTAGCCAGAAACCAAAAATATGACCAAAAAAAGAATGGTTTAATTATTGGCAAAGGAATGAGACTAATTAGAATCAAACAGTTAAATGACTATTCAAAAGCTAGGGCAGAAATAGTATTTTCTAAACTAGATAATTTATTACAACAAATTAAAACAAATTCGTTAGATTCATCTCAAAAAATTTTATATATAGAGGATTAAATAATGGCTAAGGCAAAAACTAAGACAGAAGAAAAAATCAACCCAAATGATATTAATTGGACAGATAATGTATTGAAACTGTTGTCTGATGACGAAAAGATCAAAGGTAATCCAACTACAGATGGGTTAAGAAGGATTTTTGAAATTGCTTTAGACTGTGTTGTTATTGACTCGTCCTCTTCTGTATTACAAAGTCCTAGCCCAGAAAATGAAAAGAGGGCTACTGTGGTCCATTCTCTGACGTATGTTTTAAATAATCCTGATCTAGCACCAGAATTTAAAACCAGAACTGTAAATGGAGCAGCGGATGTATATTGGGGTAATTGTGATAAGATTTTTAGAAATCATCCAGTAGCAGTTGCAGAAACAAGAGCAGAAGGAAGGGCTTTACGAAGAGGATTAAAATTACGCAAAGTTGTAGCAGCAGAAGAAATTGCTGATACTATTGAAGATAATCCTGATATGGACTCTGTAACCAAGATTACAAATAATCAAATTGGTTTTATGGATGTATTGTGTAAACGTCTAAATGTTAATCCTATTAGTTTGATGGAATATTTAAAGTTTGAAGTTAATGATTTTAGAAACTTGACACATAATGATGCTGTGTCTATTATAAGACAACTATCTGGATATCAACAAAATGTAGATAGTATTCCACAAGACGTTATGGGTTACACAGAGGAGTGGCGATGATTGAAGGCGAAATTAAAGTTAATGATAAATTAACTCTTAAAATTAGTGCAGAAGGACAGAAAGAATTATTTAAAGATCTGTCTACTGTACAAGAAATTTTTGGAGAAAACAGCTGTGGTATGTGTGGTAGCACTGATATTAAATATGTTGTTCGCACTGTTGACGGTAATGATTATTTTGAGTTAAGATGCAATAAATGTGGGGCTATACTTTCTTTTGGTCAACATAAAAAAGGTGGAACAATCTTTCCTAAACGAAAAGACTCTAATGGTAAATGGTTAGAGAATCGTGGTTGGCACAAGTATGTTCCTAAAAAATAATTAACTTTTTTCTTCTAATTGTTTTTTCCATGCTGCTGTTTGTTTAGCTGATATTTCTCTTTCTCTTTCAGCTTCTTCTTTTTGTGCCTTACGAGAATTAGCAACAGCTTTCTTAATAAGAATACGACCTGCTGTTTTTAAAAACGGCAAACCTCTTTTATTTGCTTCTTCTTGTAACCAACCTACAACAGTTTCTACATTATTTTCTACCCAATCATTACCATTATGATCCATAGCGTGTGCTCTTTTATTACAGCTACAGTTTGCTTTAGAGTGTATACCAAACTTTGCTAGTAGTTTTTTTAATTGAGTGCCGGGGCCAGAACTCATAGAATCTGGTCTAAATTGATCAGGGTCATCTTTTAAAAGTTTTACTATATCATCTTTTACACTCCATATTTCATTAATTTCAGGCTCAGTTAATCCTCCAGTATTAAAACTTATTGTATTTGTTTGTTCATGATACATTACCTGTATATTTTTAGATTGTAATATTTTTAATATTTTATAAGCCTTAGTTTGCATTATAGTTTTTCTCCTTTAAAATCCACCATCTTTAGTATATGGATCACCATCTGGTCCGTATACACTTGGTCCAGTATCTTCCTCACATTCGCCACTATCAACATTTTTTAAACAACTTTGCTCAATTCCATCTTTCGCAAGAGGAATCGTTACATTTTTATAATTTCTTCTACCATGAGGGTCAAGGAAATCCGCTGTAGTATGAACATAACAATCTCCTTTACAACTTGGTTTAACTTTATATATAAAACCTACATTACTAGCTCCACCTCTTGGTTGAGCAGGCCAAGTACCATCATACTCTTCTGGAGTATTAGGCCATCTGCCATTCCAACAAATTCGTCTATCAGGAAATTTTGTTCCAAATGTACCTTCTTGCCATTTGTAACCAGCATTGTTACCTCCCAGATAGCCGGGCAAATTGGTATTGGTTCCGGGGAAATTTGGTAGTTTACCTTGAAGCCAAGGGAAGTTTTCTATAGCTTCGCCGCCACCAAATTGACCTTCAAGCATAGCCTGTACTACCGCTTGAACCTCTTCAGCCGTAATAGTTTCTCCCTCATTTTGTGCAATTATAAGTATTTGTTGAGTATATAATTGTTGATACAGATAATGATGTATATATTCCTGTTTGGGTTCAAAAAATAATTCTTCTGCATCCCAATTAACAGTAATTGAACCACCATTAGCTCCCTCTGCGGTAAAACCCCAGCTACCGGGATCTGCACACTCAACAAAACCTGTGCCATAATAACTATTTTCACAACCTTTACAACTCGCTAAGTAATCATCTCTAACCTGCCACCACCACTGTTCACAATACGGAGCATAGTTTCTTGGAAAGGTTATGCCTTGATCTGCAAGAGCTGCTGCTTTTTGTTTTTGAAATTCGTCAAGTGCTGAACCTACATACCACTGTTCTGATTTTAGCACTGTTCCATCGTCCTGAAAACCAAAAGTCCCAGTCATATACGACTCATCAGGAACACTAGTTACTCCAGTTAGTGTCCATTTCCATCGACCTCCACCTCCTGTAGCTTGCATACATTCTAATGTTAATGTAGCTGACGTACCACCATCAATGTCGTTATCATTCCAAGTGCTTTGATCTGTTGGGTCTCCATCACCCCAAGGATTTGTCGAACCTAGCAGACAATGAGATCCTCCAAAATTTATTGTTACTACAGGACATCCTGAAGATTTAGGTCTGTCACAACAATTCATAACAACTGCGCCAGTATCAGGATCAGTATATCTCCCTCCAAAATCTATACTCGTAGTATTCACAGAAAATCTATAATCACCGTGAATCATATTAGAATGAACATATTCTGCTGCAGGACCGGGTTGAACTTCACAATCATCATTAATCCCAACAATCATACCAAAGTCTGATTGTGGTCCAGCAGTGTCAAACTGAGCTTCTGCAGTATCTGGATCCCACATGCTTGGAAGACAACCTCCACCACCTGTTGTTCCTCCGGGACTAATTGACATATATATAGCTGTGCGTCTACTCCATACTTGTTGACCAAAATCTTGATGGTCAAATATGCCTACTTTTTTAAGTATATCACGGTCACCTGCCTGAACAACTTGACCAAAAGAACTAGCTACACCAACTGGTACTCCACCGCCCATATTAGCCAATCTACTCGCAGAAAATGGACTACAAGCACAATTACTACAACAATAGTAAGGATCGTTATCACCACAAACATCGGCTGTGCTTTGTCTAGCATAATTTAAAGGCATATTTTCATAAGGCTTACCACCGCCCTCATTTGTACAATAAGGTCCCGGACCACCCTTGCTTCCTCTAATATCTATAAACTCACCTTCATCATTAAATACCGGATACCTAATTAAAAAACCGGTAGAGCTGTCATAGTAAGGCTCTTTCCAATCTACATTAAAATCTTCTTGTCTTTTAAAATTAAAATCACCAGCTAATACTGCTCCATAACAAGGGTTATATCCACCAAAATGATCAAAATCTGGTCTTATTTCTTTCATTTGACTAGTAATAAGCAATCCACTACAACCATATTTTAGAGGTAAATCTAAATCATAATACTTATTTCTATCTAAATTATGAACATGAAGACTATCATCGTCACCAGTTTTTTCTTCTCCATCAATAGTTAGCCCTGCTCTCGACCCAATAATATTAGCATGTTGATAACAAGTACTAGAAGCACCATTATCTATCATAATAGTACCAGTGCCTAAAGGTTTTATTTTATTAATGTGTCTATTATCCAAGAAAAGACTAACTTCAGGAGTAAGTGTTAATGCTCCTTCACCTATCAACTTATCTCCATCAGGGTCTATAATACCTGTTATAACTCCTTCACATGTAACTAATAACTGCGCGTATCCTCCTTTACCATAGTAATAACCTTGACAAGCATCATCGAATGGGAAATTATAAGGATAAAAATTAGTTGTATTTGCGTCACCAACAGGATTAAATTTTAATGATTGAGGACTATATGGTAACTCTCCACCAGCTCCATCGTCTTTATTTGTTCTTACAAATTGAAAATATCTAGGATCATAAGGATAATCTTTTAACATTGCAGAATATGGAGTAATAGGCAAATGATCTCTTGACTCTTCTTCACGCATTTGCTTATTACTAACTCCTAAATAAGCTCCGTATAATCTACTATATGTATTATCATGACCATGCCTAGTAATATAGTCTGGTCTATGAGTAGGTACTATAGTATGACACTCTCCAAAAACAGCACTTTCACCTCTAAATCCTTGAACATAAGCATGATAATCATGAGTGCATTGAGTGAAAGGAAATGGCACCAAAGAAGCATTAGGACCTTCTGCTATAGCTTTAGCTTGATCTGCAAGATCATTAGTAAACTTTTTATAAAAAGGCAAAGTTTCTGCATGTACAGACGCTGGGACTATATTGTATACTGAACCGTAATTCGGAATATAATACATTTGCATGTACCCTTGACAACCACCGGGTACTGGTAGAAATAAAGGTAGATCAAGCGGCCCAACAGCAGTTTTAGTACTATCTGTTACGTTAGCAGAAAGAGGTAGTCTTTGCATAGTATTAATATAAAAAGAATTTGTCCAAAGAGGTCTGTTAGATCTTAAAGCACAACTCATATAAACTTCGTTATCAGATACTTTGGTAACTCCATCTCCTCCTCGTATATTCTGCATATCACCAAAAAATACCATTTCATAAAAAGGCATATCATTACCCGGCAAACCTCGTGGACTTGGAGGAGCCTGATCACCATTAAAATGAGTTGTTAAAGGATTACCATCTCTGTCTTTAACTTGACACACTACAGAACCGGGAACTTTCGTACCGGCATCTCTTTGCGCTTGATAATCTCCATTAGCAGGTAAATAATAACCGTCAGTCTCACTAAAAGGCACAACATGTAGTACCTTACTACCTTCTGGAACAAAAGGACCAAATACAGGCATACCAGCATATAAATTTGATACATCATCAATACTACTTAATTCAAATAAACCATTAGCTCTAGCATTAGCTGGACTTCCCATAAACTGCCCACCAGCAAATATAAACTGAGTTAAATAATTAGGATGAACGCACCATTTAGCAAAATCTGTTCTTCCTTTAATAAAGCCAGTAGTCATTTTGGTTTCATCAGCAATTTTTGAATTAGAACCTGCACTACTATCAATGCCATGAAAAGCTAAATCTGTTAAATTTGTTACATCTATAATTTTATCAGGACCATTTGTTTTAATTCTTAAATTAAATGTAGCATGACCGGCATTTTCAAGATCACCCAAATTCATAACTTCAACAATATATTGCCTAACATGCATACTATCGTTATGGTTAAATCTCCAATTATTAAAATTATTTACATCTTCTAATTTATAACAGTGTGGGTGTTGACGGTCTCCTCTAGCTTCTAAATTGTGTGAAAAATAATTTGGACCACCTGTACTTATATATGGTTTAGCTGTTCCATCTACACTTGCTCTAAATCGTCCGGGAGGGGTATCTACTTGTGCCTCTGGTTCTTGGTAAGCAGCAGGCCAGTTCCTTCTGTGAACATAATAAAGATTTAAATGAATATCTGTATTACTAACATTTTGCCATTCTACTTCTTCACTTGAAGTTAACTGTATACGATTAGTTACATCATTAAGTGCTTTTTCTTCATCACTTGCATCTTCTGGAAAATCTCTTACTTGTCCGAATTGGTCCACTCGTGGCTTGCTGTATAAATAATGAATACCTCTTTCTGATGGTACAAAAAATGGCGTATTGTCAAAATAGTTTAACATTCTAAACTTATATTTACCGGGCCATTTAGTGCTTTTTAGAAAAGGGTTTGCGTCAGCTATACCACTTATAATTATTGACTTTTGTTCATCATCTGTAAATTGTAATGTAGGAACACCAATTTCCATTCTTAAGTCTTGCAGAAATGGTATAAGATTTGCTGCATCTTCAAGACCCCCATCAATATCACCTTGGCGACGTCTAAGGTAACTATTAAATAAATGAAATTGATCACTATTAAAATCAGTAGCATCTCCCATTTCACCTAATACAATTTTATCGTAACCAACATCTCCAGCAAGAGCTATATATGGATTATCAATAATATTTCCATTACCCATATCCCATGTTGTGTTCCAAGGATTAACTCTAGGATCTCTCATAGCATTCCAAAGATTTCTACCAAATACTTCTTTGCCTAATAATTGAGCATGATCTAAACCTATGTTTTCGACACCGTTAAACTTAAAACTTCTATCGTAATCAATTCCTTCATCAGTTTCTGCTGGTACAATAATCTCATCGCCATCAAAAGTTACACTAATAGAATCAATAGGCTTTCTGATAAATTTTTCACCCAAAATAGGATGATCATATTTTGCATGATTTCCTTGAACGTCTTCTATATCAGCAGTAAATAAAGTAGGAACATTAAATAAAGTTGTAGAAACATTTACATTATTTGGGTTATCTTTATCTTCGGAAAAAACTGGTGTAGAAGTCACAGTACTAATACAAGTACCACGATCTTGGGTGGGTTTTTCAAATTTTTTATAAAAACCTGATTCTGCATGTTTAGCTAAAGCTAATGGCCCAAATGTAGCATCATCCTTTAATATTGATTTATCTTCGTCAACAAGACCTAAAGTTTTTAATAAATGTCCACAATATTTATTAATAATATTAAAAGTTTCTAATTTATCTTGTTGATTTAATTCTTTTAAAGACCCATTAATTTCGTGAGTATCTAAATTTATAAAAGTTACTTCAAATTGTGGGTCGTAATTTTTTAATATTATACTAGATAATGTCCTAGCACTATCTGAAACTAGTAAATCCTTATCATCTCGAATCCTTAAAAGAGTTAATAATAACTTCTCATCTGAAATTTCATCATATTTTATATTATACATATATTTATTATATTATTTGAGAGCATGTTCCTACGCCTCTATATCTCACTAAATTAGTTCCTTGTATTCCAAGAAAGAATGTTGGAACCTCACCAACTTCTGGAACATAGTTTGAATTAAAATCAAATCCAGCTACACTACTAGCATGTCCTACAGCAGATGAATGTTTTCCTATACTAACTAAACAAGGGTTAGCTTCATTAATACCTGCTATAATAATAGGAGTATCATCAGGAATAGTTACAGGAATAATATTCATATAGTCTGTTACTGTAATCTGATTAGCAGTATCATTAGTTTGTTCAAACTGATTAGCACCATCACAAATTTGAGCTACAAAAGTACCGCCTGTACTAACAGAACCACAAGTTCTAGCAGGAGTTAATGTTGCGCTACCACCACCAGCAGACTTTTGATTCATAACAATATATTTTCCATCATCATAATACACATATAATAAATCATCTACAGCTCCTGTCATACCAAGATAATCATATACGTCTATTTCAGCATTTCTTACATCAGCAGAAAGATCTTCACCTTCTGGACCCCACATAGAAATTCCATCATAATACGCTTTTTTACCGGGACTTTTAAATGTTATAGTTGTATTAGCAGCTAGTTCACCTGACGTAATACAAGGTGAAATTTCGATAGTATTACTACCAACTGATACAATAGTGGCATCGGAGGGAATGTTTGAACCTTCCACAGTCATGCCCGGAGATAAATCACTTACATCTTCAAATTCAATAGTTGTTGAAGAACAATCTTCAAACCCAAATACTCTTGTAACTACAGTTTTAGTAATTTCAATCTCACCTGTTCCACCAGCCGCCATATTTACTAGTTCAGCTTTAGCTTGTCCAAAAGCATTTAATGTTTCTTTAAGTCTTACTAGTAAAACTTTATTTTGAGTAGGAGCTACCCAAACACCTCTATGTCTATCAAATCTTAAATCTATTGGTCCTACGGGCCAAGTCTTTGGATTGCTCATCCAATTTTTCATAAATTTATCTGTTAAGCCAGTATCTCTAAACCTACCTATAACAGTATCTTCAGCACAATCATTTGAGTTAGGTATAGGCTTACCATTTGTGTCGTATCCCCAACCTTGTAAAACTAAAGGTCCTCTAAAAGCATTAAATCTTTGGTCTGTAAAAGTTTGTCTATCTTGAAGAGTAACTTCTCTTTCAGTACTACCTTGCATATCAAGAACTTTAATATAGTCGCCTTTAGTAAAGTTTCTAACACTTTGACCAACGGTATTATACTCAACAACGTAACCTGATATTGAACCATTATATCTATTATTATCTACATTATTTATTCCAGTTCCTTTCCACATTAAAGGGAAATTGCCAGTTGATGTCCAAGGATGTAAAAATGTTCTGTTTATTCTTAAATCAAATATAAGTTCAGGTCTAATTGATGGAACTTGTAAAGGAGGAATACTAGAATATGATCTAGAAAGCATACCCTGTCTAGGATCAGCGGTAAAAACATTAGAAGATCCTGTAAAAGTCAAAGCTAAGTCTACTGCTAGTGTTGTATCTTCTGTGATAGCAGGTGTAAAAGTTACGCTATTCTCACCAACTGAAGAAATAACAGCGCCTTGAGGAATACCCTCACCACTAATTACCATTCCGGGTTCAAGATTATCTACACTACCTATTTCAACAGTAGTAGATGTAGCTTCTGCGGTTCCAACTACCTCAGTAGTTACAGTTGTTGCAAAAGTTACTGCAGCATTAGTGTTTATAACATATCTTGGCAACATTCTAGTACCATCAGCAGATAATCCATTAGCATCTAGAGGAACTCCTCCACTTAATGATACAGGAAGAAAGAAAGAATCTAAACTGTTTATTGCGATTCTGCTATAATACGGTGTTTGATAATGATCAAGTGATGCTGATTTTATTTCAGCTCTAGGTCTTTTCTTATTAGTGTTACCTAGTGTATTAGGTTCAGGCTTAAGACTTGCTATCGGAGTAACACTATCGCTAGAACTACTATTGCTGTCATGAACTAAATTTTTACGAACTATATTTTCACCACCACAAGCATTAGCTTTTCCATCATTTAAAGTGTAAGCACTATATATTAATTTACCGCTAGTTGCATCAACACTTCTGCTAGACCTTTCATTAGGATTCTTAGAGTGTCCTTCGCCTGCACTGTTTTTCTTTCCTCCTTTACCTTTACCTCTATAATGATCTCTGTTTTCAGCGACAGAAATTCTTTCGTCTTCTAAAGCTACTTTATTTCTAAAAGCAATTTCTTTTCTTCTTTTCTTTTCATCTCTAACTTTAAGATTCATATCTCTTTTTACAGCAACTAAATCCTTAATAGCATCTCGTACATATTTATCTACTTTTCCAAATTCTTTAGAGTATGTTTGAAAACTTAGCGATGTAGTTGCTCCATTAGATCCATAGTTTAAATTCATGTTACTAAGCAACGGACCTAAATTAGTTTGACCTAATTGTAAATCTCTACCAAAATCAATATGTGTAATCATAGGTACAGTTAAGCTAGCTTTTTCTTCAAACAATCTAGTTTTTAATCCATCTAGCGCTATTTTTTGACCGTTATTAACCATATCGCTCCAAGTTTTTGGCACAATATTAGCAGCTTTTAAATTGTTAACAAATTGCCAAGGAGCTAAATCGGTATCTACAATTTCTGTTCCACCACTAACATTACCGATTACTGAAAAAGGACCATATATTTGTGTTTGACTTTCAAAAGGTATATGAACATCACGAGGTATAAGACACATTGGATTCATGTCCATAAACTCTTTAGCACTAATATTTACAATAGCACCATCTTTTTTATTTGGGTCAGGAGGATCGTCAGGTACTTCATTGTTTCCTCTAAAAGTCGCATTTGCTTCTTGTGCTTCTGTTTTAGTTAAATTAGTGTCTTCTCCATTGAGCCTAGCTATCTGTACATCAAGTGCATCACCTGTAATTTCTTCATCTACCGCATCAATAAATAAAAATTCATTTCTAATATCTATTTTAGGAACACTAAATCTAACAAAAATAGCATCTCCACCGTCAGGCCAAAGTTTAGGATCAGTAACAGCGCCACCATCGAATTTACTATAAAATAAATTATTATCAAATGTTACTTTACCATAAACACCATTAACTCTTTGACCGGGAATATGTTTACCGGCTAAATTTTCTTTAATAATAATACTATTAAAATCTATACTAGCTAAATTAGGCAAAAGACGAAAGTAAGAAGTACCAACTCTTCTACACTGAGTATCCATATCTCCTAAATAACAAAAACCAGCAATAGTACCATCACCATTTTGAAAATGCTCCAAATCATCCATACCTAAATCTCCAATTTTTACATCATCAGGTCCAGAAAACCATGCTCCTTCACTAATTTTGTCGCTTAATTCAAGATTAGGTTCATCACCATTAACTTTGTATCCGTATATATAGCCTAGATCTAATCTAGATTCAGGAGTAGTTGGAGGAGGAAGTCTATAATCTGAGCCAATAGTATTAAATTTATAACTATTAGAAACACAAATATCATGAGTAGCTAAACGAATATTAGTTTCAGCACCTGCAACTTCATTAGCAACACCAGCAGGAACATCCCAATCCGGTTCTGTGTTCAATATCGGGTCTAAAGCTCCGATCTCTCTACGATCTAATAATACAGCATACTCTTTACCATAATAATCATCATACATTTTCTTAAAAAATTGTTGAACAAATTCAAATTGTTTCTTTTGTATTTCTGACATTTTATAAAGTCGAATTGGTTCTGCGTCTTTATCTCCATCTCTTTCTTTTTGTATTTGATATTCTATGTCTAAAGAATCTATAGCCATGTCTCTAAATGCTTCAATTCCACAAATAATTTCTCCCATTAAATAACCAACACTTCGTTCTAGTCTTTCAGTAATAGGAACATCGTTTCCATCAATATCTTTTTTAGTTTCACCAACTCTTTCATTTGTAGCTCTTAAAGCAAATACTTTGTATAAATCATAATTGGCGCTCATTAATAACTCTTCTTGAGTTATTGTAAATTCATAATCATTAGCAACTAAATCTAAATATGCAAGATTGGCTCCAAACCCGGGATTTGTTTCTTCATCTAATTCTAATGAATCTAGTAAATTTTTAACATTAAATTTAACTTGAAATTTACCACCACCTCCTTCACCGCCGGGATTATCGAACCCAGTAAAATTAGTTAAATATAATTTATGAATAACAGGTTGTTCTTGAGTAGTACCGGGCACAGTTTTTGTGTAAAGTTCTTCACCTAAAACTTGAAAAATTCTATGAGCAACCATAGGCTCACAGTTTCCTCTGTTGCTATTTACTCCCTTTTGAGGGTTTTTAACAATTCTATTAACCCCATCAGGTTCACCATTTGGTGCAGGTGGAAAAGTTTTTGATACAGTATTGATAAATGCAGGTAATAAATCTGTTGCACTAGTTTGTAGATTGCTATTATATCCTTGTGAGCTAAGAATACCAGACGTTCTTAAATAGTCAGTGAAATCTATAGCAGGATCGACAGGAAATCCTATACTTGGTCCTCCTCTAGTTATAGGAACGTCAGATCCCGGAGCAGTAGTAGGTTCCTGTCCAAGAACACCGGTAATAGGAGAAGGATCATCTGGTATAGTTTGAATTCTATCACTACTAACAGTTTGATAACCAAATCCATTATTCCAGTTTGTTATAAACGGTGCTCTTTGAAAGTGTTCGTATAGTGCATGATTATCTTCCACCGCATTCGGATCTATTATATTTGACTTTTCTGCCATGATACTTAAAAAATACCTATAATGATCACCAAAAACAACTCTTTTAGTATCATTATTTGTGGCTTCTTGCCCATAACTAAAATTAGTAGTAAGTTCAGTATTTACAAAAGTATCTCTTATAAAATCTCGTAACGCAAAATCTGCTGGCGGATTACGTTGATCTATCATATCAATAGAAATTTCATAATTTCCATTACCAGTATAATCATTCATTCTAACGCTAAAATCTGCACCTAAATCTTCAGCAACCCTTTCAATAAATCCTAGTATACTTATTGAATCTTCATTAATTACAGAGTATTGAGCTCTAGCTTGAGTCGATGTAACTACACCACCCTCAGTTAATTCTTCTTGTGTTAACATATATGTTGCTAAATCAGTAAAATTAACTCTAATAGTTTGGCTGTTAAGAGGTGTGTAAACTTTAGATCCTGTTATTCCTAATGTTCTTAGTATACTAATACTAGGCATGCCATCTTTATCTCTACCAGATGCCATGTGTCCTTGAGTTTCATCACATTTTTTAACATTATAATTTCCGCATGTAATCCCGCCTTGATCTACAAGAGCGCCATTATGAGTTGAGTTAGCAAATTGGCTAGAAGATCCGGGCTCTAATTCTCTAAAAACACTTATAGCATTAAAATTATTATTACAATCAAGATAAACACCATCTGTACCATAATATTTACCTATAACAATTACAGCATTCTCTAAAAGTTCTCGACCATCTGTTAAAGTAACACTAACTCTTCGTCCATCAGAACCTATTTTTATTTCGTGATTAGTAAGAAGTCCGTGAAAAGTTACACCTCCAGAACCCAATGATGTTGTATTATTATCAGTGCTAGGGAAATTAATAGTATAAACTCTTCCTAATTGCCCATTATATCCATTAAATGTTGCAAAAGTTTGATCATCTGCATTAGTCGTAAAACTAGCATCTTCTACTAAATCTAAACTTAAAGTAGTTGGTGCTGAATTAAGACCTACAGTTAGATTAGCTCCTACTATTGCACAATTAAATGCTGAAGCTTGTCCTAATGTTTGTGGATTTGGTAGTTGAGCCATTAGTATTTCCTACTACATATTTTTTAAAGCTTGTGACAAAACAGGTATTTTTGGTTCTATAGTTTTAGGATCTTCAAAATCTTCAATGTGTTGAGGTTTTGTTAAGTCTAAAATTAAATCCTCCTCCAAAAACTCTAAACCATTAACAGTTTTAATGGCAGTATTATCCTGATCAATAATTTTAAGCGAATACTTTCTTTTTTGTAAACCAGATTCTAAATGTGATTTTAGAATATTCTTTTCCTTTACAATATTATACACTAAATCTGTAAGTATCATTTTATATTGTTTAACACCGTCAATAACAAAAGGATTACCACTATCAATATTTATCCATAATTTTAAATTTAATGGGTGCTTTAGTTTAGAAACAGGCTGAATTAAAATATTATCATTAGCATTTATAAAATTTTGAACCTCGTCATTATCACCATAGCCTATTTCGATAGTAGGATTTGGAAAAGTATATTGTTTGTTTGTGCTAACAAATGTAGATTCAAAATTAAGAATATTACTAATATTACTATCATCACTAATTAATCTAAATAAGTTTTGTTCATAAAACATCATCATTGAACCAACACTAGGAATTATAATAGACCCTACTGTAATTTGATTATCAACATCTGAAAGATCATACGTTGTATTATCAATTTCTACAACGTAACTATGTATATCAGATATATCGTCTACAGAAGGACCGAAAAATATTTTTCCATCATCTACTCTACTAATAGTTTTATCATAGACTAATGAACTATCAGTCTTATGTTTTAGTTTAAATAACTGTTCAATTTCAACTTCAGGATTAAAATCTTTTAATATTAAACAATTATATGATTTTTTACATTGTATCGGATCGTAAAAGACATTTCTTCTACAACTATCTGCTATATCATAATGAATATTCATAATTAAAGAGAGTCCGTGTTATCCACTGCGAGAGGGAAAGGTCTTGTGTACTTTTTAGTTCTCCTATAACTTCCATTATTTCCAAGTGTCTCACTATCTGTAACAACTACCCAAGTCTGACAACCTAGATTAGTAGCTGTTGCATCCATCAAATCTTTAACATTAGCCTGATTTTCTAAACTGTGAGGATTTGCTCTAGGTTCAAATTGTGCAGTAATTGTTATATTATAACTTTCCATATTTTTACATCTTACATTCTGTATAATAGGATATCCTCTACCCGGGGCAACATGTTCTACTAATTTATTAGCAGGTCTTTCATGATCAATATTAACATCTGCCCAGTAAGCATTTGCAAGTTTAAATCTATTATTAGCATATTTTATATTAAAATCAATAGAATGATCATTATAATTTCTTGATAAAGTTTTACTAACTAATCTGTATTTATTTAATACCTGATCTAAACTATTAGCGTTGTGATTACCATCAGCATCTGCTTGTGAATGATTTAATTGTGGTACATTATTAAAATCAAGTTCTCCAACACCTAAAAGACTATTCATAAAATCTTTATTTTTTACTTTATTAATAAGTGTTGCAGAAAATCGATTTTGAGTATTGAACATATTGTTTAAGGCATTTTCCGCATTTTGCATAGCTTGATCTTGAAAATCATTAAAACTATTTAAAATACCGTTATCTTGACCTGTAGTAACACTTACAAAATCATCATCAGGAAATCCTTTAATACTACCTTGAACAGTAAATGAGTTGTCTGCTGATTCTATATTAGTGTCATGATTAATATCATAAGTTACTAAAGCATTACTAGCTAGGTTGCTATTAGCAAAGAAAACAATTTCTCCATCTATTCCAGCAGTATTATTTAATTCATCAAAACTGTAATTTAATTGTCTAAGTTTACCGTTGCTTGCATCAAAAGTAGCAGGTAGATTTATGCTTGTGTTCTGATCATTTAAAAGACTACTAAAACCATCATGAGCATAAGCGTTTAATCTTTTTGTTAATACTTTATTTAATCCTGCTAATCCATATGTGCTATGAAATGATGTCATAGAACTAGTTCCAGTAACACGCAAACTAAAACCAACAACAACATGTTTATTACTAAAACCAGCGACCTCTTCTATGTAATACATAGTATCATCAAGATTAATATCAAAATTTTCAGATAAACTTCTTATACCAGAAGATTTGTCAGTTGAAACCTGTCCAGTTCTTAAACCATATTTTGTTGCTAATGTTGTGTGAGCAGGAACGACGGGAACTGAAAGTGTACCATCTTTTTTATGTTCATGTATTTCTAATTGTATATTGTAAGGAATTACATTCATCCAATTTCTTTGAGGACCTTCATCAAAGTTTGCAGAAATAAGTGTGCCTATACCGTCTTTAATAATAAATGTATTTCCACATTTTATATTAATATTCTGAAAAAATCCACTAGTAGAATGAGTATCTAATAGATTTGTAAGATTATTTAATGCTGTTACTGTTGCGTCAAAGCTGTCTCCATATATCATTCCTTGTAATGTAACAACAAATACGCCACCTATAGAAAACGAACCTGATTTATATTCTTCTCGTCTTATACTCACAAAAGGTATAGGGCTTAAAGATGTACCATTAATACTAACCTCAGAAGCTTCTGGAATAGCTTGAGTTGTAAAAACTGGTTCGGTTTGTTGTGCTTGTATATACATAGTTATTTATGCTCGTACTATTTTAATGTTTCCGTTAGTAGCTTCATCGATTGAAAATGCAACAGCATCAAACGTATTGTTTTGAATAACTGTAGCTAACTCATCAATTTGACCAACAAATTGTGTACCATCAACAACTACTCGATTAGTTAGATCGCCCTCTAATTTAACAGTTTGACCTGCGGTTCCTCCACCTCTTTGTTGACCGCCTCCTTCTCCACCACCGCCTTTATTTCCTCCTCTACGACCGCCTTGATTTGCTCCGCTAGTAGGTGGAGATGAACCAGCAGGAGGAGCTTTAGTTTGGTCTGATCCAGCACCTCCGTTACCATTACCGTTACCATTATTACCAGCTTCTCTTTCATCAACAAATGTTTTCATTTTTTCATTGAATTTATCAAACAACTCAGCTGACTCAGTCATAGCTGCATGTAATTTACTTCTAGTAAGATCTAAAATTTCTTGAGCAGCTTTTCTTCTTAGCTCTAATTCTTTCTCTTGAACTGCTTTAAGTTCATCAAACATCGCAAGTCTTTTTTCTTTTTCTGCCTTAGCTTCTTCTTCAAGCTCTTTTGCTCTTGCATCTTTTTCTACATCTCTTTCTCTAACCGCACGCGCAAGCTTAGCACCTCTTCCTCCTGCTCGTTCATTAGCAGTAAGAGCTCGTTCTCGTTCTTCATCATATGTTTTTTGGCTAATCAAACCAGCCTCAAGTTGAGCATCAAGATCTCGTAAGAAGTGGGCTAAAGGTTCTGCTCCTCCACGACCTGCTAGAGCTTCTTGACGATTAAATGCTCTTTCTTTAGTTCCTTCAGGATCTAAAACAGCATCAATTAAAGACTCCTGTTGAGCTTTTAGCATTTTTGTTCGTTCTGCAAGAGCTTCAACAGCAGCATCAAATTTAGCCGTTGAGTTTACCATACCTTCTAGTGCTGCTTTTGCTTCGGCTGATTGATTACCTAGTTCACCAATCCTTTCATTAGTTTTGATGATCTCGTTATCTATTGCTTTAGTATCTGCTCCCATTGGCATCGCATCACGCTGCCTCATTAAACTGTCTCGTTTTGCGGTTGCAGCGTCTATTTCGTTGGGTAAGTCTTCAGTTAATCTGTTTCTAAGAGCTCTAGCCATTTGTGCGTCATCCATCCTAGATACTGAGTCTCTGCGTTCCTTGAGAGTTTCACCCTCACCAAGACCAGCTTGGAGAGCTCGCATTTCTGCATCAGACCTCGCCTGTCTAGCTCTGTCAGCAGCAGTTACTCTTTCACCTCTAGCTTCTTGTATAGCAAAATCAGATTCAAATCTGGCTTCATTTTGACGCCTAGTAATATCATTTAGTTTTCCTAAAGCTTGAGCAGTTTGATTAGCAATAGTACTTAACTGTTTTAATGATTCAAATTTAATTTGTGCAATACCTTGTAATATTTTATCTGCTTCTGCTGCTGTTTTGTTAAATTCTTCAAGAGCTTCATCATCACCAGTAGCTATAGCAGTAGCAGCAGATTGTGCTAAGTTATCTTTAATTTTATCAAAATCTTCACCTAAGCCTGTACCTATATTTTCAAAACGTTTTTCAAGTTCTTGTGCGAGAAATTCTGGATCAGCGTCTGGACCAGCAACACGATCAATATCATCTATAGCCTTTTTAAGTTGTACCATAGCTGCTGCTTGTTGTAACTGAAGAGTGTTACCACCAGCTTGAGCAAGACCTCCAGTAACTGAAGCAAATCTGTCAGCACTAAATGCAGCAGGATTGTTTAAAACTTCTGAGTTTGTATCTCTAAGACTTTTTGTTGCGTCAAATTGTCCATTTAATACATCTACATAACTTTGATTTACAGCTACAATTTCTTTTAAATCATTATTTAATATTTTAAAAACTTGTGTCATGCGAGCGGCCGTGGCTGTCATGCTAGCCATTTCTTGATTTAATGTTTTTATAGTCTGTGCAGTAAGTAAATTTTGTCTAGCTTCTCGTTCTCTATTAGCGACAAAAGATTTAAACTGCTTTTCCAAATCCGCATCAAAACCGTCATCAATTTGAGCTTGAGCCTCTGTTCCTGTAATTCCTCGTTGACTTAAAAATTCTGTTCTTAAACTATCTTCTAATTCTTCTGTGCTCATGCCAAGATTTTGTGCAGCTGTAGCTAAAAGACTGGTACTACTGCTTAAGTCTGAAAGTAATGCTTTTTGCTCCTCTCCTCTTTGCATATTTAATTCTTCAATAGCTTTGTTAAATACATCTGGGTCATCAAATGCTCCAACAGTTAATCCTTCTTCTTCTGCTAATGTTACGTTCGATAACATGCCGGGAAGCTCTTGACTAAAAGTTTTAGTATAGTTCAAAAGCTCTTTAGCGTTTTGAGCACGAGCCCTAGATTCAGCAGCTATAGCTTCTTCACTTTTAAAGAATAAATTTGAGACAGTCTGAAAACCACCATACAAAAGAGTTCCAGCATATATCAGATTGTTAAACATACCCGCGGTTTGCTGCACAGGACCTGTCGAACTCTGACCCGGTATGCTTCCCGGACTACCCATAGGAGTATTTCTTCTAGGACCCCGGTGTCCTTGAGTTGATCCGCTAGTTGTAGGACGAGAACTCGCGGTAGGAGCTTGGGTTCTGTTATGAGTCATAGGTCTACTAACAGGAGGTCTAACAGCAGTTGCTGTATTTATTGGAGCATTTTTAAGCTGACCTGTTGCTCTTAAACCTAAACGCTGTGCTTGAATTAGCGCAGCTTTACCAAAAGTTCTAATTGAAGTTAAAGCTGTAGCTACTACACCACTAAGACTAGTAAAAGCTGTAGTAAGAGTAGGAATAATAGCTACTAATCCTGCTCCTATAGCACCAGCAGTAGCACCAGCAGCAACAGCCAAGGAAGCTTGACCTCCAACTCTAAGTCCTTTAGCTATACCATCACCCTTTTCTGTTAACTCCTTATATTCTTCGCTACCACTAACATAAAAAGCTGACAACATATCCATAAATGTTCTATGCTCACTAAACAATTCATTGAAAAAACTAGTACTTTCAACATCTCCTTTATATTGAGAATTTGTTGGTCTTGTAGTGCTACGACCACCACTCCGACCGCCCTGCCTAAGATATTGAGGAATCATTCCTCCTTGTTGACGATTAATAGCTTCTAAAATACCTCTATGTTTTTTAGTTGATCTTGCATTTACAACAAACTCACCCGGAGTTAACATAGCAGGAACAGTATCAGTTCCTCTAGGTTGAAAATTAATTAACTTGCCACCGCTAGCATAAACTGTACCACCAGTAGACATTCTTCTTGGGCCCATCCCTCTCGCAAAAGCCAATGTACCCAAAAGACTAAAAAGAATACTTAATCCACTAGCTAATGAGTCAAACAATCTACCCGTTCTAGCTGTCAAAGTATCTGCTTCTGCCGCTGCATCTTTATTAGCCTGTATTGTAGCTTTAACTGTTTGAGTATATTCTGCAAAAGCTTGGATACTTTCTCTTGTATTACGAGCAGCTTCTAAATCTTCTAAAGCTTCTTTCTGATCTTGTTGTGCAGCTAACAACATCTTTTCTGACGCTGCTTTAGCGGCATCAGCAAATCCTTTAAACACTCCTGCAAGACCTTGAACCGCACCACCAGCAGCTCCAGCAATCATAGCTCCTCTTCTACCACCAATTTGAGCTCCAGCAAACGCTCCACTTTGAATACCGCTACCAAGACCTTGTAATCCTTGTACCGCCCCTTGAAATGCAGCTGAAGTTTCAGATGCTTCACCTGTTAAATCTTGAAATACACCTCCTAATTTTTCTGCTTGTGATCCTACAATCGTTGCGCCAACACCTAATGCTTGAGTAAAACCACCTACTGGAGCTAAGGCGTCATCAACTTTACCAACAAATCTACCTACAGTTGATGTACCTGTTTTAACATCTTTGTTAAATATTCTAAACGAACTTGTTACCTGACCGACTTCTCTTTTTAAACCAGCAAAACTAAAACCACCAAATAAACTACCCTGACTTGGTTGCACAGTGTCACCATTAGCAAAACGTTGTACAGTACCGCCTTTAGCATATTTATTAATTTTTCTAAGATTACCATACCCAAATGCTTGTGCTGATCTTTTATTAATTACAAACTCACCGGGAGTAAGAAGTGACGGAACAGTGTCTGTGCCAACAGCAGAACCTCCTGTAGCCATTCTAGTGATCATTGGAATTTGTTCACTAGTTTTTCCTGAAGCTGCTAAAGCTTTTCTGTAACTGCTCCGATTACCTGACGTATCAGCATACTTTAACTCTAAAGCTTCTGCCTTACTGTTTCGACCCATAACTCTTTTAGCTACAGTTTTAGACATTATATCAGGAAAGTCCGATGGGTTTAACCCTGTCTGATACGCTCTAGCGAAATCATTTTCAAACATATATCCTTTGACTGCACCTATAGCCGTAGGAGCCAATTCAGACTTATCTAAATCTGCATCAGTTAAAATACCTCTTGCTACGGTTACAGGTTTTTGAACAATCTGCCCTGCTCCTACATTTCCAACTGTTTTGGTAGCTCCTGTTTTTTGTCTTTTTGTTTTACCTGCATTATTATATTTATTAATTTTAGAAAGATTACCAACACCAAAAGCTTCAACTGCACTTTTCCTAATAACAAATTCACCCGGAGTAAGCATTGCTGGAACAGTGTCTCTATTTCCACTGCCGGGAACAAAACCACCACTAGCAAAAGCTCTACGTCCTCCACCACCTCCACCAGCTCTTATTGTTGCATTAAGATTATTAACACTAGTTGTTAAGACTTTTAATGCTGCTGTGTTAGCATCTAAAGATGCTGTTTGTTGAGCGCCACCAGTACCAGTTAAAGCTCCTCCTATACCTGACCCAACTCCGCCAGCACCTCCTCCTTCTCTTAAAGCACCCATAAACCCGCCACCAAATTCTCTGATAGCGCCAATACCTTTTATAGCTGTCATAGCTGCTAATAAAGGTAATATAGGTTTAAAAGCTCCAGCAATACTTATTAAAGCACTAGCAAAGGTTAAAGCTCCTTTGGCTAAAGCTTGGAAAGTTCCGCTTTGACCAATATCTCTAATAAATGAAAGAAATTCTTCTCGAACTTTTGCGATTTGAATTGCAAGAGCAAGTTGACCTTTTGCTGCGTCTGCTGCTAAAGAACCTGAACCAGCTTGAGCAACAGCAAGAGCGTCCTGTGCTGTGGCAAATTCTTGAAGTAAAGGAATAACTTTACCAACTTGACGGAAACCACCTAACTCTTCAATAATTTTATTAAACTGTCCAGACCTTGGATCTATATTAGCAAGACCTTCACTTAATCTTCTAACAGCTTCAAAAGGACCTACAAAGTTACCTTCTAAATCTTGTAATTCAACATTAAACTGTCTTAAGAAATTAATAGTGCTACCACGCTGAATACGGGTAAAAATAGTTCTTAAACCAGTAGCAATAGTTTCCGAACTTTCACGAGTCGTAGCACGAACACTAGTAAACAACGCAATAAATTCATTAAGAGCATCTTGACCTTCACTAATACCTCTACTAGAAGCGGCAAACACACCACCAACACGCTGTACAGCAGTAATAATATCTTGAGATCCAACAGCAAATTTAGCCGCAACAGCATTGATACTACCCAAAGCTCCTTCTAAATCATTTACTGAAAGATTAAATTGCCTCATTGCAGCAATAGCTCCTTCAGTTGTATTTTTCATATTATCAAAAGTTGGAGCAAGATCGGCTTTTGCTAAGGCTTGAAGTGCTAATCTAGTTTCTGTAGCTGATAAACCAGCTTGAGATAATGTTACACTAACCTCAGCTAGTTCGTTAGAACTAACACCAAAGCTACGAGAAACCTTACTAATTTCATTAGACAAGCTACCTATTTCTGATGCTGCTGCACCTGTAACCTGAGCAACCCTAACCATTTCTCTATCAAATTTAATAAACTCAGAAGTAGCATTACTAATTGCTGTAGTAAATTGATTAACAATACTAGTAACAATAGTAAATGCAGCAAATCTTTTAACAGCTAATGCTGATTGTTTGCCAAAATCTTCCATTGCGGTAGCAGCTTGTTTGACCTGTTTTTGGGTATTTTGAAAACCTTTACCGCTACTAGCTATTTGTTTATTAAGTTTAGATGTACTAGCAGCAAGTTTGCTATTACTAGCACTAACCTTTTGTGCTGCAGCGCCTAACTGTTGTAAATTAGTTTTAGCTCGCTGTGCTGCGGTATTAAGATTACCTAAATTTTTGGTAAGATTCTTAATGTCTTTAGAAGCGTTTTTGTCAACCTTAAGCTGTACATCAACAGATATCCCTTTTAGTTGTTTCTTAATATTAGAAACAACAGACTTAACATTTTTAGGGCCTTGCAGGTTAATCTGTGCGGTAAGATTAAAAGAATTAGCCATTATTTTTCAACAATCAAGTAAGTGGTATTAGTTTGTTTCTTGTTTTTTTCTTCTACGTCTAGGCTTTGGTTTTTCTGGTTCTTCTGGTTGTTCTTCTGTACTTTTTTCTTTATCTTTTAAAACTACAGGCTTACCTTTATCATCTAAAAATGGAGTAAATTCTGCAACATATTGTCCAGAAAAGTTTACTTTATTACCTTCTATATCAACAAAGTTACCTTCTTCATCAATAAATCTACCATCTTTATCGATCAATCGGCCTTTAGAGTCAACTAATCGACCTTTCTTATCTATAAAATTTAAATCTTCATCAACAAAATCGTAATCTAGTAAAAACTTATTTTCTGGTAATTTAGTCTCAAAATTCTCTTCTAAACCATATATAGCATTTGCCAACTTAAATGAACCTTCA
>TARA_R100000278_G_scaffold123259_1_pt1 | contig 75339 bp, 114 predicted proteins | sample TARA_R100000278 | Tara Oceans TARA_R100000278 (sample SAMEA2620755) | marine metagenome | biome: marine biome (ENVO:00000447); feature: deep chlorophyll maximum layer (ENVO:xxxxxxxx); material: "saline water (ENVO:00002010), including plankton (ENVO:xxxxxxxx)" | depth 66 m | reverse complement strand
CAGCGGCTGCAATGAGTGGCGGGTTAAATGCTCTTATCACAACCGCTGCAACAGGAGATCCAGTTCGGGGTCTTACCTATGGTGTTGCTGACTTTTTAGGATCTTATCCAGCAACTCTTGCAGTCCGTGGGTTACGGCCTAAAGGAATGAGACGTGTAGAGGTTATGGATAAAGGTCAAGGTACTGGTAAGTTTACGAACGAACCAGTGATTTCTCGTCTAGAACTTCCTGCGAACGTAGCAGCTTCTATTCTTGCTACTGAACTTGTTGCTGCTAATGATCCTACCCTTCATCAGGATGCAACAGTTGCACAACAAAATGCACAACGAGCAGCTATTAATTCTGACTTAGCTTTAGCCAATGTTTACGCCCCTGGCACGATGTATCAACAGTTAGCGGGTCAGGGAGTTCTTTACTGATGAACATCTTAAAAGGATTAGGAAAGGCTTATAAAGAAGGGTTTTCTAAATCAGTAGAAAACATGGGTCTTGCAGAAGGAATTTCTGCTTCTGGTTATGCCCGCCATAGTGTAGTACCATTTGCAGCTAAAGGTGCTTATGGGCAACTTGCACAACAAGGAATTGGTTTTAATACTCCTGTAAAACTTGCTGGTGCAACCGCCGCAAGAGTTATGGCTGATCTTGGGCAAGATGCTACTCGTCATTTATATTGGCGTTATAACCATCCCATGGCAATTTCAGATAAAGCAGCTGAAATGGCTTTTGGGGATCAGATGAAAAGATTTAATGCAGCACAGCGTGGGGCAATCGGTTTGGCTACGGTTGGCTTGCCGGTCGGTGCTTCTTTAGGAACATTCGATATTACCAATGTTGGTGAATTAGGACGACCAAAAGGCTTTGCCCAATCTTATGCAGAAAAAGGTTCAGAAGATCGCAGAGAAACTTCTCAAGCTGCTCCAGAATTACTTGAACGATTTGTGCTCGGTCGCCAAGGGCGACCTCTGAAGTTTGAAACTGCTAAGGAAGATATTCCGGATTTAACAAAAGAAAGGTATTCAAATTATATGAATTACCTTTATAACGATAAAGGATTAGTAGGTGCAGGTCTAATTAAAGGAACAACTGAAAACCTTTATGGAGAGCCTGAACTGCGTATTGTTGGATTCCCTGTTGGTCTTCAGGCAGCAGGTGCTTTAGCTGGTGGGACCTTAGCAGGTCGAGCTGCGCTCAAGACTTTACCTAAAAATGTAGTAGAGACTAAAGGTAAGAGTCAGCAAGTAACAAGGCGCACACCTTTGCCTGCAGGTAGTACCAGGAAGGTAGCAGCGATAGGAGGAGCTGGAGCACTGGCAGGTGCCGCAGTGGGTAAGTTGATTAACCGTGCGATTGCCACTCAGGGCCAATCAGATTTACCCTCAACACAAGAATATGGAATTACACCGGAACGTAGATTTGGTGATCTTGGAGGTACTTCAGAAAGTGAACTTGTTATGGCTTCATTGCGTGGGTATGGTCCTTATCCACAATTAGAAAAACTTGGTTTAAACACACCTGAAAAGTTAGAACAGCGTAGACAAGAATTAATTGCTTTATCTGATTGAAAGGGTTAGTTATAATAGAATTTAACTACTAAAAGAATCTGCTTTATAAAATATGATTGGTGCATATCGACAACCAACGGGTGGTAGTGCCAACCTGGGTATGCAATCCCCTCTTACTACGCCTATCGATCCTATGTTTGGTAGGACCTCTCAGTTCCAGGGGAGTGTAGATTTAAACGTATCAAGGGTAGGCCCAGCTGCTGCTGCAGGTGGGGATGATCTTCTTCAACAAATCCTCAAAGCAAATCCAGGTGCAGATCCTGCCAAAATTAAAGAGGCATTAAAAGGTGCAGGTGCTAAGGCAACAGGTTTTTTAAAAGGTGCAGTGACACCTATGAATCCAGCACAGGCGGTTAAGTTTGGTGCTGGTCGTCTTGGTGTTGCTGGTGGCCTTCTTGCAGGTGGCTTGACTGCAGTTGATGCTCTTCAACAGGGTCGCCCCTTAGAAGCAGCAGTTGGCGGCGGCGGAGCAGCTTTAGGAACTATTGGTGGCACCGTCTTAGGCGGAATGGTTGGTGGCCCTGTCGGAGCTTTTGTTGGCGGCTCTTTAGGAAGTATGTTGGGTGGTCAACTAGGAACTGCCGCTGAATATATTAAGCGTGATGTCACAGGAGATCCTATTCGTGGAAAGGATGATCTGAAGAATGAAATTGCTAGACAGAAAAAACTTGATGAATTGGAGTCTAGCCGTTATCGGAACAATTTAGGGGTTTATACAAGTGCTGTACAAGATTTACAGCAGTTTAGTAATAACCAGGAATATTTACAAGCTCAACGGATGTTACCGTTGGTTAATAAAATGAAGAACCAAGAACTGGTTCGTCAACAGGCTCTCCTTGCAAGTCAAACACAATCTGCAGCAATGTTAGGAACACTAGCTACTGCAGGGGCTTTAGCTCAGGGGCAGCAAAGGGAAACAGGTGCAATGATTCGTACCGCAATGACTTCCAACCCTTACGCCGGAGCTGTGCTTCAGGCACCTCAAATTAAGTTTGGTTGATCTTATGGCACTCTCGGAAGCTTTTAATCTTGCTGGCAATTACGGAGAACTCCTAAAGGATTTTAATCCCCTGGGAGAAACTTTTAAGTCTCTTTCAACAGGTGTAGAAGCAGCGGATAATCAAAATTTGACTGATCTATATTTTGCTTCAGAAGAAACAAAAACAAAACCTAATCCATTAGATCCCGCAGATAAGCCTAAACCAAACCTAGCAGGCACTGGATCTTTTGCAGATATGATTAGAGTTCTTGGCGACATAGAAAAAGAAAAAAGTGACAGGATGTTTGACCGGCTTCCTGAGTTGCTTGACTACAAAATGAAGTTAGCTAGGTATATGCAACAAATTGGCAAGGAATCTGTGGAGGTTGCTTATCAAAACCGTTTTGCATATGACAAAGCACCTCAAATGGTTATTGATGCTTTGGCAAAACGTAATACATTTTTGCCTGAGATTGTTGCGTCACCTTTCCAATACACTGGTGGGGCTAGAGCATTGACAGGAGGAATGAATGCTCGTGCTGCTCGTTCCGCTTATCCAACGAGGTTAACATAATGGAGACTAATTTTTTCCCACTTGAAAATTTCAATTATTCTTATTCACAGTTGCCTAGTGATTTTGATCCTGGGTTTGATATCGATATTAAAACAGGGCCTCTTGGTGGATTTGAGGCAATAGATTTTGGTGCCTTGTTTAAACCACCGCAAACACAACAAAATACATATAATTTAATCAGTCCTCAAGGAGCCCTAGGATTAGCAACTAGTCTTGGAGCCCTGGGTGCTCGTAATCAACAAATGAGTGCAATGGATGCCAGGCGAGTAGCTCTTGCCGATACGGCTTCTCAGCAAGGTGCTTCTCTTGCCGGTGCTGCATTTATGAATGCATTAGATCGACAAGCACTTAATGATGTAACTGCCCTGGATCTTGGTCCCCGTGGGCGTCAGTTATTTGCAAGAAAAATACGCTCTAATACCCCTGGATCAGCGTACGAAAAGTTAGTGGCAGGTAGATTCGCATGATACATACCACTGTTAAAATAAAAAATAACGAGGGGTAAAAATGGGTTTTTTTGATGGTATAGGAGACTTTCTTGGTGATATTGGGAAAAAAGCACTTCCCGCAGTAGCTGGTGCAGCAGCAAGTGCTATTCCTGGTGTCGGTCCGTTCGTTGCTCCGCTTGCTGCAGGAGCAACAAGTTCATTGCTTGGCGGTGGAAGCAGCGGAGGCGGCGGTCAGGTAGCAGGTCGTTACATGGACACAATGCAACCTAGTTTTCAAGATTATCCAAGAACTAGTTATAAAGATTTCATGACAGGAGATCTTGATAAAGACGATTATAAAGACTTTAAAGACGATTTATCAGCAGGCGTTAGGTCAGGTCAATTTAGTCCTTTTGAAGCTTACAGTATGGCTGTTGAAGCTAGAGGTAAACCTACTTCATTCTCTTCAAGCTTCTTAGATTACATGCCTTCTGATGAAGTGGGTTACGGTGCAATAAAAGAAGCAGCAAAAATGTATGGTCAAAACTTAAGCGATAAAGAACAAGACAGATTATTTGAACGTGCTCTTGCTTCTGGAGCACGAGACTTTGGAGCGATTATGGACTTTGCTCAAAGTTCTATTGGATTAGATCCTAGGAATCGTAATTTTGGTCCTTTGTCGAGCCGCCAAAGAGAAGCTCAGGTGTATTATGGAAATATGATTCAGGATCCTACTAATCCAGGATTTATAACTAATAAATACAGTTATAGAACGCCCACTGGTTTTCTTGCTTCTTCTTAAAAATGTCTACTCCTAGTTATAGCGATTTTGTACAGTCAAGAGTGTCGACGGTCAAGCCCTCTGCACGTAACGCTTATACATATCAAAAAGCTACTCAAGAATTTTTAAGTAAGTACTTTAACAAGAACAGAGATGATGACGATGATGATAGAGACAAAGACAGAGACAGAGATATAGACAAAGCTATAGATAGGGATAGAGACAGGGACAGAGATAGAGACCGAAATCGGAATAACAATGACAACGATAGAGATCAGGAAAAAATAAACAGACAGAGAGAGAAGCGTGAACGAGAGCAAAAAGAGCAATTTGAAAATGAAATGTCAGAGGGGAAAACTCTCGCTGAAATTCAACATGAACATGAGTTCAATTTATTAACTCATAGGGCAGGGATTGCCAAAGAGATTTTGGCACTTGAAAATCATTACCAAAGAGAAAAAAATGAATTGAACACAATAGTTGGACTATTGGGAGGGATTTGGAACTCATAAGTGTTGTATAGTTTAAAATATGTAAAGAAGATTCCACTAATCATTCATCATGACTGACCGGGAGTACAAAGCTAAACTTAGGGAGATTAATAACGATAAATCCCTTGATAAAGAGCAGAAACGGAGGCTGAAGGAAGCTTTAGCACAAGATTATTACGGTCCTAAAGCTGACTTGAGTCAATTTAATGAACTTCTTGGCAAGCTTGAAGGTTCTAAAATGAAGCAACAGCGTCAAAGATCTGTCGAAGGTCGTCGTGACATCTTTGCAGGTGGCTTAGCTTCCATGATGACTAACTTCTGATCAATTAAAGTAAATCAAAAATACTACTGGATTTTAAATTTTTCTTGTCATGCTTGATCCTACTGATAAAGATAAAAAGAAAGATCAAGATGGAGATACGTTTAGTATCACTTCTGTAGATAAAGACAAGGATAAATTTACCACTCAATCTAATCCAGCAGAAGATGATGATTACTTTGATATTGATAAGTACAGGGCTGCTGCTCAAGTAGCTTATGATTTCGGTAAACTACGTGAACAAGATCGTGGGGATGAAGTCAGAAAAACAGCAGCCCAACAAGATGCTTTCAGAAAGCAAGACGAAGCCAGGGACGCCAAGCAAGCAGCTAAAGCGTACAAGTTCTGATATTGATATCCAGGTCTTTGAGCATTGGCTTGAAAGCCTGGATGAACCAACTAGAGAATCTTTTCTTTCTTTTGCTAAAGAAACTTTTTCTGCTATTCAGGCATATCTTTATTGCCGCTTCTTGGGATATGCAGGAAGTATTATTTGCGTAGAAAAATGGATAAAAGAAAACTATACGAAGCCTGATCATCTTAAAATTTTATTAGATGAAATTGAGGAAATGAAAGAAGATATCAGGAAGCTTAGAGAAGATATTGAAAACTTTGCAGTAAAGCGTGATGTAGGCGTATCTAGAATTGCGGCAATGCAAAAAGAATTAAGAAGTACAATTGGTCAAGTGGATAGCTTTATGTCTTCTAAAGATAGAAAAGGATTACTAATGGCAGGAGCAGATCGTGCAATTAGAGAAATCACAAATATCTTTAAAGATGATCCAATTGAAGGACCTTTACAAGAAGCAGGAATGTCTGTATGGGCTAGAATGCAGTTTGAAGATTAATTATTATGAATTTAGATCCTTACCAGATGACATCGATGCTTGAACAATTAGGAGATAATAGGGAGTTTGATTTGCAATCTCTAAGCCCAGCGGCTAATCCAGAGGCAGATCCAGCCATGTTTCAGGAACTGTTAAATCGTACAGCACCTGATGTCACTGCTATGACTGAAGAAGAAATTGATGAGGACATGGAGTAATGGCTAAGAAAAAAAAGATGCCGCCTGAGATGGTGGAGTATTTCAAAAATAAAAATAAAAAGAAAGAAGATGGTTCAGAAATGAATGACAAAGAAAAGCGTGAAGATGCGATTAAGAATACAGATAAGAAAGTAGCTCCTGAAAAAGATATCAAAAAGCAAACCAAAGAAGATAAGCTAGCTCTTCTTGAAAAAGCACGTAAAGCTAAGAAAGCTGCAAAAACTTATAAAAATAAAAAATGAGGATTAGGTAATGAGACTTCCAGGAAAGTATGCTGAGCATTTCCTTCGGGGGAAAAAATTTGGTAAAACAGATCAAAATCGTCTTGATAGGTTTTTAGAAGCAACAAAAGGACTTGATCGAGATGTTGCTTTTGAAGCTTTAGAAGGTGGAATGACATTTGGCGCACCTGATAGGGCTCGTTATGACGCATTAATGGCAAAGAGAGCCAATAAAAAATCTGCACCTTCTGTGCCAGGGCCTGTTGGAACATCTACACCTTCAATCAATCCGTTTAATACGCAGCCCGATAGTTCTGTTTTTCGACAGCCAACTGAAAATAGAGGTCCTACTGTTCCTGCACCTCCTGCACCATCTAGACCCGATCCTAAACCGGTTTCTACATCATCTAGACCCGATCCTAAGCCGGCTCCTACACCTAAAACTAAAGTTGAATTTTCCTTCAAGGAACCTAAGACTGAATACGAAAAAACAATTACCTCTATAGAAAAGGATTTCAATAAAGGTAATATTAGTGAAGCTATGTTAGGCCGATTAAAAGAGGAGGCAGCAGAAGCTAAATATGGACCTAAGGCTGATTTAAGTCAGTTTAACGAACTCCTTGGTGAACTAGAAGACTCTAAGATGAAGCAACAGCGTCAAAAATCTATTGAAGGTCGTCGTGACATCTTTGCAGAAGGCGCAGCTTCTATGATGTCCAACTTCTAATTAATCGAGTACTATCTATTTAGTATTCGACGTATAAAGTGCCTTCACATCTTCATTTAGCTTATAGACGCAACGCTCAAGCCGCTGCAAAAAAACATCGGCTTAGAAAAAGCGGTAAAGAAGAGTTATTTGAAAAGGCAAGAGAAGATTTTGGGTTTTTCTGTGAATATGTTGCAGATAAACCTCCTGCAGAACACCATAAGGAATGGCATCGTCAATTAGTAACAAATGAAGCTAGTTCATGCTTATTAAAAATTGCTGGACCTAATGTTGATTTACTTGGTCCTAGGGGATCAGCCAAATCAACTGTGCTAGGTCTTTTTACTGCTTGGGCCATTGGTATTCATACTGCAGCTAAGAAGCCCTTACAGATTCTTTACTTGTCTTATACGGTTGATATTGCACGTTCAAAATCAGCAACAATTAAACGTATTATTGAATCAAAAAAATATCAACAAGTTTTTCCTACAGTAAAGCTACTTAAAAATGTAACGAGTAACGAGTACTGGTCTATTGACCATAAGTTTGCTGGTATTGATACAACAGGTGAAGAACAATTTACATTGTGTGCTGCTGGCTTAAAAGGTTCGGTTACTTCAAAGCGTTCTCAACTTGTTATTATTGATGACCCTATTAAGTCAGCTACAGATATTGCGAATCCAGATATTCGCAAAATGATGGAAGAAAATTGGAATGCAGTGATCGCTCCAACTATGTTTGAAGGGGGTAGAGCAATTTGTTTAGGCACTCGCTTTAGACATGATGATATACACACGACAACGTTCTGTCCAAATAATAATTGGAATCAGATTGTTTTATCTGCAATAAATAATAATGAAGAAACGGGAGAAGAGGAATCATACTGGCCTTCCATGTGGTCACTCGATTACTTAAAAGAAAAGAAACGACAGGCTCCTGTGGCGTTTAGTTTTCAATATATGAATCAAGTTTTAAGACAGAGTGAATTGTCTTTAGCTCCAGAGTTATTAGTTAAAGCTGAAATTGCAACTGAATTTGACACCCTTGGTATAGGTGTTGACTTGTCTGCAGGAACAAAAGAAAAAAATGATTACACCGTAATGGTTTTAGGTGGCCGTATAGGAGACAAAATTCATATTATTGATTACAGGCGATTACGTGTAATGGGCAATTTAGAGAAGTTAGATGCAATGAAAGAGTTAATGAATGATTGGTCAATCATAGGAAAACAACAGGATGGCACTTATTTCCCAACGTATTCAACATGTGATATTTGGTCTGAAGCTGTGCAATATCAAGCTTCCTTGGAAGCAGACTTTAAACGAATATGTTTAAATCAAGAAGGGCTTTATAATTTAATTTGGCATCCTGTAAAAGGATTCCGTGCAGATAAGCTTGCACGCTTTAGAGGCATTATGGGAATGTTTGAAGACCGTAAAATAGTATTTAACAGGTACAGAAATTTCACTGCAATGTTTGAAGAGCTAACTAATTTTGGAGTTAGTAGCCATGATGACTGTGTAGATGCTTTAGTTTGGCTTGTTAATGGTCTTAGTCGCAAAGGCAAACTTCAAGTTGATTACTAATGGAACATCTTTTAGGTGCAACAATTGCAGCAATTTCTGGCGGTGGCTGGTTTATCAGTAAAGTATTTGGGAGGATGCGAGCTTTGGAAGATCGTATTGATCGTATGCCTCTTGAGTATGTTTTAAAACAAGATTACATACGTGAAATGGAAAAAATGAATAGTGAATTTAGCGAAATCAATAATAAGCTTGATAAACTTGTGGAAAGATTACTTTCCAAATGAGCTACTACATAGAAGTACAAGAAACTGAAAATGGAGATCTTTTTATTGAGCTTCCAGAAGAAATCATTGAAACCTTGGGATGGGAAGAGGAAGACTTATTAACTTGGGATCTAAAGGGAAGTGGTTTTATTGTGAAGAAATTAAATGATGATTCAGGTTATGAGCAAGTAGAATAATTAAAACGTTTTAAATAAGTTAAATACGATGAGTTTAGTAGCCGTAGATCCGAATCGAGATTACCGTACAGAGATCATGGATGAGATATCCAGGACTTATTATCCTAGACGCGGTAGGTTTTTAAGTGATCAAGAAGCTTATCCTACGGATATAAATGGCAATATTCGAGTACCACAAATACCTAACGATATTTTTAATCGTTCTCCTATTTATGGAGGTGCCTATAACATTCCTGGCGCAGCTGGTAATTTAGCACAAGGTTTACCTTTTGGAGTACAAGGTCCAGCTCAAGGACCTAATACACCAATTAAAATGTATCCAGGGATGGGCTACGGACCAGTTGGTCCAGCTGGTGGTGGTTTGCCTCCTACACCAATGCCTGATCTTGCTGAGATGCCTCGTTTTATCCGTGGTTACTATAGACCAGAAAGAGGTGTGTTTGGATCTCCTCCACCTAACCTTGATTCCCCTTTTATGGATGAACGTATTAAACGTGGTTTTGTTCCAATGACTCCTCCAGTTCGTAGGCCCGGACCCCAGTTACCAGGATTTGTCTAATGGCACAAGACGACTCAAAATATACAAAACCAGGTCTACGCGAATCAATTAAAAAGCGTATTACGGCTGGGAGTAAAGGTGGCAAACCTGGTCAGTGGTCTGCGCGTAAAGCACAGATGGTCGCTGCTGAATATAAAAAGAAAGGCGGTGGCTATAAAGGTGGTCAATCTAGTAAACAAAAAGATCTTAAAAAGTGGGGTAAAGAAGATTGGCAAACTAAAGATCAATATGAAAAAGGCAAGAAAGCAGCTAGTGCTGCTAAAAAACACAAGGAGAAAAAATCATGAAACACGCTAAAAAAGATTTAAAAAAGATTTCAAAACAACTAAAAGGCAGCGCAAAAACACACGCTGGGCAAGCGAAAAAACTTGATAAACTCGCTGGCAAATATATGGAGAAAAAGTAATGGGATATGCAGCTATTGTTCTTGCTTGGATGATGTCTTGTTCTCAGTATCATGCAGCAATAAATCGTTTATACTCTGATCCTTATTTTCAGAAACCTCAATACCATCAAGAACGCAAACAAATTCATGAATTTTTCAAGACAAAAACTTGGCCTGAGTGCTTAGAAACGGAGACCTAATATGGAATTATCAGGTAAATTTGAAAATTTTTTAAACACTGTTAATAAAGGTTTTACTACTTTTAGAGACCAAAATTTTGTTCCAGCGCTTGATACAGCAATGGAACGAGGAATTGTTCCAGCTGATGTTGGTATGTTTGGTCGGTATTTAAGTGGCACAAGAATCCCATTAACTAAAATACCAGCTGACGTAAGACAAGGTGAACAAAAATATATTGAGCACAGGCAAGACTTAAATGATTCAGCAGGTTTGCGTAAGAAACAATACGATCAGTTAAAAGCTGAGCAAGCCGCACTTGGTTTGTCTTTTGATAAAGATTACTCAACTGCTGGCAACGTTGAACGTGAAAAAATAAATAGATACAATGAGCTTGAAGAACAAAAACTAAGACTTGATCCAGGTACTTTTCCTTCGAATTCTAAACCTCAAACTCCATTTAATCCTAGTAATTACACGACTACTGGCTATGGTAGTACTCAATCAGCTCTTTACTCCAAAGGAAGAGATATAAATAAACTGCGTAATACCCTTGGTCAGTACACTGTTCAAGATGGTGTTGTAATAGATAGGTATGACTTTGATCGCAATAATCAATGGGCAGAAGGACAACCGTTTCAACACGGAGGAGCTTTTGGACAAAGCGGCTTCAAACAGGATCTTGCTACACAAGCAGGACGTTTGTCTCAGTTCCTTGGCTTGATTAGTCCAGGCTCAGGGTACGATGTACGATTCAAGGTTAGATAAAATGGCAGACAAAGCAATTCAATCAGACGGCACGACAAAACGGTATTTACCCAAAAAAGCATGGGCCAAACTTTCTAAAAAAGAGAGGGAAGATACTGATCGTAAAAAACGAGAAGGTTCTCGTCAAGGAAAACAGTTTGTAGCTAACACAGAGAAAGCTAAGAAAGCAGGAAAGGCTGCTAGGATGTATAAACAAAAGGGTCGTAAATAGTAAATGTCCACCTCAAAGGCTAGGCTTAAAGAAATTATTGACGCCTACATCGATCGCGATGGTGATGCCGGTATAGATACCGGTATTGTTGCTGGTCATTTATCACAAATGAAACTTTTTGGTATCCGCCAAGGGGTTGAATTTTTTCCTGCACAAGATAACTTTGGTGCTCAACGCAAAGACTTTATCGATAAAGTTGTCAAATATAATCGTTTAGATACACGCCTTGATTCCATTTGGGATTATTTTATTTGTGATGGAAAAGGCCTATATTATATTCGGCCTACAAAAACAAACTATCGTTTATATTTCTTTCGTGCTCATGAGTATCGGAGCTATTACAACGTAGATGGTGAGCTTGAACAGGTTGTCATTATCTATAGCTACAAAGTTAAAGCACCTAGTCAGGGAATGTATCAAGGTGTCAATTTTAACGAAGTAGGTTTGAACCCCAATGAAAGCCAAGGCAAGAAAAAGTATATCCGACTTTCAATTAAAAGAGATGAGATCGAAGAGACACATTCAGATGCAGAAATGTCGTTCGATCTTCCCAAAGGACAATCTCCAGGGAAAACAACTAAGTTTGAAAATAGTATGGGATTTATTCCATGCGTAGAAATTATCAATAATGCAAAAGGTTTCTCCATGGACGGTAATGGAGATTTTGATGCCTTAGCTGATCATATTGTCACTCATGACGATATGGTAAAAAATATTAGAAAAAACTTACAGTTCTTCGGTAACCCTACTTTATTATCTTCTAGGCCAAAAACTGATCTATTAGATGTTGGTGGAGATGGCGGAGCACAACGCCCTTCTATTGCAGCTAACTCAGGCTTTGGCAGTCCAATGCCAATGAGTCGATCAACTTTCAAACAAGATCCGATTCAACGTGGAGTCGATGGTCAGCTCCGTGTACCAAGGGTTATTGCGAATTTAGAGCCAAACGATCGTGTTGGTTACATTGTTCCTGATGCTGTTAGTGGTGATCAAAACTCTATTGTCCGTCAATACCAAGAAGAAATTCGCCTTGCACTTGGTGGTGTAGATGATTCTTCTATTAGTGCTAGTGCAACTGCTACAGAGTACAAATCAATTTTTGGTCGAGTAGCAGCAACTTCGCAAAAAAAAGCTAATTCTATTTACACTCATGGACTCTGCCGTTGTTTTGAACTAATTATATTTCAAGAAGAACAGATGTTTAAAGACTCTTTGGCAGCAGCTGCCAAGATAGAAAAACCTTTACCTTTAAAAACAGGTGCATCTGACGAAGAAATAATTTCTTATAAACAAGCAGAACAGATCTATGAACAGCAGCTAAAACAGATTATGATGGCATGTGTTAAAGCACAAATGATTCCTCCTGGCGTCAAAGGACTGATACCAGATGGAGACATTTCAATGCTTTGGCGCTGGATGGGGCCTGTCTATCAAGACACTACTCAAGATATTTTGAACAACTCTATTGTTGTACGAAATCTTCAAGAGTTAGGAGTTGATAGCATAGAAGCACTGAAATATCTTTTTCCATCTAAAACTGATGAGGAAAGAGCGGAAATGCTTTCGGGCTTCCCATTCAGGATGGTGAACGAGTTACAGGGAGCTTACTCTCAGTTTTCTCGTTTAATTGGGGGGATGATGCAGACTCCCCACCCTCAGTCACCGGATTTACCGATGGCTGCTGATCCCAGACTGGATTTAACTCCATATCTGTATCGAACTTTAGAAGCATTACAAAAGGAGATGAGTTATGCAGGACGCTACCGTCCAATCGACCCCACAGACGAGCCAAGCACCAGCGGTAGCTCCCAGCAGCTACGTGGCAGCTCCAGCTCAACAAGCACCGGTTCAACAGAGTCCAGTGGGGACGTATTACCCTCAAGCAGTGCCGAACGTGGCACCACAGGGGACTACCAGTTACCAATCAAGCCCTACTCAGTCCGTCCCCCAATCCCAACCGGCGACGGATCAGAACAGCCCATGGGAGTCGGCATTCAACCGAGTAGTGGGCCTTCTGGGCAGCCCGGTTCAATCCCCGTTCCAGGGTCAACCATCACAGGCCCCGGCACAGACACCGGTTCAGTATTCCCCGGCGAATTACGGTCAGGCATCAAGCCAGACTATGCCCGCATCGGCTCCGCAGACCTCATATCCCAGCCAGGGTTACTCGGACAACTCTTCCCAAACTTACTCGGTCAGCTCGTTAGCGGACGTGGCGGACCTGGTGGGGTGGAGCCCGGAAAGCCGGATGGTGATCGAAAACTACGGGACAGAAGCTCCGGCGATTCTAAACCAGTACGCTCTAAACCTGGAAAACGTCGTAGATAGTGCTGTTGCCTGGGCTGACCATGCCTTAGAAACTCTGCAAGGCTATGCAGAATTTGCTGTTAATGAGCACCAAGAGAATCTCACTTATAACGAGATGCTCACCAATCCCGACATTCTGTCTGATTACACACTGGAATTCTTCGGTCCTAATGGTCCTTATCCTGTGTATGAAAATGAGCAGCAATTAGAAACAGTTGGGCATCCGACTGCACCTGCTCAACAGACTGGCTATCAGAATATTCCTGGTATGCCTGCTCCTCCCGCAGCGGCTGCTCCTGAGCAACCTGCAGATTTCTGGGGTTCCTTTAAGGAACAAATGGATCGTGATCCCAGCCAAGCCTGGCGTCTTGTGAATCAAGCATCACCTCAAGCGATGGCTAATAAGCTCTTCGTTATGGAGTGAGACTATGCGTCCACTTCTTAAATATGGTGTACCTGCCGCTGCTGGTTTGGCAACAGGTGGGTACGCCCTTTCCCAAGGGGAAGATCCTGGTTCTGCTGCATTAGCTGCTGGACTTGGTGGATTAGGTGCTGCGGCGGGTCTCGTTGGGGCTCGCCAGCTTGCCGGAAAATATAGCCCTCAGTTAGCAACTAAAATCCAACGTGGTTTAGGTAGCGCTGAAGATTTTCTTTCTCAAGCAAGTGCAAGTCAACCTAATAAGTCAATAAGAGCTAAAGCTTTATTAGATTTATCTGGTGCTGCAGGTAATGTTGCTGATGCAGTGACTGCACGAGGTTTGGCTAAAGGTGCTGCTGCTGCCATGGTTCCAGCCTCTGCACTTACCGCCGGTCTTGGTGGCGTTGCTGCTGGTGCTGTACCAGGAGCATTAGGCGTGCCTGGTTTCCAACAAGCCATTGATCCAGAAATGCCTGGTTCAAGTAACACCCTAGGGGCTCGTATGAGTATGCAAGCTTATCCCGGTATGTATGCCTAAATTACAGACTGCTAAAATTTTTGATAGTAGGACAGTTTTTGTCTGAATCGTCACCTTTAAAAAAACATCCCGAGACACTGGAGGATAACAACAAGTGTTTTTAGATACCGACTTTCCAAAAATTCTGGGTGCGGAACTGTATCGTCCCCACCCTGCTTATGTGTGCGAAATGGCTGTTGAGCCTGTAGTTGTTCACGACTTCACCTCTCAACCCGGCCAAACCGTACAGCTTGATCGTTACAAGTTCTGGGGAACCCCAGGTACTAAGGACAGCCGTGAGCGCGTGGCTGACCAAACGATTGGTACTGCTAACAGCCGTAACATCACCAAAGAGAAGGTGTTGGTTGTGCTTAAAGAGTACACCGGTCCTGCGGATCCGGGTGACCCTACTCAGCCTTCAACCTTCAAGATTGCCCGTGAAACTCTGATCACTGCTCAGCGTTTGCTTCTTGATACAGGCAACCTGAACATGTTCCACCAGAGCATAGGCAGCTTGACCCTGCTGGATGACTACCGCCGTTGGCGTGATCGCGTCTTTATTGACGAACTTTCTAAGGCTGAAGCAAATGGTGCTGCTTCAACTTCTCAAGGTGGTTATTTCTTTGCTGGCAGCAAGACCAAAGATGCTTCCGGTCGTATTTCTTATACCGCCAATGAGTATGGTGATCAAATTCAACAGTTCTCTGTTCGCACTGACCTGCTGAATGTTGTGAAGGACATGCGTAAGCGCAACGTCCCCACTTTTGCTGATGGTCTGTATCGCTGTATCTGCGATCCCACCTTCATGCTGCACCTGCGTCGTGACTCCGACTTCCGTGAGATTGCACGTTATAGCGGCAATCCTGGTCAGGGCATGTACATGGGCAACCCCATGATGCCTAACAACTCCAGCTTCTTCATGGGTCCTCAAGCTGGTCAGGGTTATTTCCTGGCTGGTGAGCCTGTGATGCCTACTGGTGTGCAATTTGAAGGCGTTAAGTTCTTCGAGTCAACCAACTTCCCGAGCAAGAACATCACTACCTCTTTTGATGGTGGTTCAACCTATGCTTCTAAGGAAGTCGCTCAAGGCTTCTTCTTCGGTCCTCAGTCAATCGGTGTTGGCATCGGTGGCCCGAATGCTCAAGTCCTGATTAACAATAATGATGACTTCTCACGTTTCATTATTCTTATCTGGCAACTGTATGCTGGTTTCGAGATTCTGAATAAGGACTTCGTGACCACTGCCTTTAGCTACGTCCAAGACGACGGTAGTGTTTGATAAGTATCAATAGTAAACATTAACAAATTGGAGCTATAAATGTCCTATCTTTCGACTAAGAAAATCTTTCCAGGTAACTGGAATGAGCCTCTGAATGGTTGGTACAAAAATATTGATACCAACGACAGCGGTACTAACGATGCTTCCAAGGCCGGCCCGACTTCTGTTCTGGCCGTCCCTGGTTATCGTTATTTCCAGCAGCGTGGTTATGCCAAAGTCACTGTCACCTCTGGTGATGGTGGTGCTGCTTCTCTCGATGTGATCGTTCCTTCTCCTTATCGGAATGATGACACTCGCACCGATATCACCGGCATGGTGGTTTCTGGTTCTGCAACTTTACCTGCTTACGGTTACCGTGCCACGGTTTCTATTGCCTCTGGTTGGGGTGATAATCGCGTTGCTTCTGGTGTGTATAACGCCACTGGTAATGTGATCTCATTCGGTCGTGACAATGGCGGCAGCCCTGTTTCTGCTGGCGGTGTAGGAGAAGGTGTGGTTCAAGCCAACCTCGCTTCTACCGTTTCCGGTTCACAAGCTGGTGAAATCTACTATGCAGGTGGGTCTGCTGCTTACAGCACTGTACCCTTCTTAACGGCCACTGGAGCTGCTGGTGTTACTGCTGCCAAGGTTTATAAAGAACTGACTGCTGCAACCACCTTTAAGGTGTACTCCAAGGCTTCTGGCAACGCTACTTCCACTGCTGGTGGTGTCTACATCTCTAGCGATGACAAGACTGCAAACCGCTTTGGTTATATCGTTGTTGAAATCAGCTATGTCCAACCTGATGACGCTGCTGGTTATGAAGACATCGAGCAATACCTTGACAATCGTATTGTCAGCTGATAGGTATTAAGTTAAACTAGGACCAGATTAATTCTGGTCCTTATGCTTTACCGTCATAAAAAAACAGGCGCTCGTCTTAAAATCGTCAGCGAGTGGGATGAAGGTGAATGGTTCATGGTTGAAGACCAGGATGGGCGTCTGTTTACCACTCATAAATATGAAGTAGAGCCTGACGAGGCAGCTACTAAAAAAGTGAAAACTCTACAGGTAAAAGATGTAGCGGCTAAAGAAGAACCGCGTACTTTTCCACCAGAGACTCGCTTAAATATCAATACAGCTACAGCACAAATGATTGCTGATCATATCAAAGGAATTGGTATGAAAACCGCACGCGACATTAAAGACTTACAAATGTCAATGTCAGGCGAAAGATTTGTTAATTTAGAACAGTTAAAACAAATTAAACGTGTTGACTGGGAGTCAGTTTTTGCAGCTGATTTAATCCGGGTTTAGGAAGATTATAATTAACAAATAATAGTCATGAAGTGTGAAACTATCAAACTTTGACAAAAGCCGTGTTAGGTATCACCTTGGCTATTATTTAGTTTCTGTTCCAGCAGGTGACTACGCCCGTCTGGAAGAAGCTATGAATACTGTTCCTGATGATTATTTTTATCGCAAGATAGTTAATCAGATAGGACGTTGTGATACAGCAGAAGCTAAAACAGAGGTTGCATCAGCTCCCTCAACACGGATTGAAAGCATTGCCGGTGATGTAGATCGAACCATTCGTTCTAGCAATACAAAAGATGCTTTAAAAACCTGGGATGATATTTATCTGTATGAGACTAATCGTCTTGCACAGATTCTTTATGTACCTAACTATAAAGATCCTTTCCAGGCCCGTTACCGTTACGAACGATCAGGTGCCGAATTCATTGAAGCGTTGCCTGGCCCAGCTGATACAGCAGTTGGCTCTAATATTTACCTCCATTCAACTCTTCGATAGTCATGTCTAAGCGTTCACGTTATTCTCAAAGAGTTCAAAGCCCTACTCCCTACCAAAAGAGTAGACAATTTGAAGTTGTTGAAGATCCTAGTGATCCCTATGGCTATCGAGTCGTTCGTACAAAAGGAGAATATTATGGACCAGCTTATGCACCTGATGAAGCATTAGGTCTTTTAGGGGAAGGCAACATGTATGGTGGCTTACCTTATGATCTTGCAAAAACAGAAGCTCCCTACTATCGGAATCAAACTCCTGTAGCACCTACTGCACCTGTAAAAGAAGATGTAGGTTTTGCGCCTCAACTTGCAGATTACGAGAAAGTTCGCAAAATTGCAGCAGAGACAGGAGATCCAGAAGCCATTAAACAAGCAGAAGAGCTTGGCATGGCAATCTTTAATGCTAAGTATTCAGAAGAAAATCCAGGGTTAATTGCAGGCGATAGAGGCGTCAGTTTTAATAATCGTCCAGTTCAAAACCCCTTGATGGCAAAATATTTCCCAGAGAGGCTAAAACAACCGTCTCCTTATGGCGCAGATACCCTTGCACAACAAAATGAGTTTTACCAAGCAGATATCGGAGAAACTTTTGTTGATCCTCCAACAGTACTGAGGAGTAATATTTTTAAAGGTCAACCTGAGCCTTTTACAATCGAGAATCAACCCGATGGTACTCCTACCATGGATCCTCGTTATAGTAATCCAGTTTTTACTGAAACGATGGAAAGTATGCTTGGAGTAGATCCTAGTGAGTTAATGAGAGCAACTTATAGTATGGGTTCTGGTCAATCTATAGACACATTGCCTGCTAACATTTCGCCAGAAGCATATATGACACAACTAGATAATAAAAGCTTAGAAGTCCAAGACTTTATGGAAAAGTTTTTAGCAAATAAATTAGGAGCTAAATAAAGATGAAAGGGGATACGCGATATCTATCAAACCCTGATATTGCTTATTATGCAAGAAAAGCAGGTTTTTCAGGTGACTTAGTTCCTGTTATGGTTGCTATCGCAAACGCAGAATCAGGGAGAGATCGACTTGCTCTTAATCCTAATGCAGCAACAGGAGATGAATCTTATGGCCTAACCCAAATCAATATGATTGGTGCAATGGGTCCAGAACGTCGCAAACTATTTGGTATTAAATCCAATGAGGAGTTATATGATCCAGAAACTAATCTTAAAGCTGCTAAGAAGATTTATGATAGGCAAGGCTTAAATGCCTGGAGTGTTTTCAGATCAGGTGCATATAAACCTTTTTTAGACAGTTCAATACAAGCATCAAATCTAGACGGAGGAATTGATAGGACAGAATTAGAACTAGGTAAATATGAAATAGATGCTGGAAAAGAGGTAGCGCTAGAGTCTCAAAATAAAAGAGAAGAGGCAATGAAAAGTGCCTTAATGTTTAAAATGATTCAAAATCAACTTCAACAACCAAGCATGATAGAGCAATTAATAGAAGAACCTTTATCAATGCCTAATATGGGAGGACTAATGCCTCCTGATATGCCTGTGTAGTATTATGGTTAAATAAAATATTGTAATTATGTCTTCGTCCAATACAAATAAGCAGCCTGTATTTATTGATCGTCCACTGTTTAATTCAGTGCGAGTTACTACAAATACAGTTGGCTCTGCAGAAGATTTAAATGTGCAAGGTGGTCAAGCACCTGCACTGTTAGTAGATATGGATGCTGCTGAAACAGATACAAATAATAGTGGAGGTTTGATTGATTCCATCTTAATTACAAGGAATAATTTTTATCCTGATCCAGAATATACAATTGAATCAGGAACTTCAGGTAATGTTATCTCACTAACTAGTGGTCAAACAGTTTATGTTAAAGAAACAGGAGTTTTTGCAGCAAGTAACGTCCCTGAAAGCGGCGTTGGATATTATACTTACACCGGAGGAACGCCAGCAGTTTTGGCCGGTCCTAATACGTCAATTAGTTTTTCTGGCCTTGCCAGTGCTACTACTAGTGGTTTTAGTTATGCAGGATTAAATAGCCGTAATACTGTACAAGCTACTTTCGTTGTTTATCAAACCCGTGGAACAACTTTACCTGTGCCAGCCTCTGGTGACTATAAAATTGTTTTTACAAAGACATTGGGAGTAGATGTAGACCAAGCAGATTGCTCTGATCAAATGCCCGTATTGGCTACTCCTGTTCCTCAAGCAGGAAATACTACAGGACTTGGTGAAAGTGCTCCTCTTCGTAACAAGGGAATCTTTCTACAAAAAGGTGATCGTCTTTATGTAGGTATTTATGCCAATGGCGCAAACGTATCTGGTTATACAGGTGGTGCTCATGTAACAGCACAAGGCGGATATTTCTAATTTCATGGCTAAGAAAAATTCTTTTGGTTTTTCTTTTACCGGTTCTTCTGCTTCATTTGCAAATGTAAATGATTACAATGCAAATAAAATAAAACCAATAACAACGGAATTTTCCAAAGGCTCTATTCCAGATTCAATTTATACATCAAATAGAGAAGCTTCTTGGAGTCGCTGGAGAAGGGGATATGAGCTTGCTGTAGGCTTAACTGAAAGTAATGATTATATATACCCTTTTAAATATGAAGTACCTGAATCTACGACTAGTGGCAACCCTACTCCTACTATTTCAGGAGCTTTTGTAGGCTTTCCTACTGTTAATAGAGACCTGGGAATGCAATGGGCAGTCTGGAGATATGCAGGAAGTTTTAGAACAGATTCAGCAAGAGATCCAGATTCAGGTAGCTTTTTATCTGTTAAAACAGTTACAGAAGATGATAACTATTGGTTTGTAACTCTTGAAGGAAACTGGAGTTTGATTAATCCTTTACCATCACCTTTCTTTATTCCAGTTTCTGGTCAACCCGATGGATTAGAGCCAGCAACAACTGAGATTTTTGAAGACAGAATAGTTGAGTTAAGTGGAGAGTTAATTAACAAAGAGACAATAAATCCACAAACACAAACACGTTATGGTTATATTCAAGCTGTTCTAATTGATTCCAATCCTTATACAGGTGTTCTTAAATTTAGAAAAGCAGGTTCTGTAGAAATAACTCCTGATGCAACTTATGTAACTCCTGCAACCCAAGGATTTAGAGTAGGAAGGTTTTTAAATACAGGTTCAAGATATTGTTGTACATGTCAAGATTTTACGCATAGAGATTATGCATTTATAAGCAATTTAAGTGAGAGTGATAAAAAACGTTTCCCACGATCTAATATTGCAAGTATTAAACCTGGTAGACATGAAAGTGTAACTTTAACTGGAGCGATAAATAATAATGCAATGACATCTATAGATCTTGATCGTTTCCTTGATGTCGTTTCACCTGAAAATTTTCAAGTGGGATACACAGTTCAGGCCAGTGGTGAAACAGTTACAAATAATCCGCACAGAGATAATCCAGGAATTTTTAGAGAATTTGGATCTACTTACACAAGAAGTACAACAAATATTTCAGTTTCAGGTTCTAGTGCAGAAGGTATTCCTAAGTACAATGATTATGACTCACTGCAACTTACTGTTGACTTTTCTGTTTTAAAGCAAGATATTCTTTTGACTTTGACAGATAACTGGACACCTTTATTAGATGAACTTAGATATTGCAAACATATTTATGCTCTTAAATTTAAAGATCGTTTATTTCCACCAGAACCTTCGGACTTCCCTGTAGGCATGGGCAGCATGGTGGAATGGGAAGAAAAATTAGTAGCTAAAACACAAAGTGATAGAGAACGTGCGCAACAAAATTATGAAACTATAAGAGCTTTGGGCACAATGGATGTCCCTCCCTATAATGCTCAGTCTCCTGTTTTATATCCAATGCTTCAAAAGATTTTCAATATAACAATAGACAGAATTAGCTTACGGAATTTTACAATGTTTGATAAAAACAATCAGCCCTATATACCGGCTAGCGGAGAAAAGCCAGGTATTTAACTATTTTATAATAAATTTAAGTCCTATTAAATAGGCTTATAGCGCTTTTATACTCTTCTTGATGATCCCAACGACTTTCTATAATTGGGCCACAACCCAATAGAGCCATGCTTACTACACAACCCGTTTCAGATCAATGCATTGTTGACGAATACTTCCATCTTTCTTCACAAAAAAGTAATCGAAAACTAGGGTGGCTTTTAGGAATGATAGCTGTTTACGGAAAGTCTCCAAAAGAACTAGAAGGCTTTACCTGGAACGCTGATAACAGCATCAATATTAAGGGAAAGAAAAAACCACTATCCCCCCTGCATCCTCAATGGGTGTTTTTGTTTCAGTTAAAAGAAAAGCAGCCACGGAAAAGCGACTGCTGGGTTAGCCTTTGCAACGAATTTGAACAAGGAGTAAAAGCAAATGAAATTAAGTTAACAACTTCAAAGCTTTTACTTTCTCACGGAATTCGGAAGCTAGTCTACCAATACGAAAACGTTAAGCAACCTCCTGTTCTTGAAGAGTCTTTTGTACATTCTTAATGTTCCACCTATAGGTGTCACGAGAACGTGTTTCAGGAAAGGCCGCATAATGCGGTCCTAGTTTGAAAGTGCCATCATCACGCATTTTGAAAAGCTCTTTTCGGTTGATACCGAGGACTTCTTCTGCGATGTGAGGGCGGACCCAGTTTTTGTCGGCCATAGAAAAGAGGCGTACTTCTTTAAGTTACGCATTAAAAATATAAAGTCAAGTTCTTCTTGCATGATTTCAGCTTTACGTTAGTTTTTCGTTTAGTAATGTAAAGTATCTTTGGTTAGGGCATTTTAGAATATATCAACAGCAGAATAGCGTATGTTTGCAAGCGCGGACGAACCACTCGCCCTACTTGTTGAACTAAGACCAAAACACGCTAAAAGGAGGTTTAGAGATGAAATTTATAACGCCTGGGACTATAATTGCGCTTACTGCGGAAAACCTGCGACAAGTTTAGATCACATCATTCCGAAATTTAAATCAGGATCTAGCAATAGAAACAATTTGATTCCTGCATGTAGAAAATGTAATGCGAATAAAGGGTCAATGGATTTAGAAGAATGGTACTGCGTTCAAGATTTTTATACTGAAGAAAGATTAGATAGAATAAAAGAATGGATGGAATGTGAAATTATTATCTTTCCTGATCCAATGTTTTCGTATAACCCTGCATAATGGCTGCTCTAACTAGTCTTAATTTTGGAAAACTTTCTGAAGAAGAAGCTCAGCAATTATTAGATCAGTTTATTCATGGAGGAGCGTTAACCAGCCTGGTCCAGGAACAAACTGACCCCGAGCAAGAAGAGGCTTTTAGAGTACTTGCCGCTGATGTCCTTAAAAAAACAACACAGAAACTAACACAGGAAAAGAGAAAACATCAAGGACTTCAGATGATGTTAGATATGCCTGGCTATTCTGACATTGTTAATCAAAGTGCTGATATTACCCAACAACTTTTAGGAGACACTGGGGTTGGAGGATATTTAAAAATGGCGGGAATGGGAGACTTGGAGAAAAAATTTAAATCAAGTATAGACAAAAGCTTAGGATTAGGAAACAATGTAATTGTAAATTGGCAAAACTGGTTTAAAGAAGAATTAGAAGATGAATATTTAAAAGATTTTGATAAATTTGAATCATTAGAAGAAAGAAAAGATTTAATTGGAATTATTAAACGTGCAAACGATAGAGGAGCATCTCTATGGAATCTTGATTTAGATAAACTAGGTGATCCAAACTATAAACCTGAACTAACAGAAGCTTTTTTAAATGCAGCTGGTTTTGACAATCAAGAAGAGTTTATAGAATCTTTAGATAAAAATTTACTAAAAGGTGAACTCACTGAAGAAGAAATAGAAAACTTAGATAAAACAGATATTAGAGATTTTAAAAGATTGATGGCAGATCAATTGTATTCAAAATATACAGCTGCTATTGAGAAAAAAAATCAAAACTTAGGTCCTAATGAAACTCCTGTGCAAGCTATGGCATTGCAAGAATTTCTTCAACAAAATTTTCCAACAGCTATAGGACAAAATGAAGACGGAACCGATTATGTCATTGGCAAACCTAATATAGATATAGAAGCATTACAAAATCAAATTAATGAAAAGATCACAAAGTTAGAAGAGGAGTTAGGCAGTGAGAGTTATCAGATTGAATACAATGGAAAAGAATACACGTTTGATCCAGAGTTTACAAGAAATTTTATAGCTGATTATTTAAGGCCACGTTTTGATCATTCAAAGTCAATGGCAGAATTTGTAGAATATTTAGGTAATGAAGATACAGGAGAAAATCTTTTAACTACTCAAACAGTGTCTACGGCTTTAAAAGAGTATGGAGAAAAGATGGCGCAAACATATATTGATTATCTACAAGCAGAGGGTTCAGAAGAAGGTGCTGCTTTTACATTAGAAGAATTGAAAAACCAAATTCAACAAGATTTACTCGACAGAGTTAAAGAAGATAAACAAGGTTTTTCGGGTAACGTTTTCATGAATTTTGTGGGACCAGATAAATATGTAGACCTTGTTTTAGATAAACTAGGAGTTAAAGATCCAACAAGTGAAGAAGGAAGAGAAGCTTTAGAAGAGATGGGTCTATCTGGTGAAGGAAGTTTAGATGAGTTAAAAAATACTTTAAAAGAACAATTGACAGGTTTAGATGCATATGAAATAAGAGAAAAAATTAAAAGGCTTGTAAAAGAAGGTAAAGTGCCTGCTCAAATGGCTTTAGGTATTGAATATATTCAAAGAGAAGAAGACAAAGATTTTGGCAAAGAAAAAAAAGATGAAACTCAAAATGCTATTTATGAAATGTTTAAACAATCAGGATATCAAGGAGATGCAGAAGACTTATTTAATGAAGAGTTTATGGAAGGATTTGATTCAGATTTTTTAAGTCAAGGTCTTTCAGGTGAGTTTAAATTAGACACGTCAAGCCCAGGAGGGATGTTGGCTTCCACTCAAAATTTAATGGGGAGTTTGGGAAATGATGATGACCTTTATAATGTAAGTAAAGCAAATAAAACTCAAGACATTGCCAATTATTACAAAACATTTGGCAAAGATAGAAACAAATCCAAAGCTAATGATTTCCTGGGAGGCGATGATTTAATGAATGAAATATCAGGATTAGCAGGATTTGCTGGAATAGACCTGAGTTCTGGAACAGGAACAGGGTTTGGTAACTTTGGTCAGGCAGGTTACTTCTAATGGCAGACAAACGAAAGAAAGCAGCTAAAGCAGCTCGACTACATAAAGATAAAATGGCTTGTAACAAGCCTAAAAAGACTCCAAGTCATCCAACTAAGTCACATGTTGTTAAAGCCTGTGCAAACGGTAAAGAAAAAATTATTAGGTTTGGTCAACAAGGTGTTAAAGGAGCAGGAAAAAATCCTAAATCAGCTAAAGATAAAGCACGTAGGAAATCATACTATGCGCGTCATAATGCACAAGATAGTAAGCCAAGCATAATGTCTGCTCGTTATTGGTCTCATAAGGTGAAGTGGTAATGTTAATCGCAGGACGTTTTGGAGATTTGATTAAAGATGCCCCTAAAGTATATCAAGGGTATCAACTAGCAGGAGGTGATACTACCTCAGAATTACTTGCAAGAATAAAACCATTAGCACAGTCAAGAGGCTTCCTTGATTCAAGTATCACACCAGGATTACAAATGATGGGTTTTAATATTGATGATGTAATGTATGATCGGTTCTCTCCATCAGTAATGTCTGCGCTCGTACCCAGCACATCCGATAGCGATAGAAGAGCCTTCCAAACATTCAGGGGAGCAGAACCACCACAAAATCAAGCTAGAAAATATTTAGATCAAAAAGTTGCTAGATTTTTATCAACATCTCCTTCAGCAGGAATGATTTAATAATGGAATCAATTGAAATTGAGTTGCAACCACAAGCAATACGCCTTCTTTATACTGCAGTTTGTGATGCAATTCAACACTGGCCTGGCTCTCCAGCAAGACCCGCACAAGAGCAAATAGATTTACACGCAATGAAATCTGTATTATTTGCTATGATGCTAGAACTTCAATTTGAAGAGCAATGAAAAAAATTGATGGCTATATTCAAGGTCGTCCTAAAAAAACAAAACAAGGACAAGGTAAGCATTCAAAGCCCAATCATGGTAGGAAAAAATCCAGAGGCCAAGGAAAATAAGCAATAAGTATAATAGTTATAAACGTATTTTAAAAAATGTTTAGTTCAACTGCATATTTTAGAGCTAATCCTGACGTTGATTTATTTTATAGAGACTCTAGTAGAAAAGGGACTTTAGGAGCTGATAGTCGCTATGCCAGGAAGTACGGCAGAAGTACTAAGGGGTGGGAAGAAAATTGGGTCAAAAAGATGAATAAACAGTTTGGAACAAAGAATACAGATGTAGGTCAATTTACTGCTGATCAATTTGCTAGACATCATAGAGATATGTATGGCAAAAAAGAAGGACGTTTAAAGAAAGATACTGGAGCAGGTAAGCGTTATCGAGCGGAATTACAAAAGAGATCTGATTATGAAAAAGCAATTGATCGAATCAATAGTGATAAATCTTTATCCGCTGAACAAAGACGGCGTCTTATCGAAGAGCAAGCACAAAACGAATATGGACCCAAGGCTGATATGAGCCAGTTTAATGAACTTCTCAGTAAGTTAGAGGGCTCCAAGATGAAGCAACAACGTCAAAGATCTGTTGAAGGACGAAGAGATATTTATGCTGGTGGGTTAGCTTCAATGATGACTAATTTCTAAAAAAATAGTTTAATATAGAAAGAATTGCTAAAACATAATGTCCGATTATTGGCGGGCACTAAGTATAGTTAAAAAATACGAGGGATTTAATGAGCGTGCTTATTGTGATCCAGAAACAGGAGGCGAACCTTTTACAATAGGTTATGGTACGCAGTTTTATCCTGATGAAACCCCTGTTAAACAGGGGCATCGCTGTACCAAAGAAAAGGCAATTGAGTATTTAATTAATGAAATAAGAGAGATTTCTAACGAAATTGAAAAATTAGATTTGCCAATTGACTTTGCAATGAAAGAAGCTCTTGCTTCTTTTGTGCATTCTGTTGGATGGAAGCCGTTTCTTTACAGTAGTATTATTGATTCGGCAGAACGAAGAGACTGGTTGGCAGTAGTAGAAGAAATAAATTCTTGGATTTATGATCGAAATAATAATGTAATTGCTCCTTTAATCAATAGAAGACAAGAAGAGGCTTTATTGTTTTTAAGCAATGTAGACTGTGCCTGGACATCTCAAGAATTATTGCTTAAAGCTTTTAGGGATTATAGTGCAGCTCCCCACGAAGTGCGAGCAATAAGGAATCTACAGCAACAAATCAACCCTTATGTGCTTGCGGATTTCCACAATCAATTCTATTTAAAAGGCCCTAAAGATTGGGAGATGTCTACAGAAGATCTTGATAAAATTTTTAGTGTAGGTCTTACTGAATAGATTAGAATAAAAAAAAGAATTTAATCAAATGGGTAGTTCTAACGAAACAAAAGAGTTTGAAATGCCCCTTCATATGCAGCTTGCATTGAGGAGAGCAGAATTGCAAGCAAAAGAGTTGACATGGGATCAACTTGTTACAGCATTATTAGAGCTTTATCGTCAGCGTTTGATGGAAATTCAAACAATAAAGGACATGCTTCAAGAAGAAGCAATTGAACTTGAGTTTGATATTCCGTCTGATGTAGAGCTTGTGCAATTAGCCATGACAGCAATGCTAGAAGAAGATACTGAAGAAGGAGAAGAAGAACATCCTTTCTGATTTATACTTTTTAAAACAAATAAAAAATGCTCTCAACAGAATATCGACTTCGTCTTGAATTTATTTGTTCAAAAATTGCAAAGGGAGAAGAGGTAAAGCTAGAAGATATGATCTGGGCCGATAAACTTGCAAAAGCAAATCGATCAGCAGGTGAAATTATGCGCCGTGCCAGAAGATTAGTAAACAATCCAGAAATGAAACAATCTAGTCTAGAGGGATTTATGAATGCATTGGACCTGGGAGACCCAGATCCAAACAATCATAAGAAAGGTTTTGATAGCGTGGACGATATGGTCCAGTGGTTTAGCCAGGACAAAACTGACGACTGGCGTCAACGAGATTGATCAATCAAACGTTTTAAATACCACTCTGCTTTTTTCAGTGACTCAATACCCCCTTTATGCTTTTCTCTCCAAACATACTTGGCTACGTTACCCTTTAAGTATCCTCTATATTCTTCTGGAGTTAACTGTGCTTCGATGGCTTCGATACACTCAATACTTCCGTCAGCAGTGTAATGTGAAGGATGATTAACATTATCAACAGAAATCTCAGGTTCTTTTACCCCTGGGGCTAATTCATTTTTAGCTTTTGCCCAAGGGACAGGACAGATCCCCCCTGGACAATCAGAGATCTCTTCAACTTCTTCTTCTAATGTTTCATTTATTTGACTAAACCAATCTTTTTTTAATTCAGATCGATCATCAACTTTCGTGGTTGAGGCATTGCTCCGTTCTGTAGACCCATTTCGGCACTTGGTATTGTTCCCGTTAGACGACATCGACTTAACTCCGGATCTAATGAAAGATTAATCCTAGGACGAGAAGCTTGAGTTAAAGCTAAGCCAGTATTAAATTGGTCATACAAAGGAACATCTTGATCTTCATTATCTAATTCTTCACCAAAATCTTCCATATCTACCATGCGACCAGGTACTTCATTCTTGGTGCGCAAAAAAGAATCGATAAAAGGATCCATTGATATTAGGGTTTAAATTCCTCTATTACAATGGTAACATCAGGAATTTGTTTATTTAATGGATAAATATAAAAACCAAAGCAGCTCAGGTGCTGAAGTCAGCGATTTAAATCCTGAGCAGCAGTACGATGTTGATCTTCGTTATTTTGATGAAGAAGAGAAAGCAATGGGCGGTGATCTTGCGAATAAAGGAAAGCAGAGGAATGTTCGTCAGTTTTTAAAGTCATCCAAAGCAGCTGATCTTTATCGGAAAAAGAAAGAGGTGGAAGCTCCATACTTTGATCAACGTAATTTACAAGGTTACTCTAGTTTTTATGGGCCTAAGTACGGACCTGTTGGATCTACTAATTATGCACCTAAGCCTACTTCGAGATTAGGAGTCAGACTTTACTAAAAACTACTTCATTTGGTTGGTTTTGATATTTTCCTTTTCTATCAGCATAACTTGTTTCACATGGCACGCCACGATAAAACAACAGTTGGCAAATACCTTCATTAGCATAAATACGATTAAATAAACCAGTACAATTATGGATTTCTAAAGTAAGATGGCCTTCCCAACAAGCCTCTGCTGGTGTAATATTTGCCATAATTCCTGAGCGAGCATAAGTACTTTTACCGACAGCAACTACAGTAATATCCCTTGGAAGCTTAATATATTCCATAGCAACTCCAAGACAATAACCATAAGGAGGAATGATAAAATATTGACCCCTTTTATCTTCTTGCAAGTCAGTCATCTTTAAAATGTTGGGATCAAAATCTTTTACATCACATTCTCCTCGCTGTACTCCTCCAAATAAAAGACATTGCTTTGGAGAAAGCCTAATATCATAGCCATAAGAACTTAATCCGTAGCTAAGAATTTTACGATCATTCTCTTTAGATACACACGACTCAGAAAAAGGACTAATCATTCCTTTATTCAGTGCAAGATCTTTGATTTCGTAGTCTGAAAGGACGCTCATTTTTTCTTGGCAGTGTTTTAAATATACACCTTTCAAGCAATAACACGACCTTTTTCAGAGTATAAATCCACAAAAAATTCAGTAGCTTTTTCAATATCAGTTTTAGGTTGTAAATAAACAGCTAAGCTTACTCCTGTTTTATATTTCTGCAATCTCTCTTCGTTAAAATAATTTCTAATTAAAGTAGGACGCCCTTTCAAAATACAAACAGGGTGATCAAAAATATCCTGACAATACATTGTCATGTCAATATAATTTGAAAAATAAATTGCTTGTTCTATTTCACCTTCTAACCATTTTCGTTTTAAGGTTCGCCACCATATTGCATGGCCTGCTGTCAAGGTAGGTGACAACCCCCTGGTAGGCTTCCATCTTTGACTTTGTTTATGCCAAAAATAAGAGTGGTGTGGAGGAAATAAATAAACATTTCCATGCCACTTTTGTTCATTTAAGCCATCATCAGTAGGCACAAAAAATTCTTTTGCATTAACAAATTCATTAGCTTTTTTAGAGCTAGCTGGATCTAAATCGATACCACCCATAACAAGGTGAGCTGAATCTACTAAATCACGATTAGTAATCCATTCAAAATCTTCAATTTTTTTATTGCCTCTACGAAGCCCCATCTGCCATTTTGTTATAATCGATTTCAATATACCTCATTCCTCGTTCATCATTTAATAAGTAGCCTGCTTTTTCTTCAGGTTTAATTTTTGCAGCAGCTTGAATGATACGATCATAAACTTGATACAAGCTATCATCGTCTTCAGAATTTCTTTTTGCAGATTCCAGCTCTTCTAATGTCATCCAAAAAGCTGAATGCTCTGCCCCTGGTTGAAATACTAAAACCCCTGGGCCTTGTTCGGCCCAACATTTTACCCAGTGCTTACCCATATCTGCAAGAATAATCTTTACAGTGACATCTAAATATTTAGCTTCATCTTCAGAGTCGTGATTTTTAATGACTTTAGAAAGAAGCTCAGTTCTTCGGTCCATTATCAAGCAGTCCTTGTTTTTTTAGTATTGTAAGTATCTTATCTAATGGCTGATAAATTACAACCATTTTTCCTAGAACACCTCTTTTCTTAATTAATTTTCCATTTTCATCTCTTAACTTTTCAAATTCTTTTGCACGAATTAAATACTCTGCTACACAACGTAAACGACGTTTCAAAGATAAGTCTGCGTTTGGAAAACGATGGCATATAGTTTCCGGTTGCATGTCTTTAAAGGCAAGGCGCAATCTATTGGCTAAAGTCAAGTTACTATTTACATCTTCAAGTTCAAAACGTTTTAAAGATTCTAGATATCTTTTTAGTGTATTTGTATCAAAAGAACCAGAAGGAGGAAGAAAAGGAAAAACTTGAGCACAAAGTTCTTTTGGCAAATGCTCCTGATAATTTTCAAGAGTAATTATATCTATATTTATGTCAAAAAAACGGTGTTTCATTCTTCTAAATGCTCAACATCAGGAACAGCTGGATTAGGGATATAATCTAAATTTCTCTTATTACGGCCATCATAAAGAGCATTTGTTGTATCGAAACTTCTCAAAGTTACTTCTTTCCCCTTTGCAAAAGAAATAATTAACTGATTCCAGGGGATTCGTACTGTATTTCTTTGTTTACCTGGGATAACAATATAATGAAGACCTTGTTTCCAGCCTGATTTTGGATTTTTCTTTCCCTGTAAAATCCAATTCCTGATGGTTTGATCAGAAATATTTAAACGCTTGGCACATTCTTCAGTAGATATGTACTCATCTGCATAGACTTCGGGAGAAACTTGATCTGTTTCTTCAGAAAAATAACGGCTATGCCACATTGAAGCAAGGATATTTCTGATGCCTTTTAATTCAGCGCTTACATCATGAAGTGCAGTGATCAGACCTTTCATTTTATTTATTTTTTTTAATTTTGTTTAATGGTACACTTTATGTAAACGATTTGCAAATCATGGACGAACAAGTGCCTATGAGCCAGGAACCACAGATTCCTCAAGTACCCCGTCCTGATTTCACAGCTATGCGGCAACAAGCAATGCAAAAAGCTATTGCAGAATTTGAACAACAAAAACTCATTGCACAGAATGAGCAAAGCACTCAACAATATCCTCAACCACAAATGGCTGCTACTCCTACCCAGCAGCAAGTTGTGTATGTTCGTCGAAATCTTACACTAGCAGAATTGTTAATCACCTTAGTTATTGCTTGTGGAATAGTATTGGGAGGACAATTTACCTGGCATATTTTTACTGACATCCTTCCAAGGATAGAGATAAAAGAGAAATAAGCAATACTATAATTAACAATATAGCTTGTTAAAAGTAGTATAAATGGCCTCCAATAGGAAAATTACAGAGTTTCCGCTGATCATTGGAGGCGAAGTAGATGATGAAGATCTGCTAACGATTGTTCATATTTTTGAAGTTGACCCTACGTTACGGAACAAAAAACTAACTTTTAGCGGTTTAAAAAAATATCTAGATAACTTTTATTTAAACACAACATCAGGTGGTCGTGTCATAGGTGACCTAGAGATTTCAGGAAACCTGACTGTTACAGGATATGGTGAATTTGATTATATAGATGTAACTACCTCAGGAAATTTTAATACTATTAATGTTACTAGTAATGCTGTTATTGGCGGAAATATTACAGGTGTTGTTATTTCAGGTCAAAATGTAGTCATATCTGATGGGTTAGATGCGACTACAATTACAGGAGATACGGTAACGGGTACTACAGCCCAGTTCACAACAGGTGTTTTTCAACGAGTTGAAACTTTAAATACTGTTACTGGTAATCGTGCAGAATTCAATGAGTTTGAAGGTGGAACAGCTGTATTAACAACCTCAGTTTCTGGTGCAACTGTTACAGGAAATACTGGTGAATTCACGACAGGAATTATTCATACGTTAGTTGTTTCTTCCGGTCACACCATTGGTGGAGACTTAACTGTAACTGGAAATTTAAACGTATCAGGAGATTTTGTTCTTGATGGATCAGGAACAATTAATGAAACATTACATGTAGAAAGTGGAATTACCAATAGTGGTGACATTTCAACCATCACCATTACGGGTTCTGGTGCGGCTTTCACTACGATTACAGGTACAACAGTTACAGGTACTAATGCAAAGTTTGCCAGTGGTGACTTTACTAGTAAAGTATCCGGCTTAACTATTACCGGCACCAGTGGTAACTTTACGCGTGTTCAAGCTGTCTCAGGTATTTATACTAGTCAACTGTCAGGTTTAACAGTTACAGGAACGAGTGCATTATTTACTGTAGTAACAGGAGTTTCAGGTGTATTTACTGAAGAAATATCTGGAACTACTATTACAGGCACAACAATAAGAATGATTAGTGGTGCGTTTGAAAGTGGCACCTTTACTGAAAATTTATACGGACAAACCGTAACAGGTTTAACAGCACGTTTTGTTAGTGGTGTATTCTCCTCTGAAGTAAGTGCCCCTGAGGTTACAGGCCAAACTGCAAGATTCCAAACAGTCACAGGTGGATTTGGAAACTTTACAACACTGACAGGTGTTACTTTTACTGGAGATACAGTTAATGCTCAATCTGGTACGTTTACCACGATTGTTTCAGGTACTACTGTTACTGGAGATACGATTAATGGAACAACTATTAATGCTGTAACCCTTCAAGCTATTAACTTATCATTCTCAGGTGACCAAACAATCTCAGGTAACTTTGATGTTATAGGAACAGGTTCATTTCAGAGTACTGTAAATCTTTCAGGAATTACACGTTTTTCTTCTGGAACACAAGCTGGACCATCGATTACATATTTGAGTGATACAGGAGTAGGTTTATTCTTCAGTTCAGGTACTAATACACAAATTAGTGTCACAACTTCCGGAACAGAAAGAGTTAGATTTGCAGATGATGCTGCATATGTTTTAAATAATTTAAGAGTATCTGGTACAACCAATGTGTCAGGAGATGCAACTTTTAGTGGAGATGTCCAGGCTGCTACTGTATTAATTACAACGCCTTCAGGAGGAACACCAGCAGCTATCATTTCTGGTGTTGTTTCAGGAAATACTTCAGGACTTGTTGTACAAGGGCCTTTGATTATTTTGCCCTAGTGTAGAATAGACAAATAAAAAGAGTAATAGTACCAAGAAATGGCTCAATACGGGACAGTTAAAGCTGACTTTATTACGTTCACTAGTGGCACAAATACCGATATTACTTTAACTGTAAGCAGTATTAAAAATATTGCAGAAACAGGAATTCAGATAACAGGAAATATCACGGCAAAAGATATATTTGCTAATGGAAATATTTATGTAACTTCAGGTGTCTTTATTGATGATACTTTAAAAGTAACAGGTGTCGTAGGTATTGGAGGAGAGACAACTGTAAGTGGCCACTTTAATACTTCAGGACTTGCTTGTGTAAGTGGACTTCAAGTTTTAAATGATGCCACTGTCGCTGGAAACATTTCAGTAACTGGAAGTATTAGTGGTAATAGTTTATTTGTTGAATCAGGATCTTTCGCATCAGGAACAAAATCAGACCCATCAATTTATGCAAATGGAGACGAAGATACAGGCATTTACTTTCCAAATGCAAACGAGGTTGGCTTTACAGCTGAAGGAGAAGAACGTTTTCGTGTTAGTAACGGAACAGTTTTTATAACAGGTATCTTAGATATTAGTAAATCTCCTACAGAAAACCATGTTTTTATAGGAAATTCAATTGCAAGTTCACATACTCTTGCAAATGCACCAACAGATTTATTGGTAGTTGGCGATCACATTTTTGATTTTGTTTCAGGTATTAACGGAAATAATGGTATCCAAGATCAGGTTGCCTACGGAATCCATTCTATGGAAACCTTAGTAGCTAATGGAGGAGGAGGAGATAATAATACAATTGGAACTCAAGTAGCTTATGGCTATTATGTTCTTCAAAATTTAAAATTAAATACAGGAGGAGCAGGAAATCATACTGTTGGAACTAATATTGTCTTTGGACATGAATCATTCTTAACCCAAACTGCTACAGGGACAGAGACAAACCTTAATGTTTCTGTTGGTAGGCGTAATGCTTATGCAAATGATTTTACTGGTGCAGCTCATAATAGTTTGCTTGGAAATGAAGCAGGATATAGCCTTAGTAATGGTGTAGGTAATACACTAATTGGTTCTCTTGCAGGACGTACTGTTTCTGGTCAAAGTAATAATGTTGTTATTGGTTACCTAACCGGCACAGGTTTGACAGGAAGTAATAATGTTGTTATTGGATATAATCGAGATGCTCCTAACTTAACTGAAGATAAACAACTAGCTATTGGAGCAGATGATGGAAATTGGATTACAGGGCGTTCAGATTTTTCAGTAACAGTTTCTGGAACATTAAGTGGAACCGTTATTGATGCAACAACTTTTTCTGGAGCGTTTAGTGGTAATGGAGCAAACATTACTAATTTAAACGGATCGGCAATTAGTGCAGGTACAGTTCCAGTCCCTAGACTTCCTATTGCAACAACCTCTTCTTCAGGTATTGTTCAATTAAATAACACTTTAACAAGCACGTCTACCAGCTTAGCGGCAACAGCTGGTGCATTAAAAACTGCAAATGATACAGCAGAAGCAGCATTACAAAGATCTGGTGGAACAATTTCAGGAGCAGTAACTTCTATTGCTGCTATTGATGTTAATAATACTTTGACTGTTGGAGATGGTACCGCAGCAAACCAAAAAGTACGCATCCGTAAAGTTGATAATAATATTGCAGACCATTTAGAGTTTTACAATGGCACAACGCTTGTTGGTGAAATTGGTGTTGAAGATACAAACTTTTTACGTTTAAATCAAGAAACTAATACACCTGTTTTTACACCTCGATACATAAGAGCAGAGCAAGGATTTTATGTAGGTACTACTGAAGTTATTACGTCAAGCGGAAAACTGCATGCAGATAATTCAACAATTTTAACTGCACCTGCAATTAGTTTTGAGGGGGATGAAGACACTGGAATCTATCGCCCCAGTGACAATCAAATGGGTATTGTCTCAAGTGGTGTTGAAGCAGTGCGTATTACTGAGAAAGCAACTCCTATAGTGACAAAAGGTTTTGGTGTTAGTAATTTACCTTCTGGACAAGTTGGAGAAATTGCCAGAGTTACTGATGCAAGTTCGCCTGCCGTAGGAAGCACAGTAGCAGGAGGAGGAGCAGCTCCTGCATTATGCTGGTACAACGGTACAAATTGGACTGTTATTGGAGTTTAAGTTTATAATAGTTAAATATGACAAATAGTAGAAAGCAAAATGACTGAAAAATTTGGTGCTATTCATGTTGATAATTTTGTCTGCACCAGTGGCAATAGTGAAGTTGTTGTAAAAGTCAGTGGTTTAACTACTATTGCAAGAAGTGGAATTACGATTACAGGTGATATCTTAGCGGATAATATAACTTCTACAGGAAATTTAGGTGTAAGTGGCACTACAACTTTAGCTGGTGTAAGTACGGTTAATAATAATTTAAATGTATCAGGGTTATTTGTACAAAATAATGCCACAATTACAGGAGATGTTTTTATCTCAGGTGATCTTACAGTTACAGGAACCATTACAGGAACTGTAGAAACAGCAGAAAATTTAAACGTTGTTTTAAACAACTCTAATTTAGATCGTTTTCCTGTCTTCAGTACAGTTACGTCTGGTGTTTCTCTTCCATATGTTGATGGAGCTTTTAAATATAATCCTAGTCAAAATAGACTAACAATCGCTAATCTTGTAGCAACTCAAAGTGGTAACTTTGGCGGCAATGGTATTGTTTCTAGTGGCAATATTATTTGCGGACCGCAAACAGGTGGCGTAGGTTTAACTACTAATGATGGTTATGGAAATGCGAGTGTAACATTTAACCATGTAGCAGGAAAGCCTGATCAAGTTGGTAACGCACTAAGAATTAAAACCAATGTGGATGAAACTTCAAATCCCACAATGGTATTTCAAGGAGCAGTAGCAAGTGCAGCAGGAGCAGCTACTAGTTTAAGTAATTTATTTAGATTAAGAGAGACCGAAGGAGCGGATTGTGATGCAAATATTACAACTAACTTTGGTAGTTTTATTATTACAGCTGACGGTTTTGGAATAACTTGGGATGATAGTGGCAATAATGCAGCAATGGTTTATGCTGATCGAGCTAACAATACTTTTAATATTGATTTAAATTCATTAAATAGTACTGATATAAATACATTCAAAGTCAGAGGGTTTTTCCCTATGTCGAATGCCTTTGATGACTTATTAAGTCTTGATGCCAATAGTGGTGCTTTAACAGTTAGCAAAGTAATTGCATCAGAACTTGAACGTGGTGGAAGCATTACTATTGATGCTAATGGTTCTGGTGCAGATATAACTCTTAGTGCAGCCGATAATGTCATATTAAACTGTGGTACAGAAGAAGATGGTGCTATTTACTTTCGGGGAAAAAGCGGAGCAGACAGCTATCGATTTGCTAAATCAGGTCAAACTGCAATTGAAGGTTTTCTTAGTTTTGAAAGCCTTTCACAGGATAGAACATTTACCTTCCCAAATTCTGGCGGCACTATTGCACTTACAACAAGTACTGTTTCTAACGCAACTCAAGCAGCTAATGCAGATACAGTAGACAACCTACATGCAAGTTCATTTATTAGAGCAGATGCTGATGATAATGTTAGTGGACATACTGAGTGGCAAGATAATTTTGAAATCCGATTAGGTACTGGTGCTGACTTCCGTATGGAATTTAATGGTACTGATACCGTTTTCAGAAATTATGCTCACGCAAATGGTGACATTATATTTCAAGGTGAAGATGCTCAAGGTACTAATCAAAATATTCTTATATTAGATACTTCCGGTGATCAAACGTTTTGTCGATTATTCTTTAATAATGCTGAAAAGTTTAGAACTGTTACTGCAGGTATAGATGTTACAGGAACAGTTGTTGCTGATGGTGCAACTTTTAACGGTGATGTAAATATTCGTACTGCACTGGACTTTGCAGACGGTGATGTTCTACGAATGGGTAGTAGTGATGACTGGACAGTAACCTTTAATCAAAATGGTTGGACTTATATTAATCAAACTGCGAATGGAATAATTTTCCAAGACAACGGAACCGCTAAAATGCGCCTGGAAGACTCTGCCGTTTTTCGCCCAGAGGCAAACAATACAGGCAGTATTGGGACAAGTAGCGCGAAGTGGGCAAACATGCATGCCACTACGTTTAATGGATCTTTAAGTGGCACTGCTACTAACTGCTCTCGTTCTATCAGCGGTGGCAATGGCTTGACCGGTGGTGGCACCTTAAATACAAATAGAACTCTTTCTGTTGGTGCTGGTAGCGGTATCTCTGTTAGTGCTGACGCTGTTGCTGTCGATAGCACAGTCATAAGAACGACTGGTAACCAGACCAAGTCTGGAACGATGACATTCAACGATGTTGTCAATATCAGAGGCAATATTGATTTAGCCGATAATGATATCCTCCGTTTGGGATCTGGTGATGATGCTGAATTTTTTGTTAACGGCTCTCACCTTTACCTTGATTTAAACGGCGGTATCGGTAACTTTATTATCCGTGATGGTACGACCGATCGTTACGTCTTTGACGATAATGGTACTCTTTCAGCTGTAAAAGTTTCACTTAGTAGTGGTTCACGAACCGACGCTGCATATAAGTTCAGCGGTGATGCTGATACTGGAATGTTTAGAAACGGTGCTAATGATTTAGTGCTTGTAACAGGTGGTAATGTTAGACATCGAATACAATCTAGTGGCCAAGGACTTTATTGTGCTCAGGGCAATCCGACAAGAGGACATATTTTTAAGACCAGCCAAGGAAATAATAATAATCGTTATATTATTTCTGGTAATCGCGATGCTAGTGCCGCTGATGGTAGTGGTGGCACTGAAGTATTTCGAGTCCGTACCACTGGTGGTGTCCAGAATAATGCAAATCAATACACTAGTTTGTCTGACGAAAGGCTTAAAGAAAACATCGTTGATGCTCAGTCTCAATGGGATGATGTAAAAGCATTAAGACTTGTCAATTTTAATTTTGTTGAAGAAGTTGGCTTTGGACCCGAAAAATTACTTGGTTTTATTGCTCAAGAAGTTGAACAAATTTGTCCTCAACTTGTCGATACTGATGACCTAGATGATGAATATGCGCTTGTTCCTGGGCAAAAATCAGTTAGGAATAGCATCATCATGACTAAAGCCTTTGGTGCTTTACAAGAAGCAATGACACGCATTGAACAACTGGAAGCACGTATTGCACAGTTAGAAGGATCCGAACCTTGATTTATTGCACTGATTAAAATTTTATCCTATATTTAATAAGAATTATTTTTTAGAAATGGCTGTTAAAAAATCTGAATTACTTGCTGCAATTCAAACGGCAATTGATGCAAGTAAATCAAATAATAGGTATTTAACTGAATACGCAGGTCAAATTCTTGGAAACACATTAAATAAAATTGATTACGAACCAGAAGCAGAGGTTAAAGAAGAAATCAAAGAAGAGGCTAAGTGAAATGAAAAGCCAACCAATTAACCTTACAGATGCAGCTTTTTGGTACAAACAAGAATCGCATCAGGTAGCTGCTTTTAATTATTTACAATCTATATTGAGTGAAGAAGAGCTAGAAAATTTTGCAGAAATTTATAGAGCAGGACCTGTTATGCCACCAACAAATGGTCCTTTAACTCCTGATGTTTTTGCTGAATTAACAGGATATTCTGCTGATAAATTTACAGAACAAGAATGTCTTGATGCAAATCGTCTTCTTCAAGAAACAGATTTTATTAGGTATGAAGATGCAATGTGTATGTTACTTGGTAATATTTTGCACGAGACAGGTAACATGCGCTGGCTAAAAGAATTGGCTTCAGGAGAAGCTTATGAAAATCGCGCTGACCTGGGAAATACACAACCTGGAGATGGCCCTAAGTATAAAGGAGCCGGAGTTTTGCAACTTACAGGTAGGTATAACTACTCAATTCTAGCCAAAGATGTTAATGATACCAAGGTGATTGAATACGGTTGTGATTATGTAGCAACAACATATCCTTTTATGTCAGCCTATTCCTGGATTGAAAATAATAAACTATTACACGTTTGCTTAAAAGAAGGTTTTGATAAATGCTGTTATAGAATTAATGGAGGCTGGAACGGTTACGAAGACCGTAAAAAGAAATACGAAATCTGTAAAAGAGTATTCAATGTCAAATAAAAATAATAATGCAAAACGAGTTAACGTTTGCTGGGAATTAAATGGAGAAAGATGCTGTAAAACTTTATCAAAAGATGAAGCCTATGCAATTAAAAGCAAAATGAAAGAAGAGGATGGAACCATTTTCTGGTTCCAAGCTCTAGATGATTAATCCATTTACTTTTTAGTTAATGGCTTGAGTTTTACAAGTGCTTTCAAAACAACCTGAATAATGCTGTTATCTTTTAATGGAGATAAAGCAATAATTTCAGAAGCAGCAGCAACGACAACCCAAGTAATAGGATTAGCTAAAAGATCATGCATAATTTTTTTTATCAAGCTACTTCTTTATTCTACCGATCAAAATCTTGTTGCTCTTGACTTGGAGTAATTACATCATAAAAACCAGCACCTAAACTTTTTCTCTCCTGTAAAGGAACTTCTTCTTTACTTTTTTGTTCTGTTTTAGTTTCCCAAAAATATTCTTCTGATTCTCCAAGGCGACCCCATTTAGCATTAGGATACTCAACATTAAAGTAACGAGAAGACACCAAGAAATCAGGAATTTTTAGTTGTTCTGGCGACAAACTAGGGTCAATGACGCGGCACCTGTTATTGGGGTACGCTGCAATTTGACCATTTGACAATGTAATAATATTGAACGATTTGTGCTCGTCTGGGGTTTCGGAAAAAGAAAGATCAGCCCTAGAGCGGTCCCCATTAAAGCTGTCAATAGTAAACAAATATTCGCCAGAGAGAGTCCCGTGTAGTTTTGTTCTGACTTCCCATCCTGCTGTATATGTAAGATTTTTTTCAAGCGTTGTAATGTCATGACTAAAACAATTCCAGAATTGTAGTTCTTCTAATGGCAAGTCTGGATCAGGAACATTTGGTGTTTGCGGTGAATCTGAGTCCCACGCAAGAAACGCCGAGATGGGAAGTTTGTCATAGAGTGCTCCGTAGTCTGGTAAAAACGTTTCAAAGTAAAAACACCTACCAGGAAGAGACTTAGCACTGACCCAATAACCAAGTACATATTCCCCGTGCCCATCACGTAAATCCCTTAGATACTCTTTGCGGACCCATACCTTTAATGGAGGAACGTTGGTAATGAGTGTGCTCACAAGAAATTAATCTTCGTATATTCGGCATTCTAACGCCCATGGAAACTCTTCGCAGTATTTTTTAAACTCTTCTGTTGGATTAGGCTTCTTAGTACCAAACAAGATCTGAAGTAATTTTTTCATGGTCGGTTAGCGAGAGGAACAAATAATTCAGGAAATGGTACAGAACTTGTAAATTCTGCTACCCAAGCTTGTTTCCAAGCAGATAGAGACCTGTCTCGAATACCTTCAAAGTACAGATCAGGAGCATCTAATAAGATGAAAGATTGATCTGCCGGATCAGGAGTCTCATCAATTAGCCAGGTAATTCCTTTATTCAAAGAATCACTTACTGTTACTGTAACACCAGAAATAATTTCAGCTAACTCAGATGAAAAAGCATTTTGAGTAGGTCCTATTGTTTCATCAGAAGAAATAGGACTAACAACAATTAAAGAGTTTGTACTACCATCATCAATTGAGTTTTCTATAACAAATAGTTCTCCTTCACTTTCTTCTGTTTGAATAAAACCAAATGTTTCCTTGGTCTCTACAATGACACCTATTTCATAATCTAAAGGCTCATTTCTAGTGTTAAAAACAATTAAATAATAAACTCCTGGCTTTAGTGCTAAATAAAGTTCATTATTTTTATCAATACGAAGAGGGTCAAATGTATTGTATGTATCAGATAAAGCATAGGAAATCTGATCATCAAAAGCCTTTGGATCAAGAGTATCAGATTGGAGAATGTAACGAGCTTCTATAGGAACAGTGTTTCCATCTAAAGGAGTAACAGAATAATATGTTGGATTTTTTCCTCCTTTTACTACTAATATCCAAGCAGATTCTTCAAGGACTAGTTTATAACAGTGATTAGTATTACCTCCTCCATAACCATTAGACTGAACCTCATGCAGTGCCTGTAAAGTACCTTGCAAAAGACGTAGAGATGTTTTATTAAATTTTCCTAAATCAAATGTCTTATTTAAAATTGACATCTACAAATATCTTTATTCTTCATTGTACTTCTGGGCAATTTTAATTGCTGCAGTCATGCTTGATGCGACAATACTAGGATTAGAAATAGTTTTTTTAAAGTTAGGCTCAACAAGAGTATGCAAAGGAATTCCTTGATGCCTTGTTTTTTCCATCAACATTAGCTTTTGCACGTCATATTTTAAATCAAAATAATGAAAATCCTTGGGAGGAGTGTCGCGATTCCAGCTTGAGACTAAGTGTAGAGGGTTCATACAGTCTTTATTCCCACAACTATGAGTAACAGAATGGGAACCGATATCTCCCCAAGCCATCATATAAATTGCTTTTTGATAAGTAACATTATCTACTCGTTTTTTAAAATGCATTCTATGAGAAGGCATTGAGATTCTCTTTTTACTTAGGCCAGGAACAAGCCAACAATCTTCTGGGTTTCCTACGGCTATAGATTGCCATAAGCGATAACAATAATCTTTATACTCTGAGTCAATATAATTAATATCTATGCCACATATATTTGTCTGTATTTTCTTTACACAGTGATAACACCAATGCTTTTCTTTGTCTCTAATACGATGACCGTGAGGACATGGATGTCCAATATAATAACCATACTTATCAATATCATCACAATCTTTAGGTATTTGCCTAAAGTTCAATGAAGTGTCTATCAACTTAAGACGAGAAGGTCTTGTTTTGGGACGGTAAGCCATGCAGAAATATGCAGAAATGTACAAATGGGGGTCTATTTATTTTTTTCTCTAAGCATGCGACATGATGAACCGACATATTTTACCGACATCTTTAGCGTAGCACAAGGTTAAATAGTTTTCCACAGGTTTGCTCAACTTGTCGCACTGCTAATGCATAGGGTGGATAAGGGGGTATTTGTGCAGTTCTGCATGGTTGTCAGTCTTCTTCATTTTCTTGATCGAAAGTGATTCCTGCATCAAACATCAGATCTTCGATCTTTGTTCGATCGCGCAACCAAGGAGATCCACCTTCAACCCCCTTCTTTGGATTGATACATTTGATTAATTTTTCTTCATCTTTTACCCCATTACAAATAAAGAAAGCAAGATCAAGCTCGCTTCCTTTACTTCCCGTCCGCATATAAAACTGGCCATCAAGCCAGATTGCTCCACAAATTGGACAGTCTTTTCGTATCATGCAGCTACCTTATTTTTGTTTTTTTTGCGACGGCTTTTTCTAGGTAACACCTGGATTTCAGGGGGCTCAGGGGGCTTGTTAAGCACCTCCTGGAACTGTTCATTAAATTGCTCAGCAACAGTAGCCCACTGGTATTTGGTGTCTGTAGCGCGGTCGTAGCAGCGATCAGCAACGTCCTGGAGCAGCTTACGATCGTGATAATAGGAATCAAGAATTTCAGCCAAGTGCTCTGCGCTAGGACAAGGCATTTCTCGGTTGTAGTTCATGTCTACGTCGATGAAATCAGAACGAATCATTTCGCCTGTATCTTGAAAAATTTCCTTTAGGGAAGTGTGATCAGGAACAATTTGCGCTACTCGACATGAACCATGCTCATGATTAACAAGACCATGACCTTCTCCTTTACAGGTATTAATACCTACATCAGCGCAGTTGTAGATAGTATTGAGCAACTCAACAGGGACACTGGGAGGCGCAGGAGTATCAGCAGTCATAATGATGCGGTTATTAGCATCAATACCTTGCTTACCCATTTCACGACCAAACAGTTGCATTACATCCCAGCCTTGATCCTTTTTGCCCATATGTAGATACAATTTTGTATCAGGCTTATCTACAGCAAACCGAGCAAAGGCTTCGATAGTAATATCAATTCGTTTACGAGCCTGGTTTCGATTGCCATTAAAGACAATAAAGTCATCAGGATTTAGATTCAGTTCTTTACGGCAGGCCACTTTATCCTTTGGATAGAATTGACCACTTGTAATTCCGTGAGGGATAACTGCAACAGGTTTTTGTAATCCTGCTTTAAGGAATTCCTTAGCACCAAATTCAGTGTAAGAAATGACAAGATCCCAAAGGTTAGAAAAATCACCAACACAGCCAGTCCAGCCATAGCTGTCCATTGGCATGTAGGCAATGAATTTAAATTGTTCTTGTTGATGAAGATCTTTAATTTGATCGTAGATTTGATTTACAATCCAACAATCATTATTAACAAAGACCAAATCAGGTTTTACTAATTCTGTAATTTCACGAATACGTTGTACACCAAAAGGTTCTGTTTGAAAACGGTTAGAGCTGGGGTACATCTCAAATTCTTTTTGGTAATCATTGGGATCTCCCCACCAGTTATTGCCTAAGATTACAATTTCATATCGATCTTTCAAACGTGTGATTAAATTTTCAGTAACTCGTGCAAAACCAGTTCGGGCAACAATATCGCCAGACCATAAAATCTTAGGTTTTTTAGACATAACTACAGTGATACTGCAAATATATTAACGCTTTATTTGAATATTTCCATAAAAATCATAATATTTTTCTGGTGTTTTACTAACAGCTACCAATGAAGGATAGGCAGTGTAGTCTTTACCGTCAGGATTAGTACGGGTACAAACATTAAAGAAACGCTCTGTACGTGAATCTTTTTGTGTGTAGATGTTGAGCTTTAACTCATGATAAAAAAGTTGCTTTAACAAATAGGTAAAGCGTGATCTAGAAATCTCTTTATAATTTGACTGCAAACAAAACTCACAATAGTTTGGATACAGATACTTTCGTGACTCGGCATAGATTTCTGAAGTCCCTGGTGGAGTTTTAACTCGTTTGCCAATAAGAGATACAGTCCCTGGAGCATAAATTAAATTATTCTCCATCCAATCCAACATAGGATTTGAATTTAAAATTTGTTCTGAATTGAACTGTGCAAAGAAAGGAGCTTTCTTTTCAGTAGACATTAAATATTCCCTCATCTCTTGCTCTGACATATCAAGCAACCAGTTGACAAGACCAGGCAACATGTCAGCAAAGATGCCTCCGGGTTCACCTTGACGATTGAATTTAATTAATTCTTTTTGTTCTGAAGGACCGCCTTCAAAAGGACGATCAAAAGGAATGGTTAAACGACGACGAGATAAACCAGTGGTGTAATCAGTAGATTGAATCGCCTCATTGGCAGTAATCATCACAAGTCCATGATACTGAAAAGGAGGCATAGATTCTTTTTGATACTTGCGTTCAGAACGAATCCAGTCACCACCAGTAATAGCTTTCAGTTTGGAAACAGAACCACCCCAGCGATCAGCATCCTGGAAAAGAATTAGTTTCTTATCACGAAAAGCAGAAGCTTCAAAACGACTCTCTTCTAAGTTTTTGAAATCAGTTGAATAGGTATTGTCTTTACCAACAAGAGCAACAGCAAGATTGGCATAAGTAGATTTACCAGACTTACCTGGACCAACAATCTCTACAAATTTTTGAATATCATATCGCCCCAAAAGTGTGGCTCTTAACCAAGCACGCAGAACTTGAACACGATCATCGTCATTACGTTGAATATGTTTAAACCAATTTATAATTTCATAACACTTAGCATTAGCCTCATAGTTGTAGGGCAATTGCTGAGTCATGTAATAGTCTCGGCTAAAAGGAAGAAGCTCTTTAGTATCCACTTTTAAGACACCATTTTTAAACAACAACATATCGTTGCTGTCGTACCAATCAGCTGACGAAAGAGAAAGTTTTAACTGACTAAAAATATCATTGAGTAAATTGATGCCATAACCCCGAGGTAACAAATCTTTTTTAATTACTTCAATCTTATTTTTAATATCAGCTTTAGCTTCTGTTTCTGTCAAAATACTCCACAAGCCTGGAGCCTTGTGAGCGTACATAAAAAACTGATCATGAGTAATAGAAAATCGAAGATCTCCTTTATACATTTGAAGCAGCTGATCTGATACAACATCAGCAGAAGCGTTTCTACCTTTTTTATCTTCGGTTTTTTGAGGTACTTGAAATAAAGGATTTACAGTTGCTTGCTGCGCTGTATTAGTCCCAGCAGGAGAAGCAAAAGGTTCTATGTGTACCCCTGCCAATGAAGCTTCGTTATATTCTTTTAACATTGTTTCCGCAAGGTTAATCATCTCCATATCAGGAGCACCATGTTTATGATCTTGAGAAGGAGTCCAACCATGTTCTTTTGCTCCATGAAATAGAGTACCTATTCCACGTCCGCCTTCTTTTGAAAAAGAAAGCCAACGACGGTGACAATCTCCATCTTTATATTTATCTGATTGCTGAGACCATTTATCCCATTCTTCTAAAAGAGACTCATCAACAGAATGAAGACATTGACCCATAGTTAGCCAAGCATCATAATCATCTGCAACTTCAGCGGGATAAGCCCACATTGCATCAATAGCTTCTTTAATCTCACGATCTTTTGACATTAAAGAATTGATAGCAAAAGTAGGCCCAACAATCCGGGTTGCATGTTCTTGTGGAACACCTTGCTTCATATTTTTTTTAGCAATCCCTTTCATTAACCATTCAGGGACATTAGGCAAAGAGGTTGAAAACTCATATCCCTCATCTTCTTTTGTGTAATAGCCGTTGGTTTCAGGATGAAGACCCATCAAAACGCCTTGATGACGCTTCCAAAGAATCTCTAATTTGTCTCCTTCTGTTTCTGAATGCCAAACATATTTATTACGAGCAAAATGTTTCCATAACTCTTTGGGTACTTTATAAAGTTTACGTTCACGTCCTGGCTTACCACTACAAATAGTTAAAGTTTTTGGAAGAGCTTTTTCAAAAGGTTTGCCAGAAATTTCTTCAACAAGATTGTAAACAGATTGTCCATCAATATCTACCCAAACAAAACCATAAGGGTTGTTATAAGCAGGCCCTCCAATCAAACCAATGGCTTTACAACGACCATTTTCTAATTCTTTTTTAATTTGATTTATATCAAAAGGTTTTTGCTGCCACCCTTGTATATATGGATTTTTGTTTTCTCCTAATGGTGTGAGAGGCCAATCTTGACATAAATAATCAATCTTGATTTCTCCTGCAAGAAGAGATTGAGAATTCATTTCAGTCATGACAATCGATTTCTAGTTTAACGGTAAAGTTTCTTTCAGGAAAAGAAGTTTGTTTTAAAATTTGGAAAGCATGCATGTGCATCAAACTGGGCAGCAAGAAGGTAGTTTCGTCTGGGGCTTGTGCCATCAGACCTGACATGCCAAACATCCACTGCCCTAAGGAAACTTTAATTTCCATAGGGGGCATTTAGAGGTTTCTATATCCTAGGAGGACTTAACCAAATAGTTAGTGAGTCTAAACACCTGAAATATTATCTGCTATTTCTTCAGGAGTCATTTGGTTATAGTACTCTTTTACTACTTTTAACCACTTTTCTTGACAGATATTTAAGTGATTTCTAGTGATTTTAAATAGCTGTGTTTTCTCAGGAGTAGACACAAGAATTGCAGCTTGAGCACATTTAATTCCTAGAGTTTGCTCTATACCCATTGCATATGCACCAAGTTGTAAGCAGCATTTATTAAACTTCATGTAGCCTGCTAAATTTTCACGCCACTCAGGTGAACCTTTTTCTAAATTTTTAGGCCACCAACGATAGTAAGGTTTCACGCTAGTCTTTAAGTCAGCTAAAGTGATTTTGCCTCTAGCAACCCCAATAATATCTGGAGACCCCACCCATGAACGTTCTTCGTCGTCTTGGCCCCAAACCCGACCGATACCGTCTTCAGACAGGGCAAACTGATGGTCATCACGCATCGGGGTCTCAGCCCACAACACCTCCTGAAATTGATTCAAAATCTCAGGCATACCTTCCCAATAAGCTGAGTATTCTTGAGGAACATCAAAATCTTCTTTTTTAAGATAGTGTTCCATGCAGCTATGGATGCTAGTGCCACGTTCAGCAGCAGCTTCTTTAACACCAGGGTTTGCCTTTGACCACATCTCAAGCTTCTTTTTATTTGCTTCTGATGCTGTTTCAGAAATGATAGTAGTTACAGAAGGAGCTGGCCCAGTCCAAAAAGGAGTTTCATAGTGACGCTTACCATTGATTGTAATTCTTGCAGGCTTTTTATTTAGCTCTTCAAATACAGAGGGGTTTTCTTTAAAAATATCTTTAACAGTTTTCGATTTCTTTTCTACAACCATTACAAGTTGTGTATATTGTAATTATTGTACAGGAATTTAGAAATGACGCAAAAACGTTTAGCGATTTTGACTCTTTGGAGAGATAGCGAAGATTATATCGAACGTTCTTTGAAACAGTTTGAAGCTCTTGAAAGAGCTTTTGAAGAAGAAACAGATCCCATTATCCCTATCTATGGCTTTTTTGAAAATGATTCACAAGACAATACAGCTCAAATCCTAGAGGAATGGTTAAAAAATCGTGTAGGTTTTGTAGTAGCTGAAACTATCAATGCTCCAAAATGGGGAAGCGTTTCCTCTCTGGATAGAGTTAGGTATCAAGCACGCTATCGCAATTCTGCTCTAGCGTTATTAAATCGGTATCAATATGACTACCTTTTAGTAGCAGATAGTGATGTGCATTGGGAGCCTGATTGTGTTTTAGCTCTAATGGATTTTCTAGAAGAAGACGGAGTAGGAGGAGATGCAGGCATGGTATCTCCAAATACAGTTCAAAATGTACGTGATTATGTACAAGATACAGATGAAGAGACTTACTTTGACAGCTGGTCTCTAGTAGACATTGCAGGAAACCAGTGCCTTACTTTTGCAGCTAATCCCTTTTTAGATCCAGATGATCGACTTGATTGGGAAAGTGGTGTGCCAGTTGCATGCAACAGTGCATTTGGTTCAATTGCAATGGTTAAACAAGAAGCAATGTCAGGTGTTGAATGGGATGTTATTGACGGAGTAGAGCACTGGGAATTCTGTAAAAAGATCAGGGAGAATGGCTATAGAGTTTTTGCTGATCCTTTGATTCATGCTCGTATTGTTCATAAAGAGAAAATTAAACCATTACCCGCAGTAGTTGAATATCAAAAGCAAAAGCTTAAGAAGTTTGAGCTTCAGGAATTATTTAAATCATAATCAATCATTTCATCAACTAGGTCATCAAGGGTATGCTTTGGTGACCAATTAAGAATTTTTTGAGCTTTACTAGAATTCCCCAATAAAGTATCTACTTCCGCTGGCCGGTAAAATTGCTTATTAATTTTAATCACTGGTTTTTTAAGAGCATTACTCCAACCAATTTCATCCAGACCTTCGCCTTTCCAAACAAGATCTAGATTTAATTTGTTTGCTGCTATCTCACAGAAATGACGAACACTTGTTTGTTTTCCTGTAGAAACTACATAATCATCTGGTTCATTTTCTTGAAGCATTAAGTACATAGCTTCAACATAGTCGGCAGCATGTCCCCAATCCCGCCAAGAATCTAGATTACCAAGTTGAAGAATATGTTGTCTACCTGCTTTGACATCGACAAGCCCTTTGGTAATTTTTTTAGTAACAAAATTTTCACCACGAATAGGAGATTCGTGATTAAACAAAATGCCATTACAGCCAAATAAACCATAGCTTTCCCTATAATTTACAGTTAACCAGTAGCCAAAAAGCTTGGCAACACCGTAAGGACTACGAGGATAAAAATTAGTTTCTTCATGCTGGGGAACTTCTTGTACTTTTCCAAACATCTCTGAAGTAGATGCCTGATAAAATTTTGCACCTACATTCCTACAAGCTTCAAGAATATTTAATACTCCTAAAGCATTTACATGGGCAGTGCTTGCTGGAGATTTAAAGCTAACTCCAACATGACTTTGTGCAGCAAGGTTATAAATTTCATCTGGTTTTGAATCCTGAACTAAACGATTAACAGAGGCAGCATCAGTCATATCTGAATACTCTAGACGTAGACACTCTGGTAATTGACCATTAAAAATCCATTTAAGTCGATCTAACTGGTGGGGATTTGCATTATTTCTAATCAAGCCTACGATTTCATATTTTTTCTTTGCTAGTAAATGCGCAAGATATGCTCCATCTTGTCCAGTAATACCAGTAATAAGGGCTTTCTTCATTTCAAAAATTGTATATACTGATTAATATAAACAAAACGCAGAAGAATGGCTAGTTATTCTTGGCCCTTACAAAAAAATTCTATTGGATTACAAGAAAAATTAGCGCTGACTAAATTCTTGTGGACAAGCGATCGCTTTACAAATGGTCCTGAAGTAAAAAAATTTGAAGAAGCCTGGAGTAAGTGGCAAGGAAAAAAATATTCTCTATATGTTTCTAATGGATCTTGTGCAAATTTTTTACTCCTGGATGCGGTCAAAGAACTTTATTTTCCAAATAGAAGATCATTAAAAATTTTTGCACCAGCTATTAACTGGTCAACCAATTTGGCTACGTTTATCCAACAGAAACACGATATCTATCTTTACGATATTGATAGAAAAACTTATAGCCCTACCTGGGATTCGGTTTCACAATTATCTAAGGTGCAGCCTGATATTGTTTATTTGACACATGTCTTAGGTATTTCTAACGACATGGAAAAAGTTAAAGAAATGTGGCCTAATGCCATGATTCTTGAAGACTGCTGTGAATCTCATGGAGCTAAAGATTTTAAAACAGGAAAAAAAGTAGGGACAACAGGAGAAGGAGCAACCTTTTCTTTTTATTTTGGTCATCATATGACAACCATTGAAGGCGGAATGATCTGTACTGATAATGAAAATCTATACAATTTATTAAAAGCAAAACGTTCTCATGGCCTGTCAAGAGAAATGCTACCTATACCTAAACAGAAAGTTGAATTACAAAATTTAAATATTGATCCTTCTTTTTTATTCCCTACAGCAGGATATAACTTTAGAAATATAGAGTTTGGCGCTGTCCTTGGACAAGTCCAGCTTAAAAAATTAGATCATTGGAATGAAATTAGAAATAAAAACTATCAAGAATTTTATTCATGTATAAAAGAAATTCCTGAATATTTTTATAGACCAGCTACACCAGAAGGAAACAGCGCAATGGTTCTTCCTTTTCATTGTAAAGATGAAGTACTTGCATTAGATCTAAAAAGATTTTTAAACCAAATAGGAGTTGAAACTCGTCCCTTTTTAGTAGGTAATGTAACCAATCAACCTTTTATGAAACGAGAAAACTGGGTTGCTAGTACGTTGCCTAACGCCAGTCAAATGGATTCTTGTTCTTTCTATATTGGCAATAATCAATTTGTAAATCCTGCTAAGATTCAAGAACTGATCTGGCAAATTTTATGCGAGTTTTAATCTGTTCAATAATTCGTAATCGAAAAGAATTTTTATTTAATTGGAAAGATTTAATACTTTGTTTAGCAGATGAGAATCCTGAGATTACTTTTGATCTTTCTGTATATGAAAATGATTCTACAGATGGAACACAAGAATATTTAAAACAACTTTTACCAGAGTTAAGAAAAGAATTAAATGAAGTTGTAATAACAATGGGCCATGAGCAGACCCCTTATTTCCCATCTGTTAAAGATGAACAACGATGTCATCAACTTGCTACAGCAAGAAATCAATGTTTAGAGCAAGTCTTACTTGAAGAATATGACAAAGTAATTTTCTTTGAACCTGATATTGATTTTGAACCAGAAGATTTTAGTGTTCTTCTAAATACAGATGATGATATTTGCTCACCCTATAGCTTGTTGCCTAGCCGTGACTGGATTTATGATTGCTGGGCTACAAGAATTAGTTTTAAAGATCAAGAATTTACAGGACCAATTTATGATGAGATGCCTAATCGTTTAGATGTTGTATCTACTTTTAATTGTTTTTGTGTTTATAATGCAAAACCTTTTATTGAAGGGGCAAGATTTTCTGGTATTAACCCCATAACAAAGTCATGGGATTGTGATACTACTGCTATTTGTGCAGAGTTCAATCGAAGGGGCTACACCAAAGTAGGTTTGTATAAAATTCCTTTGACACATTTCAGAGTTTAATTTGTTATTATTTTTAGAGAAGAAATAATTCTGTGGGTAAACCTAGAAAGTATATTGAACGTAATCGAAAAAATTTTCTAGAGCTAAAAAAGAAATTAAAGTGCAACCATTGTGGATATAGTGATTATCGAGCAATTGATTTTCACCATACACAAGGTGACAAAGAAGCGAACATTTCTACCATGGTCAGGTATGGTTATGCTTGGTCACGAATTGAAGACGAACTAAATAAATGTATTCCTCTTTGTTGCAACTGTCATAGAATTGAGCATGAGCTATATGTCAAATAGTGTCTGAGACTTATGTAATTCTATTGAGTTGCTGGGGATTTTTATCTATACTGCTTATTCTCTCAAAGTTGCTTTAATGTACCAAGAACTTTTGAAGGAATCTTCAATGAGTTGTGCCATGTAGTTGTCAATATCAGGAGCATCTTCCTTTTCTGCTAACTTACGGACTTTTTTTGCCATCATGGCAAAGTCCTCTAGATTTTTATAGTAAGTAATTAACATTTGTTTTGCATCATAAGATTCACAATGATTAAACTTTTTATAAGCAGCCAATAAACCTTTCATACACATGGGAAGAAGGTAATCCATTGAACGAATTAACTCACCAACCTTATCAAACTGATCTTGGTGAAGTTCATATTGTTTTTTTAAAAACTTATGAATACCAATGAAATTACTAGACTCATAATTGAAATGAATTAAATGAGACTGCACACGAAGCTGTTCAAGAAAACTAGCCAGTTGGGTCATCTCTTGGATAAGTCGCCCTGGACCTTCACTCTTTGGCTTGGGCTGAGCATTATTTTTTACTGGTTCTTGTTCCCGTTGAGGTGTTTGGCTAATAGTAGAATCGGATTGTTCTACAAAAGGAATGCCGCTATACATGAGCTGTTTTTACTGATACTTTATTTTAAAATATAAAAGTTAATTTTATTCCTTATGGCTAAGGTTATTCGCCCCTGGGGTTGGTATGAAAACCTTTCTAGTGGTGCAGGTTATTTAATAAAAAAATTATATGTAATTGCAGGTGAACGTTTAAGTTTGCAATTACATAAACATCGTTCTGAACATTGGATAATTATTCGTGGTACAGGAACTATTGAACTAGATGGTGAAAGCAAACCAATAAAAGCTCATGACCATATTATTATTCCTGTTGGCACGTCACATAGAGTGACAGCAACAGAACAAGATTTAGTTATCCTTGAACTTCAAGAAGGAGAAATGTTAGCAGAAGAAGATATAATTAGATTAGAGGATGATTATGGAAGGAAATGAATCCATTAAAACAACAAAGAAAATTACAACAGCTTAATGTAAGAGCTGAGCAATGTTTAACGAGAGAGGAGGCACAGGAGGTTTTAAAAAAAGCAAACAAAGCTCAATGTAAAATCGATTTTGCTTCTTACTATGGACAAAGACACTAAAGACAACTGGCAAAAGATTAAAAATTATTTTGAAGATTTGCCAGAAGAAAAACGGGACAACATGTTTTACAAAAGAGCTGTAGCTATTTGCGCAGACAAAGATGATCCCTTATTAGACGTTCCTTCTTTTTAATTTGTAATTTAGAGGAGGTTAATCCTCCTCTTATAGAATAGAAGATCGCATATTTTTTATTATGTTTAAATCTTTTATTCAATCACTTAGGTTACAACGCTGGCCCATAATGAGCACAGAAGAAAAGTTTAAAGAAAAACAGAAAAAACTTTTAGCCAAATTAAAAGGGACAGATCAAAACAAAACTAAAATGTGACTACGATTAGTCATGAAACCCAGCAACAAAGGTTTCTTTTTTTGTAGGTAAGTCTATATCTTGTTGTTGTTTTAATAATTCTTTATGTTCTTCTTGTTGAATAATATATTGCTTAACAGCTTCAATACGCTCAAACCATAAGTCCCTTTGAGCTTTACCAGCTTCATTTAAGCAAAAGTCTTGCCAAAGTCCAGTAAAAAGATTGTTATCACGACCAGAGCATTGATACATGTGTTCCATGAATTCAGCACGTCGCTGTTGCTCCTGGACATCCCAGTCTTTTAGATACGAAGTGTCCATTTACTCTCCAATGACCTGTATAGATTTTACATCTGTCAACAAACTATGCACGGTGCCGTTACGCATTTCCCATAAAGAATCAATTAAATCATCGTGAACAATCTCAGAAAATTGTTCTGGTGTACGTCCCTCAAATGGATCGTATTCAATTTCAACATCAACTACAAAACTAATCTGAGCAATGGGTTTGGTCACTGATTGAGAATAAAAGAAGTGGTCTTTAAGATTATATTACTTATCTAATAATTGTTCTAGGCTGTTGACCTTTGCGTTCTCATAATGACCAAGACGTTGGTGAATAATATTTACATAATTAATAGCTGCATCAACTAAAGTTTCAGCCTCCATACCACTAGCAACATTTTCATTGGCAAGCAGGCCAGCTACTAAAGTAGTGACCTGCCATTCCATTTTGTTACCAATGAGAGCAGGAAGAGGTGTCCCACTCTTAGTAAAGTTATCTAAAACATAGAACAAAAGTTCTTCATAGTTTCTAGAATTAGCCATAAAGATCTCTCACGATCTTTCTATTCTACCCTTGTTCTGCAAAATACCAGTAGGCTTTTGCACCGTTGGAGTGATGACGTTTAGCATTAATGAGTTTAATCTTTTTCTCATTTAGCTTTTCAAACTGTTCCCTATTGTAAGGAACATCGTCATTCTCATGGATATCAAGCTCAGTTTCAATTAGCTGAAGCTGAAGATCAATATCTTCTACAGCATGCTCATGACATTTCTGTTTAAGCAAAGCTTCTTTAATGTTTTTGGGAGCATCAAAGTATTGATAGTAATAACTAGGAATTGTTGGATGTTTCTTTGTCCAGTCTTGCATTGAGTAATCGTTTTGTTGTGATCCGATAGTTGGATTGGAAACGTACTCCTTCTGGGAGTACTTCTTTGTTTTCGTTTGCAGATTGTAAGGCATCGACATTGGGAATAGTTTCGGTTTTTGTTTTAGTAGAAGAAGTAATAGGGTTACCTTCTAGGTCAAGACATTGTGTAGTAGTGGTCGTCGTTTTTACCATAGCGTATTTCATACGCTCGGCGTCAGACCAGTCGTCTACGATTGTCTCTATTTCTAAAATGTCTTTGATAGGAGACACTGTAAACTCATAATCTTTACCAATAATTTTATTTTCTGGAGCATGACCGCGACGATGCAGCTCTTTAAGAAGAGAACGCATTTGATTAATTTGTGATTGACAGTGTTTTACTGCATCATCAAGTTTTTTCTTTTCTTGCTTGCCGACTTCAAGCATGGATTCATATTTAGTTATTTGATAGTGAATTGCATCAATCTTTCTAGATTTGAGCCTGGAACAAGTCTCCAGCTCAGCGAGTGCAATTTCCCTGGTGTCAGGAGTAAGGAAAGACAGACTGCTCGATAAGGCAGCATAGTGCGAATACAAGTCAAGTGTATTCATGCTATCGAGGTTGAGATGTGTGGCTTGAGTCATGAGAAGAAAGAAGAGCAGTAGTTGATTGCAAAAGCACAGACAGCACCAAGGGCAGCCATAGCTACTTCACGAACAAGATCTGTAGCAATTGAAGCAAAGAATGAGAACATGAGAAAAAGAAATGATGTGATGTGACTTGAACGATCAGCGTCGGAACTGATCGAACAAGTGATTGAGATGTGGCATAGCTGTTACAGGATAGGGTACATAGCCATTGTCAAGCATGCGTTCAAATAGATCCCATACATCATCCTCCGTAAACTTTTCAGTTGGTTGATAAAGCCGCCACTTATCAGCGGTAGCCATATGTCCCTTGTCTGTATGGATGACAAGGAACCTTCCTTTGTCCTGTAATGTTTTTGGAGGTGAATAAATCCAAGCAGTTGCTTTAGTAATTAAACTACCACGAGAAGAAGAGATTAGTTCTGATCTCCGAGACAAGAGAGTACGATAGCGTTTGACCCAAGCCTGGTGCTTGCAAGTTGGTTGATAATCACCTAGCTCAGCAGAAAACTGATCAAGATGTTTCAGTTGTCCTTGGAAAGAACCACAACTGCAATAAGGTTTAGCTGGTTCGTTGTCAACTATTTGTTCAGTCTCACTAAAGATATTGAACTTAGGTTTTTCAGGAATCAAACCATCTGGAGAAATCAAATAACCAATATCATAATCTTTAAGAAATTGTTCTACTTGTTGTTGAGTTTGAATAAAACAAAGCCTATCAGCAAACTTGTTTTGCATTTGAGCAGCACTAGTGTTCTTGGAACCACGATAAGCATAGTTGTGTCCTTTGAATATCACATAAGCATTGTTTTTCCATAAGGACAATCCACGATTATCAGGACCCATGTAAGCAAAGAAGTTTGGAAACCTGCCTGTAAAATCTTTGTACTGTTGTTTGACGGGAGCAATAGGATAGTTCTGCTTGGTCCCATCGTTTCTGACAATAACTAGTTCAGATTCTTTAGCATAAATACCAGCAATGTCTCCATCATCAAAGTCAGAGAAAGTTCTTTTGATGTTTGATCTTGAATAGATTAATTGCTGAGCAAAGTTGAAATCATTGTTAGACATGATTGAAATGAAGTGAAGTGATTAGAATGAAACAAATGCATCAAATGTATGGATCCTTTAAAACTTGAACCCTCTACAGAAGATTTGTTTTGGGAAGCAAAAATGAAAACTTACATAGAAAAGTGTGATAAAGATGAATTGAAAGAGGTTGCTACCCTCTTGATAAGGATAGCAACCCAAAGACAGGGAGTAATTAGAGGTTTAATAAAAGACAACATGAATCTTCATTCAAAGATTATTGAGTCTTTTCACCTACTCCCTTCTGGTGAATGCTCAGAAAGCTGAATCCTCACCAGTCTTTTGATCTCGTGTAGAAAGCACAGGTGCAAGCATCTTGTCAGAAATAGAAGCTTCCAATAGTTTGTTAGAAGTTTCTTTCAACATGGGAGGCATGACACCTAAAGGTGTGATTTGTACACCATCAGCAATGTTAATAAAACCATTGCCATCTGTGTAACGACTCATCATTCCAATTGCATATTCATCTTGACGTTCCTCTTGAGTACGCTTCATGAGGTTGTCAGGAATAATATGACTATTTAGAGAAAGTTGAGCAGCTTCTTGCCCTTGTTCATAGACAGGACGTTCATAATCAAAAGCAGTTACAGCTGTTGACTGATTACTACCTTGACCAACATCTTTTAATTCCAGATAAGGCTGGAAAATATATTGCGCAAAAGCATCGTAATTTGCAGGACGCTTTGGTGTTTTGGTAGCAGCTGCAAGAGCAGATGCCATATCATCCCGAAACTCTTTGAGTTGATCACGGAAAGAAGCACCAACAGCACCTTTAATACTAAGAATCAAAGGCAGATCATGGCAACGTTGTCCATAACCACTCATGAAATAAACGTAATACCAAGTACGAATTGTATGATCTTTCTTGTTTTCATTGTATAAATCCCAAAGCATATTTATTTTTCCAGGGTCATCTAAATTATCTGCTGGATTAAATGAACCGATAATAACTGATTTATTTGCCCCTGTTTTTTCATCAACAACATTCTTTTCAAGTAAACCAGCTGTTTCAAAAACAATTTGAAAACGTGGTTTGTTAAAAAGGATGCCAGGAGTTGGCTCATTATTACCACCAAACTTTTGATTGTAAGGTTGAGCAAATGAATCTGGTTCAAGATCAGAGGCAGAAGCTTTCCAACCGCACTTGATCAGATCTTCTTGCTTGATAAACAAACCACCCATATCACGGGAATGATTGCGATCATTTGGCTTGTTGAGCGCAATAATTTGACCTGGTGTAGGAGCAGCTCCTATAAATTCTGGTTGTGTGAGATGTAGAAAGGAATCAAGTGAACGTTGTTCTGGAGCTTTTTGAATAGCAAGAGAAGATGTTTCAGGAAACAGACTAAGCGTGTTGGACTTGTCTGTTGCTTTTGCAAGTTTCATGGTGTCCGTCGGACTAGAGTTGAATAGGCAGTTTTACGTCATACCCAGGACGGTCCCTAACAAAAAGACAAATGCAGTCTACTTAGAAGGGAGCTGGAGCGCCATCTTCCATAACAGATCCTGATGGATCAGGTAGATCAGGAAGACCAGTCAAGTTAGAACCATAAGGTTCTGCTTGTGGTTTAGATTCTTGTTCCATATCAGCCCATAGCGAGCCTGGTTTCATTCCTTCAGACATAACTGTCTTTGTTTCAGGGGCTTTATTCAGCCCATCTCTATCTGCTGGAGGCAAAGTCATCTTATCAACTTGAATTTTGACACGGCTTTGCCAGCTACCTTGTTTATCTTTCCAACTATCACATACCAGTTTGCCACTAATAGTAATTCCTTTTCCTTTCTTTGTTAGCTTGCACATCCAGTCTGCAAGTTTATATCGATCATCTGGATTACTAATTGCATAGACATTAAATAAATCACTTTGTCCTTTACCTGTTGTAACTGCAATAGTTTGATTACAAATTATCAAACCAGTCGAGGTAATTTTAAATTGACGTTCATCAGAATCATCAACTGTTTTAATTGTGGTTCCTGAAAGAATAACTTGATTGTATGGCCTGAAAGCTTGTTTCAGGATAGTAGGAAATCCTCCATGAATGGAATGTAATTTTGATTGAAGATCATGGCGGAGGTTAGCTCCTTGAATATGAATTGGATCATTAACTTGAACAGTGTCGTGCAACTCTTTACCAGCTGCTCCATAGCACCAGTATTCCAAATCAATATCTGATTTAGAAGGACCAGACTTTGGAATCAAAATAGGAAAGACATAAGCCTTGGATGTGTTGCTTGTATAAACCTCACGAGGTTTTTCAAGCACTTGGGCACAAACGGTAAGTACGTTCATGATAGTTAGGTGTGTTGTGATTGAAGCAGTTTAAGGTCATACTTCAGGACCGTCAATCAATGGACATCAAACCAAGTTTTACCAACTTTGGCATCACCTTCAATTGGACAAAGAAAGTTAAAATGTTCACCTGATTGGATAAAAGATTTAAGAATATTTTCTTTTACGATTTCAATGTTTTGTTTAGGACAAGAAAGTTCTATTTCATCATGGATCATTGCATGCTGATGATAATCAATGCCATAAACAAGACCAGCTTCTATTAAATTATTATGAGTATTGATAACAACTTGCTTCATTAAGACAGCACCAGCAGCCTGGAGCAATACGTTTAGTGCTTTAAAATCAGAACGACAAAACAATGGACGTTTATCTAAACCAATTAAAAAGCCACGAGCTTCTAATGTTTTGGCAAGTGTATCTTTCAATGCTTTAATAGCGGGAATACCAGTCATAAAAGAATCAATTGCGTTTTTACCAAGTTGTTTTAACTTGTTTATATCTTTCTCATTTGGATCAACAATAGTACCTGCCTTAGCTGATCCACAACCATAAAGAACTGCATAAAGCAAACGCTTACTAATATCTCTAGTTTTTACACCAAACTTTTCTTGGTTATAAATATGAATATCAGTGTCATCATCAATAACTAATTTGCTATATTCACCTTCATCCCAGTACGCAAGATACCCAGCCAGACATCTAAGTTCGAGAGCTTTTGCGTCGCTGCCAATAAGGAACCAGTCGTCAGGAGCATGGAAAAGAGAACGACATTCTTTCCCATAAGGACTATAAGCTGCCGGAGTTTGGGCAGTGTTCGGATTACGATGTGAGCAACGGCCAGTAATACAACCATTAGTAATAACGTCCCCATGTATATAACCATCAGGAGAGACAAGCTTGAGCCAAGCGTTGGTACCACTTTGAATTTGGCCTAAACGTTTTTTAATTAACATGTATTCTGCCAAGGGCTGAGCTTCTGGATATGGAAGCTTTTCTAAAACATCGTCATTCAAGATTGGATTACCTTTCTCAGTTAGTTTCTCAGGAGTCCAATTATATTTATCTTTAAATCTTTGAATAATATGAGCACGAGAGTTTGGATTAAAAACTGTAACAGAATCTTTTAAGCGTTTACCTGTACGTTCTGACCAACGTTCTTCAACAATTGGAGGAAAGATTTCTTTTAATTTATCTTCGATTTGCTTGCTGCGTACTGATAATTTATCCACAAGAGACAAAGCTGCATCAGTATCAAAAGGAAAACCTGATCGAATTTGTCTCTCAATACATGTAGCAAATTCATGTTCAAGCGCAAGCGATTCTGAATGGATAGATTGTTGTTGAATAAGTTGTAGTAATTTTGTCGTAACGTTGACATCTTGAATGCAATAGGCAAGCATTTCTTCTGAAAATTCAGAGAAATCTTGGAAGTCAATCTTTTTATCTGAGAGTCTGTAGCCCCATGCTTTGAGGCTAGCTGAACCCCTAAGTTTACTTGGGAGACGGTAGTATATTTCACTGTCCAGTTCTTCAAGTTTTTCTTTGGGCCAAATGAGCCTGGTGCAGATGAGTGTGTCAATGATTTGTAAAGCAGAAGAGTTAAATAATTCAAAGCCAGGCCAAAGTTTCTTTAGCACTGGAATGTCATAAAACAAAATGTTATGTCCAATTAAACAATCAGCGGTAGCCAAATGATCAAGAGCATCAGTAATGCAATCAGGCCCATAGCTAAAAGTTTGTTTTCTATTGAAGTCATATATGACGATACAGAAGATTTCTGTAACTTCATCATATAATCCGTTTGATTCAATATCAAATACGAACCAGTTTTCATGTTTGGTACCGGGCTTCAGGTTGAACATCAAGATTAGTTCCAGGGAAAATGTTATTTTTATTGATCCAGTTTAGAACTTCCATTGCCTCTGTTTTTGTAGGAAAACAAAGAGCATGTTTAAGATCTGCGCGAGACTTGATATCAAAAAGAAGAAAACAATTTTCTTTTTTGTTAGCGCCAATACACTTAATCTTGTCTGGGTCTTGGAAAGAAATTACATAAGACATTTGAAATAATTAAGGGACGAAATAAGATTATCTCGTCCCAGAAAAAAGTCAAGCTTTTTGTCTATGCATTTTGTTGTATCCATTGATCCCGTTTTTCTTGAGAACAGAAACAGCTTTGCTTGCTGAACTGCCTGCACGCTGAACACCATGAATCAATAAAGCAAAAGGCTTATCACCAAAACAATGGGAATCATCATGATCTATTTCTAGACCAAGTTGATCTGCTTCTTCTTGTGAATAAACTACTTGAGCAGTGCGCTTGAAAACATCTGGATTTTCTGTAACCAAATGATCTAACTCACCACCAAGAGAAGCAGTAAGATAAAGATTAGAAGGCAAGTGATCCTTATAATGAAGCCAATAATTAAGCGACTTTGTATAGGCATAGAATTTAATTTCGGGAAAGACACCAGCAGTTAGAATCCATGAACGAAAATAAGCATCGCTAAACATATCACCTGCTTCATGAATCCGAAACAATTCGTAATTACGATGAGACTGTCTGATTGAATCCATGACAAGCATAGAAATTAGCAGAGCATCTTCACCGCATTGTTTTGTAATGGCTTCGTAATTATGCCAACGTAATTGACGGCATTGTGGAGATCGAGCTTCAGACATTGCAGCAAAACAACGATAATCAATTTGATTACCTTTTGGCTTGTCTAAAATCTTACCTGTCTCACGATTAGCGAAAGTGCGACAGACACCAGCTCTTGGACAAGAATAGCCAGCTGGAATGGAAAAGATGAAACGATCATCTAGCTTTCCGTTGGAATAGGAAAACTTGAGAAGTTTTGTGAATTGCATAGTGAAATGTAATGAAGTGAAATACTGGGGCTTACACCAAAGGATGCCCAGGAATTTTAAAGGTGATATTTTTCAAATTCAATATGGTTCAAGACTTGTTTTGCTTTCCAAACAGCGGCCTCACCAATAAAGAATTCAATATTACAACCAAGAGCTTTGGAAGCTATTTTAATATCTTTCATTTGTTCTCCAGAAAACTTAAGTGTTTTTTGATGATTAAGAGTTGCTGACCTATCTGCAATAAAAGATCTGTTTTCTTCAATCCATTTATCTACTTCTTTTTTGTTATAGAAATGTTCTCTACGTGAACTGATTTCTGAATCAGGAGTTGGAAATGTATTATCTTTTACTTTCTTATATAAAGTATAACGAGACATAAGAGTCTTCTTTAAGACTTCTTTTGCTGAATAACATTTGCTACGACGTTCACGAAAAAGCTGATTCTTGGATGGCATAGTTGATGAAAAAGGGAATGACCTGTAGAATAAAGGAACGTTCACCTCAATGCGAGGCGCAATTCATCCGGCCAGGGAACGGGGACCGGAGTATTAGCGGAGGACACCATGTCTAACGAGACACTCACTTATCGTGGCGTCAAGTATAAGCGCGGCGACATCATGACAACTTGGATGATGAATGAAAAACTGAAGCGTCAGCGTGAAGAGTTTGAAGCAAAGCTCGATCGTTTACGTCAAAAAGGAGAGATCGTTTAAGCCCAGGGCCAACCTAGTTCAACGTCCGCTTGCCAGATATCTGGATCAATAGGACGCTGCTTTGCATACAAGTTAAATAGGCGTTGCATTTCTTCTAATGTGATGCCTACTTTTTTTGCAGCAACAGCTACGTTGGTTTGTCCTTTGTAGATAAGATCAAGAGCATTTTCGAGGCACATCTTTGTAGGTTTTGTAAGTTGCTATTTTATGAATTGTAGATCGATCGCAGTTATATATCATAGCTATTTGTGCTCCGCTATCACCTTTTTCGTAAAGCTTACGAATTTTATAGATGTCATCAGGTGTAAAGCGTGAGTTATGATTAGCGCAACCTCTTAGTGGTGGCGCAGGATTTAAAGCTATACGTTTCTGGTACTCATAACGTTCAACTGTTTTGAATTTAGTTTTGCAATCTAAGCATCGGCAGTAACGCCAGGTAACTTCTTCTTTATGTTCAGTAACTGTGACTCGTGTATTTGTTGAGTTACATTTACGACATTTCATTAGACTTTACCCCACATAGTTTCAGAAATAATTGGAAACTGTTGTTTAAAAATTGTTTTACATTGTTCTGCAATTTCTTTATGCTCTAGTTGCGTACCATTTCCTGTACGCAAGTCAATGTAATGCATCCAAGATTTTAGAGGGCCTGTCATATACATACGAGTAGGACAAGCAAGAGGCAAGATAAACCTGGCACATTCTTTGGCAACACCATCGCTAACCATCTCTTGATAGAGATGTTCAGAATCTTCAAACAAAATACTAATGCGTCTGTAGTAATCAGCAAGTTTGCCTTTACCCAGTCGAGTTTGTAAATCATCAATTGAATTCTGACGATTCTTAAAATCTTGCCCTCTTAAGTGAGGAATAATTGGCTTACCCATCTCACCAGTATTTGCATAGCGTTGAGAGAATTCTTGAAACGAGAATGTCCAGTGCCTTAGTATCTGAGGGCTAATGGCTCTGGTGGTATTGATCTCAAGGCACATAGATGCCATTTCAAAAGGAGACCAATGCTTTTGTTTAATTAAATAACGGAGAAGCTTTGGAGCAGTCTCCATGTTGTTTTGATTCTTTGGAGCAGAAACGCGTGCCGTATGCACAATCATTTCTTCAGCATTTGGAGTAGTCCAAATGAGTTTGACAGAAGGATTTTCAGAAGGCATTGATTGTTTATTTAGTTTGGATTGGGGCAAGCCGATGACCAAGATAATCTTCTGTGCGTGAAGTGTGGTCCCATTGAACTACATAATGACAAAATACAGCACCAGCACGATTCTTTTTTTCTATAATGTTTTTAACCGTACCAATACGGTTACGCATTTTGTCTTTACCGTGATACACGTTTCGATGTGAGACACGATCACCAATGGAAAATGTTTGAGGTTTGCGTAGAGACATGATGAATAAAAAAATCCTCAGCCAGCTCCCAACTAACTGAGGATGACTCGTCCAGCAAGCAGATACTAGATCAAGAAGCTGCGATGTCAATGGCAGAAATATCAACTCCTGCTTTTTCCATCTTGCTTAACATTTCAACCATGATGTTTGCATTCTCCTGGGTCTTAGCCATAAAAGCTTTGGAACGTTCGGCACTCATAGTGTGAACAGTTCCATTAGCTTCTTTGTATGCCCAGGAGCCATCAGGTTGCATCTCCCCTTGGGTAATAGCCATACGCTCGCTGTTGCGGGTATAGCGAACCTGGAGGTTACGAACATCTGTTAGACCATCTTGATCAACCCAGGTAAGACCAAGGTTGTAAAGATTGTTGTCATCCATATAGCCATGAGGCTGAGGGATGAGGTGCTTGATTGCTCCAAACATGATGAAATGAAATGTGATTTGGTTTGGTGAGAGTGGTGGGACTTGAACCCACATAGCCATTACTGACCGACAGATTTTAAGTCTGTTGCGTCTACCAATTCCGCCACACTCTCAAGCTAGGACTTACACTTTCGGTGTCTCCTGGAGGCGGCGTTACCTACCGGATGCCTAGTTGTTTTAATAAGTAGTTAGCTTATTAAAAGAATCTAACTTTTTTTGAATAAGCTCCTTGTTGTTTTAATAAAAAGATCAGGTGTTGGCGCACCTGATCTAACACCGGCCTAGGAGAGCCGTGCCTAGGCTAGTTGTTCTTCTCGCTTTGTCAATGCCAATCTAAAGGCATCTTCAACATTGGAACGTTCAAGATCACTAAGTCTTCTGTTACCAATATCAGCGATTTGACGAACCGTCATTACACCATTATCAACAGTGAGTTGAACTGTGTAACGAGGTTTGCCGTCAATCATGGTGAGAATAATAAGGTGCTTCATCTTCTTAACACCATCTGCATATGTAGTGCAATTACCAACACAGTTGTGTGCGGCTCGACCCCACGCTGCTAGTTGGTGTGTGTCATGAGGCTGGAAGAAGGTGTACTTAACATCTTCACCGTCATTGCATTGCTCAACTTTAATGGGTTGAGGAAATAGTTTCTGAGGTAAATCAATGTTAGGGTTAGTGATCTTCCAGGTCTCGGCCATGAGATGATCATGCCATTCCATGATGCGCCAACGGCGTGGCTTTATGTTCTCAGTACGGTTTGCTGTGATGCACTGGGTCAACATCTGATATGTGTCACGCCAGTCATTCATGTACACCAAGTATTCACCGGTGTCTGAATTGACAGACCAGTAGTGATTAGGTGAATTGTATTCTTCCATCTTCTGCTTCCACTTTTGGTAGAACATGTTGAGGAATGATTCAACAGGTACATTTTCTCTAATCCAATTGTGTCCTATGTCACTGTGGTAGCCAGGCATATCAGTTCGTGATAACCAATCGAACCTGGAATGCAATAGATTGTGGTCGATGTTGTGATAGATCGATTTGATTTCATAGACAGAATCAATGAATTGATAGATGAATGCATAAGGTCGTTTAAGCTCTTCACGATCATACATATCTTTTGTAATATTATTTTCGTGAATGACCTTGGTGTCCCTCATTGCATTTAAAATCAAAGATCTAAACCACTTTGCATCAAAGACATCCTTCATAAAATCTGCACGCCAGCGTTTACGCAATATATGGATAATATTATCTACATCATGGACGTACATGGTCTCACTGCCCATCCACTTGGGCCTGGACCAATAGCCTGACATAATGGTTTCAAACTTATTGGCTTCTGGATCAAGTCGAGTAAAGATGTCATCGTTGGTTCCTCCTTTGAATTGAGGAATACCTTTAGCTAGTTGGTTTTCCCACTTTTGTACGGCACGATAGATGTAGTTTGTCTTGCCATAACCCTTGAGATGATGATTGCAACGATCGGGATCTTTCCAATAGTTACCTGTATAACCATCATTGATTAAGTCCTTTGTCATTAGGATTGTTTTTCGATACCAGTAACTACGGCCATCTTTAACGCGTGGCAGCATCTTGGATTCTTCAAGCTGGTTGAACATGGACTTACCAAGTGTGCGACGGCTTGGAATATATGTTTGAGTGCAGATCTTGCGTGCTGCTGCTGTATCTCGATATGCAATTGTCAAACCATAAAGGTACGAATCATCTTCAGATCGTGGTATCCATGCTGCTACCCACAATTGTTGGTTGTAATAAACAACAGCAATGGGTTCAGATTCCTGTCCAAAGACAGGCCTGGTAAACAAGTGAAACTTGTCTGGTGCTTTCTCTTTGTTAATAGAATTAACAGCTACTTCCCAATCACTGTCTTTGATGACGTGTTTGGGGAACATGTTTGCGGGACGACCACAAGGGAAAGTCTGGCGCTTGTTCTTTGCGCGTTCTTCTGCAGCCATAGCAGCTGCAAGTTTCTTGCGAGTTGCGTCATAGCCTGCAACTTCAAGTGCAAGCTGGTCAGGAAGATTGAAATGCATAATAAAGTGTGATGTGATGTGAAAGATTGGGACTTACATGCAGTCGGGGAAATGCAATGCCCAATAAATTAGAACTCGATGCAGTCTGGATCGTCTGGAACCCAATCAAGATCTAATTGATCTAAGAATTGAATTTGTTCGGGTTGAGAACCATCAATAGGAGGTGGTAACTCTCCATCTTCTAGTTCAAAACACGCACTACAGACTGCTGGACCGTATTCAGCAGGATGGGCAAGATCTGCTGGATGGTAAGTTGCAGGAATTGTTTGAACCATGTCAGCAATCTCGGCAACAGAGATCCAAGAAGATGTTCCATGTTCATCGACAAGATCAAGTTCAATAGAGCGGACATAAAGAATTTCAGTCATTGGAGTTAATTTCAAGGATCTTGACCGCTGCATTTGATAATGCTTCGGCCTGGTCAAAATACTTGGTCCATTCATGAGAACCAATTGGGTGACTGAGTGCTTCAGTTCTCTTAGTATCTGCTATACCTGATACAGTTTGGTAAGCAGCCATCAAAGTTTCATGATCCATAGTGAAGTGTAGTGTGATGTAGACATAGACAGTTTAAGGTCTTATCTAGGACCATGTAAGGGTATTAGTTATAAGTATTATTGATTAATAGATGCCCCCCTTTGGTAGCCCCCTGGGGGGTGCAGGGGGGGTATTCATTAGTCTGACCACATGTCAGGTTTCTTGTTGTATTCAGGAAGATCTGGTGTTTCTTCTGGTTTCGAGTCAGGAGGACTGAGCTTTGGAAGATCACAGATTTTAATGTTGCGTTTGCTGAGGCCGGTTCCGGGGATCCCCACAGATCCACGGATGCCGGACTCTCTTGCATTTAGAGTGAGCTGGAACGGACCAAGTTTGAATGACTTGGAGAATGATTGTGGGCCACGTTCTGTGAAGTTGATGCCTGCAATCGTCTTGTCAAAGTTGATTGCGCTGCGTTTGCGTGTCATGATTCAAGATCCTCTTTGAAGATAAATCCTTTAGCTCTAGCTTTATCTTTAATCCTCTTATCTTGTATATCTTTACCGTGGATGTAGCTTTCAACAGATTGACCAGGTTTTGGGCCTCTTGTTGGAAGTTTAGTAACTTTGTATTCAGTTGCAGGAACCCAGCTTTGTTTAGATCGTTTGCGTGTCATGATGAAGCGTTTGGATAGAGTTGATTGTAGATTGAAACTGTATTGCGATGGAGTGAGTTAACTCTCATAAAGTTAGCTTCAAGCCATTCGTGTAATGCAATTTCAATAACTCGGGATTCTTCAACCCCGAGTATGTCTGACAACAGTTCAACCATTTGCTGATCGATCTGTGTGATTGGGGTTACCTTGTAGTTTGATGGGTCAGTCATCAAGAATTTGCTCTGCTAGTTGTTGCATTTTCGTCTCTGCATCTTTCCACTTGTTCAAGTAATACTGCTCTTCCTCTGGTGTATCAGAGTTGAGCATCATTGCATGATAAGTGGTGCATTGACGTAATTGTTTTGTGAAGGGATCTTCACCCCACGGCTCTGGTTGCTCCAGAAGAATTGAAGATGACACGATTCTTTTGAGTGTAGATACGAATGTGTTTTAGGACAGTAGAGTCACTGATGCCATACTTCATTGCTATTTCTTTAGCTGATAAGCCTACGAAATAGTATTGATAAGCAGCTTCAGCGATCTCTTCAGGCAGCATGGAGTAACCTCCTTTGATGTACTTTCTGGGCATTGAGTCTTAGCTGTCGTGTGAAGGAAGTTCAGGGAAGTTAGGATCATCAGGATCCATGTTGGTTTTGTAATGGACTGAACCATCTGGTGAGACAAAGCCAGCCATGTACTTACCACCTGCATTCTCAGCTATTTCAGCAAATTTTGCGGTGAGTCTCATGAACTGAAGTTTTTGAGAATCAGGAACATTCTCTGGAGTGATGTCTTTAGACATGATGAATTAGCAAGCAATGATAAGTTTTACTAATGTGTTGATGAGTTAAGACCAGTAGTCTTTTCTGCATCTGAATTGAAGCATCTCGTAAGTCCAGCTGCTTCCTTCAAAGTCAACAATGGTTTTCATTGCTGCTTGAACTGCAGACCAGTCTTCTGAACGTGAAGGACACACAGACATGTACTGCACGCAAGCAGCATCGAGTTTGTTCCATGCTTCTTTCCAAGCAGCATCATCAAACTCTGGTTCTGTTGGCATCTCACGGCCTTTCTCTTCAAAGTAAGGACCAAAGATGTCTTTGATTGTTTCAAGCATAGATTTTGGTGTAGTAAAGGAAAAGTACTAGGACTTACGCTGTAAGCTGCCTAGTAGTTGTGTTACTTAATCAACAGTAATAAACAGGCTCAGTGGGATAATGCCTGGCATAGTCATCACCAAACTTGATATCAATAGCAGTTAATCCTCTGCTGTCGCTAATCGAAGGTTGGTCTTGATAGTCGTATCCAATTGAGAGACGGATCGCTTCTTTGATTGCTTGCTTCTTACTGAAGACAAAGATCGTGTTAAGCGGTTCGCCTTCTTCGTACCACCATCCACCTTCTTCTGGTCCACCATATCTTTGCCAAGTGTTGTGGACTTGGATGGTAATTGGATCTTGGTTGTCAAACTCTTTGTACCAGTTGTAAATGTTGATCCAGTACCTTGCGTATCCTGTTTTGGGATACTGCTTGGTGTAGGTTTTGAGTGAATTAGACATCTGAAGTTGTTGTAAAGAACTGTACAGATAACAGTAATGATTACAATGATGTGCAAGATGACATCATCGTTATTGTTGTCATGCATTAGTTAGTTCCTCCATATTCTTTGTGATAGTCATCTTCGCCTGATACCGCTTCAGACATAAGTTCTTGCATAAGTTGTTCTTGCTCATTAGCTATGTCGTTAAGGACAAATAACTGATCAGCAGTGTGTTCAGACTTCTCCTGGTCATCGAAGTTGTCTTGTTGCTCATGGAGCCAAGTTTTGATAAGTGACATGATGCGTAGTGAAATAAGGTTTGCATGAGCAGTTTAAGGACATGCTCAGGTCCATATTGTTACATGCTCGGAAGCATGTATTGAATTATGGGTCAATCAGGCATGGGAATACTGTTGTACAAATTGTCGATATCTCCAAGATAGCCATCGCAAGCATGGTCCTCGTCATTAGGGCAATTTCCACCGCAATAACGACATGCTTCTTGACGAGAGGAATCAGTCATAATGATGTGATGTAATTTGTAATTGAGCAGTTTAAGGACATGCTTAGGTCTAAGTACTAAATATCGTCCATGCAGTCAGGCATGAAAGCAACGCATTCCTTAATTAGGTCTGAGTTGTTAAGGCATTTGAGGGACTCTTCGGTGTGAAAGTCATCGCCCATATCTTCCTGACATTCAAGATAACTCTCGATCAGGATTTTGCGTTGAGCTTTGGTAATGTAGTTGCTAGGCATGATTTAGTTGTTGTGTGAAGTGTAAGGTTGGACTTCAATAGATTGAGCTTGAGTCTTCATTGTGTAGCTAACAGTGTAAACACCGGCCACAACAAGAAGGACACAAGAGATACAACCAACAATCCAGGTAGGAACATCTGATTTGTAGTAAGAGTCAAGACAGACGTATCTGTTTGGACCAAGCTTGATGATTTGTTTCATGATTTGGTGAGCCAGTGATCCTGGACTTGTTGTGTGAGTTTGAAGTTGTTGAGTTTGACTTTAATCTGCACGTCATCCCATACGTTGGTTGGTACACAAACTGTCTTGGTTTCAGATTGACCATCAACGATGATCATTTCTCTGTACCAGTTTGTTTCCCTATTTTTGGGATAAGCAATGACGATGGCTCTGTAATCATCGCCTGCAGATAATACCATCCATTCCTTGTCACGAGCAGCAAGGATAGCTTGTTCCTGGAGCTGTTTAGTAGATGGATGGGTCGGGAGAGATGAATCGTGCAAGACTTCGTCGTGCATTGTTGAATCCATGTTTGATGTTGTCTTTGGTTGGGACTTTGGCATCACCGATGAGATCACCGATGTCATGAAGAAGACTCTTTGTCTTCTTCCTTAGTTTGAATTGAGTCATTGTCAGACAATGCATAGAGTGTAACCATGAATGCTCCCGTGGCAATACCAATGGGAGACATTCCAAGAAGTGCGGCACCACCTAGCAAAGCTGCTGTGATGCCTACCGATTGTCGCTTAGTCTTGTTCATTGTCAAGATAAGAAACGTTTGAGCAGGATATAGAGTCCTGCAGAGAAGGCCCGTAGGCCCTCAGTGCAAGAGTCAGTTAGCTAAGTAACGGATATGCATGCAGTGTTTAGCATCACCTACCCATGAACGCATAGTAACCAAACGATGATAGTCAGGTTGCTTCAGGCATTCCTGGGTAGCAATCTTATTCAGATGTTTCTGCCCTGCTACGCAGAGCAAAGCACCAATACCAATACCTGCAATAACGGCAGTAATAGGAGTGAGAGGAGAATGCATAATGTGTGATGTAATAGAGATGCCACGGGATTGTGGCAATAACTGCCGGAGGGTTTGCACCTCCGGACCCGCTTTAACGGATCAGTCTTTATCAGAGAAATAACCGACTGCTATGCCAATGGCACCGCAAATCACAAATGTAATGGGATGAGTGGTCATAAACTCCCACTGCCAGTGATAGAACATACGCACAGGAGGTAGCGTAAGATACATTGCAAAAGCTAGTAAACAACCAAGGACTGCACCAACTAAAGTTGCGCCCAAGGTAGACAGCTTTTCAAGTGAAGTGAACATGGTTTAATGTTTGAAACAATAGATGCCACTGGATTGTGGCAATAACTGGTGGGGGCATTGCACCCCCACTGGCCGCTTAGACGGACTCAGTTGTAGTCAGCTTTGTTCCATGCTTCTTCGTTGTATATATCTGTAGCAGTAATAGTTACTGCTCTACCACCTAACTCTTGAGAGTTAAATAAACTCATGCCAAGCTTTGCATCAATGTTGGAACAGTTATCACTGATAACATCAATCAAACGCTTGTAAAGAGCACGGCAGTATTTCATCTGCTCTCGTTGTTGATTAGAATCATTGGCTAATAGCCAAGTCATCTGTCCTTCAGCAATAAGAGAATCAAGTGCTTGCCAGACATCTTCTGTGTCAACCGCAGCGTTAGCGTTGGCTTTCCAATCAAATTTCCAGCTAGTTTGAGTTTGCATGATGAAGTGAAGTGAGTGGACTGCTACGGTTTAACGTCCATCAGCTAGACGAACTACACAATCTTTCCTGGCCTTCGGGGCGGCGGAGCGCTAGATAACACAGGAAACTTGTGGAAATCTCAGGGATTTATGGCAGATTCCACAGGGATTTGTGGATAACGCAGGTTTCGTACTGCACAGCGGCAGCCTTGGTACCCTTCGCTCAGGTATCGTTGGCTTAACTAACCTTCGCTTAGGGGTTCAGGCTTCGTTCGCTGTTCACCCCAGTTTTGACCCACCCCACCCTTTATTTTTTTTCTATACGGCACCTGCGACCCACAAGGTGTGTGAGACGTGTCAGGTAATTATTAACCTAAATGAGGTAAAAAATGGGTTGTTTGTCGCAAAAATAGTGTAATATCACCAGGAATTTAGTAAATATCCTGGGGCAATAAAGCCAATAGTATTTAATATTTAGTAAAGAGTCCTAGATATTTTTATATATCCACAAATGCTGACAAAAAATACTTAATAAAATAAATATTAAGATTTAAATAATATATTGCAGCACAAAACGTCGCCAAAACTGACGATTACCCCAAATATTTACCCCAAACCGCCTTTATTTAAGACCGTGTTTCCTGAATTTGTGTGCAGCTTCTGCTGATTTACCATATTTAACTTTATCTGGAGCCCTGTCTGCAATTTCAAACCTACGTTCGCGTAATCGCTGCCTGATTTCACCATCAGTTGCGCCAGCCCTGGCTAAATCTTTAGCTTCTTCGATGGTATTACCAAAAGCTTGTACTCTAAGAGCTTTATTTTTTACTAATTCCCTGTTATCTTCCATTTATTTAGTAATAAGCTTTTATTCAGTGGTTATATTCTAACGTATGTTAGATTTTGCACGATAAAATATTGTTATCAGAAATAATAGTAGTTAAATGGCTCTACAGGTAGGAGATCTAAACAGAGATCCGAAAGAAGGTGGGATAGATCCTCTATCAGTTGGAGTAGGAGTAGGATTAGCCCTAGGTGGTGGGGCATTAGGACTTAGATATAGAAAACAATTAGGTTTAAATCGCAATATACCAAAGGCAAAGAAAGAATCTAAGGGAATTCAATTAGATAACTTAGATAGAGTTAGAAATGTAGGTAGAAAGCAAGAAGTTCCTGAATCAAAGGTAGTTGTTCCTGTACCTGAGGCCCCTCAAAGAGTAAGTTCTTTTCCAGGTACGGCTACCTCTGGTAGCGGGTTTAAAAACTTTAGTCAACAAGCAGATCGTTCACGTTTGGATGTCGGACGAATTGATAGCCTTCTCAAATCATTAGAACCTGATGTAGCCAGAGAATCTTCTCAAATGATGGCGACTGAAGCTAGTCGTCAAGCAGCATCTATTAGACGCCAAAAAGGAGAGATAGTAGATGACCTTATTAAAGAGATTCGCACAGAGCCTCAATCATTCTTAAAAAATAAAATTCGAGAAGTTAAGATCACTTCTCAAGAAGCATCTCCTGCTCCTGAACGTATTTCACTAAATACATTAACAAATCAGTATGAAGTTCAAGGCGAACCTCGCGCTGCAATGCAAGCTGCTGATGCAGTACAAAGTGCATCTGATCAATTAGATTCTCGCGCTGAAGCTGTTGTTCAGCGTGACACAGATTCTGTTCGCTTAGGTAAACAACCAGTATTGACTGAAAAGCAACAACGTTTATTCCAACAATTTTCTGCTGACAAACCAGTTCTTGAAAGCGTTGGTCAAGAAGTACAAGAGAATCGTCTTACTCCTGGTAAGCGTTTTACTGCTGAAGATTTAAGTGGTATTAATCAAGAAGAGGCAGCAGAACGTATCATGGCGGCAGCTTCTCAAAAGGCAGGATCTTTAGATGAACAATTACTTTTAGATCCATCTACTCCTTATCAACAACTCAGACAAAGAGGTTTGTTAGGAAGTGTGCCTAAGTTTGATCCTTCTACAGGTTATGTAGAAACTAATCCCACCATGGAGATTAGGCCAGGTGCTTCTGCTTCGATGAGTGATCGTCCAGGTAAAGCTCGTATTGGAACTGATACAGAATTTGAAACCAATCTGGGTACCGAAGGCTCAGCTTATCTAAAAGAAACTCTTGCAAATAAAGAAAGGACTAATAAAGCTTCAACATTACTTGCTGGACGTGTTGAACAGTTACAAGGACGTGCCTCTGGATCAGGACGCCAAGAACGTGTGGTAGATGAGTTAGTACCTATCAGGACTTTTGAAGGTGAAGAAACTGCAGGTGTTTTTGCGGATCCTTCAGGAAGACTGCGTTTGGTTGGAGAAGGGCAACGTCAACGAGGAAAAATAGAATCAACAGATATGAGTGCTACAGGCACACGCCAGCCAGGTGGTTTTGAAGAACCTAGTAGAAAAGAAATTTCTTCTTTAATTACTACTGCACCAATGGCAAGAGAGGCTACTAACGAAGAACGTTTAATTACAGATAAGTTTGGTAGACAATTTGTTATTCAAAGTAAGTCAGTTGTCGAAGGAACTCAGCCTTTGATGGGGGTTAAAGGCGTAATTAAAACCCCAAGAGCTGGTGGCAAACTTGGTACAGGTGTTATGTCCTTTAAGTCTGATGCTAAGTCAGAACCTTTAAGTCTTAACCGTCAAGACGTTGAAGCTCTTGCTCAACTTGCCGCAGATACTTATGTAAATAATCCTTCTGCAAAACTTAAATTCTTGCAAGAAAGAAATCCAAATGCCTTAAAAGGTGTTCAACTTCTTGAAGATGCAGGGAATGCCTTGGATTATAAAGATTTTATTATTGAAACTGTAGATAAAGGATTAAAACAAAAAGGAATCAAATTAGATGTTCTTCAGCCTATTCAAACTAAAACAGGCCGATATAATTCAGCTTCAGCTCACGCATTTGTAGATGATCTTCTAAAGGTTTCTAAAGACCCCGAAGTGTATGCAAGTCCTTTAAAAGTTGATCCAGATACAGGTAATCCTGTATTGGACTTTAAAGGTCGCCTTCAAGGTGAGGGAGCGGCTAAACCTATGCCAGGACTTTATAAAGAAACTAGAGGTACTGGTGGTGTCGATCCAATGCAGATTGGAGATGACTTTGAAGGCAATGTTGCTTATAACACTATTCGTGTTGAAGGTGGACGTACCCTTAAGCCTGAAGAGGCTAGGCCACAACCTTCCCCTGGAACTCCAGAAACAGCAGCTCTTTCAAGTATTCGTGAGCAAATGGCGAATGTTCAACCACGTACTGAACGCTTCTCAGTTCAACCCCGCGATACAGTAGAAGTTAATGATGATGCTATTCAAAACTTCTTAGCTAAACAAGCACGTCGTTACGGTTCATCCAGGAGGTCTTAATCGTGGCTAAAAAGAAAGAGCAACCCAAAAAAGAAAAGAAGAAGTTTATCAAAGAGGCTATCAAACGCCCTGGTACCTTTACAGCTAAAGCTCACAAGAAGGGTATTACTTCTGCTCAGCTTCAACGTAATGTCTTAGATAATCCTGATGATTATGATGAAAAGACTGTTAAGCAGGCTAATTTAAGAAAAACCTTAGTAGGATTAAATAATAAAAGAAAAACTAAAAAGGATAGCTAATGGGATTTGATATACGTTTGAGTCGTCCAGAAGATTATATGGACGATGTGTCTAAATTCTTCCGTAGTCCACGAAGGCATAAAGTTGATTATAAATCTGCTTTTGCTAATAAGGCTTCGGAAGGCGAAGCACCTTTTAATACCGGACGTTTGGGTTTTGAAGAATTAACTAAAAAAATGACAAGCCGTAAGTTAACTGAAAACCCTCGGCTTGAATTTATAGATGAGATGGGAAACAATAAAGTGTTTGCAGGAATTGGGCGCTTTGATAAAGAAACGGATTATAACTTTGAAATAGGAAAACCTAATACTATTCTAAATTTTACTCAGTCACCTATATACAATCCTATGTGGGCAGAGACATATAAGATTAGCCCTACTGTTACAACTAAAGTTGACAATCCAATGCCAAGTATTCTTAATCCAGATCCCAATGGTGTTCTTAAAGATTCTGCGGATACTCGATTGGAAAACGAATTAGAAGGTAACCTTTCAGTTGCTCAAATTCTGAGAGAGGGTAAGGAAGGTTAAAATTAAATATAAATAGATAGATAAGATGCTGGGAACATTAAGACCATTAGCTGGACGCCTTCTCAAATTTGCAGGGGGTGAACAGGCTCGCGGAGTTCTTCCAGCGGCTGCAATGAGTGGCGGGTTAAATGCTC